>JGI24158J21664_10000098_pt1 | contig 53925 bp, 27 predicted proteins | sample Ectturendosymbi3_FD_21664 | JGI IMG/M metagenome (IMG submission 21664) | reverse complement strand
AAAGCGTTTAGCATAACTTGTTTTGCACCGAGTTTCTCGTGGATGGGTAAAGCTGAGCTAGGACATCGGATCCAGCGGGATTCGTCGGCCGCAAAAGGAAGAATTTTTGGGAAGAAACGTTTAGATTTGTAAGACACACTGGGACTGAAACTTCTATGGCTGGGGACCACAGAAGTGGCAAACTTAGCCATTAAAACCCTAGGTTTTGCAAGTTGCACTTGTGAGGCGCCCCTTTCTCCGAGTGCAACTTTACCTCGGTACGCAACTGATTCCAGCTGTGTTAGGTTGTGTGTGTTAACGACACCAGATATTTGTGGTGTTGTTTTGACACCCAAAAGTTTGCCAGTGATATTTCAAAACGGAGATATTTCCCAAGGTTTTCTTTTATGAAACTGCAGATGAGACCTTAACTACAGTAAGTTAACGACATCCAGAAATCTTGTTTGGACCCACCAACGAAAAGTACTTGGAATGAGCTGTGCATCACTGTCGCACAGTTGATTAAATGATGTGCTGAATGGCGATCCCAAAGGTCTGGAGAAATGTATAACTTGCATAAGCTGTTGCTTCTGTTTAACAGTATTTTAAAGACAGACGTCCATTTCTCCAAACGTTTAGGAAGGTATACGCAGTATCCTTCAATCACATCCGCGCGTATAAGAAAATGCTGTATGCTAAAAGAACTCATGTAGAAATGGCCTGAACTGTTGCACAAGAAAACTTCTTGTGTTCCGCAACATCAGTTTTTGTCACTGCCTCCATAGTTTGCATTGCCAGGAGCGAACAGGCAGATCGATAAGATCCGCGATCAAATGATTTTTCGATTGCATTGTCGATCGTGTGCTTTCCTGACGTATCTGGTACAAGTAGTCCTTTGTAAGTGGGGAGATGGCACTCCTATCTGATGGCGAACGTAATTGATGACTGCGTGCAGGTTCTATGGAACTTGTCGGTTTCAATGGCTTACAGAAATGCCCTTAAGTTTTGACTGTAGTAGCAAATGAAGAAAATCTTGAAATTGTCTTATTCTGAAAGCGCAAGCGGTTTCATTTATTTTTCTTTAGCTCATCACAGTTCAACAATGAAAAAACGAAGCTGTGAAATAAAAGGCTTGAGTTTTTGCAATAGCCATTCCAGTTAGATGGCGGTAGGTGCACTGATCACTTCTTAACATGCTACTGAATTGTTTTGCTTCTGGATATTAAGTTTGTACCGCTATGGCATAAGACTGTGGACAAACGTGACTTGCATCCTGAGGTAAAGGTTAAAAAAGTTTGCATCCAGACTGAATCGACGCTTTGGTTAAGATCTTTCGAGTGCTTGAAGTTTTTGCAAACAGTTCTCCCTCATGAAAAGCAAATAAGGGGATTGTGAAAAAGTTACAAGTAAGCATACGCTAATCTTATTATCAGCCGAGTTTTGTTGACCAGCTAAATGCGGCTTTATTCATGCACGTTTCGGTTCATGTGTTATAATGTTGCAGCCCTCCTGCAATTTGGAGCAATTGAGGAAGATGCAGACAAATTTGAAGGTGTTGACCAGAGGTCTAGCCACTGGAATGAGAAAAGCGTAATGTTTAATTTCAGCCGGTGCAAGTTTCTAGCTAACCAAGTAAATAGTAGGTAAAAACAAACAATATCGGTATCCAACAACTTCACAAGCAATCTTTCAAAAGGTATCTCATCCTCTAAGATACATTGTAAATGTTTAGGCCTAGTAGCTTTTCAGCGANGAGGATATTGACGCAGTTCTTTCCAACATAAAGACAAGTTTGCAGATTTCTTGGCCAAGTATTTGCGCATCAAATTATGCTCCATGAAACTTTGATTTGTGACTACTTGGCTGACGTCCAGAAAAGCGCTGAACGTTGCAAAACACTGATGCGACTGGGCATGGCGCAATGCACCTGACAGCTTTCACAGTGATTCTTGTTTGCTGACAGATGTCATTGCAGATTTTTGCATTGTCCCACAATGGAACTGTTGGTCTTGTCTTATTCAAAGCAGTTGATACAAACAATTTTGTAGAAATGAAACAGCAGTGATGCGAAGCATGGTCAAGTTAGGCATTTACCAGCATATTTTTATTCCTACTACACAGTGGAGAGAGTTTACTGGCAAGAAAGACAATAGGCAAAATTTTTTTGACTACAGTAGACAATTTTCCCAGTTTAGCTAATATGCTTGCAGATGGCTTCCACAATTACCATTTCGACCTGTAAAGAGCAGTCTAATCTATCCTAGCTACACCAAAGGTTTTGTATCTAGTCAAAAGAAGCGTAACAGCGAATTGTTTTGAAAGTTCTTCCCTCTTTATAGCAATAGAAATTTAACTAGCTCACAGTAACACAGTTGTTTTATGTTTTAGTGATAACCTCGAGGCGCAAAATTTTCCAAACGTCCATTATATCATTTCTTGCACCAATTCAGACATCAGAAACAAGGTTTAACAGTCCGAGCATAAGAGCATATTTTTAAGAGGAAATCTGGTATACACCAAGAAAATATAAACAATTTGTAAAAATGCATAAAATACTGTGTTTTAGCAGTTGCCTCAAGTAACATTCTCCTCAACGATTGCATTATTATTGACAAAAAGTGCGAACCAGCACTTTGATACTGTTTCTATTTACCTTCAAATAGATTTCAACTTATGTCTATATTTAATATTGCGTTTAACCTCAGTGCTTTTGAATCCAAAAACATTTCCATTATCAGAGTAGTTGCAGTGTCACAATAAAATAGAACTAAAGTTATATCACAAAGGTTCCTAGCATTTACATTTCGACAGGTCAATTTCTTGCTTTTTTGAGTGCACCAGGTAATCACAAATCTTCGCAACTCACTACAATTATGAACAAAGAAAAAAATTAGCTAGCCTTTTGACTCCAACTGTATTCAAAATTTACCCGCATAATTTCCCAGTTTTGCTGTGTTTGGCTAAATACATCTGCATGTGATTATAACAAGCGTGGCAGCTGAGTGCTTAACTGGTNAAGCANGCGCACCTTGAGGTTGCTCACAGACTGATTTCCCAATCGGGTCACACCGGAAAGGTAACAAGCGGCACTTGTGGCCTTTTCCAGCCTCTCGTGCAGCGTTGATGAGCGCACAGGAAAAGCTTGACGACAGGTGATGTAATGACTTGGCATTATTGCAGCATTACTTATGAAATTAGCCCGTGCCGCAGACTATGCGGTAATGTGCGTCCGCGAACAACTCACGGCGCCCTTAACTGGGCTTTAAAGGTGGGATGAAAACTATGTAAGATGAAACTTATATTTCCTTTCGGTAATACTACTAAAAGCATGTTTAACTGATACGAAGATGCATTCTGGTGAGTTCTGCTGCGTGGCGGCGTTTCAGTCATTAATAAAAGATGGCTTAAGTTAGTTTGTGGTTTGCAGGAGACACTTCCGCAGCAAAGAATACGTTTTACACTGAATTTGTCGGCAACTGTAGCTGCATGATCTAAACCTGTTGATTGGGAAAGGACAGTCAGTAACGGGGACGCCGAAATACGGAGAAAATCAAGTGAAGAGCAAAAACTCATCAATTTTTGGAGGCGCCATGTTGACAAGAAGACAACGTGGGTCGTTTCGAGGGGTATTTGCAGTAAAAATCCCGTTTGCCCCTTGCCAGCTTCCTAACATAAAATTTACCCCCTGTTTTTTGTTTACCCACTAGTGCTGTAGAAAAATGTACAACAGCATCATTCAATTTACCCCCAGGATAGGTAAAATTTACCCCGGGAGGTAAATTTATCCCCGGTTGAGAACCCCTGTTCTAAAGTGTCTCGAAAACACTCCATGAAATTGTCTATCAGGCAAATAGATGCCAAACACTTAAAGCAAGCAATGCTATCCAAGAAAACTTGCTCACACTAAGGGCTCCGGCAGTGTAACACCCAACAGATCGGTAGCGTATAAACAGACCTGAAAGTCGGTTGCCGTCACTGAAATTTTTTAAAATCCACCCACTGCAAAATTAAGACTGTCAACGCGGTTTCTTTCACAGACAGCAGAAATGTAGTGCGTAATAGGCATTCTTTGGATGCTTTTGGAAGGAGAAACTTAGAGACACAAAAGGTTTGTGCACTTATGATAAGATGAAAATTGTTAAAAAGGCATAAGAGAGCACTCAATAGTCGAACTGAAATGAGCTCAAAAAAATAAATAATTAATAGATCTTACCGCATGAACGTCACTCAGCAAGTTGATTATCACTACATAAGCCATGGGCAGACAGAAAACCAGAGGCTGTATGGTACTGAATAATATAAAAGCACCGTGCTTGGGTAGTATTGGGTATCAATTGGAAAAAAGTCAAAGTTGAAGGAAAGTTAAGGCATGCTAATTACGTCTCGACGCGCAGTCATTGTTAACGATTTCTGTACATCCTGTGGCGTAATCAGCACGTAGCACGCTTGTCAGCCTCCATTGATTTGTGAGATTCTGGGTATGACGCTCATATAACTTTACTGGTAGATAGAAGATACGACAGATATATTTTTTGCTTCGAGGAACTGGGAAGATAATCAATCTGGTGCAGAAATCAGTTTATCGCTCCCTTATCCAAAGCGCTTTGTTGGAGTTGCTGCTGACAAATCATCTCTTTTTTTCTGGGAAATGCAGATGATACACATTCTTATAAAATGCAGGAAAAATGTGCAGAAGAATGGAACATATAACAAAGTCACACTGAATGAACCCTTAAACAAATCACAGAAGACATAAGTTTGGATTAAACCTAGCCGTAAACAAATCACAGAAGACATAAGTTTGGATTAGGATTGAAAACGGTTTTTACACCAGGCAACACATTTCGTGGTACATTTATTGAGATATTGGTAGCCGACTTGTGACACAATTTACCTTTAAATTTCATATTTGAAATACAAGGGCTTGCCAAGTATGCCCAACACAAGAACGATGAGGTTCTTTGGAATATCCTTTTTACTAAGAATGTGGTGTAGCGTTATAGATGTGCACTTGGCGCGTTGTATGTCGACAGTTACACCACACCACTACTAAACCAAAAGATACCCTTTTCCGCTGTAGAAGCACAGGCTTCGCCTCCTTAACTCGATGACGTAACGTTCTCCTTGGGCCAAACGGAAGCAGTCCCTAGAATGGCTCTCACCCTTTGAGGTTGGTAACAGCCTCATGTGATTCTAATTGTATGGCATTTATTTTGTGGAATATAGTCGTATTCACTGTAAACCCACGCTGAGTTTGAATACCTGAGCGTGTAGCCATGCGTTTCGGCAGCGCACTAAAGTGAAGAGAACAGGGCACATAACAATATCCTGGCAACGAAACAGTGTTAACCTTAAGCGTTCAAATTGCCGAAGCGGGATCGGAATAAGAGGGCCAATCACGAAAATGCGGGTTACCACGTTAGCATGCCTCCATTGCAGTAGTTTACTGCGATAAGGAAAGTGGAACCAAAATCGAACAAACACTTGCAAAGGCCCAAAACTCAACTGTCGTGTCGTTGGAAGTGAGCATGCGCAAGACCGTATAAACTCGTTTTCACATGTTATGCCTGACTAGAAAACCACCTGCTGGTGATATTAGGTACCCCGGGAAGATGCAAATATGATTTTGCTTGTGTTTCTATTCTGTGCGTTTGCTTGTTTATCTTCGTGAGTTTTTTTTTGTGTGTGTGTCTGTTTCCCGATTGAACTGAATAGAATATGCAAGCAAGGCAAAGCTGCCCTCTCCATACAGCAGCAATAGTTAAAGTGGACAATTCCGAAAGTAGTAAGCGCAAACAGAAAACTAATGAGTAAAGCTGAAAAGTAACACTTAGGGTCGGGCACAATGTTTCGTTTAAATCATTCATTGAAGGGGTCTTCAGCGTATGTTTGATCCAGTTTCATGGAATGCATAAGTCGTGCAAGAAATTCACTGTAAATAAATTAGGACACCGTACTTGAAGTGCATTGACCTCTGAAGGAATTAAACATTTTGGAGTGAGCAAAAAATGTCTTGCTTAGTGCTGGCAACACACTAAAAAAGTGGAGTTTTTGTAAAAAGGACCATATAAGTAACGATTGTCGAAAATAATAAAAGTTGATCAATTTTTAATTCGTGTTTGTCGCATTTCATTTGCAAAAAGCATATGGAAAATGAGCAGGACAAGTTTTAAGCTATTTCATAGTCACCGTAGACTTGAAATTTTAGTTGTACGGTGCTACACAGTTGATGCCGACTGCGGTGGTACATTGCAGAATCATTGCGCAGCCGTATAAAATAACAATCATTGTAGAGTNCTCCCGGGTCGCGGTATCAATGTCAAGCGCTGACCTGTCCGCAATTAGAAAAATGGTTGGGGAGCACTGTCTTGATCGATACTTGCGTCACAATGGATAATGAGACACGATTCACATTATCATACACTCTTGTAACATATGGACGAGAAAACGAGATGCTAACAAGCTCTTCGGCACACTAACATATGCGCGTGTTGCCTCTTGGTGACAGGGCACTTGTTAGGGTGTAGTCGTGGATAGAAGAGAAACACCAGATAATGTTACGTTCTCACTTGTTTGAGGAAGGAACGAAGTTGCTTTTTACTGTAGCGTAGTTTCCACACTTGTGTGGTCAGTTTTTCGGAAAAGTTTGACAAAAGGAATTTTCTACTATGTTGGTTGCAGTGAAACCTGTGCTTTTTTTATAAAACTTTCCTCCTGTTGCTTTAAAGAGACTACATCATTGGCAGAACTTTTATTCTGTTGGACAGGCCCGTGGCCAATTGTTAAGGTTTGGGGTGAAAATACATTATAGGGGAGGTAAGATTTTTGTTTTTATTATATGTTTTAATAAAAATTTTCTGCGAACAACAAAATTTGGCGGGGCACAAAAATATTTCGGGGGACATTGCCCCCGAATAACCCCGTGGCCACGGGCCTGCTGTTAGAACAGATTAATGCGTTTGTGACAATATCTTGGAGGCAGAACTATTGAAACAAGACTTTAAAGCAGCTATGTCCAACTCAAATGGCTTACTGGGCCAAAAATCATGTCGCTATCACAACCAAGGCCGCACATTTTATAACATTAACGAGGGCCGCACATTGAATGGCTTACTTTGATCTTAGCAAACTAAACTTCGCTTAAGCTAATGTACTGAAAGCGTTAGAATCATAACTGCAATGGTAACAGACATGATAAAATGGCACTGAGGACAACCTACATCAAAATTGTCAATTTAAAGATTATCAAAATAAGGACAGGTTGTCAGAGTGTAGTTACTCCGATTACAGTGAAAACCTAAACTGGGCCGCACAGAACCGACTGGTCCGAGGGTTGGACATAGCTGCTTTAAAGTGACCACGGTAAAGTTCTTTACAGAAGTGATTCTAAACCAGCTAATAATGTGATCAACTGGGGTAAAATAGGTTAACCGCTCTTGAAGATAATCAGGTCAGCTTATCTTTGCTTTGTGTTGTTCTGGTTTTTAGGTATTTCTTCATTGTGTTTTACGGTATTAACAGCATACCTAAAATAGATAAAGTACATATTTTGACGGTTTTAATTGCGTAATTGATTCTAACAGCGATGCGTAAGTTGTGCGATCTCGGTGGTTGAAATCAACTTGCTTTATGCAGACTAGTATTGCAAATGTTGGGATTTGGAATGACTTCCATGTAAAGAAATCGTGAAAAACACCCTCACTAAACCACTGGCGAATTTTATCAAAATCTTTAAGATCGTACTCCTGCAGTACATAGACATTCGGAACGTGTGGTGATCTATAAAAGTAGAGAAATAGAAGTGGCATAGAGGTGAAAAGTGTTTTGTTCCCATTTTTAATGTTTTCCCGAAACAACACGATGACATTTTCACGCTGATTCGAAACAAGAACGGACATTTTTGTGATGTTTTGCAAGTTGTGAGGTTTTGCAAGAAAAGTTGTGAAGTTTTGCAAGAATGATGTGTATGCTTCAACTTCATCGAAGTTTGCAAAAACCTTGAAGAGTTTAAAAATCTTCAGTTTTACTAAGTATTCGGAGCCTAGGGGTCAAATGATCTCTTGACCACCATACATTTCGGGTCTATGAATACAAAGGGTTCGTATGTATTTTCCATTTTTGTTGTCTTTTATTCTGAATGATTTTTACAGGTTTCCGTTGTTAAAATGTGTTTTTCATGCTTTAATTTTTTAATATTGTTTTAGACAATTCAATAGTTTTTTTTTACATTAAATACACGAATGCGTTTTAGTATGAGATTCAGCAAGGATTGAAAAATAAGATGCATACAAAGAGTTTGGAACAAAAAGATCCCATTAGACGCAGCTGCTGATATTATGAACGAACACAGTACACCTGACAATTGCAAACGTTTGTCTGCACTGTTCTCTCAATACTCACTGAGTTGTAGAAAAACTTGCAAAGGTTTTTCACCAAGGGCAAGTCCCAACAAACATGTTTAAAAGTCACCACCTTCGGATCAGGTTTTGCAGTGAAATAAATCTTTTTTACGTTTTGGAATCTTGATACTCCTAACTGTGACTGCTGGGGTGTACTCACCAGGGTTCCCACGCGGTATTGAAAGTATTGAAAAAGTATTGAATTTCAAAATCGGTTTTCAAGACCTTGAAAAAGTATTGAAAAAATATGCGTTAAGTATTGAAAAAGTATCGAAATTCAAAATGAAAAAGAAATTTGAAGGATCTGAGAAGAATTCTACTGAAGGCAAGGCACTTCAATATTTATTCAGTGTTATGCAAGGCCCAAAATTGAGTTTCATGATTAAGAATTTCAAAAAATGAACAGAAGTAAACATATTGCACTTTTTAAGCTTAGTATTGAAAAGGTATGGAAAATGATTTTTTTAAATGTGTGGGAACCCTGACTCAGGTACTCAAACTTCAGTTTGAAATAAACACCCACGCTACACCACTAAGCTTTTGCATCTCGTTGAAGGAAGATACTGCGGTAGACGTTTTTCACTGCACTTCAAATCGTTACTTGGTTAAAATCGTTACATGCGATTTCCTTGCATGACGTGGTTAGACAGTGTCTGCGGAACGAATTTTATAGTGGGGGTCCTGGCCAGGGCGGGATTAAATTAACGCGCGGCCCCAGGCAAAGTCGTGACCGCGAGGCCCCGTATACGCTGAGCGCAACTGCGTAGCTTTTCACATGCTCTCATTTAAACTTTGGTCAAAACTGATNCGATTTGGCAGCCTACACTTCAGTTCAGAGGCAATTGGGGATGACCAAGTACGGTGGTTCGNACGTGGTTAATTTGTTCAAACAAAGTTGTATCACAAAAAACGATCTTTTTGCTACCGTGACATTACACAATAATCTTTTTTTGTCATAGGCTTTCTGACCATCTTCACTGCACAAATCGTCCATTCACATATGTATTGAGGAACGATATGTCTACACTCTCTCGCAGAGTGAAACGTACACCATTTAGAAAAAGTGTTCTCAACGAAATATCACGCAAAAGCAACTTGAACAGTACTACTTGGCTGAAGTTTTGCGATAAGAGCTTTACAGTAGTTACACGTATTAACTATTCTGTGATCTAGTGGACAACGGCGCTTTGTTTGATCTAAGACTGATACCCTCACGATCACGACACACATTTCGCAACTAATTGACATTGCTGCGTGAGTGCATCAAACGGTAATTGCAAAGGCGTTAGATTGCGAAGAATACTTAGTAACGAACTTATTGAAGTGACCCTGGTCTTTGTCACTTTGTCAATGTGTGCTTTTTTAAAAAAGTCAGCTACGAAACGTTTCATGACGTCACATTTTTTGCACGCGAAATCGTTGGTGATTGTCTTCAGGTTCGTATCTCCGAGAAGCCCATGCTCCGTGCTTGTCAGAGACAGCATGCTTAGTTTTTGCCCAACTGAACTTCGACGATAATTCTTAATTCTATGCAACTTAGAAAAAGACAGCTCTCCAATACAATTGGAAACCATGAGGCGCAAATGTATGCGAAGGGTATTTCAGTGTTGCACAATTCAGTACACAAATACATTTGCAATTTCTACATTTTCCGTCGCTGTGATCAAGATCAGCTTTTTGCTTGTCCAAAATGGCGTGGAAGAGGACTGCAAATTGCACAAGTTTTCATGCAAATGTTAGTATTTGCGTTGCAGAAGAAAAATTGGAAGAGGAACTATGATTAAATCAGTATTCGATAATTATCGTTTCAATTCAAATAAGCACACTCGTATGTTTTTGTTCGTAACACAAGCTTTGGTGTGCAACCTGGGTTTATTTGAAATCACTGAGTGGGAGCCCTGCATGTGACTGTTGAACACAGACAATTTGGCAGATAATGCGGCGAGACAGTGACACTGCTGATAGCGGTAAGCCACGTGTAGTTTTATACTGTGTGAAAAAAAGCATGAGTAAATCTGTAGCAGAGCTTCCACAAGTTTGAAAAATCCATTGTTAGTGTGTGAGACTGTGATCAACGTACCCGAGTGAATAGCTTAATAAAACGACTCTTGTGCAGGCAGGTTTCTTTTTACACAATATAAAAATACGTGGCTTGTTAGGATACGTCTATGCAGATTTGTAGGAATGCGTCTTTATCGCTAAGGTTTAGTTCTGACCTTTAAGTGGGCGCTAAGTGCAAAGCTATATTTGCTGCGGAGAGTTTTCGCAATTCATCTGCTCAGCTTTTCTAAGCCTGCGTGGTGTTCTAACTTTGGTAAGTCATCCGATAGTTTTGTCAAGTTCTAGTTCTACTTCTCATTGCTTGAAAAAGTTTTGCGGGAATGTCTAACTTTCTTGTTTTTTTACAGCTCATGCAGGGGCGTAACGAGGCGGGGGCAAGGGGAGCAAAATTCCCCAGGCGCCGAATCACAATGGGGGCACCGAATCACTGCGGGGACGCCGAAAAGTCCAAAATGTCACAAGTACTTTCTTCAATATTGCAAATTTGCCTCTGAAAGATCTCAGGTTCGAACATGGGGCGCCAGACTTGTTTCTTGCCCCGAGCCATCTAACCTCGTTACGCCCTTGCGCTCATGTTGTTATGGCCGTTGATTATTCTTAAATTACGGTTTATTTGTAGAAAGTGTTCGAAAAAATGGATATTAGGCAGTTTATGAAAAGAAAAAGCATTTTTGATACCCGAATTTTAGAAAACATTTCAGACAAAAGATTGAGAATTGAGGTTCAACCAGAACAGACTATTGGGGTAGAAAGGGTAAAGCGTTTTGCGAACGTGCATTTTGCAACGTCAGCAACCTGAAAAGGATCAGCAAACTTTTTAGGTTGCCTCCCGTGGAAAATTTTCTGCGGACGTCAATGGATGCACTGATTTCGATCTAATTCTTCGGTCATAAAAGCGTGACTCTGTTTGGTTCAATTCTTTTAAGTTACTCAAAAACGATAAATGCCACGTTATCAGTTTCCATAACCAACAGTTGGTATACTAAACGTAGTAATCAAAAAGCTCTACAATTTTGACGCGTGGTGAACAGCCTAAAAACATGAAAAATAGTAAAGGAGTGTTTTGACATTCAAGCGCGAAGCCTCCAAAAGTGCGAAGCCCCGGGCATTTGCCTGGTTTGCCCAATGGTTAATCCAGCCCTGGTCCTGGCTCTACTTTCGGCCCACTACCTAAGTCATCGTGGTTTGATTGTGTGCATGGATTTCGGAAGGGAGGCAGGGGTTTTTGTTTCCCCTGGATTTTGAAATTTGATGTTTTCCTATATTTTGTTTCTAGAAAAACGTTTTTCTGTTAGTTTTAAGCTGGTAATGTGAAAATTCACCAATTTTGGCTCTCCTGGAGAAATGCTTCTGGTCACCACCTGGAAAAATTCACTATTGGCCCCTGAGCGCTAATNTCTTGTGCGAGTAATATGTATTTGGAACTACGTTACATATTTAAGTTTTACTGCACGCACGACCATCCTCAGGTTCGTGGCTGAAACCATAAGATTTGTCACGGAGATGTTTTATATCAAGTCATCAGTAAAAGTAAAAGATGGAGCGATGCGTGTACGGCAGAATGATTTTAATGACACAACAAAGTTGAGACCTGAGATGAAAATAAAGCTTAGCTTGTCGGTGAGGTTAGACATTCACAAAAGTTTTTAAAGATAATATTACATATTCAGTCAAATAGTGGAGGATACCTTATATATCAGACCCCCTAAAATACTGGGGTCCAGAGCAGGTGTAGCCAAAGGCGTAGCCATTCTCCCCAATTTTCTAGCATATATTGTGTTTTTGTGCTTCGAGAGGAGGTGTCTCAAGCCAAATACTGTTGCTCGCTTAAATTCAAAATATTTCCCCCTCCCAAAATCTTGGGTGACTACGCCACTGGTCCGGAGACCGCAGTCCCTACTTTCTGCCAAGTATATGGCTGTGAATTTCAGAGCAGTTCGAACATGAAATAATATGTTTAGTTAGTTCAAAAGTGATTTAGTCCATCTGAGAGTAAAGCTTATTTAAGAGTAATTCGAACATGAATAACTAAACAATGCATTTCAACATAAGACCTTGCAGCAAACCAATATCCGAGCAAATGTTAACAGTGTGGTGGCAAAAGACACAATGTTTGGCAAAACCGAAGTCCTGGTTTTTGCTATTTAAAATCCTTCAATGGCCGCGCCGAGCACTATACTGGCTGGTACTATTTTGGCCATAACTCACTAGCCGGAGTTTGAATAGAAATTCCCTACTAAACAGATTTGGAATTTGGGTTGCTTTAGGGAAAATGTTTGACTAGATAACTATCTTGTTAAAAATTGAAACGGCTTAACTCTATATCTCTGGAGTGTGCCAGATTTGCGAATACTGCACATTTAACTTTAACGGCCGTCTTTTATCATAAGTGCCACACTGCAGAAATGCTAACTGTACTCTGCACACTTGCTACGCTCCTGTTGACTAACCCCTGCAATTTTTTTCATTTGATCAAGCCCACCACTATCAAAATGTTGAAAAACATGACAAAGTTTTTACACTAAATTTGGACCTCTAAAAATCTTGATCCCGGAGACCAAGAACTCATAAACGTGTAATTACCTGGCGTGCAGTGCTGCTTTTCAAGCATATCTTTGACCTGAACACGGTTTTGACATATCTGTAAAAAATGCAACAAGCAAAATAGTCTCGCCACTGAGTCAATTTTTCTTTCCAGATTTTCTCATGTATTTTGCAATACCTACGACGCTAAATTGCAACCCATAATTAGGCTGCACTTTGCGCGTTCTGCAGTTTTTAGGAAATGAGAATGCCCTTTATTCATAATTACTCTCAGGTCTACTGTGGCCCGAAGTGGTGACGCCTGACAGGACTCCACCTATAGATCAAATAGTTCTCTTTTACGAGGAGACTGGGCTCTTCAGCCATGCAAGGCAATTATTCTATGTGTAGGGAACCTAAACGCAAATGAAAATTGATGAAAAGGTATTTTGCAGTTTGATAGTTCGGTATTTTGCAGTGTGCAGTGAGGTCAACATTTTGAACACTTTGCGTGATAGCATGTTGACTTGTAACTCTTTAGTTTTTTAGTGACTTACTATTTCAATTCATTGACTTACTATTTTAATTCATTGCCTTGCAGATTTTACGCTTTTACGTTTTTATTCTGTGGAACTGACGATGCTCATTTGAGCGAAATTAATATTCCTGTTTTAAAAACTGTGCCCAGATTTTTGTGGAAGACTTCTGTGAGCCTTCATGTGTAATAACTTACCCCCAGTGTTGAGATTACATGCTTTGATATCAAAAGTTTGGCTTTTGCACATTATATATTCGTAAACTTCATCTAGAGCAGCGTTTATCAAATATTAGTGGGTTACGGACCCCTAGTATATCCTAACAAAGATTACTTCATCATAAAGAAGAGACGTTGCAATATATATTTGAGATTCGGTCTTGATCATAGTAGCAGTAAAAAAAAAGTCTGCAAAGCCTATTTACCCTTTAATTCACCTTCACGGACCTTAGGAGTTCACGGACTTCAGGTTAAGGACGCGTGAGCTAGAGCATCCAATAAGTGGAGATTAAAAACTGATATGGGTCACCCAAAAATGCAGCATCCACTTCTTAAGGAACCTAGTAAAAGGACAACTTACAGCAGTGATTCTCAAACTTTTTCAGCTTGCGGCGCACTAAGAAAGAAAAAAAAAAAAAATTCGCGGCACACTTACTACAACACAAAGTTGCTTTAAAAAAAATTAATGCGATGAGTGTGCCTGTTTTTGGGAACAAATAAGATTGAAACGAGGTTCCGTCGTTGCCAAGCACACCCGCATTTTGCCGTCAATCCCTAGAAGTCTTCGTTTTTTGCTTTTAATTTCTGTCAGAGCAGAGAATCCATATTCACAGAACCATGAAGATGCAAACGGCAAGATTATTTTGATGGCTTTGATACTGAACATTAAATAGGATTTGTAAGCAGATCGCCAAAACTCATCGAAACTGGTTTGGGAAACGATACTTGTAAAAACGGATCGTTTCGTACATCAATGAGCTGCATGGGCGTCCGCAAAAATTTTTCCAGGCGATGGCAATATCGACATTTTGTTCATCGTATTCAGGTTGCTGACAAATGGACGTTAATAAAACGTTTTACCCTTTCTACACCACAAAAACGTCCCCATGAAAGCTCGCGCTCCATTCGCACCATTTTAAAAATCATATTCAGGTGAAAGTGAATACGAGTTTGCCAAAAGGGTGTACTTTCTGTCATCCGTTACAGGTTTTGCTGAAATGACGTATAATCCAATATGGTTATCATTGCAAATTGCAGACAACTGGGCCTGAATTGACTTGAAATATCCACAACCATGTTTGTGGCGCTGTCAGAGTAAAATAGATATTAGCAGGGACGCCGGAGCAGCGGTAGGGCAGGGGATACAGTAGAAGAGTTGAGAGCAATGGAAACTTATAAAAAGCAAAAAAAACGTTACCAATTACGCTTGTTTTTGTTCAGCAACAATGTTGACCTCAAAAATAATAACAAAAATTATAGAAAACCATTATGAATCCTCTGGGTGCACGAATAGCTGCAATAAATTTGTTTCAAGTCGTTTTGTAAACAATGAAATGACACATGATACTGTTGTGGAAAGGTACCAATGCCCCCGTTTCCCCCTTTATGAAAGGGCAGGGGGGCAATGCACCGTTATATTCCGCCGCTCTCCGGTGTCCTTGGTCATTCGCGAGTGCGGGNTGAACCTCACTTCTCAATGTGCAGTCTGGCATGNTTTCTATACTTCGGCTATNAAAAATGCTTTTTCTGTTCAGAAACTGCCTAATATCCATTTTTGAGCGCTTTCGACAAGCAAGTCACAATTTAAGAATAACCAACGGCCAGAACATTAGAGGTGAAAAAAACAAGAAAGTAAGGCACCCTCGCAAACCTTTCGAGCAATGAGAAGTAGACATGTCCCATAGACCTGTGTTGACACAACTTTCGCGCAACTAAGTAAAATTAGAACACCACGCGGGATTTTAAAAATGAGCAGATAAATTATAAACACTCGCCACAGCAAATACAGCTTTGCATTTATTCAGAAGTCAGAAATAAACCTTAACGATTAAGACGTATTCTCACAAGGTCGCACAGATAACAAGCCACGATGTAGTTTTATACTGTGCGAAAAGAAGCCTGAACAAGCGTTTATTTTGAATAAGCCATTCACTCAGGCACAGAGCCGCAACCAGCTGATATTTTCTTACAGTGACCCCAACCACTTTGACTTAGAGTGATCCCAACCACTTTTACAGTGACCCCAAACCACTGTGCATAGTCTTTGGATAAAGTATTGACTTTTGGATAAAGTATTGACTTACAGTGACCCCAACCACTGTGCATAGTCTTTGGATGAAGCATTCTACTCATTCTCCCAATGGCACCGACACGATCTTGATGGTCTCATGATCTCATCAGTGAAACACACAGAGTTTGATGTCGGTTCAAAAGCAACCTCCCGAGTTTACGCAATCATAGGTATGTCATGTCACTACGAGAAAAATTTATTTGAAACCTGAATGGGCACTGTTAAGCTCTTTAAGATGATTTCAAAGGCTTCATTTGGTAGCCTGCTCATTGTTAACGTCATTTCCTCAGGTCGAATAAAAATGTTGCTTTTTTCACAGATAGACTCAATGTAGTGAAACCAAGCCAGTAGCAAAACGTTTATGCCACGGCGGTTGCAACGAACTTGCAGTTGAAGAAATTGCAACGGTATATCAGCCGCCGTTGCTTACGAAAATCAGGGAGTGCAAGAATGGTTGTACACCTCTAAGCTGCATGCTGACACGCGGAACGCCTTGGTTATAGCAGCCTAAAAATACCATGTACCCCACCATAGCTACAAAACTGCAACCAATCGTCTGCTACTAACAGGCTGTGTAAAAGAAAAACGAATACGGTAGTCGAACAACCCACAAACCTGCGCATCGTGGATGCATCAAATACGTCAGTTCCTTAGGCCGTTATTAAATAGTTGCTGTCCCAGCTGGCAGACTTTGGAGCATGTATGTATCCATACCACTGTTTTTGGGGATGTATTTTCTATAGCAGTTTTACTTAGAATCACTTTCACCAATTTTTGCCATGTTACGGTTAATGCCACTCATCCAGATTTTTCAGATATGTGGGACAATGGAAAACTCAGAAACGTTTGGACAGTAAAAGCTTTCTCGTACTGCCAAAGTTGTAGCATGTTGGCCAGAGTAACTTACTTGTTAAATATTTTCAGTCCAAAGCGCATAATTGTTTTAATCAAGTTTGTTGCATCAGTAAAAGCCAGTGTCCTGCTCATTCAAGCGTCGTATACTTTCAGCTTGTTATGATAAATTACTGTGGTAACTGGCACCTCGTACTTTCCATCAAGATTGATCTAAATTGAACTTCGGTTTGTTCTTTGCCTTGCTAGCACTGCATCGACCCTAGGCGGTGTTTTGCGAACTGTAAAATCGGGCGTAATTGGTTCATGCAGCATGAAGGGCAATCAACTAATGCAAATGTCGCAGAAGATCCAAAACTGTTAAATTAAGAGTACAAGCTTGAATGCCTTCGTTTTAATTTCTCTTTTTTAAGTACTTCATAGAAGAAGCTGGTAAGAAATTTCGTTGTCTTGGTTGTTTGTGAAAGGAAGAAAAGGGAGCGATTGTCTCATTTCCTGCTTCTCCCCGTTTGCTTTTCAATCATTTTTAACAATAAATAGCTTCTGAATTTTTATCGCTGACCAACCGATCAAGGGGAGGCTGCATTTGTTTGCGAAATACAGATCGCGCGATCGATGCGGACCTTCCTTCAATGACGGCTGACAAAAATCGTAAGCTCCGTTTCAAAACGTTGGTCAGAGGCACTTGCAGGTAAACGGGCCCATTAAAACACTTGGAAAGTGCTAGAAATGAAAACGACTCATCTGTTGGTAACTAAAGGTTAAAGGTATGATAAACCACAGGCTTACTGCTCGAAGCAGTTTTACTCGGAATCGCTTTCATAAATTTTTGCTAACAACGCAGTGCCTTTGGAAGGAAATCAGCTGCAAGAATGACTACAATAAAAACCATTCGTTATTCTCAATAAATCAATGGAATGTTAGCGAAATGTAATTAATTGCCATAATTAAATGCCAAAGAGGACATTCGTAAAAGTCAGCAAGCCTAATTCGGGTTGCTTTAGCGGAAGATGTTATTCTGTTCCACGCGATTGGCGAACTGCTTGGAGTGACCGTTCGCTGTCGAAAACGAAAAAGAAAGGTTGGCCATCAGGTGTATTGCACAAAATGTAGCCAAGAAAGCATATTTGTCCATCGGTATTTTTGCGTTTTTAATAAGTAATAAGAAACCTGCAGTGTCTATTTTACTTCTAAAAAAACAAATAAACTGTCAGATGAGTGTACACAAAAGCATTACCTTACAGGTTTTCAATGACGTAGTTTTGATTAGTTCGAAGGACTCTTCTGTTTCTCTTTCGATAATGTAGAGTAAAATAAAAACATTTTCTTTTTTGTTTCACTTTTTCATGGTTGGGATCAGCTGTGGGTATTAATATTTATGTCATAAAGTGGTGTGAGTATTGCTCGTTTCATAGAAATTATGTGACAAAAACTTTTGCTCGTTTCGCAGGTTCGAGAAGAATTTTTTCAGTGTTGCTCGCCCTGTGGATATTGCACTAGCATATTATATAAAACACTTTCGTGAGAAGTATCGAAAGCGATACTTTAGTTAAATAAAGTCTCGGCGAAGGTCTCCTCGTTACGAGTTAACCATTTTTTAAGTTCTGTTGTGGTGCTGCAGTTTTGCCAGATGCATAGGTGTTCTTTCGTCGATAACGTTTGACTAAGAATCATCAGCTTAAGTACACACAATTTGTGTAAGAGTATGAACTGAAATTCATTGCTGCATGGAGATATACTGTAGACACTACATGCTTTGAGTGAAATCATGGGATTATGACCATTTTTATCGCTTTGATACTACACAGAAGCTGGAACAATGAGAGCTGGAGTGGCTGCTAGTCGCAGGTTGAAGGTAACTCGTTTTTCACATATATGCTCTGACTGAGCGCTTCGAATCTGCTGCTCATAAAAAAAGTTTGCTTTTGTGGATGCTTTTTGTGATATGTCTGCGCCGTTTGCTCATCGTAAGGTATTGTATTGATTGAGTCAACATGGAAAATAATCAGGAAACCATAACGTAAGTAATACATATTGCCTATCTGCTTGAATTTGTTTCACTAGGCTTTTGTGACTTGTTGCACAAAAAGATAAGTTAGAGAAAAAAGCATTTAAAACATTTATGAGCCAACAATGCTCACCATTAGTTGTTATCAGAAGTACGTTCAAAATGCCCCAAGATTTAATGACTAAACGGTTTAAATTGTTTCCGAACAACTTGTGTGATCTCCAAACATTGTAAAGTGCATGTCCGCTTGGTCTGTGTCTTTTGTTGATATTGTCAAGCAAAAAAACTTTAGTGGGTCTGGTGAAGATTCAGCAAACTATGAAGTCGACCGTCATGAACAAGGTTGGCTTGGTGTGCATTTTGCGATACAGTTAATGCTAGAACGCACATGTGTTTCTTATACATTTAAGAATCAATCTACGAGTCAACTTTTTCGTTATGTCAGTTTATTCCAATTCATAGGTTTCTGTGACTGTCATCGTCTTGTGTCAAATTACGTTTCTGAAACTACCCACCGGGTGTCCTATGAAATGAAATGTTCATCTTGGTTTCCAACATACTATAGATCACCTGTTATAAGAAACAACGTGTAAACTTGAAACATCCTCTTTCACTGACCTTATGTTATTCTCCACTGATGTTTGTTACAACGTATGATCAAACTAAAATCCGAATAGATCAATTGCCAAAAACAAGCATCTTACCGTGGTGTTAAATTTGTTCGGAGGCTTCTTCATAAAATTTTAACAAACTCTGCGTTCAAGCACGTTTCCCACTGTCAAACGGGCCTATTAGCTTTCGGAGAGCTGTCAAGAAGACGAAAAAAGGCTGTTTGTGGTTCTATCGATCAACAAATTTATTAAAAATCGATCATGTTTTGCAACAGGATGCCCTCAAGCAAGTAATTTTTTAGACAACGGCAAACTCATCACCGTATTTTTCTAAAAATACGTTCGCTGAGTGAAATTTGCTGCAAAGTTTACATGGAACTCCACACATGGTTTGTTGAAAAGATAAATAAAGATGCTAGATTTTCTTTGGTTATGCTGATCTCCTTGTCGCTCAACTGCTGTGCATGTAAAAACTAAGCTTCCTACGCGAACACCCTTTGCAAATCGCTGTGTGTGGTCAGTTTTGACCAAATTTTACAAAGGTATGTCAGTGTTACAAGGTTAACGCATACGTCGTACTTAACAAAACGTACTCAAGTTTTGCGAAAATAAAGTTTCTGCTGCTTCAATTCCACCGTATGGTCTAGTTGTGTTCCTGTTCGCGAGCATAGGCGTAGCATCCCATGGTTATCAACATCTATTTTATAGGGGTGAGACACATGCAATGAAGTGCTTCTCAAATAATATTAACAACGCTTACGTGTAAGCATATTTTGTCCCACAAATGAGTTCATTTAATGCTCTCATTTGATCCCAAGCCTTGAATCTATAATTTATAGCCGCATGAAAAAACACGCCCCTGTTTGCTCAAACAGTATTTCCTTGACATAAAGAAGGAAAACTGCTCGAGTTAAAACTGAACTGCGTGGATTACATAAATTGCTGAAAAAATTCCGAAAAATGAAATTTTTATACAATTACATAGTTCATATCACGGACCAGCTGGCTAAACGCTAAAGTTGTCAGAGCATAAAATATTCATTGGAGCAAAGTTTGTTTGCGGGAAAAAGGAATAAAAATGATATTTTTCGCTGCTGGAAAAAAGTTTTATAACATTTTTTTCGGATCCGGACACCATAATTTTCACCATAAGCTCAGGAAAACAAAAACACACTTAAAAAGCCTAATGTGAACTGAAACCCATCCACTGCTGGAAAATACGAACTTAGTATCGAGTACAAAATTGACTACATGAATTTGCTTGTCCTGAAGGTGCGATTGAGCGGAGGGGGGCCCCAATCATTCTGACTTAACTGTTTCTACAGCGAATATGACAATAAGGACAGAAATAAACATTTTAGTTGTTCATAAAAACCGTGAATTTCCCATTTAAAGAATCTANATAATTTAGCNATAACATAGCTCAGTGCCTTTTATGACAGCGACCGCCCTGAACATCTTAGAAACATGGAGACTAGGCTGAGGGAAAAACAACGCCGCCATNCATTAACGGTTAGATTATATGTTCCCAACCTTTTTTGAAGCTGACACCCTTTTCATAAAAANAGAGTGACGTTCGCACCTCCTCGTATTAAAAAAGAGTAGAAATCACAGAAACAGACCGATTTTGCAGTTTCTTCATTTTCAAATTACCACTTGTAAGACTTACAACAACAACCCAACACACTCAGTCGTACTTTTCAATACGTATTGCTCATTAGAAACAAACCTAGCGACTTCTTGCTATTCCAGTGACACCAGGTTAGTTAGTGACTTTTCTCTGCTTATCTGAAATTATCCGCTCATTCCTTGGCACACAGGTTCTCAGAGCCACGAGCAAATTCTTCGAGGGATACAAAGCTGTTTTTCAAATGAGAAGAGAGGAAAATGCAGATTCGCAAAACTATGTTGTTGGAAAGGGCATTAGATCAGACAAGGCTTTGTACTAAATCTCTGGTAACTTTGCATGGTTGAACAACAGAAAATTTAAAATTCTGTAGCATCAAACAGCAAACTTGCCATAATTGCGCCATGAACATTTAAACCTAATAAGACGCTTACAATCACATCACCCGCCATCTTCAACGTGGGAAGCTTGAAGGAGAAATAGCAGTGCATGCACTTATCAATTTAAATTGTTAACTTAGTGATGTAAGCTGAGATGATTAGGATGGATATTCTTGTTTTGAGTAATTGCACTTGCAAGCTTTCACAAATCTCGGTTCTTTTGAAAAAAAAGTATCCAAGAACATACAAACTCCCACCTTCGAAGATCGCATTTCAGGACCCCCAGGATTCCCGGAGCCCTGGTTGGGAACCGTTGCGTTAGACCGTTACAACATATTACGCCGTTACAACACATTTACGCACATTACGCCACGTTACAACACATTTACGCACATTACGCCACGTTACAACACATTATTACGCCACGTTACAACACGACCGTTACAACACATTACGCACATTACGCCAAATCAAATTAAGCAAGTTGTACATGGTGAATATATTCACTGATGGCATCACACAAAATTACTCCAGCTTTTATAAATTTCGTTGTGTATTTTCCATTTAAAGATCAGTCAACATTCTATTTATACGCAGCGTTGCTTTACAAGACAAGCTTGGAAACCGAAAATCACAAGTGGCTTAAAGCTTTATAATGTGATCTTTTGGGTTGCTGGGGAAGCTGTATTGGTAATTCAATCTAACACATAAAATATTGCGAATGCAAATCCCAACGTTTCGACCAGGAATGTAAAAGTAATCAACAACTGGCAGGCCTGTAACTAGGGGGGCGCAGTGGGGGCGAAGCCCCCCATGCACAATTTTTCTCCTCCCTGGAAAAATGTGTTGGACATAGTTTGAAACTATTGGACATAGTTAAAAAAACTTCGGACCTTTTCTCAGAAAACTCTTCGCCCCCCTGGTGTCCCAAGCTGGTTACGGGCCTGACAACTGATGGTCTCATGCAGCAACCAGTGAGGCGATGTTACTTTAGAAAGCTACGCACGTTTTTACAGTTTTTTTCGGAGACGCGGATCTAACTTCTGATAGATAGAAAAACCGATACGTCTCTCTAGTTGAGACCAAACTAGTCACACACTTTATTCATTGATCGGTTTCATGCTTTGAAATGAGTGCAAATTTTGTCCTTACGTCAAAAAAGATAAATGAACAACCCTGTTTTAGAAGAGGAAAACACGTCATTGGTTTCATGATGCGTTTTTTCTGGATTCTTTCTTATGTACTTGCAGTATTGATCGTGGGAAGTGGTATCGTTCAATGCTTTGCGTATCATGAGAAAAGGAAACTCTTGGCGCTCTGGTTTTGTCACCACACATTAATCATTAGTGCGATTATCTGCACCTTTGCTGAAAAACTTTTAGGCGTTCGTCATGCTCACCATGTCGATTTGCTAAGGTCGTAACCGCATTGTGTATCGGTTAGCTTTGCAAGTTTCTTTTTGCCTACGGTTTCCTTTGCTCAAAGTAAAGGCCGATCTCCCTCGAGACGACGTCTATCACAGCGGAAAGGTAAGCTGAAAATGATGAACAACTATATCGATCCACTTGCTGAATTCAAGAAGACGAAAAAAGGGAAGGACCTGCAACAGAGCTTTTGCGTTTTTGGGCACATTACTCACGTTCGGCAGAGTTAACTCAACTTGACAACTTCGAAAGCGATGACGTGTTAGTGCTCTAAGCGTAAGTGTCTTGGTGATTCAATCAACGGCAAATCAAATTAGATATGCCACAAATATACTAACTCTTATGCTTACGACTCAGGTTTCAAAGAAAAATGACTGGCAGCCACAGAGCAGTCAAGTCCAGTATTAAATATTTGTTTCCAAAGACAGCGGGGCGTTAACACTATTATTTAAGCCATTTGATTTCTCGAACAGTGTGAAAACTTCAACATAAAGGTTTGATTGAAAAAACCAAAAGAGATGTAAAAACCGATCTGTTTCCCGTGACTTGTCCCCTATACAGTATAGGCATCGCGGTCAAATTTCTGAAAAATGTTCATTTATAAAAAATATGAAACGTGAAAAACAAACTGTTCGAAGTATTTTGTTTGTTCATTTGCAAAGCTTCAGAAGCTGCGTTCAGTTTAATGAAGCAGTTTGGAAAATCTTGGGCTGCTTTTCTAATCCGTGGTCGGCTGTAGTTTTGAAGGTTCGGGAACAAATATTTTTGCGTTTGGGAACTTATTTTATGGTTAGGAATAGAAATGAATGGATTCTCTAAAAGACTGATACTCAAAACGCTGTTGATTTTTGTTGTTGTTGAGAAATTAGCATTTTTTCAAAATGCATGGTCTGCAGCCAAAAACTTTTAGGGCACCAGCGTGGGAAGTTTGTAAGTTTATTGTATTGTGGACGAGGGACCGCAATGTCATTGAATCATTCCCTTTTAAAGCAGGGTCTCCAAACTACGGCCCATGGGCCAAATGCGGCCCGCGAAACCATCTTGTCAATGATAAAAACAAGCTATTTACAAAAAATTAGCTGATTTGGTAGAATATAACATATCCCGAAACAATCACATTACGTAAGATGTCGGGCCCTCGACATGTTCTGCATTAGCTTATGTGGCCCTCGGACAAAAACGTTTGGAGACCTCTGCCTCAAAGAACCAAAAAAAACGCAAACACACAAACAAAAGACATGGAGAAGCAACAACAACGTCAGCAGCAACAACATCAGAAACAACAACCGATTATCCTAAATGAAGCCCGACAACAGGCAGCAATGTAATTCACTTCCACACATAAAGCAGACCAAGGTGGAGTCACCAGCAAATATCTGAAAACAGGACATAAATATGGGAGAAGTTGAGCACGCCATAGCGTCGTATTGTTAGGTGTTAGGCCAGTGAAAAACCAATTGCGTCAACTGGTAAAGCCGAAAAGCAAATGAACAGCCCGGACACTCAGGGCCGGCCTTAAGCCGATGCAACCTACGCGGGTGCATTGGGCCCCGCGCCTCAGCGATCCCACGCCATAGCGTTTGGGCAGGTTGTTTGTTTTAGCCAGATACTCCTTACGCACGAGAATTGTAAAAAGGCTTAAAAATCTCATTGTTAGCAAATAATGTAATTGTCTCGTTTGAATGAACGATGAATTTCCTCTAATAATTATAGAACGTTGTCAAACGTGCTCAATTCTTACGGTGAGCGGTATAGCTGCGCTCAACCCAGAACCGTCGCCAGAAAGTCTTCAACAGGGGGGTTTCCATTTGTGCAGGGGGGCTTGACATTGTAAAAATTGACAAAACTCAACTGATTTGTAGTGTTTCATATTTCAATTTGGGGGGCCTGGAGCACTGTTTTGGGGGGTTTAGACCATCAAATCCCCCGTGGCGACGGGACTGACTTCACCACGTCCCACTCCTCATTGATAGAATTTGTTTGTAACTAGTGCCAGTTGAGACTGAAGTAAATCTACAGATACTGCAAACAAACAAGGTGTGTAGTCATTCAACTCGCAATGAACAGGTCAAGACGGGTCTTGACAACTGTCCTATTAACTTTGATGGCAGTTCTGCTAACGTGACGTGACGTCAGCTATCGAAAGATTCTTCTGTTTTGGAAAGTTTTTGGTTGATTGCGGGTAATCGGCATTTTAACAAAGGCTTGCAGTTTTGCTTCACAGAAGATTTTGACACAGTTCAAATACTTTAATATTTTGTCAAAATAAAATTAATTGTACAATATTGAAACAAACGACGAAAGATGAGAGGTTGGTGGTCTTGTGGAGGCCAAAAATCTCATGCAAACCAGGGAAAACTTTGTGAAGTGTTAGCACTTAAATTTGCCTCCTTTTCTTTGTCCACAAAATTTTTCGGCGTTGTTTGTCGGCCGTGCAAGTACTTTTGTCATTTTCCGCCCAATAAAATTTTAATTGTGATTTGCCTATTTGCGAGCGTAAATAAGTAGAAACACGAACACTGCAAAATCCATGCAGGTTCATAAACGTATAAAGGACACTTAAAGCTGCCTTGCAGCTTAAGTAAGCACTGCAAAAATTGTAAATGTCATCCAGCATACTCGTTCCAGTTTATCGATATATTGGGCGGCTGTATGCTTCTGTTTTCATCTATCAGCCATGCGCGTTGTATACCGCGTTTGATAAATGTTTCTACAACTGTTACGTGGTAGTTAAATAGCTTTGTACATTACATTTCTAATTCATAAAAAGCAGTTTGCACTCCAAGTCCATGCATAATGAAGCATAATGAGTAAATTGTATTGTAAACTTGGGCTTTGGGGGAACTTTGGGTGGATGCATGGGTTGTTCTCTTGTGAAGTCTGTTTTTCTCGTGTATTGCGTCATAAAGCGGATAATTGATCATGCGTCCAGATATTACCTTTATGCAAGAACGCGTCTGCGATTGTGGTTACCGAAAGTGAGATAAGCAATCAGTTCATGTTAGCAGTTTTCTCCAAGTCAGTTGTTCTTCGAATGAAAGTGCCGTTCAACAAGAGTGAAGTAACTGCATTGTAAGTTCAATTCGCTTGTCAGCAGGGATGTAGTGCTAACAAAAAAAGTGCGGGAACGCACCCAAAAAATGGCCATTTTAAAACAGCTTTAAAGTTATTTTAAAGCAAAACGTGAAAAAGGTGTGGGAACGCCGTTCCCACGCGTTCCCGCCCCACTACACTCCTGCTTGTCAGTTCGGTTTGATTGACATAACTTTGCACTTGCGCTCGCCGCTTCATTGCAGAGCTTCCTTCAAAACTTTCGGCTTGATTACGAGTGGTAGCGGTACATTGTCTAATGTCCACCACAGCAGCAGGCTATTATTAATAAACATGACCGTAGCTAGGGACAGATGAGCTATGCCCACTCCCCACAAAAGGAAACTATTGTGTTATCATGTAGCCTACATATAGATTGACTCCAATAATTTGCCATCTTTTTGATATTCATATTATTATTTTGATAAAATATCTACCTCAAAAAGTCATAGCACGGTTGACTGAGCACCATGACGTAATAACACCACTGCCTAGAAGGGCCCCGCGCCTAGGTCTTGCATTGAGCCCCGAACCTGCAAGGGCCGACCCTGCGGTCACTTGTATCAATAAATCTTTCAAATACGGACTGTAATTAAACTTTAACCACTGCTTTGATATAACGTCATAATTAACGTTACATCGTTGTAGTATAACAGAGCGTCATCGTATTATTCTGAACCTGCATTAGTACATCTTAATCCACTCACATAAGTATTATCGTATCAGTGACGACACTATTAACACCAAACGCACACAGACAAAATAGTGAAGCAAGAGCATTATCATCCCAGAAAATATCTGTTAAAAAATACAGTAAGAAATACATATTAATCACAATAGAGTCCTCAGAAGGTTCACATAAGTCTTGGTAAGTCAAGGAAAACTATGTCTCGGGTTAAATCGTTAATACTAAACAGAATTAGAGCACAGAACCAAAAAAGGCATTAAAAAGAGATATGTATAACAGCAGGGGTTCCAAACCCTTGTCTGGCCATGTACTCCTTCAGCATTTCGACAGATGAACATGTACCCCTAAAATTTTGATGACAAAAAGGTTGAGTAAAATAACAAAAATCCACTGACGTTTTAGTAGAACTTTTAGATTTTTAGGAATACAAAGGAAGACCCCCTTTTTATGTCTCAAAGTTAATTTGTTGCGGTTCTACAATAAATGTACCCCTTGAGATAGGTAAATGTACCCCTATGGGCACATGTACTCCAGGTTGGGAACCCCTGTATTACAGCATCACTTGATCCAGCAAGTATTTTTATAGGTTGGACAAAACACTAGTGATGATTTACAGTATTTCTTAAGTCTTTGGGAATATTGTTCCAGAGTCTTGGTCCTGTGTGTCAGTGGCGGATCCAGGGGGGGACAGTTTGGGGCAAATGTTCCCACCCAAACGGCTGTGGCGCCCCTTTAAAATGGCGCCCCTCTGATAAAAATGCGCCTCTTTTTGATGCCTATCGAAGCAGCAACAAATGAGAAATACCCAGTCTAAACTAAACAATGCTTTACACTTCGTTGAACTTCAGTCTTTACGTGACGGACTTTGACCCAGCCTCTTAACGATTAGAATCAACATTGCTATTGCTTCGTAATAATACTCCTGCTCCTTTATTTCTTTTCCGCGTGAGAACTGAGAACTGCCTAGCAATTACTAACACGATTTCCCCCATGTTCGAACCTAAGGTTTTTCGGAAGTAAATTTACTCTAGAAGAAAGTATTTGTGACATTGTCGGGACTTTTCGGCGTCCCCGCAGTCATCCGGCGCCCCCAGCAGTGATTTGTCGCCCCCATAGTGATTCGGCGCCCGGGGAATTGTGCCCCCCTCGCCGCCCTAGTTACACCCCTATACGTTAGCAAACAACTTGCCGCTTTCTGACAAAAATGCATTGAGCGTGCCTACTTTTTTTTCGGTCACAGACCGAATTTTTTAAAATTTAATGACCGAAAAATATTAAGTCAATTCGGTCATAATCTTCGTAAAGGTAGGCTAGTTAATACTGTTACGACGAGTTTTAATACTACTACGGGACAAATGGTCAAGATGTCTTAGCGAAAAAGACAGGAGCGTGTTCCAGTAGCTCAAGGAATTATGACCTAACAAAGCAATTCTGCAACACTTCACTCTGTCAACGGTGACAGCGCAGCGTAGCATTGAATCGCTGTGGTAGCACGACGCGCCTCAACAAACCGTGATACTTACCACTCAGCAGTCAGCTCTAACGCAAAAACTTGGGCAAAATGCCAACTATCTACAGCTTGGTGGAATGATTAATTGGCTGTACGCGGTCATGACAATTTTTGCTCAACGGTTAAATATTTGCAGTTGAACATTTGAGAGGAGTACGGCGTCTATCGCCCCTCTTGGTTACGCACCTGGCAACAGTGACTGATTGCCATATGGTTTTGTCTTGATCTTTTTGTTGCAAGTGCAAACCAGTAGACAGCTCACGCCGGCCACAAAAAACAAACTTGGTATGGTTAGCGAAATCTGCAACCAACAGCACAATGCGTAGCTTATTTGCTAGATCGGGATTTCCAAGCTACGGCCCGCGAAGAAATTTTGTCAGTGATGAAAAAATATTATTTTTACGAAAATTAGTTGATTTGGTAGAATATAATATACCCCGAAAAAATCACATTACGTTAAGACGTTCGGCCCTCGACTCGTTCTGTATTACCTTATTTGGCCCTTGGAGAAAAAAGTTTGGAGATTCCTGGGCTAGATCATTCCGCGTAAATCACATAAATTTGAGTAGAAAAGCAGAAAAACAAGGAAAATTTTAACTTTTTTACTGGTATCTGTGAGGTTGGCTGAGATTCATGGTTTTAAATGGGTTATAGGCTGTTTCTCACTTGTGTTTGCTGGCCTGGGTAGAAGAAGATCCATCGTCAAACCAACAGCATTGGCATGGCTTAAGGTTTGTTTGGGGGGTTCGTGGTAGTATGCACAAAATTGGAAATTGACTTTATCAATGAGACTAGAGCTTGAGTTTGGAGGTATTCACTGGGGATTTGATGGTGTTATCGCGACTGCCCTTACTTCGTTTGAACAGTATCACACCTTTTCTTCATGATCTGGTCTAGTGAGATTGATGTTTTTCTTCACATCAGCGGTCCAGTGTCAAAATATGTGAAATAGTATTAAACAATTGATCGAAATTCTACTTATATTAGCAGCGTTAAAGGTATTATAGAGCAATATGCTTTCAAGCCCAGTGTGAACCTATCATGCGATTATGAGATCGGTTTTCACGATAGTCAACAGAGCTACCTAAAATGGGGGTAATATCATAGCAAATGTCTCATGTATTTTTTGTTTTTGAATTCCCGTTTCAGCAATAAAAATGCTTTTCATGTGCATGTAACTGCTCAAGCTTCGTATGGAAATGTCCTAGCTTTGACATTGACTTGTCACTTCGTAGTGTTAGAAGAACCATTCTGCTTCTAAGCAGTTCGGAATACGTTTCAGACATTGTTTTTTCCGATGTGCGGATATCCAAAACAGCGTCAAACACTGGCGAGCAGCATGCTTAGGGCAGTGGTCCTCAAGCCCCGGACCGAGAAATTGCAAAATGTGTAGTGGTGGTGATACCACTCGCTTTCTGGGCATGAAATTGGTCGATTCTTCCCATACAAACACCGTTGCGAGAGTACTCCCAGACCGCGGAAAAATTGTCAAGCATTGACCGGTCCACGGTTACAAAAGGGTTGGGGACCACCGCCTTAGTGTATATCTTTTAAACACTTGATGTAGATATAAAATATTTTTTGTGACATCCATAGGGTTCTCAGTTATGTGTAGCTTGTGAAAAAGAAGACCTATCTTTTTTAACCTGCTTCAAACCTTTTGTGAATTAATGATAAAAGGCGATTTTAAACTCTGGTGATTCCCTGAAAGATTGCATAGTTCGACCAAAGATAANCATTTTCTTGGCCTAGAAAAGGTAACCACTTTTGTGTGATATCCAACGATTGTCGCAGAGAAGCTGGGGTATTTAAACAAGTGAAGANTTTTTGGCGCCCCCTTATTTGACTTCCCCTCCCCAAACGCCTGGTCTGGATCCGCCACTTCTGTGTGTATTGTATAGACCTTCGCGTCAGAGTTTTTTTCAGATGAAATTGTAGTGAAATTATTATTACTAGCTATTATAGTAAGATAATTATGTCTATCGCTAATGTCAGAATAACAACAGGAAATGAAACCTGGAATGAAATTGTGAACTATTTTATACATAAATTTTCTTAGTTCGTATTCTTGTATTTGATTAATTTGAAGTATTTTACATGAGTGATGTAAATCTAGCATGGAGGTGTATGCAGCTCAAGATATTTTACAAATACAGCGTATCGAACGGTTATGAAGTACCTTCGTATGAGTTAAATACGTTGCGGGGACTTTATCCCAGATCAAGATTGATATTGGATAAGAGGATAAATTCAAGAGATGTACATTTTTCGTAATATATTGATATCAGAAATTGACTGAGGCTTGAAGAGGGCGTGGCATCCTTTCTTTTCAACTACTTTCGCTCAACTTTCTTTTCAATGAAAGCAATATGTTCTTTCCATGCTAGATTGGAATCCATTATGGTGCCTTAATACTTACTAGAGCTAATTTGCTCTGATGGAGCAATGCTGCAATTTATGTTTAGATTTATAGGTGGGTACAATAGTTGAATTAAATAATTTTTGTTTTAGACAGATTTAATGTAAGTTTATTCTTTTGCAGCCAATGGAATACTCTATATAATTCAAAATTAGTTTTTTTGCTACAGATTAGTAGGATCGTTATCAAAAATAAGTAATACAGTACTGTGTCATCAGCAAAAATATTACAAAGAAAATTGGACGATAGAGGGAGACTATTAATGTACAACAAAAATAGCACAGGACCAAAAGTCGAACCTCGCGGCACACCACAACCGATCTGCATCTTTTCAGATTGAACCCCATTTGCATAAACGAATTGTTGTCTATTCTGTAAACATGATGTAAAACGGTCTAAAGCAAAACCACGAATTCCATAATGGCTGAGTGTGTCTAGTAATATTTTATGATTTACAGTATCAAATGCTTTTTTAAATCATGCAAAATGCCACAAGTGTATTGCCCAGAGTCATTTAGACGTAATATATACTTTACATATGAAGTTGGTCTAAAGCCAGAAATGTAGAAAACCCAGAACGCAAGCTAAATTGGTGGTATGTAGTGTAATTATATTGTTAGTTTTCAGGTATCAGCTTTTCAGATATTTTGGAAAAGTGTGGTAAAATTGATATTGATCTATAATTGGAAGCGACATCCTTAGCACTAGAATTAAAAAATAGAATAACCTTGGTAAGTTTCAATTTATCAGGAAAGACTCCGTTTTGAACGCAGTGATTAAATATATCTGCTATGCAAGTACATATTAGGGCGTAGCGAAGGAGGGTGAAGGGGGAAAAATACTCCGGGTGTCGACTCATTGAGGGGCGCTGAAAAGTCCCAACAATGTCGCAAGTACTTTCGTACGGTAAATTTGGAACGGTAAATTTATTCCCAAAAGACCTTAGGTGGCGCGTGCTTAACCAACTGTACAGGCTGGGTTCGATTCCCGGCTGGGTCATGGCGAGGACTTGAAAAACGGTACTTGCGACCTGGCCATAGCAAGCGGAGATTGTTGCCGCAGACCAATCGTGACATTCCGAGTATAAACGAAACTGAACTGAGACCTTAGGTTTGAATATGGGGGCCCCAAATTTGTTTCTTGTTCCGGGCGCCATCTAACCTCGGTACGCACTAGAGTACATATGATGTTTTTACTCAGTTTCATTAATCTGACAGGAATGTCGTAAGGGTCAGCAAACTTTCTGTCATCGAGTTTATTGATAAGCTTCAGCATTTCTTCTAGACAAGTTGGAGTTATAAACATGGAAGAACATATTTGTGAAGGAGGTATATAACAATCAGTTACAGTGGGATGTATGGCACTGGCAAGTTATGAACTAACTCATGCAAAAATTTATTTAAAGCTTGGGCAACAGGTTGGTTGGGTGGAAGCGAAGAAGCACCATTAACATTTTGTTGACTAACTGGTTTGGAATTGTTAATGGAGTTTTTACTGGTTACTTTATTGATTATTTTCCAAGTTCCTCTTGGGTAGTGGGATTTTTCAAACAACTCGATTTTGTAATACTTGAGTTTAGTTTTCGTTTTCAAGTGAGCAAAAATGTTAAATTTTTGTATTTTTGAAGCTCAGCAGCAATGCCGCTATTCATAGCTGTTTTATAAAGTTTTTTTTTATAGTTTTAATAGATTTTAGCAAACCTTTTGTTATCCAAGGTTTTGAGACCAGCTTGGCCAATTTCCTACTTGATTTGATTAGTGGGGCATTGTGATCTACAGAGAATTTAACATAAAAAAAAATTGGTTGAATTCTTGATTTGGATTCTCATGTTTACTAGTAAACTTTTCTTGTAAGTTTGTTGCTAGGTGAATCACAAACTTTTCTGGGTAGAATTGTTTGTAAGATCCTATCTATTTAGTTACATTTGTTTGTTTGAGTGCTATTTTAGCTGGAAGAAAGGTAGGATGGTGATCACTGATATCGCAGTGTAGTACCCCAGGCTGTAGTTCATACACGAAGTCATTATAGTACATGTGGTCAAGTAATGAGGGTTTTTGATGTAACATAAATCTTGTAGGTAAGGTGATCATCTGAATGGCACATGCAGATCGCATGTNTTTATATACTGTTGGTCTGCAGTGTTATTAGATAAAGCGTTAATATTAAAAATCACCAAGCACGTGAAAGGTTTTCCTTTCCACAATTAAAATAATTATGTTATTTTCCAAAANTTCTTCAAAATGTTTTACATTGCTATTAGCATGGGAGNATAATNCACCCAACAGAAAAGACTTATTATTAACATCTGTTACTTCTATCCAAACGTCTTCAATCTGGTCATTTTGTAAGTCCAAATCAGACCTGATTTTATAGTTCATACTTATTTTGACATACATCCCGATACCACCTGCTTGGGTTAATGAATTGTTATTAATGAACTAAAAAATTCAAGCAGGCCCGTAGCCAGGTTTTAAAGTTTGGAGGGGCAAAATGCATTTTTAGGGAGACAAGATTTTTGTTTTTATCATATGTTTAAAACAAATTTTCCTGGGCACAACACAATTTGGGATCACAAAAATATTTGGGGGGGCACTGCCCCGAATGCCTTCCTGTGGCTACGGGCCTGTATCCAGGTAATTGTATGTCATTATAATTACTGTTATTGTTAAGTTTAGTTTCACTAATGGCTATAATGTCTGCAGTAAGTACTAAATCAGACAGAAGTTGATAAATTTTAGATGGATTTTTTGGTAAGCTTCTAGTATTAATTATAAACATATGTCTACTAGAAAATCTACATAAATAATTTCTTTAGATCTTGTACTCCATAGGCATTGCATGTTTCTAAATTTTGATAATTTTGATTAATGCTGGAGCACGTAGGCTTCACTCTGTTGTATTGGTTTCAGCCACAGTGACGTAATTGAAAAGCGATAATACCGATGGGAAGACACAACATAGGGAGCACAAAGTAGGAAACTTTGTGCTTTGTCGTGATTTATACTGTCTTTAATGTTTATGATGACTGTGGTCTATCAACCACTTTTGACTACTGCTGTGCGTTAACGTCAGCCACTCCCCACTTTATTTGCTTTGCTCTAAATTAAAATTTGGTTATTGACTAATCAATTTAACGTAACAACGATTCTAAAATCTTAAGGTAATGTATACCTCACAAACCTACCACCAAATTATGGCCGCAACGTCCTGGAAAACTTTTTCTCAAAAACTTGTCAACCAAATTTGGTGAGGTGCCTCGCACGAGAGTGTTAAGCTCGTCCCGAATCTGCTCAGCTCTAAGTGCGCATAAATATTCTTTTATCGATCCCACCTCGGCCGAGATGTTTTAACGGTTGCTGAAAATTTCGACTTCTCAAGCCTGGAAAATGCGAGCGACCCCCCACCGGTCGATTCCGCGTACATTCGCGAAGACGCCAACGTCCAGGCGCGTTCTTTCCGGTCTTTTGCAACCAGACATGGAGGCTTCGCCGAAGACACGAACGGTTTTCCAAGTGAATCGAGTGTCAGCCGACTGAGGCGCGACGTCGCAGAGGTTTTATATTGGCCTGACACTTTCCTGTGCAACCGTCATGAATAATGCAAGAAGCAACATACGACACAGCGCTAAAATTTCCGAATTGAAACACTCGCAACGAATGGCGACTTTTCAGTGCTGATAGCTGCGAATATGTGCGAGATCGACAAGGCAAATCATGCAATTCTGTATGGCAAGTCCTGGCGACTCGGGAGGTTTTGAATCAAAAGAGAAAACATGTGTGAAGTGCTGATTGTTTAAATAGGCCAATCTGTACGCTTCAACAATAAATTGTTTTTGTTACGTTGAGTTTGCACTTTTCGTGCATTTGCGAAGAGACTTGTAGCTGCGAAGATTCAAACTCAGACAACAGAATAATAAAAAAGATTGTTTTTTTGGAAAGTTTGTAGTAATGAGAGTGAATTTAGTTTTATTTAAAATCTGCAAGTTACCGGTACAACCGAAGTAGAAACAATCCGATTCTATTACAATGAGGCCTATCTACTTATATATTTTTATAATACAGCTGTTGAAAGAAAAAGTAAATGTTGAGCACTTTCTTCCGCTTTTCAAACAAGTTTGCAAAAAACTGATAATGAGCTCAGAAGTTGCAGATGCTTACGGCAAGTTTTATCTCATCTCACAAAAACGCTTTTTAAGTTTGTTTATTGTCCTCAGATTCAAGCCAAATTGTGCTGCGAGTATTTGATTGAGTTTAGCTGTTGGATTGCTAAGCATTAATTTCGCCCCTTCTGGCATAAGTCAATTGCAACGGGATCCAGGGTACAACTTGAATGAAGGGAGGTTTGATGGAATTAGGTTTTAACGGATTTATACAGATATTAACTTAGAAATCTTATCTAGAGAATCGCAGGCATCAAGGCGGTCTTGGTTGTTGAGTAGCGTTTGCATTTATTCAACGGAAATTCACATGTGCTTACACCAAGTTCAAACTTTTCACGTACTTTATTTGTTAAGGACATATTTTGATTTTGTGCGTAGAGGTGCAATCGAATTACAGCTGTGAAGAAGTAAATGCTACACAATCACTAACTTGACGCTAATAGTCTACATTTGCTTGTGGTATTGAGTCCTTGAAACATTTCCTAAAGTTTCCATTGACCTAACCATTGCTACTAGAGGCATAGACAAAATTAATGCTATATTTTTAGCCAAATTTTATAGCAGAACGCTTTAGCGGATGGCAGGCTATGACATAGCATCATTTCATAAAAAACTTGAATGAAATTCAATTTTCCGTTTTTGCACGTCTTTTGATCACTCACTGTATATTGACAAACTAATGACACTTATGTTGATTTTGAACCACTTAAGAGTTAGAAATTACCGGTCAAAGCAACAACGTCATAATCAAAATAGCAAATTTACAAAGCGAATCAAAAAGGTTTGATTAAGAGTGATTTCATATTATCTTCAATTTATTGAAACTGACTAAGTTGGTGAATATCACTATTGCTAAACAATACAGCTGTTCTGCAAGACTTTCCTCTTGATTATTAAACATGCGCTGATTTCTGTTTGTAAAATGCTTACCTCAACGTGTGCATTGATTAGTAGCCTTCGTCGTATCATGTGTGACCTGGTGCCCATTTTGGTCGTAATGGTTTCTTTATGACAGTCGTGATCTGTGCCGTTGAAGTGTGCGTTACCTTTTAGCTGAATGAAGCCTAAGTTGTGGTTATGCGNATCTCTTCTCATATCAATTTATTCAGCTTATATCAATTTATTCCTACTAAACAAAAAAGCAAAGAAGTTTGCCTGTCTTTCTGGGGCGNCTTCCATGTACAAGATAACTAATACCAGATGTAAATTACAATTTAGGCTTTGTTGCATTTCCTAAAATTAAACTAATAAAAATTATCCTGGAAAACGATTATTCTGTAAAAGAAAACATCTGGATTTAAAAAAAAGTTTGCATGTAAAAATGCTTCAAACTCAAGTAATAACGCATGTCTGACCTCATTCCAGATTCTTATTGTTTGAACTTAACATTTGGTTGTACAGTTTCATTGCAAAACTAAAAATTCATGACTTGTGTAAAACAAGTACGTCCTTCACGAAATAGCGTATCATCTTTCTCATACTACGATAGGTACAATACCATCTGTATGATGCAAAAATCCGATTTTAATTGATTGCGATAAGTGGAATAAGATGATGAAAACGTTGTCTAAATATACCCCAAAACTTATTAGAAGGCCAGTAACGCGTGCTTGGGCGAACTAATAGGGTCAAGCATCCTTGTCACCGAAACTAAGGTCTTCAGATTTTTTTTCAAGCAATCGTGACTAACTATTTCTCAGTTGCTTTTACGATCTTTCTTCTCGTAGTTACCTAATGGAGATTGATCTATTTATACTGATTTGAGGAGTTTCTATGACGTCACCAGTATTATTACATAGCGTCAAAAAATTCTGAGACACGGTTGGAGATTTAGAGAAACAAGAAATAAACTACATAGCAGCAGGTATCAACATTTTTTAACTCAACAAAGTTGTTCAAAGTAATGGTATTGCTGGGCTTTTCCAAACAACTTCATATACTTTTGTATAAAGGTCTGTTTACTTCGAATCTTTAAAGGTACTGATGACAAACACCATATTCAGTGATATCAAACCTCAAAGTTGGTGCTTACTGCAAAACACTGTATAACATTTTATCTTCTTAAACAAATACGGAAATTTCTTCATAACGTTCAACGAGGTTGGTAGAGAAATCGGCTGTAGTGTATTGCCAATAGTCTGTTTCAAAATACCTGTAACAAACAAACATATGTCAGAACAAAGCCGTTGTCAAAGAAGCGTCTGTTTCTCTTGGACTTGCGTGTAACTGTAAATAATATCATCCGTTTCTTGACTTCGCTGCATGGCAAAGTTATACCGGAAGATTTCACGACATGCAACAAACACATACCTAGAATATGGTAGATTTCGAATCGTCTTGTGCAGTAAAAATGCACAAAGCATGCAAGGAGTTAGATTTGTTCTGTATTGGACTGTTTTGTTTTACCCACTTTTTCCCATGCAGGAAAACATAAGTTTTTACTAGATAAAAAAGCATACTTTAGGTGAAAATAAATGCCCCAAATTAAGCGGTCTTTGTAAAATGTGCCTGAAAACTTCAGTAAAGTTGGCTATGACGCGCATGTCTGAGCACTTGAATACTTGGAAGCCGTTGCAGATTATAACTTTTGATAATAACTGGTACACCCTGGCATATATGATTCCACGAGATGGCAAAGCATTAGGTTGAAAACTTAAGCAAATACGAACCACTTACTTGTGTCTGAAAAAAAGTTCAGGATGCAGTTTAATGAAGTAAAAAATGTTCAGGATGCAGTTTATCGGAACTACCAATTTTTTACAATAGGTAAACAACGCACATCAAAATCATTGCAGCTATAACCAAAAAATGGCTGTTTTTTCGGAACAAGATAAAGGTTGTCTATGTTTATGGATAAGAAGCAGTTTTCATCAAAATCTTAAATTACTGAAACGCTAATTAAAAGATTTGGTGCATCAAAGTTTTACCAACAAGTGACCTAGGGTTAGATTTTCTTATGTACTCTGCTGAACTGGCGATCTCGCTTTTAAATAAGCGGGGAAGCTGCAACCATCTTCAACAAGAGAAGTTGTGGGCTCCATAATCACGAACGACTCTCTACTCACACGAAAATTTGTTGATTAAATACTGGCAACAGTGACTGGTATCCTTACTCATTTAGACAATTATGCAACTATTTTAGGCATAAATCTCGTGCAATGTGCATTTCGAGTTGGAACTAAAATTTGGATCTTGAACCTCTGACAAAACATTTTTTCATAAGACGCACTAATGGAAATTGCCCATCTAATAAAAGCGCCCAAATTTGGTATAATCCGTAAACGTAATGAGTGATTCATCGCTCGAAAAATTTCCTTGCGCAAACAAGTCTTGCGCATGCGCTACTCTTAATGACATCATACTTAAAAAAACAAAACAACGTATCAGAGAGAAAATGATGCCAGCGAAAGAGGTAAGCGTAGTGAGGCTCCTTCCGAAAATTGAAGTGTATAGCCTGGCTGAAAAATCAGTCTGAGTGCCGCAACAATGAAACATCCACCTTTGCCCACTGAAGCTTCCTGAAAATGTGCGGTCCGTCTTGGTTGTCTATAAAAACTTATAATTTTATTACATCTATATATGGCAGAATAGCACCCGTCACGTGTGTCAGATTTTCGCAAATAAAGTATTGCGTTTTCTTCTTTTTGCTTCGCTAAAGGTATTGATTTTCCATGTGGCAGCGTGATATCTTGTTTATGCAAATCTCCTAGGATCTCTTCCTGACTGACCTGCAGGGTACATAACGCCGTTAAAGGTCAAGAAATTGTAGAAATAGAAAGGAACAAATATAATCGAAGTTTTGAAACACTTTCGCGTTTTCTAGTAGTCAGTTTAAGATACCGGGCTCTGGCACCTTGCAGCATTACAGACCGTCCTATTCTCATCTTTCTATCAGGATCAGCAACTCACCCTTCGTGGTGCTCACTGATTATGTGCAAAAGCGAACCCAGCAAAGCAGGATTGGACTCAGTGAAACTTCAGCCATGTGTAGATTTATCGTGTACTTTGCAAGTATAGCAAAGAGTTCAGTCAACAGTAAACGTTAACCTATAGTATGAGACAGCTCAAACGCTTGCTATGACATCAGGCGCAATAGCTTAGATCGTAAACGGCCATAATTTCATCCGATGGTTTCTACTACATTTACATACATTGTTTTAAATGCATGAGTAATCAGTACAAGCCTTTTTTACTAACGTAAAGCTTGAACATCAACCACGTCCATTAGAAATCCTTATTTTAATTCCCACAAACTTTTTGATGAGATTGGAAATGCCAATGGTGTGTAGGTCAAGATTTAGCGGTTGAGGTACACCAGGAAAAAATCAAAGCGTAACTAGTTTCCGTCTGCTTTCTCACGGAACGTTTTATGTCGTTCTATTTAAAATAATATAGCGCAATTTTCAGAAGTAATTCTTACTGAAAGAAGTTGGAGAGTGTACAAAGGTACTTTAAATAACTATTTTAAGCCAAACAAGATTTGTTACAAGGATGATAAAAAACTTACAGAGCCGATTTTTCGTACATGTAGATGATGCTTTACTTATTGTTGAACCCACTTCTTCCCGTTCTTTCCGTTTTATAAAAGTTGTCACACTTCTGAAGGAGGAGGGGATTTTCAGTTTTTGTGACAAGTGGGAAGAGAAATACCGTGACCTCACAAAGTTGGTCAAAATTTTCAACTGCAACATGTTAGTATGTCTGATTTAAAATGAGCAATTACCAGTACAATTTAGCGTGGAATTGAAAATACCAGCGAAATGTTCTTCTATTACTTGATTTCATCACAAAATAAAAGCGTCAGCATTGGAGTCAGAGTAATAACATCCAAAAAAATCATTTACACCAGCTTGTTCTTGTGTCACATGCGTCCACGCTTATCTGGAGAATTTTGTGGTTTTAGGTTCTACGTATTCAGCACTATAATTCTACCTTTGATTGGAGTTTTATGAGTCTGCAGATCTGGAAGCGACACAGTTAATTTTTTGTGGATTAAAAACACAGGACTCTATACCCGCAGCACAAATCCAGCTTAATAAATCTAAAGTGAAACAAAGCTTGTCGAATACTTTAAAGGAGTAGCGAATTGTGGCTTTGGGGAATTTGGGAAAATGTAACGTACTATGCTAAAAAGGAGGGGTAGAATTTTGAAAAATAATGAGACATCATTTGTGAATGGCCCCAAAGTTGCGATGCAGCCGTCTCACTTACTTTTGGATCTCGATTTACAATCGGTTTTTATGATAAATGGACGTAGAGGAACTTACATTCCGAAATTGCATTTTTTGATCAGATATCAGCCACCTTTTGCATATAAAGGTGTTCTGCCCACATCAGTTGGTGGCGTTGCTGGAATACCTTCCGTTTGTTATCTACATCGGCGGTTTTAGCCTATGTTAATGGTATTGTCTCTAACTTTTCAAAAGGTTGTTTTTTCAAGCAAAGCACTGATGGATTTACAGTGCACTTTTGTCCAGAGTCTAGACAATCTTGTTTTCCGATCGACTGGTGCCAATTTTGTGACTTGTTAATGGTGTTGTCTCTAACTTGTCAAAAGGTTGTTTTTTCAAGCAAAGCACTGATGGATTTACAGTACACCTTTGTCTAGCTAGAGTCTAGACCAGCTGTGTCCAACCCAAATGGCTTACTGAGCCAAAAATCATGTCACTGTCTTGACCAGGGCCGCACATTGAATGACATATTAATGAGAGCCGCACATTGAATGGCTTACTTTGATCTTAGCGAACTAAAAGCGTTCGAATCCTAACTGCAATAGTAACAGATGTGATAAAAGTGGCACTGAGGACCACCTGCATTAAAATGTCAAGTTCAAGATTATCAAAATAAGGACAGGTTGTCAGGATGTAGGATACTTTTACTACATCGAAAACCTAAACTGGGCAGCAAAAAATCTTCGACTGGGCCGCATGCGGCCCGCGGGTTGGACATAGCTGGTCTAGACAATCCTGTTTTCCGATCGACTGGTGCCAATTTTGTGATGTTATCTTCCATGGTCGTGAACAGACTTCCTGTGCTCGTGTCGTGAAAACTGAGGTTTTGAACAGCGCTTACACTTGGAAACAATGTGGCTAATCTAACTTTTCAGAAGATTCAGGCAACTCTTTCTGTTGAACATCTTTCTACTTCGGAGACGCCAGGACTTCGATAAACAAACTTTAATCAGGCTCTACTGGCGCTAAAAACATAAATACACGTTAAAACTTTTTCTGTTGTTTAGGTCTTTTCTGTTGTTTAGGTTATCTTTCTGTTGTTTAGGTTATCTATCCTGTGACAAGTTATTTCAGGCGTAAACAATCTACATCGTTTGTGATAGTGAACTTGTGTCGCTATTCACACCAGCAACCTTTCAGTGATGTTAATTGGTTATTAAGTGCAATTCTGACCACCTTCCGAAAGCATTTAGTATGTTTTCAGTCATTTGTAAGTTTTCTTTTGACGTGTGTATTATTCATGAGGGAGTAGACGAGATTATTAGATACGATTACCCCGAAATGCGTCAAAATAGAATTAGGTGTGCATGGAAAAACTGCGCTAAGTGTTTTAGCTCATAGAAAATATTTTCAAGATCATTGCCCCTATGTTTGCCTTTTTCCAAAAATTTCTCGGAGTCAAAAATCCTAGGGAAAATTGAGCATAGCGTCGTTCCGTTTTTGTGTTAGAACTGCAAATTTCCAGAAGTCACAAATCCTACGAAAATTTTGATATAACTCGTGTAGGTGATAACCTATAAAACCAAATATCTGAATAAAATTTGGCAGCAGTTTTTTCGAATATTGAGTATTTTCCCCAAATCTTTTTGAGTCCCAGATGCAAATTAAATTTTGACAAAGTCAAATTGAATTGGTTTGAAATCTGCGAAAGAGGGCTTTGCACACTTTAAACTCTTGTGAAAGAGCAGACAGTTTTGAAGTTTGTTCTCCACCGCACCCAGTTCTGGGGTAGGGTCTTTCCCCCATCTCGAATTTAGTTTCAAAGTTTTGTCCGAAATCAATTGAAAAAAATTACCCGAATAAGCCGAAAATAAGTTTTTTTTTAGAGAGACACGGGACAGCGCAACGTTTTATCTCCGCCTCTGCCTTGCATTGGGAAAGCAGGACTGACGTAATAATAGAAATCTCTGGAACATAGAACTTGCAAAACAACTTAAAATTTGTGCGTGCACCTGCTTGCGATTACACAAGCAGTCGTGAGTTTCTCCAAGATTCGTTAAATTGTTTATGACATGTATCAACAGTGCGGCATAGCAAGGCAAGTTTACATGTGACATATGTGAACACAGTCATTCAAGTTGTGCTTAACAAAATGTTCACAATAACATTACACCACTGACTGTATAAACAACAATTATAAATAAGATGATCATGGCACTGCTTTTTTCGAGCTACCCACATCGGCAGAGTGTTAGTCAATCGACTTATCCGACCACAGGTAAAGTGTCGTGCCAGTGAATTTTTAATAGTACAGCCGTTGTTGATATATCAGATAATTAGAAGCCCAGTTCCCTCAAATATCGATAACCCTTTTGAATGTGAGTTAGGTGTGAAAGAGCGTTGTTGATTTCGAAAGACAAAGCATCCGATTTCGGGTCGAGTATCAATCTCTGCACAAAATCTTAGAGTCAAGTCGGATTCGAGTCATTAACTGTCACAAGTCATCAACAAAATAAGTTGTTCAAACTTCCTTCAGAACATTTTGGTCAAATATGAAACCCATCGTAACATCAGATATCGTAAAGGGTGTCTCAACCACAGATTTTTATGCACAATATTCTAACCAAACCTTGTTCAAACTCGTCGACCTTGTGAATTGTTTCGTAAAATGTAAGACGTGAACTTGCATTTTGAGTTCGAAACACCCAAATCCCACATGGCCAGCAGAAAACATACATTCTTTGCAGACATCAAAATTGAATCACACAAAAATCGAACATGATAATGATTCTGATAAATTCGATTCGTATTAGAATTTTTGCAACAAGCATTGAAGTTATATTATTCACTGATCAAAAGTGAATCATTTCAAAACAATAAGAAACATCGCTCGAGCTGATTCATTGAATCGGTTCGTCTCATCCGTGGAATGTATACCTTAATGTGTGCCTGGAAATTCGACTCGACATGCATAGTTACTAACATACAAGACAGGTTTTAAGTCGCCATTCTAAGAAAGTAAATTGCTGTGGTTTATCGATATGATTGCTGCTATTGCTATGAAAATTAGGTTTGCTGCAAGCTTTCAAGAAAGCAGTCGACTGCATGGGTTCCGCTTTTATAATTTTGCGATGATTCGAACTTGCACATATCTGTATTGTATTCAAGTAATTATTAGTCTCCGCAAAGGTGACACAGTTGAATCAACGAGCAGATGTTTTTAAAATAGGAAATCGATTTCACGTACAGTAACTATACGCATCATCAGTCCCAAAATCCTATTCAAATAGAATTGATGCTATCGATGTGATTGCTATGCTTACGCAAACTGACACTCCTAATATTTAAATATGATGTTATGTTGTCGTGGCCACTGGCATTCACATGTGTGATTGTTTTGCATCAGGGACTTTCAGTTTTAGACCGCATTAAATATCCATCATCGGAATGTGTTTACAGTTTTTTCGAGTTTCAATAAATGACAAGCCAATAAATTTGGCTTCAAAATCACAAATCACGAATGTTTTTTGTGACGGGCGATTCAGAAGTTTGGAGCGAGATCAATTTGTAATGGTCGCTTTCTTTACATTTGAAGAAGGTCAGCAAATTAAATTGAACGCCTCCTTAAATTTTAAGCATGTGAAAAGTTAGGCGTTCCCCTTGGACGTAAATTGTTGCACGCTTGCTGATGTTATCATTTGCTTTTCATCTGTGCTAAGTTGCTATGTCATAAAGTTTGTAGAGACAGGTTCAGTTACAAAATATGACTCGTGGGTTAGAGTGCCTCACAACATCTTGCACTGCTTTCTACAACAGTTAAATTTCTGGAATAGATAAAAATCAAAAGAAAACGCCCTTCTCTTGCCGTGAAACGTCATACCAACTGCACCATAAATTTAATCTCACAAAAATAGAAGCACCTTCGTTTTTTATCAATTCATTGCCCTGCAGCCATTATTCGTTTCTAATGAAGCGAGGATCTTTTTAGGAAGCGTGTTTTACCATTCCATTTAAAGCGCTGAATTAGTAAAAACATTTTTTCGCTCATCCCCTCAGTGGCACTTTGCAAACAAGCGTAGTTTTGCTAGATTTTTGTTGGCGCTCAGTAATTCACAGCGTTGGGCGGGTGTTGCGTTTCTCTGCCACATAAAGTTGGCCCATTTAAAGTACGTCCTTCTTTGCTTTCCCAACGGGAAAAGATCAAAACGCAAACAATCAAACTAACAATGATTGGTTACCTACAAAAAATTATGAACACGTTCTACATAAAACAAGAAAGTTAATTCCGAGCAATCCTTTTAACGAACAGATGTCAGTTCGTGAGAGTTAATAAATAGTTTTTCTAATCACAACTTTTGCGCTTGCGAAATATTACACGTTTGAATGAGTGGGATGTCAAACTTCAATTGTGAGGGCTGAACTGTGGCTATAGTTAAGAAACAACATCAATAATTCAGCTACGACGTATTTATAGCTTCCCGTACCGGTCATCGGGTCAATGTGTTCATGAAATAGCATAGAACCTCGAGCTCTGCGCTGTACAGAGTTTGCCTTTACCGATGTTCGAAAAGAGTTTAAGAAAGCAGCATAAACGGCTCGACGTACAACGTGTTTACGCTGGAAGACTCTGTACTAAACAAAATGAAGTGTGGATTTGTTCAATTCAAAGCTGTTTTCTATGAAGGCATGAATCCCACAACTACACTAGAATTATCTGTGCCTTTATGCACGAGTGGTGCTTTAAATAGTACAGAAGTTCATGTCTAGCAGCCCACGAACGAAATTAAACTTTAAGCAACTATCAATCTTGATCATTTGAACGCAGAATTCCTGTTGCTTGTTCTCGTCTACCTCAAGCCGTTCTCTAACTTTTTACTGGAAAACTTAAAGTGATTTCATAATCCCGCTTTGCAATTGTGAAAACATTACTAAGAAAAGGAAAACATGACAATTTAAATTGTGTTTCAATTTTAAAAAGCACAAGAACGCAAAAACAGCTGTTCCAAATGAAATCAAATTAATCGTATGTGAAGCAAGCATTTGCATCGTCAGCAAAAATTCAATGAATGAAATGCGAGATTTTGTACTACGAAACACTCGGGCGATGAAACATAAAAACAGTGCAATTCTATCCACAAATCAAGAAGGTGGCAATACGTTTAGGTGACGTTTCAAGCTTGCCTGCTCCTGCACCTACGGTTGTCTGGAAACTTTCAAACAGAATAAAATCTCTATAAGAAGGGGAAACAGTTCGCAATCTATTTTGGGTTCACACGTGCTTTTTTAGCACCTTATTGATCGTGCCCAGCAGTGGATGTCTCGAAACGTTTGCTTTGAGGAGTTTGTGGCATATGATCAGGGTAATTGTTGTAACGCTGCGCAGACCGTTACATGTGGAAATCCCCCAGAAAACGGTGCGATGTCGTTCATGAGGGGGATCACCTGATAAAGAGAGAAGAACCACAAATAAAAATACAAAGTTCAGAATAAGTATATCATACCGGACAAACCAAGCAGATGTAATAAGGCCTCGGGCCAAGAAGTACGTTCGCTTCATTTGCGTTCTTGACTGGCGCCCAGCTTGGGGCGTTGCGCTGCAATCATGGTCTTGACGTGTAGACTCAAGATGAGGTTAGCGGGATTCGGCGGGTAACCAAAAAGACTTGTGGGATGTCGGCAATCAAAAGGCTTGGGAAAAAAGTGGGTTGTGGCGCAACACTATGGAGGTATGAAACAATCCTACGACCAGAGGGGGAGAGAAACCAGTTAAAGAGGGGAGTGATATAACGGTACGCAAACCGTTACATGTGGAAATCCCTCAGAAATGGTGTGGTGTGATGAAAATGGTGTGATACCGCTCATGAGGGAGATCACCTGATAAAGAGAGATGAACCACAAATAAAAATGCAAAGTCCAGAACAAGTATACGATACTGGGCAAACTAAGCAGCAATATGATTTCACCTGCCAAGGTCACTCTATTGCTACTTGCTTGTCACATTGATGTAATAAGACCTCGGGCCTTGCCCCATGAAGCTCGTTCCCTTCATCGTTAGCTGACACCATAAATTCCCCCGGGCTCCGATTACCCAATTAGTGTCGATTGATCGATCGACAATAATAAACAGCACCACTTCAAAATTTTTCATCATAAGTATTCTTCATCAAGCAAAACAATGAAGTCTGTCATCAAAAGCTTCTTTGGCATTCAAACCACTGAAGAGCACGTCTTTGAAACTTAATCAAGATTTTATCTCCAAACGGTTTGACACAGAAAGAGTAGATTGTCCCAACTATTTGACCCCTACACCCCTACAACAATTTTACAATTGTTTTCTGCCCTTCTTAGCCGATTTAACAATCTTAGCTCTAACAACCAGCCTAGCTGAGTAGATCAAGAATTTACCTTGCAGATCCTTGTTGTTGTGTGCTATAGTCGGCTGGGCACAATGTTATTTAGGCATTCTTTTCTAATTTGTAAAGGCACCCGAACTTGTTAGTNAGCAATTCTCCAGTTTGCCCTTTCTTTTGCTGCTTTGCAACACAATAGTTTGAATATAGCACGAAGTCTAAACACCAACTTTATCTTGTGAGCCAGTNAAGGTAAAGCAAATATGCTGTGCAAAAATCGGTTAAAGAAATAAGCGCAGTACCAAATCATATAAAAATTCTATTTGGAAAAGTTCTGAGTCTAGAAAAACATTCAGTGTGTCGCCCCTACTGTCATTTGGTATTTCAATAGATCAAGCTTTTCTGTTTCAGAATCGTCTTAATTCTGCCAAAACGTCCTAGTAAAACCTAATTCAGTAGTTACGAGAAGGGTAGCCACTAGCCAGACAATTAACTTCATGATTTTGTTACGCCCACACATCTCGCTTCAGACTATTTGACACCACAACACCTCTCATCACAAAATTGGTCACCACGACAACTCTCACCGAAAACTAGCAACGGCCAAGAGAAATGTTTTTTGTTGAGAAATTGTTTGTGGACAAATTGTCGCGGTGACAAATTGTTCGTGGTGAGAAATTACTAAGATATGTTGTGGTAGAAGTTTTTCTATGTTTAGAGATACAGCGGTGCCAGATAAATGGTAAAAACTTTTATGGAATCAACGAGAAGTGTCACAATTTGACCGGGTTGTCTTGACTGATTGCTATGGCATGAAGCGGTAAATGTTTTGTCGCATGTCGATCTCAGTGCAACATCAATTTTCTGAAAATGAAAACCCATACTTCACCCAAAACCTGCCTTACGTAAATTTTATTTTAGAGTAAAAGCAGATGCGTTGCTGAACAATTCATGTCCACTCTGTAAAACTATCAAGTTGATTCCATTATCATGCAGTGCTGTTTAGATGGTTTTTAGTGGCAATTAGATACCTATGCTACAGTGGTGCTTTAGGTGGAGAAAACGGCTGTAGCGTTCGATTACCATTTTAATAGCATGCCAATGGAGATTACGAAGATATACGATGTAAGGGTCACTGGCTGAAGTATCCTGTGGGTCGCCTTTGCTTTGTTTCGTGAAGCTATGAGTTTTTTAAAAAAGGTGACAACCATCAACTGTTAAGCAATTTGACAATAGCACACTTCGATTGCAAGTTTTAGTAGATATGAAAAGTTTTTTTCCAAGTGATTTATGCCTCGCGTATTTCACAAGGTAAAGGTCTTGTTTCCTTAATCAACAATGGACAGGCTGTCTAAAAGCTGCACTCTGCAAAGTTGTAAGCCGTTTGTTGTTGGTCTAAAAGTTTCACGTTTGCCATCAATGCGGAAAATATGTTGTGGTGTCAGATCTCAAATGTCCGCACGACGGTTTGTTTGTGGTCCAAAATCTCAGTAACGGAGAACGAAAAAATACTAATTACGGAAACTAAATACTAACGCGCCTCTTACCCGTGCAGCAGCGACCAGTGGCGTAGCCAGCCCAAGAATTTGGGGAGGGCCAAAATGTTTGATTTTAGGCGAATAACGCTATTTTGTTTGGAAAAAGGCCTCTCAAAGCACAAGATGACAATATGTTCTAAAAATTTGGGGGGCACGCCCCCTTTGCCCCCCTGGCTACGCCTATGGCAGCAGCTTCCAAAAAGAAAATGCCCATAAGGTTCAAGTTCCGATCGTCCTTTTATACAAATGTTTTGAATCTTCTCAGAACTGGTGACATCGTACACACGGACACGAAAATTCTCTTGCAAGCACAGGCGCAAACTGCTTCGTATTTTGTTGCGTTATCATTAATCATTGATCATGGTGTAAGGTTCACGACCGACTTGAGAAACTTATCCCACGACAAGAAAAACGAAACCGTTCGTTCCACTCGTACCAGGAGTTTGCGGTTTCACAGTGAAAGCCTGTTATGATTTTTGATGCAGATTCTATTACTTTACGTCAGGCTGTGATACTTTCATTTGCATGTAAGGTCTTGTTGTTTTTCTCAGGGTCTGGACTTGAAGTCAAAAAAGAGACAAATCGTGTTTTCCTGTAAAAAATCTAAAACCTGGAAAAGCCGTAGTCGTGACCTCTCAAACGAATTAACTCACTAAGTTTCTTGTTTTGAAGTTGGTGTGGCATAATCAACGATAAAAACATTCAAAAATGGCTCACAAAGGCTAGAAGCGGTCATTACGTATTGATTACTTTAGCGATTGGTTGATTTGAATGTTTATCTTTCACCGATAGGTATTATCTCAGCCAGTTTTATCAATGAAGATGGATAAATGTCTCAGGCTTTTCCCACGCAAAAGGTAGCTTGGTTTAAAACTCAGTGGTAATAAGTTCATTAGAAAAAGATAAACTATTGGCAGACGAGTTTTAATAATCCACTCAGTGTGTAGTGTGTACACTACGTTGTTACTTTTAGCAAGATATCGCAAATGTTTGTGGTATTACCTGTTGAAACGTTGTGACCTTAATTCGAATCAGTGGCGTAGCCAGCCCAAAAACGTTTTTGGGCCAAACCTTTTGACTTTAAGCGAGCAACAGTATTTTGTTTTGGACACTGCCTTTTAAAGCTCAAAACGACAAGGTATGCTAGTAATTTTCCCAGGGCCATGGCCCCCTTGGCTACGCCTATGACTCGAATTTAGTCTCATTAACTGGCATCTTTTCTTGGCCTTCGTGTTATTAGTAGATGATTTTCAACAATTAATAATTTAATATAAATGTTTGATCAACAGCAGTATTTTGCTGAAATAAACAGTGGATGCTCTTTTTGGGATTCCTTGTTTTTTTCTAAACAAATCCGCTGAGCAGCCAAGTTGTTGGAAATTCAACTACAAGTTCCTGATAAGACGTCAAAACACTGCTAATCACTTGTTTAAGCCAAAGCAGTTTGTTGTTACTGAGTGTATCGGCAAAATGCAATGAAAGTTACTCTCAATGTCTGTGGTATGCTCAGTGACAAAAATTAACTGACGCATATTAAAGGTCCACGTGGAGGCAACTTGGGACAGCTGTCAACATTATCAGTCTCTTTCGTGAAGACTGCAACTCACTACTTGACTAGTGGTAACATCATCACTTCTTGCCGCTTTCTAAGGGCAACTGTACCAGGTTTAACATTAGAAGCATCAAAAATACGCAATGTGACCTTTCGATGTTGTTTCTTTAAATAAATGTTTTTTGCAAACATTTGTTAACTTTACATCAACATCGTAGTTAACGTTTCCGTTCAAACACCACACATTTGTTTTTTCGGACAAATACGGAAGCGCAATTCCACATATAGTTTTCAAGTCTTTCATATGATTTTGGATCACAAAGTTTTTATTTTTTATCCATCTTTTTTTGTGCCCGAGGACTGTTTTGCATGGGAAAGCCTATTTAATTTGTGCCTATCGGATATAAAGCTTCAAATAGCAAACCGAACGAAAAATAACCTATTTTAAGTCACAGATTGTCTTGCCATTGTCCAATGGTCTTTGGTGAAAACTTCTTCATGAACTTGCAAATCACACATGTGTAAAATTAAGCTTGACGAAGGTATGCGGTCTATCTATAAAACAGGAGCAACCTGTCCTGTGTAAAACAAAATACGCTCCCTGCATTCAAATATATATATCTTTTATGCTAGTTTGATTAATGCAAAAGGAGGTTTAATTCTATCTGGTCTTATTTAATCAATGACGAATCCACTACATATTGCGACGATAAAACGCGTTTAGAGGAAGCTATAACCTAATATGTAGTTTTTGCTTGAGGCCAAAGATTTGGGGTATACATAACGCCAACATTTACCATTTTTGTGTGGCATGAGGCGTTTAAATGTAAATANTATCGAGAGCCTTTCAATTCCGTCTTTAAAATCGTGACCTATATCTGTTGCAGGCCTTCATACGTTCTTGATGAGAAAAATATTCACTTGACGTTTTCACTGTAATCGGTAGGGTTTTCTGAATTCTTTCTAAATAAAAAATGATAACAATTAATGTAAAAATCAACTCTTCTATTGAGACTATCAGCAACATTTAGACAACGATATGACGCTGCATCCACTTTTTCACCGTTGAGGAATAGATGCATTTATTTTCATACACGTTTAAAACAAATTAAGACGTTCCGTGCAGTTTAGTGAACCTCTTTTACTAGAGCGCTGCTTTTATTTTCAGGGTGGCATTAACTGAAGCTGTTAGGTTTCGCTCAACGACACAAACACGGGAGGTCGTGCACAATGGTGTATGAGGCGGGAGTGTAGGGATGAAAGCGCACCCCCAAAGGTTTTGATTTGTCGAAAATCCGAGAAACAAAACTGAAAATCTGGGCAAAATCCCTGAAAATCCAGACAAAATACTGAAAATCTGGGCAAAATCTCTGAAAATCTGGGCAAAAATAGTGCCCAACATCGTTTACTTCAAAAAATGGTGCAAAAAATGGTTTGCAGGAAATCACATGAGGACCTCTCTTTTTGGAGGTCACACCCAAAAAAGGTCTTCATAATCTTTTTGGGAGAAGGCAAAAGTTGCACAAAAACTTTTCGGGCAAGCTTGGGGAAACTCGGGCAAAAATCCTTTGCACTCCCAAAAATTTCACTGCTCCTACACCTATGCAAGTGAGGATTGCTCCAACCTTGTTAACATTTGCATGAAAAGCAAAGTAGTGTTTTCCCAAGTAGTCAATGACTAGCAATCACTAACGATAATGGACACCGCTTATGTAGTTATGGTAAGCACTGAAAAGAATTTGTATCAAAGCATAAAGCAGTAGCCACCGGGTTGCTATGGCAAATATGCTCGTAATTTACATCAACTACAGCCTCATAATAACATCATATTTCATGGAGTTTCCTGCTCAAGTAAGACATATTACCTTTTATTGTAGTAAGAAAGTAAAATATTTGGAGTGACACTGCATATATCACTGAAATGCTATTTGCGAACTTAACAACAAAAGCAAAAGAGTTGCTTTAAAAACAACCTTAACTGTGCTAAATCCACTCAACATTAAAATTGTGAAAAACAATGATCTGAGACTGGTAAAAATCAATGAAGCAGAAGGAAGCATCACGCTGACCAAATGCATAAAGTGAAACCACTTACCAATGTAAAGTAATTTTTCTAGCAATCAAAATTGTGTTGATCATGTATTCTGATTTCAATTGAATCTGCAAAACATGTCAATCCTATTCATAAGCCGTGAAAAAACACCTCGTCGAGAGACGAAAGGAGAAAAGACAAAGTTCTGATTTTTACTGGAAAACAGGCATATACTTGTATTTCAGTTATTAAGTTATCCTACTTTTAGAAAGATTGGAACAAAACGTTGTGTTCTTGTGCTATGTTTCCTGTTACGTGCGTTATGATTGCAATTTACGACTCCTAACTTCTCAGTTTCCCAACGACCAGGTAGCTCTGCTTTTGTATGAATTAACGCTTTTCCGAGTTTATTTTCTAATTGACGGCAATCGATAATATAGACAGAAGCCCAAGTCGTACTTCCCGAGTAGCTCTGAGATAACGCTTTGACTTAGGGAAAGTTAAGACGAGCCGTTATCAGATATAAGCTCATACGAATCTACCGAGCTACGGCATCAACATGTGTTTCCATACTTGATTTATATGAGTATGATACTAAGTTTTCTTCACACGGGCATGTTTATGGGTGCTAAATTTTCAGCTGGTGATTATGAATGTTTAAAGTCATTGCCATAAGTAATTAAAAAGTTGAAGCTTCCAGCAGATATTTTCAAAATCAAATCATCTTGCAATTAGCCTACTATTTTGCTTCATGTTTTTGCTGCTCCAGGAAGTGTTATTTTAGTCTAGTTCGCTATGGATAAACTTCGGAAATTCCGAAAGTTACGCTTCAGCATATATGCAAGCTACGCTTCTAAACATTCAAGTTTGACAGCATTTCATTATTTTGTAGGCGAGGAGCGAAGGATCTTTAAGAAATACGACTAATTCTAGTCAAAAAAGTATTGATTTGAATCCACGACAAAGAAGCACGAAGAACTGTTTAGTGGCTTTGAACAAAGACGAATCGATCAAGATATCCATTCAAGAGCCATTACGTCACAATTCAACTTCGAGCAATGCTTCTGCGCGAGATGCCTGCGCACGGTACAAAAGCGACCGCGATTGTGCTTTGATCAGCATTGACGCAGGTGTCCAGTCTTTGACGCGGCGAAACGGAGGAGATTCCTTTCTTCAATCAGTCGGCAAGGACAAAACTGTGATTCCCACTGGAGAAGACTCAGGTATCCAGACACCCTCACTAATTGAACCAACTTCACAACAGTCGAGCAGGTTTGGCTTTCACGCAATGGCCAAGACAGCGCAGGCAATCGTGAATGCTCGGGCGTCGGCCAAGGGCCAAGCACAGTTTGCCAATGCCCGAAAGCAATATTATCGCAAAGCGATAGCGCTGATGGTTGTGGGCGGCTTGTTCTTTACAGCCGGTGTTGCCCTAGCAGTCCTGCATTTTGCCCGCTTTGAAGGTGTCCAAATAGCTGGACCCATATGCTTAGCTGTGGGACTTTTGCTGTCGGTGTGCGGCCTTGTGTGGATACCAATAATTAAAACGAAGCTGCGACGCAACCGGCAGATGATGTCAAGAACGTTTAACACGTGAAGATGCCTCGATGAGAACGCTCTTGAAATCTTTTTATTTTTTGCAGACTTTATATGTGCTTGCGTTGGGACTTATAGTATGTAACAGTATGACGAGTCGTCGACTTCACACTTCTTCAATTTCTTTTGCGAAATTATATTGATTCAAAGTCAATTTGAAAGCTTGCTCTGTCTCCTTTAAAAGCTTTTTTTCGATCTTGAACAACGTTGAAAGCATTGCGGAAGATAAACTTTTTTTTATGTATCAACAGAAGAGATGCCAACGGAGAAAAGATTTTAAAAGCATTTGGTTCTAAACTATCAAGCAACTTTGAACAAAGATGGATTATAATCGAGCTCTTTATTAAGAAATTAAAAAACATGTTATACGCTTCGAAAAAGTTCTTTTTTGTAATGCAGAAAAGCAGCGAATATGTTTTCATATATCTTTATAGTTTTCGAAAGGTCGTAACAATGACAGTAAACGTTTCCTCCTAAATTGCCGATGAACACGATCAATTTCAGAGAAAGCTGCTTCCAGTGTCTGGTCAGACCTTCGTAATCAGAAGTCTTCAAAGAAGCTCAATTGCAGGAAGTTTCCGCCAAAGTTTACACCTAATTTTATTTAACGCTATATCGCTACACGCATAGGCGTAGCTAGGTGAGGGCGAAAGAGACCATTCCCCTAAATTTCTACCATATCTTGTCGTTTTGTGCTTCGAGTGGCGGTGTCTCAAACCAAATACTGTTGCTCACTTAAAGTCAACGTATTTGACCCCCAAAAAAATTTTGGACTGGCTGTGCCACTGGTTATACGGTGAGTTTAAGTTGCTAAGCCAACGATAGTGAAATTCCTGTTTTTGATTTGATACCACTTAAAACGTAATGAGTTGCAAACCATCCAAGGGCGTACGCAAAGGGGGGGTTGGGGATAAACTCCCCCCACTTCAGTTTGATATTTACAAAATCTTTATTACCTGCGCAAAGGAAATGAAATGTTTTCGCATACTTTTGCTTGTTAATTTGTCGACTTCATGCAAATACCACGGAATAAGTTTGCATGCAAATTTCAAGGAACATTGTAAATGGGCCAAAAAGTAATAATTAGGTTTTGGTGAGAATCAGGGTTATCGTCTGCGTCCAGAAACCATC
>JGI24158J21664_10000097_pt1 | contig 54036 bp, 29 predicted proteins | sample Ectturendosymbi3_FD_21664 | JGI IMG/M metagenome (IMG submission 21664) | reverse complement strand
TTGAATAGAGATATGTGCAAGTTTGAATCATCGCAAAAAGACGAAAGCAGATGGCAGTTGACTGATTCCTCGAAAGCATACAGAAACACTAGTGCTTTTAAAATTTAATGCAATTGCAGGTTTTTTTCAAAGCTGTTTTGAACGAGGCAACGTCGTTAGCAGCTTACTTATAACAGTGGCGGATTCAGACCTGATGCTTATTGGGGAACACTGTCTACGGAAAGAAATCCTTTCTCAGCAAAGAATCAGACACTAAGATCTTACAGAGTATAAATTTCACCTACGAAGTAGGCATCATCAGCTCTTATTCATATAGAATCTTATTGGGGAAGTCACAAAATACGGGGCAAAATTACATTGCTTAAATCTGCTGTACTTGAACAGTCTGCAGAAATAACACAATACTTTCCAGTTTTCACCAAAAGGAATTGTGAAGAACATAAAACAAATATACTTGTCACCCCTATCCGTTACACTGTTTGTTCCCCTATTCGGATACGATATGCTTTCAAAGGTATAAAGTGGTGCAATCTTACTCACTACAGGTGCAATTAATCAAAAGGGCCGCAATTGTCATTTAAAGGGGATATAATGTTTTTTTTGGGTGGGCAATTGCACCAAACTTACTCCTGGATCCGTCATTGTTTATAACTGTCAGGAAAAAGACAGTTTTCCACCAAATTTGGAGTTAGCAAACCTTTCGTTTGCAATTCAGAAATTTTCTGTACTTTCCCAAAAAGTCAGAAGCTACTTCCGCAAGTAGTGCTACGGTAGGCGACAGCAAAACAATTACAAAGTCAAGAGATTTATTGGTATAAAAAAAATTTATTTTATCTGAACCTTGAACCTCTTGTAGCATGTGGACGGCGTGGAAGTGATGACGTCGGATAAGTGTTTAATTAAGAAAGCACTTTTTCACTTAACGCCAGTTATTTTGTAGAAGAAAAAAGAAGCTTCACCAAATGAGAGCGTCAAATTGATGCATTAGATTCTCATAACATGGAGTGCACCATAAATAGGTGTGATAGGGCTGCAGGTATACAACGCATGCTTTTTGTAAATTTACAGAAGGGAGTAAAGGTCATTCTCTATCATTTACAGAAGAACTTGACGGGAAGATGTAACTTGATCCATTCACCATCAATACGGTCAGTGGTTGAGTGCTAAAAATAGAATAGGAGAAGTTATTTGGGAAAACCACATGTAATGCCGGTCAGGATGCGATAGTTGATAAATAACTTGTTTCCGTTGAAACACTTTACAAACAAGTGGCAGCAAAAGCGTCATGACTTTACTACCACAACGAAATAGTGAGAGAAGGCCATTACCCTTTCAAAAAGTTTTGGGCCGATGTTCATGAGCATTCTCCCGCGGACTACACGAACGTACACGGGTTGTACACCACTCTGAATCATACAACTCAATCGCGGATCGATCGTTTGCATTTCTAGGATTTCAGGAATACATCCCTGGTACAGTCCTGATCTCATTATGATGAATTGTTTTGTTTTCCCAAGGAATGTAGTTATATTTACCATAGTAAACGCGTTTTTATGACAAAGCGCATGTGTGTGACAAATGAAGCTCAATTGTAGATGTTTGTCGACTCGTAAGAGCATGTCCGTAATTAAAAGAAATCGCTCGCAAGTAGGCCCTAGGAAGAACTCTATCAAGCTTCTCTCTGCACATTCGCTGGTTAAAATCGTCGTCGTCGAATTATTGACGTGGTCGCACAAAACTTGACAAAATTGTTTATGAAAGAGTTGTTAAAATATTCTCTTTGTTTCTATGTTATCGAACTGACTCGTACATCTTATTGCCCCGCTGATATTTTACCTTCTCCCCGCTGGCATGTTGTTAAGTTGTTAACGATTTGCCATATATATTTTTCAGCTGACAAAACACGAAAGCCAACAGTTAGTTATGAAGATGTCAAATAGGTACGTTATCCACTTTACGGCCTGGTCTACACCTCGTCACGAAACATATGACATGTTGACAACCACTCTCCTGCAAAGTTTACCAGTAAGCTATCTTATGCAGGCTGTGATGCTATCCTGACATCAAAAGTTTTGGTTATACACAGTCCGAGATCAAAGGCCGAACCAAAAGAAACAGAGTTGAAAAGAAACAAGATGTTGCGTCTTTGTTTACTGACAACATTGGTGGACTCATAGTTTGTCGTAGATGACACTTTTTTGCGTTACACTTTCAAAGATCCGATTTCTGTTGCAGTCATATCAGGCCAGGAAATGTTTGAGGGTAATGACAAACCGTAAGCTCTTGAGGTTTGCTAAACGGCGCCATTGTCAAACATGCACACACAATCGGGCTCTTAAGTTCGTTCGTGACCGCTGATAACGGACAGATGAGGAGGGTTGACAAGAGCATCTGGTAATGGGCCGTATGAACTTGCTTTATTTCGTCCAGTACAGTCTCCATCTGCGGCAGCTGTTCTGGATCAAGTCCAGTACTTTGCCGCTATTTACTTAATACACGGTGCACAGATTGCTTGGTTTTCTCATCGGTTTTGTGCTGTAATGGATGTTGCGCTGGAAACTTAACTGGGAAGCGATCCCACACTTATCTTACCAGCAGCCGAGTTCAAACGAATGCTGATGGATCGGTTTGATACCCACAAGGGTGCCGCATAAAACTTACACCTGATATCGACTAAGGCGTAAAGTGCAAGAAAGCAATACCAAAACCGATAAGATAGATTTTCCACAATCAAAACTTTACAGTGATTTGACAAACCTTACCAGTCGAAGTTCCCCGGCGTTTCCTCTAAAAGAAAAAAATCGTTTAGAATTTCAAAATGAATAAACCATTTACTGGTCCACTTAATCCAGATTGCCCATACGAATAAATTTGTCCCAAAATTGATGGCAGCTACTTCGAGCCAGCCGCATATTTCATCTTTGGTAGCAGAGGCACAAAGGGATTGGGCGTAATAATAACAGGCAGGCGATACGCAGGCTTTCACGATCATTGTGTAGCGGCGCAAAATCAAACTCGCTTTCATTGTGCAGCACTCGTTGTCCGCTTGACCGCGCGTTGAGCGTCGGCGAGCTTACCAAACGCCTAAAACAGCGCATGAAAATAACGTCATAAAACTCGTTCTTTCGTCTCCGCTGATATGACCGCTTGTGCTAGTTTTAATGAAAACTTTCGACGCCGGTCTCCTCACACGGCGCGAACGACTTGACAGGCCATAACTCAAAGTGCGCGAGTATTATTGTGGCTATCCGTCGTCATTCCTCTACGGATCTTCACTGAGTGAATTACAGAATTGCCCTCGTCTCCCGCCACGAAACAGTCATTAAGTTATTAAGCGAAGAGGAAAACTGCCAGCAGCTCCGATTTTATCATCTGATGCCCTAGGGTCTGAAAAGCAGATAAATTGCCTCACAGCAAGTTGGCGATTTGGCTGTTATGTGTCACATGTTTTGCTATGAAGAACTGGCTGTGATCTTTTGCTGGAATGCAAGAAGAAAACGAAAAACTCAAGAGTTTTTGAGGCAGCGTGGTCGGACAGAAATGTAAAAATAAACTTAGTCTCTTGATCAAATGCAGATTCTCACCAGGACAAGAATTTCGGAAATAAGTTGTAGGACTCGATGGTTTGTCCGAACTAAATTGCTTAACCTTTGAAGCAAGCAAACATGAAATTTTCCCTTCCACAACTTCAGGGAAAACACCGCCTGGCAGGTTTAACACGTTTTCCCTATGTTTACCGAAGTCTGTCGTAACTGTACTGCCAGCATTACGTCAACTTCATAAATGGCTTGCTTTTGCGAAAGTGTACTCTATATTATATTTTGCGGTTCCCTCCAGCTGTAACCAAATGATTTGCTAAAAATGTATTGTTCCAAAATCAATCATTAAAACTCATACAGGCAAATAGATTTGTCTACATTTTTGTGTACAGTAATGCATTTGTTTTAAACCAGTTGATACATCATGAACATGGCTGTCGTCCGAGGAAGGAAACTTTTTGTCACACAACACTGCTAAAACCACTACAAAATAATACCACCAACCCCAGCTGCAATGTTTGAAAACAGACGTTTCAAATTCACCATAAAGTCAGTTGAGTGGTTTAGTTCATCTCAGCCTGCTTTTGCAATGTACATACTTGATCTTTTAAATTATTATAAAAAAATGACCCGGACTATTCAACGCACGTATTGTAATTTAGCCACGAAACAGACATGCTACCACTTTTTGCTAAGGTGACATTGTACCTTCCATGTGGTCGCGTCCTTGGCGACAAAGCCGGCTTTCCTACCTTGTTCTATGAGTTTAAAGATGTTGTAGGCGCCCATTAGCAATATTACAGCAAGAACTTTCAAAGACTAGCTTCTCTCAGGCGAATGTTCATTTGCGCTGGAGAAAGACCGCGGGCCCATCTCAGAATAAGGCTCTATCTATTACAAGATACTGAGCATACATGGCAGCAAGTATTTGTTAAACACTGCATCAGTGATGGTAGAATAAGAAGGTGCTGATTACTGGATGTTTGGTCAGGGACATACTACCAGTGATCTCAAAACATAGTAACAGAGATAACAGATGGTTACTTGTATTGAACAAAAATGGCTTCTGTTAATTAATTTTAAGTTGTAACCTTTCTACATCAGCATCATTTAAAACACTACTTGAAAAGTCCAAGTTCGGGATTTTTTCACTGACTGTGGCTGATGCAGCATCACACAACTTTCAGAACCTCCCCCAAAGCGTCTGTTGGCATGCGGGTCATAATTAATAACAAAGTAGAAACACCAACAGCAGAAACCGCATACTTACTGTTTTATTGTTTTTTTCGCTGGATGATGGTTTCCAAATAGTAAGCATCCAGTGCTTTCATTTAATTTATTTACTGTAGTGGCGCTTTTTCTTGGGAAGGCGCTTCATTGAATCACAAACCAAGTGCACGCAACGCGTACCACTCTGGTGTCACTTTCAGCCAGGTCTGTGGCTTTGCTAGCGTCACCGTGTCAAAGATAAAAGTCAGGCGGTAGTAAGACTGGTTCAAACCAGGTCAAAATCCCTTGGCGCCAATGTTTTCAGCTGTTTTCACGTCAACACTCCACTGTGCTTGAGATAAAGATAGATGAGATTACCACAAACATATGCAGAGTTTCCGGAAATTACACTACGCGGTAATGTGAGATCGAAAAAAACGGGTCAAGCTAATAGATTCCAATATAGTAACAAAAATTTTGGAAGTGCCTGTATTTTGAGCCTGGAGTTACTGTAAAGGTTTTGGAAATACATACTGTTGATTCTGAAACCAACTTCTCGAAATTATTGACTCGACAGAGGTGCTTCTTGAAATGTTTATGCAAGTTCATAGAGAATTCTTGGGATTGGAACACTGTGCAAGTTGAATGTTTATTTTTTAAAATTTCGTGGAGTCGAAACTCGAAAATCAAAAGCAGGACTTGGTCAAAGCTAAATCTAACCTCATTTGTTCAGAGATTTTTCTCAAGTGGCATTTTAAGCGCCAGTTTAAACGTAAGCACTTGAGATTGGTTTTGCTACTCGTGAGCGTTTCCACAGAGAAATTCAGACTTATCTTGATCGTTCCGATTTTCATGATAACCAGCTGATATTTTCGGGGGAAAAATGATTGTAACTTGTTGTTGTACCTAACAGTTTTAAACATGTTTTTAAAGCTTTCGGGGGGGGCAATTGCCCGGTAGCCCCCCTGGTTGCGAGCCTGATGATGACTTTACATTTACGAGCACTTACAACAGTTTTATTTCGTAAAAGAATTTAATCGGGCTTTTCTCCCGTATACTGAACTGAAATTTCTTCAACCATTCAGCACCAAGACAGCACAAGGGTGACGCAGCCGAATCTGATCGCAATTTGCTTTGCTTGGAAATCGATTTCGCGTCAGCGACGCATCTGATGCACTTGCTTGATCACAGAGCCTGCTGTATAAAGGCAAAGCTCCAATGTTTTCGTCTACTTGAATACACGTGGTAAAATTTGAATGAAAGGTTAGAGTTACGCTGTTTGGTGTGTCATACCGTTTATTGGCTTTTTTTTCCACAAAGTTCTGTTGAAGAAACCAACTTTGCTAACAAGTAGACCGCTGCTTTAAACAAGTGCAATCTTAACCGTCGTTTACGTTGGCTGCAAATTCCAAAAGCTGTAATGAGCCTTCCATCAGATCACAATCGGATCGTGTAAGCACTAAGTATTAACTAGCAATACAAACGTGTGGGCATAATTTTTATGAAAAACCCCACCTTCAGCTGCACAACAATAAAACATTTGAATCTCTGAAAAAGTAGCCTTAATATCATAAATTGATGACATTTCTTAGAACAGTCGTTCTACCCAAAAAGTCAAAAAATTGTATGGAACAAACAATATTCTACATTTGTAGTAAAATGAAAAAGCAAAGCATAATTTTGAAAAATAACAGCAATGAAAAAATAGTTTTCAACAGAGCACGTTCATCACATTGGGACAATCTAAATGTATTAGAAAAGAGCAACGGCCAGCGACGTTTTCTGCACTAATATGAGATTTCATTGCAGTTTGGGCTTTACTTGAATATTCTGATAACACCTCCGGTTTCTGTCACCGAGAGGGTTATTGATATTTTCACTCATAGACGTTATTTTAAAGAACTGTATTGGCGGATACTACGATTAGAAGCATATTTTCGCGCTTCATCTACAGCAAGGGTGTGCATGGTTGCAATGTCGTTCTTTATGCTGTATTCGGTTCTGTAGGTATGAATATCTTTACAACCAATATACGTCTTGAATAAAACGGCCCTTTCTGGTTGAATAAATCTGCCAAATCGTTTGAAAAAAGATGTTTCAAATTTTATGCATAGTTTCTATGATCAAGAAGTTTAGTTCGGAAACACACTAGACCCTATAATATATTGGATACATTTGTGCTTTAATGTTTTGTGCATTCTTACTGCGTGATTTCAGGCAATATTCTAGTAGTGACTCAATGCAATACGGTTGTTTGCGAACAGTTTTACAGCTGACACGGTAGACCCCTAACCTATATCCCGGGCAATTGGTCGCTGTTTCCTGTTGCTCATGTGAACGTTCAACGCTGTTTTTCACTGTTCGTCATCTACACAAAACCGTTTAACGTTACGTTGTTCTTACTCCATATTCAAGTGCATTGAAGAGTTTCTTGTATATCTGAATATAGTCAAAGGAGGCAATCAAACTTAGAGTGCTACTGGAGAGTTACAAAGTGGTGAGAGCCTTTTTTTCGCCTTGGCAACCTCAAGATATCAGATCGCTTAGTTGGGAGACAGACCTGTGCTCCCGCAACAATTAGGTTGACCCCTCCACAAGCAGGGATCCCTGTGGAATCGCAAACTACAACGCGTTCCTCACAACCACCGAAGGACCTCACATCGGTCCTTACAACGCCAAAGCAACAGAGCAGTGTGTTCAAAATAGACTTTTACTTTATCTTTCAGCAAATGCTTCTGGGAATCGTTATGGATTTTTCTAATCAAATGTTACAATGATTTTAAATCTGAAAAATACGTTTGCTGCTTTTTGCATTCGACTGTTGTGTTGCACGTCACTACTGAAAGTGAGTAGGGTGAGTGGTTGCCATGGTGTTGTGAGTACTGGTAAAAAAAACAAAACACACAAAAGTACTAATGCCATGAACAGAAGAGGGGCCTATCCCACTGGGAAATGTGTTGCTTCACACAATCAGAGCTGGTATTCAACAAGATTTGCTGTGTAGTGAAATACGTCCTTAAAATGTACGCAAAGTCAGTTAAGTTTTTTTACTTCACAATTTTTGGGAAATGGTCTTGTTTTCTTGATACTGTTGGCAGCCACATCAATCACTGCTCCTATATGCTATTTTCTTACGCTTTACATTATTAATAAGCCGGATACAAATTGTTCTCAAGTGCTGATCAAGCATGCTTTTCACGGCAAACAAGAATTCACTCGTTTGTGCAAATTTCTACTGTTTACTTTTTTTCTCAGAAATAGAACGATTTCGCTTGAGAGCGCCTTTCGTCTGTTTTGCTTCATTCGACCCAGAGCAGGATTGCGAAATGATTCGCTAATTTCACTCCCTCAATTTTGATAAATCTCTCGCATTGCGTCCAGTGCAAAGTAACAACTCTCTTGGACAAACATTTCCTGTTTTTTTTTGTTGTTCCGCATCGATCGCTTCGTTGATCAAGATTTGATGTTCTCTTGACCAAGGGTTATTGTGGCCGGCCGCACGCTGTCTTATTGACGTGAGGTTAACAGCTGAGCCTATAATACACAAAGGGCATTCGCGTGCGAGGTTGTTGACAGGATGTGCAGCCTCCGCAAAAACAATCGGCCTGTCGACGCTATACGTACTCGGGACAACCGCTGCAAAAACACTCGATCCGGGTTATTGTTGTCTGATACATAGCTTCACGTCGTGAAGGTTTCACACACGCTGAGATTGATCGTATTTTTATACATGAATGATTGAAAGTTAAGTGCTTAGTGTAGTGTGCTTAGTATATTGTTTTTTTTGTGACGAAATAATGGTTCACACAGTCAATAGATCATACCGCACTGCGTGGAATATAATGCAGTAGCTATAGCATATTCAAGAGCAAAGTTTTATACAAGCAACAACATTTTCTGGTTCCTTTGTCACAAAGAATTGGTAAAAGACCATGAGATCATCTAGTCTACCAACCCTGCAATTTTTTCAGTGTGAAAGCACTTGCGCTACTTAATATTCCAACTACACTGATGAGATTGTGTTCGCTACATTTTTACTTTTGATCTTTTTCTATTTTAAATTACCAAAGAACTGCTGAAATCTCTGCACCAAACAAATTTCCAAATTTGCTGTATTTGAAGCAACCTGTGCAACTGATAGCTAAGCAAAATATTTGTTTTTGGATCGTGGACAAATAAGAAAAGCGCTGCATTAGGTACCGGCGTAAAATTAACAAATGGACTTTATTTTGTTGAACATGTTGTATTTTAAACAATGACTGGACAAAAAGCTGTTCTGTCTCAAACTTGTTGGCCAACAGCCACTGACCCAGCACATTTGTATGTCCTTAAATTATCATCGTTGTCGGCCTGCGATTGTGATGCGTCAGTTTAGAAAAAAAGTTAAAAATTGTTTGACTTCACTTCTTCGGCGTTTCGAGCTGTGTCGAGTTACGCTTTGAAATGATTAACCAGCGTTTGCAAATAAAACCAGACAGTTGCTGATCAGGTGACTGAACGCTTGGTTTGTTGACTGGGTTGCAAACACGTAGTCAAACTTTTCGCGAGGATTACACCACTGAATATCGGTAGCCATCGTAAACACGATGGGCGGTTGCTCTCAGTAACCACATATTACTCGTGCTGGCGTTAAAGTCTACATATGAATCACCAAATTCCACCTGAGCTCAATCATATTTGAGCGGGAAAGCAAACAGGAAAACAGTGGAATCTGGATGTGTAAATGGCACAATGAAAGATTGCGCGCGATGTTGAAAGATATCCAAGGACAATCGCGATGACGCATACCCTGTTTCGTTCTTTGTTACTTGGTTTATAACTTCTTCCGGCACGAGAGGAAACAAGACCCGCTTTTTTCCAGTTTACGCAACTGCAACAAACTCAAGCGACGCGGCCTGTTTTTTTACTAATGAAGAGCGAGCTGGAAAGCTGCTGCGAAGGCACTCGTTAAAACCGGCAGCTCGCTGGAGTGGTCAGTCACGTGAGAAAATCCAGCTCTTTGCTCATCAACTGGAGTGGCCACTCCCGGCTAATTGGCTTGCTCTCCAACACGACGTTCAACCGGCACTTCGCTGGATGTTTTTTTCATCTTGCTTGTAACCGTCGCCGATGTATTGTGGCGTCGTTTCGCGACAGTGCCTGCTAAAACTTTCAATCGTCGCTTGAACAGCACTGGTTGTTGAGTTGGAGAAGCAGCCGAACAACTCGGCGTATCGATCACGCTGGACACGACAAGCCCTCCACGCGACTGTTGGCACGTAGAGCTCGGCCAGCTTGTTGATTTGCCGACCAGGGTAAAACCGTTTCCACTTTATCCGCAACGAAAATTTCTTGCGCTGCTGAGGGTCAAGTAAACTGAAAAAAAAGAATTTTCCAGCGCTGAAATTCCAAGACACAGCTAAACGAACTGAGTCACCTCAACAATGTGTTTGTTCGTTTCCTTAAAAAAATAGTTTCTTTCCTGTTTGGTACGCTTGCTGGGTCGCTAGCATTATGTTAGTGGCAAACACCTGGGGATTTTTTTCGGATCGAAGTGGGCGCAAACATTGGTCATTGACTGCAAAACAAAAGAGCAGATTATAACTTTAACACTTCCGGAGAACGGTTGCAGTAGATACTTGTTAAGAAATGTGCTTGGCCAAATAATCAAGGAAAACATTTACAGAACAATTTGCAGCGTCGCTACGGCTTGAGTTTGAACACATTTCATCTTGATGTCCAATACCTTGGACCCAAAGAAAAATACAGTGCACAGGAAAACTTTAATACAAAATTGTTTAATTTAATTTTGCTAAGGAACACATACACTTTTCTGTGAACGAGATTGCTGGACATTTGCAATTACGAAAGTCAGTGGCGTGTGGCAGGATTTCACAAAAGGTAGATTGAAGAAAATGTCTTCCGTTAAGTTTTATTTTTAGGTATTTTGAAATTTCTTTAAGCATTTCGTGCAATTTTATTTATAGGTATCTTTCATCAAAAATAATTAATTTTGGGCATTTTGTATCGCATTGTGAAAAACTCTTAATGAAAGCAAGTTTGATGCAACACATATGACCGACAATTTTTCCAGATGTCAAGCAAGCAAAAGCATGTATCCTTAAGAAACTTATCTCTTGACGACTAAGAGAGAAACATAAGTCGATAAAAAGTTGCTTGTTGGTAATCCAAGCGAAGACAATGCCTTTAATTGGGTATGATAAATGTCAAGCGAACAAATCTACCAACTTAAAACAGCAATTTGGTCCACGGTCCCAGCGTCAAATCGCATTACAGTAACTCTGCAGAAGGCGTCATATCTAATTCCGAGTACTGGAGCAATTCTCGTGACGCAGTTCAGCCACCGCAAGCCTATAATCAGTGACGCACGAGCGCCCGGAACGCTATCGTTACCCGGCAAGCGGAAAAGAACACATCTTCACACGTATGTGGGGCGAAAATCGCTTTACTCCCACTTGCGGTCGGTAAACAAACCCAATTCTGAGAAGAGCGTCGTAAAGTTTCAAAACAATCTGATATTCTCGCGCGTCGCTTTTTCGGCCAAACAACAGGCCCGACGTTTCATTTTGCCTTGTTGATGTGCTCGTGAAATCGAAAGGTGAGAAAAGCTAATGTTACAGTTTTCCCAACTCGCAGAAAATGTCACCAAGTTTTTTGGTCTTCAGGTCGCTGGCCACTAGCGTAGAAAAACTTGAAAATGCAAGCCCTTGGCAACAAGATCGGACGTAGTCGGATGTTTGCTCTTGCCCAGGGGAAGTGAATCGTATGACAATCAACTTCTCTGCCTCGACAAATGAATCGAACTGCATGTGTTGCTTTTCATATTCATAAAAACGAAATTTACCTATTTTGGAGTGATTACTGATTGCCAAAAATCTCTGGCGGAAATGCGTCGGCGTTTCGTCACCTTCCTGCTGCATTGCACTGATTGCGTTGTGAGTGGTCCAAAATTTACAGTAAACGGTTCGACTTTTTTCAAGAGTGGTGCCGCGTGTAAGTTAGGACAGAACTTGGACGTCTCTCAATTAGAAACAAAAAATCGTTGGTTTTTGCCATGTTGTTTAGTATCACATATCTCTTAAAAATTTTGTGTGAAGATGAAAGCGACTACTACATGACAGTACCAAAAATCAGAGAAATCAAAATGAAATCTGTTGCACGCGACTTTCTACTGTTTCGTGGTCAGTGTAGGATCCAAACTATTTTGTTGAGCGAGTTGGTGGAATACGTTCAAAATACGTATTGACTACCTTACATAGCACTATCACAGTTAATTTTCAACACGGGCTAATTTTTACAATATTTATCTGCTTGCAATATGCAGTACGGTTGTTGGAACAACTGAGTCGGCGGTCTTGGCCCCATTATTTTTCAAGGGGATCCGGGATACAAGGGACCACATTGTCTTTTTTGTTTTTTTAGTATTCATTTACATGGTACATCATCTTCAAAATTTTTCTGAGAACCTGATCTTGTCGATAAGGCAAGCTTAGTTTCATCTGAACCTTGTGCCGTCATACCGTACACGCGTCATTCCGTCTTTCACTGATGGCCTGATACAAAACATGTCTGTGACAAATAAATAAACAGTCTGTTTGTTGCGAGTAAGCTCGGGTGGTAACGTACACATAAAACTTAAGGTTGTTATGTAGTTCCGAACATATTTACTCGCGCAAGGAGGCTGGCGCCTGGAGTCGAAGGATAGAAAGTTTAACGAACGGATATGACGAAAACATTTTGGAATGTTTTTGGTTTATACATAACTGGCATTACTTGAAAAATGGCACCAATTGTTTCCAGGCAAATTGAGATTTTTTACTGCATGCTTGCTTTGTAAAGAACCATACACATTTTGGAGTTAGTGGTACTGCCAAAATATTAAAACATCTGCGATAGCATCGCAGCGAGTGTGGGCTTCGCATTTCAGTCTTTTAGGAAATTGCACAAACATGGCATTCCAGGGTTGAATGAACACTAGTGACGTCACACAATCAATCAAACACGATCCACGTAGTACGCCTAGTGGTGCATGTAAAGCAAAAAACAAATTCAAGCGACTAGTAGGTATTGCAGCAAACGTAACTTAAGCTTTGTGCATGTGTTCCAAAGCCACTGCAGACACTTAAAATTCTGAGATATAATTTACGGAAATGCAAATGCTTTGCTAAGACGTGTATTTTGATCCAATAAATTGGCGTTATCACCGGCACTGACGATGCAAGAATTCTGCGCCTAAACAAAGAAACTTAGCATGATCTTTTCCAGTGACGTCATCCTTTTCCTCAGCCTGACCTCACTAAAACCTAACGACCCTTGAAGTTCCGCTAGAGTGACCCGTGCGAAAAGCGAAATGGCATTGATGCTGCGGAGAACATCGTTCTGACGGTGGACTGCACGACTCGTGAAAGGCAGGGTGCTTGATTTCAGTTTTGTGACTCGCTGATCACGGATATGCAGGCACGACCGGTGCATATTTTTTTCCTGACGTGGTGAAGAACGCATTCAGCCAAAAGTGGATCAGGGAAGAGAACTTCTCAGTCTTAAGCCAAAGCGCTGCCAGGTTGATGCGCACAAATGTTAAGGTCCCGATGAAGGACAAAACTGTTAGGAGACGAAATCTTTCCCTTCGTTTTCTGTAGAAAGCAACAAAATTTTCAAAACTATTCACAACTTCTTGCTCGCAATGATAGCGAGATCGTGGTTGACGATCGAATCGTCTCGAGGCCGCAACCAGTCACAAATGCAGCACGTCTCTGCCTCTCTCCACCAACATGTAAACAGCCTTTAACGTTGACACGTGGTCGGTGGGCAACACTTGGGCTCAGTTATTCAAGAACCTCCTGGAAACGAAAGCTGAGCATGCCCTCTTAAATCTCTCAACGTTAAAAGCAATACCTCGGAAGCTTTCGGTTCATCCGATACCGCAGAGGCTTGAATTGGCAACCTGCGTCGTTTCGGTTCGCGTCCGACAGGCCAGAGTGCAAGTGTTGACGCAAATCTCATGCGGCGCAGGGGTTACGGCAGGTTGCACCGAAACGCGACTCATGACAGCGAAAACTGGCCGCGGAAACCGAATTTCTATTCCCCACCGTAGTGCTGCGCGCAGGTGCCGCCGGTAAGGAGCCCGATAAAAAACATTTATCACCGTCGCATTAAAGCGACCAGAGGAAAGGCTCCGCTAGGCATGTATGGGAATGGCGTCGCTTCTTCGCTTCCAGGGGCAATGGACGAAAACAGCCGTGCTCAGGACGATCAATTAAGCTCACAGCCCTCCCGGTTTTAGTGGGATTAGTCACAACGCGGCAATGGCGAACCGTGTCGCCGGGTCGGCCATATAACGGAGTAGTGAAAGCGGACTGAGCGCAAAACAGCTCGTGTCGCTCCGTACAGCAGTGTGCACCGATGCTGCTGCTTGCACGTGGCGCGAGCGGGACAGAGTCATTCACGGTCAAATCGGAGCGCGTCGTTCTCACGCCACCGTGAATGTGCCGCGGCAGGGGGTATGTTTATCTGCGCCGGCACACGAAAACACCTTGGACAGGTTTTCTGCATAAGCGCTGCCAGCCCTGACTCACGCAGTATCAGTCGTTTTTGAATTCTCTCGGACAATGAATCAATATTCTCTCGGCCAGTGAATCAATATTGATCGACAGAAAGCGTTGGACGGCCGCATCGCCCAGCAAAGCTCTTCAGTAGGTGTCGACATGTGATAAACAACTCAGTTTCACGTTGAAACGTTTTAGTTATTTTTACTGTGGCTTGCTTGGTGTTTGGCAAAGGGGTATAGCAAGGCGATAGTGTCAACGAACGGTTGTGAGGCAAAGCCTGAATTGTGTGATATGCGGTGGTCACTATTTTCCTTTTCTTATTCTCATTTACACAACACTGTACATAGACAACACTTGTCTATTTCATAAACATTATGCAGGCCTGAAAATCATTAAGCATTTTGCTGAAACCGCTATTCGTCAAAAGCATTCCCTATTTTGAGAGACATGCATGAACTGTGCGATCTTCGGGCAGATGTTTTCTGGATATCGAATGGTGGTCGATATCTTAGAGATTATTACCATTGAAGGCGTGAAGGCGGAAAGAAAACTTTTGAAAGGCGTAGCATTTTTTCAATGCAACTGTATTTTCTTTTTTCATTTGGAGAGACAAAGCTGTTGCGTTCTAGTCGCAGTCTACCATTGAGGCGAAGGTTCGAATGCTCTTATCGTCCTCATCAATCTCATTTCCTCCATGAAAAATGTAACGTATCACAATGCATTGTGATAACATGGTGAATATACGATAACTAATAGCATTGATTTTGTTACATTGCTAATGCAAAAAAGTAGTAATATTTTTATCAAATTATCCGTTTTGGCAGCATCATATTTCGTAAAAAAATTAAACAGATCAGTTAACGTGAACCACTCCTTTGAAAACAGTACGTCAATATTACGTCACATGACTGGAAATGCTCGAACTTGTCTTGATGTCAGCGTACGAAACAACGAAATATATGTAAACACTAGTTTTATCCATTAATCGGGGCAACTCATCAAAATTTCTTAAGTTCTGAATCTGTGAACAAAGTCTGGAAGCCTACTTGATTTGAAAGGTCTGCGTCCACCTCTCCTGATTTCAAACCCAAATTACCCTTTTTCTTTGTCTGTGCTGCGCAACCGCCGGTACGCTAAGTTTAATGCAAGGTCAGCTGGTGTGATGGCGGATATCCAACTTTCGACTTGTATCGCGAAAAATAACAGCGGATGGAGATGCGAAAGGAGGTGACTTGCTGTTTTGCTAACAGAACGCTTCTTGGTATCACATGTTGGGATTTGTCGACAACGTGTGGGTAAATTTGAGGCCTGCATTGTTGCTGTCTTCGTTATTATCACGCATTCTAAAACTAACGTGACATCATCATCACGACTACCGGTTGAGCTGCATCAGCGTAAAAATGAAAGAGTCAGCTCACACCGCTGTTTCGACCAGAGTTCAGGTATGAATGGTACACTGTTTAATGCAGAGGAAATGAAAGAAGTCCCGCTGCAAACTTTGTTCATTCAGCAATGTAGCAATTGTTAAGCTAAAGCTGCTTGTCGGTTTGACCGGTAGCCACTTGTACCTTTTCCTGCAGAGTTCTACATCAACAAGCAGCAAACCTAACGATGCTGCTGGATCAAGTTAATTTCTCCGACGAAATAGCATGAACATATTGCTGATCAAATAATAAACGTCTAGTCTTTGAAAACGCACAAACATATATGTATATCTTATGAAACAATTGCTCTACGTTGGACATTAGGAAAAATAAGTTCAGTCTCCACCATAGCGTTTTGAGTGTTAGTTGCACCACCAACTCAATTGAGGGCAAATGATCTGTACAGGCGGTGCACAAGTTTGGTTTCAAAACTTATGATGCTAATTTTAATTGAAAGTTATCCGTTTCATTGAAAATTTTCTCTAATATCGATGGAAGAGAATTTGTGACGTTGGGTGCCAGCTACATAAATTTTGTTTCACGACCAAAAACAAACACGCTGGCATCTAGATAATTTTTTCTGCAAACAGGTTAGTGCCGAAAAAGTCCGCAACGGGCATGCAGATTTTAATTCATGCTGCATCTTTTCCTGCTTCTCCCTATGACCAGCAATCCGTCTGGGTTTCAAGCAACCAACAGGGAGTTCGGGGACCCTAAAAACCAGGACCGCGCAGATTGAAACGGGGCGTATAGTGATCCTGTGCACGCAACGGCGCTTGTGGCAACAACATATTTTTCTCAAGTCACGAGCTAGTACGTGAACAAAGAAAAACTAGCAGACGTATGCCATTCAATCTGAAGGTTTCCCTTAAGCACATTGCATGCCAAAAAAAACGCGATCAAGTGCTGGTGAATTGATTAATATAGCTTGAATTCTACTCAAAATATCCAGAAGCGGATAGGAGCATGAGAGAATCTATACCCTTACCTGCATCTTCCTGCCATCCTGAATCGTTTCATACCTTCGTTTATTTAGAAGAAAATAATGTGGAATAGAAATTGGAAACAACCAAATGAAATCAGAAAACAATTTTGAAACAATGACTCAATAATGTTGTTCTGGGATATGAGCAAGCGCCATTCCAACTCAAGCCAGGTTTTGAAAGCTTTTACAGAAAGACAGGTTGCATTGTCACAAACAGTTTCAAGAAGTATTGTTTTGAATTTATTTTTCCAATGATTAAAGAAGTGGCCCATACTGGCAAAGCAGGTTGAATCGACTCATTCTAGCACTACTTTGTCCGAACCTAGAGAGGCCACGGCACAAACCTTGCGTCACAAATGTTCGAAAAGTACTTTTGATATGTTTCAAGAAAGGTTATTTTTTCAGTTATCCAAGCTTTTACCAGTTTCGTGTCAACATAGTGAAACCGTATTTGTGAAAGGTATTTTCATTTGATTTCTTGTTTCATATGACTCACTGGTGAAGGACCATGGCGGTCATATAGTCCAGCGCTTCTTAACCGGCTGAATGGTTCACCCCAGGGTGAATGAAATTTTTGCAAAGGTGAATACAAGAAGAGGGATGAATGAAGGGTGAATGAAATTTCTGTTCCTAATTTTTTGTATCTTCTAATAACATGCATTTGTCTTGTCTTTTTTACCCACCATATACCAGCAATCGTGAATAAAATGGCGAACTTCAAGCGTTCTAACTTTGCGTCTTCTGCAGTCAGAAACTTATCACTTCAGAAAAACTGTACCATGGTGCAATTAACTACATCTATCATGTAATGGAGAGAGATTTCACTGAGAGATGCCATGTTTTATTCAATCGAGTGGTGGTACCTCTGCTGTGCTCTTTGCGCAAGCGTCCTGCACCCTGTGCAAAATATTGTCTCCTAGAATCGCAGTACTTCCGAAAGTTTCAGACACCTGAACACTCATCAGAGTAGTCTTATCAGTCGAAGTGCAGGCCTAACCAATCGCAGCACAGGATGAGCCTATCTGTGATATTTGTTTGTTACCAGTTTCAGGGGTGGATCCAGTCAGTAAGGTTAGGTGGCAATTTCAGTAATATTTGGTAGTCAAGTCTCATTACGAGTTCGATACCGTAAAAGAGATGAAGTATACCTCACAGCACTGCTGTGACAATACAGTGTACAGCAAATGGCCTCATATCGCGAATGCTGTTTTCCGAATTGTACAAAATCATGGTGAATAAAGTTAGTTTCGTAGGTTTTAGTGGGGGCGATTGGAGCGATCGCCCCCTGGATCCGCCCCTGACAAGTTCGGTATTAGTTCCAAACATCTAATATGTGTTTATATCTCAAGTAATACATGCAGAATGTCTATGCAATACGTACAAAAACACTTTGTTTTGATGAAACCAAATGTAATTCCATAGAGGAAATCGATCAGGAAACGTCAGCTTCATCAGCTTCACAATTTAAAGAACCAGGTTTAAAAGGAAAGAAGTGTCAAGAATAAGCTCTTTTAAAAATTAAAAGGCAAGAGTAGGATGATGATTAGATTAAGCATGGGTTTTTTCATCCCAGAAGTTAAGAATCGAGCCATGAGCAGTCTGCTCAATGCATGTTTTGCTATTTTAGATATAGCAACCAATTTTTGGCTCATTCAAACCTGCGGAGTCATTTACAAGAGAAACACCGCATTCTCAGAGCAAGTCCTCGCAACTTTTCAAGCAACAGCACGAATATTTGTGCAAACAGTAAAATTCCCTCCAGTCATCAGTCGAAATAACTCTACTAGTAAATAAAAAGCCACTTTTTTCCTCTTAAAATAGCGCCTGTGCTGACGAAACGAAAAAAAACATTTTGCGAAGCTGAGTGTGTCATCAAACCACATTTGTGGATCGTTGCCAATTTGCTGCATGGCAGAAAGCATGCTGTGGATAAAGTAGAGCAAATACCGTGGTTTAACACTGAACACTCGATGTATTATGATTATTGTAACATCGGCCATACATTCGCAATAGGGTGAATGGAAATGCAGTAATCGATATCAGGGGTGAACGAAACCACAAAAGGTTAAGAAGCACTGATCTTGTCAACCAAACCGCGAATATTTGATTCAAACCAAAACCAACCAAACCATTCACGTTAGTCGTGATGTTAATGCTGCTCCTTGAAGAACGGACTAAGAAAAACTGCACATGACGTCCTTACTGCACTGAAGTAGGTCTTATTGACGACCATCATAACCAAGGCTAATTTTCAAAGGAAAAAAATATTTTTACGTTGGTTCTGTGCGAACTGTTCGAGGGCAGGCAAAGCTTGATCAGCCATAACAAACCTGCACCTGTGAGTTTTTGATCCATTCCCAGGTTTGGCATCCGCATTAGCTGGCGAAATCTCACTGCCATAAAACGTTCAGGAACTTGTTAGCAGCGCAGTGGGCCCATTCTACGACAGCACAGCCGCCCATGGCACGATTAAATATTGACGCTATTATCGCGTCTTATTTTAACAGCAAACAGTCATTCTGAACAAAGCAGCAAGAACGGCATCTCTGATTGCAGCGATTAACTTTTTCGTTGCAGCTTTTATCTGCTTCTCGGCACTATCCAAAAAATCTGCTGAAAAAGCGACTGCCAATGATTTGAGAAAAGTTGGGAATTGTTTCAGCATAATCAAACATCCCGCGACTGAGGAAAAATTTGATAAAAATTAACTTTTAAAAGCCGTGTCCGTCGCAGTCAGGACGGCTCTGGAAAAATGAAGTGTTCAAGTTGGAAATCACTAAACAGGAATCACTTCGCACTATTTGGGTTAAGATTTCACCATGGACGCGCGGGCAATACCCAGGAAAGTCTGCGGTTTTCAAACACGTGTGAGGGTCTGTATGACAACAGAAAAATAAACAGACATCCGCTAAGATAAGGTGTGCTGAAGAAACATGCGAATCTGAATCACCCAACAAATTAAGTTCTGAGCTTCGGTAGCCAGCTGATGAAATTACACTTTCCATGGCTTTATCGATCGACGAATCGTGAGATCAGAGCAGTTCATCTTGCACCAGTATTGATTTAGTTTAGACAGAATTTTCTTGATCTTGCTTTTTTGCTTGCAAGTAGAATGGAGTTTGGTGATCACGACGACCTGCACCTTCGTGTTTGTTGCACGCTTTGGAGTATTCTTGTTACACGTGTGACGTTGGAACGGCGCCGACAGCGAATCGAACGTCAAAACTGGTAGAGGTTAAATTGGCTAACGGTGCTTGACGTGGTATACTTCTGCTATCGATAAACAGCTTGGGCAAATATTTACCGTTTGTTTGCGCGGGCGTCGTTGGTCACTGCTTGCAGTAAACGTGTCAGAGCTGAAGAGAGAAAATCCTTATGAGGTACTATTGTACGCGTATTATGTACAGAATCAAATATTGTTTGAACCACAGTAACAAAAGCTGAACCAGTAAGCCCGGCACTCCACAGAAAAACAAGCTGGATTTCCACGTGAACCGCAACGGTTGCTTCATTGCGTCTTCATATTTTTGAAAACTTGGCCCCATTTGCAAGAAAATAACACTTATGCCAAGCAAAGGGAAATCCCACGCCCAGCAGAAATAACAAACGCCATCACTGCAAATATGTTTTATAGCGAGGTTAAGCCAAGGTAATCACTTCGCTATAGCAGATTTACCGCTAGACTTTACAAGGAGGGGGGAAACTACCCAGATATTGCACACACAATTTTGCATTTAATCATTTGATTTTCATTTTCATGGTGTGTGCTGAATCGAGTCACGTGATGGGACACATGTCAAATTAAGTCAGGCGATAGGACATTTTGTTTTCATCATGGGTTTCATGAGTCAGAAAGTAATTTAAGAGGATAAAACAATTTTTTCAAAAATCTGAACACCAAAATGCATGACGTTAGTTATGTCAAATCTCAGGTCTATCCCGACAGAATTGCAAGGGGCTCACCATCAGGTTTTGTTACATTTTGTTATCTACACGCTCATTTATTCTTAATGTGCATTTTTTGTTGCAACAAACCGTAGCCCTCGATTTTAAGTCACGTGTTTTTGTCAAATTTTCATGGCAAAAACCACTCGATACTTTCAACATTCGTTTGATGGGAAGTGACACGTGTTGTCTCCGCAAATGCAACTTCGCCAAGAGACACAGCACACTAACTTGGGATGGGGCTTGAGTTAATCAACAAGCCGAGTCATTGCACTAATAAAAGATTGTCACTGAGATTAGATAAAGACAAACAAGAACCACTGCAATGACGTCGCAATGCCAAGCGGCTTGCATTTGACAACAATCCACGGTCAGTGTGTATTTTGTCAGTGTTGTGCTTCTTGCCATCAGAATCAGCAGCTCGACTAAAAGACAGCAATTGTTTATCGTTGACAACACATGGGAATGCTCCACAAACCAAAAAGAATGTCATCATGTCGAATGCAAACTGCATGCAGCGGTGCAGCCGTGAGGCAACTCTGTTCCCCAATTCTTTTGAAGGGAGAACGATGCTTTCCCATGTGGCATCACCGTATTGAGGGCTGTGTCGTTTTTTTGGTAAAACACCACAATACAATTAGCAACTGCTTTCACTGTAGCAGTGCATCTTGCTTTACTAATAGTGCGCCTCCTACCTCATTTCTTTGCTTGTTTGCACTACACCACCAAGTGTATGGTTTGCTACTTGGAATCATTGTAAGTGACTCAACTTCTAGGACTGCTGATGAAACGCACAGCAAAGGCGATGGCCTAGCAGGCACGTGAATGAACTTGACTTCTGAACATCCATGACACATCAAAGTCAATTTGAAAACCCGCTGTTCAATAACTTTAAAAGATCATCCTTAAGTGGTTGAATGATTGTGGGCAATGCGAAATATTGGTTTTTGCTTCGAACCACTGAGTTATTTTGATGCCGAGGTGAACTTTGCCATGTGTGTGACTCATTCTTGAGGACTGCTGATGAAAGTGGTGCAAATGCGACGGCCTAGTAGGCCCGTGAATGAACTTGAGCTTCGAAGATCCATGACGCACCAAACTCAATTTGAAAGCGCATTGTTCAAGGGACTTAAAAGAACATTCCTATGCGGTTCAATGATTCTGGGCAATGCGGAATTTTGGGCTTACTGTTTCAAGCGACCTAATGATTGTGATGTTGCAATGAATCTTTGTCATGTGTTAGACTGATTTCTCAGTTAGTTTAAAAATATGTAGTTGTGATCACAGGCATTTCAGGGTCACAGGGTGATGCTGTGCAAGGAAATAGCTTTTCCCGAAAATACATGCTGCGTAGCTTATCTCACAAAATGTATACTTTCAAAAGCTTGTACATATCTCACGATAGGAGCTCCCTAACGATTTCGAAGAACTGTGACCTTGCTTTGCCTTAAGCAATGGACGTTTCCTTGCTTTGGAGTTACTACAAACTTTAACTTATGCAGTTTAGGGTTGCACAATTTACCCATTTTCTGCTCCTTGTTTGTTTAGTGTGTTGTACGAAGGTGTAAGAACGCATTTATAAATCGCAGTCCTTGATGTTTTCAGGTACTGTTCCGTAGTCACACAGATTAGTTCACTGAAGTAAATTGTCCTACTTTTTTTAATACAACCCTGTTCCTTTCTCCCATCACTACGCCTTTGCTTATTATGTGTACTCGAAAACGCTTGTCTATGGAAAGAAATCCTTTCTCAGCAAAGAATGAGACACTAAGATCTCACAGAGTATATATTTCGCCTACGATGTAGACATCATCAGCTCTTATTCAAATAGAATGAAAACGGTTGCGGTGCAATATTGGTAGAGCTGCATTAACTTTATTCTGAAAACTAAAGCCATGATGATGTAATATGTCAGTGTTTCCTGCCATCGGTGAGAAACTGTATCAAAATTGAACGGTTTTCATTCGAATTTCAATGTTGCTAGACCAAATGAACAGATCATGAAAGATGCATTTATCCGGGTCACGCCTCGCTTATTGGAAAAAAGGAATCCAGTGCAAGTCGCCAGCGGAGCAGATCGGCTAACCTCCAAGGCCCGCTGCAGTTTCGAGTGAAGTCAGAACCAGGCTGTTTCGAGTGAGCAAAGCAACGAAAAACGTTCTCTCCCAGCAAACCACGGTCATGCTCTGTTGCAACAGCGCAGTGAGTAACTAACTAATCCTCAATTACAACAAAAAAATCACATCCGTCCTGTCTTTTGGCGTCAATTGCAAATTTGGAAGCCTTCAGCATTTCACTCGCAAGCTTTTGCTTGCAGATTTCAGGACTGGGGCTAAGTATAGTTACGTGAAATCGATTTCCCATTAAAAATTTGCCTATTGATTCGACTGTGACACCTTTGCAGAGACTAATTACTTGAATTTAGATATGAGCAAGTCCGAATCATCGCAAAGTTATGAAAGCGGAACGCAGTCAGCTGATTCCTCGAAAGCTTGTAACAAGCCTAGAGCTTTTAATTGCGCGGAAAGCTTGGTTTCAAATAATTTTCAATGAAAATATGATAATCACCGATACACTTGAAAAGGCGCAAAAAACATTATCATGCCATTTGGTATTACTGGTAGGAACGTAATTTATTTAGGTTTTCTTGCCGGTGCAGTAAGGTGCTTCTCAAATGGACGTAGTACGTGGAAACGGCGAAGAGCATTTTCTCTTCCCGTTTCACACAAGTCGAATTTAATGTTTACGCAAAGTAGATAGAGACGTAGAGTTGATGCTTCGAGCGGGATCGTTAATTTTCCGTCCTTGCTGACGCATGGCGTGAATTACTCAGGATCACAATTCTGGCGACTGTTTTGCGTCGATCGCTCCTTTGATTGATCAGATGATAGGACCAAGCTCCTTTATTTAGAGATACTTTCAGTTGTGATTCATATCGAAGAGTGCTTCATTTGATTGCCTTATGGCGCTACCGGGTACTCCTAAGAATTGGTTTGGTTTCAATTTGGATTTTATGCTGACGTTATGACTAAGCAGTATATCAAACCGCACAGTGTGAAGTCTGTAGATGGTTTTGCTGTTTTTTTGACTTTATCAACATTAGCAGCTGCCGCTGCCAGCCCCTAATCCGGGACGTCTTCAATATTTTTATTGCAGGCCTATTTTTCAGAATTTTCATTTTGCCACTCATTGCTGTCCCACTCATGACTTGTAAGATAAACATATGGACAGGAGATCACGAATATGGATAGGAAAGCCACAATTATGGTGCTCAAGAGTTTATCCGGTTTCCACTCATTTGAAATTAATTTGATAACTTTCAAAGTGTAGTCGTCCAGCGAGCTCAGAAAGGCCAAGTAGCTAACATATGTCAATGATGTCTTTGACTTCTAATCAGTTTTGTGTTAAATGAAGCCCCAACACAGCTATTTTCAATGACGTATTGGAGTATGAAACATGTTTGAAAATATGAGGAATCGACCTCCAACTTTTTTTATAAATGATGCATCGTGAGCCATTTACTCTGGTGTGATGATTTTCTCATAACAAAAAAGTGGATTATACAGTTACTAATTTGTGGGATTTTCACTCTTTTCTACACGTTTGCAAAATTTCAGGCTAAAGCACGACAAAAAATCTGTCATGGATCCATGTTTTAAGATTTCTATCATTCTTTCGAACAATCAGTCTTTTGAAACAGATCGAAACTTGCTCGAAGGGTTTATTTTTAGGACAAAGCTCAATATTTTGCTTATAGATGCGTGGTTATTTGTTTATACCGTGTTTCCTAACGTTTCTCTATTCCAAAACCCTGAACTTTCTAGAACAGCGATTTCTTCGCCTGCACAAGGCTTTTTCAATCTAGAAGTTTTTGTGATATTGAGCTGCTGATGACCGTAACCACACGATTGTGTGATTTTCCATTCAGTGTCTCCTCTGCATCTACAAAAACCATGTTTCATACCCAACCAAAGCATATGGCTTATCTTTAAGGGGCAGCCACTGGTTTGCACCTGGATAAATTTTAATGTTTCTATTGCTGTAAGTTCAATTTTTTGTGAGATGTTAACAAGCTCAGAAGACTACATATTAACTCCCGGTCGTTACATGGCAACGCCTTGCAGTTCGAAAGTCTATTTTTATGCTGTTTGCCAAGTCAACTTGACGTCTCGTGATGCGAGATCCACTGTGCAAACAATGATATTCGATAAATCCAGTAGTGCATCTAGTTGCTTTTCATGAGCTAAATTTAGACGAATCCAAAGCTGTAGTAATTCCACAACTTTTTTTAAACAACTACAGTGAAATCGAAAACAAGAAATGGGTAAAGAAAAATGCATCTTAGCTCTGAAGGTGACGAGATTGGTTTGAGGAGAAAAGTCGTATGAGAAGCCGTGGTTATTCTTTTGGTTAGAGAGCAACACTGTCTTCCACTAGAAAAGGTTGCATAGAGCAGTGTTTTTCAACCTTTTTATTGCAGTGGAACCTTCCGCAAATGTTTGCGTTGCTCATTGAACCCTATGCAATGATCCAAGGGTCTACATTGCTACAACCGCACAGAACTGTGGTTGCGAATTTCGTCTCGAGCAAGTTCGGCCTGTTTCGGCAGAACCCCTGGCAGCCTCTCGCGGAACCCGGTTGAAAAACACTGGCATAGACGTTCTAATGTTTTATTATCAAAATAAATTCAAACTTTTTCCTTAGAAGCATCTTTTTACATGTTCAACATTCGTCTTCCCAAAGGCTACTCCTTCACACAACCAGTTTTTTTTAAAACTTTTCCGTCTCTGCTCCCTGTCAACGTTTTTTCAAGGTTTGACCTTGCTCACCGCAAAGATATTTTGAGCGACAGTAACAATTTATTTGAATACCGAGATGGTCGTAACGAAAGGTTTTAGTGTATTTTGATGGTGGTAGTAAAGCGTGATTCTACTGGATTTTGAGAGACCGTTGGAAACAATTGAGAGACCGTTTTGGTCCATCAAAACACCTTAACACTCCCAGTCACTTTGCTCCGACTCACCTCTGTTTACAACAGTGCGCAAAGATAACGAAGAATATTTCTTGCCGGGGTAGCTTCAAAAACACGACGGCAACGCGGTATTGGCAGTGTTTTGGACAGTTGTTCAAACGCTTAAAGTTAAGTAGCGTTGTGATGCGAAAGCTGTGTGAGAGATGCCCTCAGTGTATGCCCACTTCCAAACAAACATCTTTATTGCAAGATTTTGACTGTAGTTACGTACAAACCCAGATGGGAATATTACTGGCTTCCCAACTTTTCTCCTAATGATCAATCCTGAGAATTTATTGGCAGAAATTTTGTTCATAGTCAATCGTTTTGAAACATTTGACTTGTTGCAACAACCTACTACGTTAACACTGTACCAAATCTCAAAAAGCTCTCAATAAAAACCCAAGAACGGCGGTGGTGTGTTGCGACCCACAAACCAGTGTTTGGAGCAAATCCATGTTGTGATTTAAAGGAAACCTTGAAACAGCGTGATGAAATGTAGAATTCTAACCTTTACTGCATTTCAACATGTTACCAGCTGTACAGCCATGGCACCGGGAAATTGATGGGCTGGGCCTTGCTTGGGAAGACCTTATCGATTAAAAATCGGCATGAAGATGAAAATTTGTGTACAGTCTTCAATTTATTAGTTCTACTTCTACTGATTAGTACAAAGATCAGGCAGCATTGCTGACGCGCTTGAATTTCATTCTGCCGCGTAGTTTTGAAAGGCTTTGCTTGCTCATTGTTCTGTGCAATCAGTTACTGTAGCCCAGGTCGTTTTTGCGTCAAGATGTCGATTGTATCGGTTTTCGAAAGGACGTACGGCAGAACGACGAAAATAAACTTGGTTTCTGCGCAAACGCTTAGAACTTTAGAAACTTTTCAATATTTCGCTCATGGCATTTGTTTTGTCGCGAACCTGATTCTTCTGTAAAAACTGGGGTTATTCCTCCATTGCTGGGAGCTGGGGGGTAAATTTTTTGTCGCGATAGCAAAGAAAGTGTTTTCTCTGCTGGCATTAACTTTGTGTACAGAAACAATATGTGACGATCTTCTTACAGCCCGATCACAATTAAACTTTATAAACCACAAAGACAACTGCTGAAAAAATCATGCATTTGTAATAATTTTGTAGTCAAATTCTCTATGACTGTCATCAAAACAATAGAGGCTAGATCCCCTTCGCACGAAGACAGGAGTTTTACTAAACTTGTCCCCAGAATACAGGGTGCTGATGGAGCGAGCCAAGATAAAACTATATGTTGCATTGTAGATCACCAATTATGTGCTTAACGAGAATCCTGTTAAGCAGACTAAACGAAAGCATATCTTGTTGATCAGTAGAAAATTTTGCATTGCCTTCGACTCTGCAGTTACCTTAACCATTTCGACTGCTTGATGGTATGTACAAGCTTTATCAAAGTGCTTCTGCAAGTTTGTAGAAACTTTTATCAATATGGTTCCTCACGAAGCCAAAAGAAAACATTTTTCATTAGACATCTTTTATTTTATATATGTAGCCGTAATATCCAAGTTTTGCAAGAAAGGAATATTTTTACCAATAAGATTTTTGGAAGCTTGGTCGCATGGCAAATCCCCCGTGGCAAACAGAGCAAATCAATATCAGTGTTTTGTCAACGTGGTGATAACACCGTGAAACGTAATGTTACCATCATCAACACGAACCTAAACTGAGTGGCAGAAGCTTAGCTGTCGTACCGTAATAACGCCTGTCGTTCGTGACTTGCTCAGTCGAAAGTCGTTGCTGTTAATTAATGACTTCGCAGATTTAGGTCCTACAGTGATCCCCTTCGAAGGATTTAGCTTTGTCGTAGAGCTGTAATAAAACAACCTTTCTTCGAATTTATGAGAAATTCTTATCACGCGAATATCTGTAGTCAGGTTTTTGGAACAGAATCAAGTGCATTGCTTTTATTTCCACCAATTCAACTGTAACTATAAGCTTGACATACGGATCCTTATAAATAGCAGCTAAACCGAAAACTGCGCCATCAGCTGTGTGTAGCTATTCCTGAAGTGGATCGCCTGATCGTTTTGGAACTGCGTCACCATTTTGCAAGAAAGTTGGTTACGATTTCATGTTCTGAAGCGATATTTGCATGTCTTTTTACTTATTTTGGCAGCAGATTCCTGGTTGTTGAAAGGTTTGATAATTTATGAAAAACCGATAAGTTCTAACCTAAAATAAAAGCCCGACTGAAACTTCTGAATAGGAAAACGAAACTTTTGTTGCGAGCAAATGATAGTGAAGAAATAATTGCAAAATCAAATGACTTTGTGTCTGTAATTGGTAACTTCAGGGTTAAGCAGATGCGTCACGTATTTCCACTTGAAACACATTAATGATTGTAAATTTCGGGATGATTTTACTGGGTTCTTTCACCAGAATTAGGCAAGGTGAAAAAGTAATGCGTCACTGTTTCGGAAGGACTTAGATTAGTTAAAAAACTGTAACTTAAATTTTGCTTAAGTCAGTATGGATTATGTAAAGCAGTGAGTAATGACTAAGTTTTTAAGTATAAGCAAGACCGACAGCAGAATAAAAATAGGTCTGTGTCAAGAGCTTAGGGCTTTCCAAATTCACGTGCCTCAGGAACATCAGTGTACTTTGGTTTTCAGTACTTTTGTGCAATCCTCTGCCAAAGGAAACAGAAACTCCGACGTATTTAACAAAGATAACAGCGTTCTCAAATTTCAGTTTTTCGGTACAACTAATGGTTGCTCGGCTGGTACCCCGGACAAACAGGAAACGGCTCATTTACAACAATACCTTCACGTTTTCAGTTGACATCTCATGATCTGTGTTTGTTAGCAGAATTTTTGCCATGCTATTTCGCAACCTTGCAAAACATGCTGCTGTGGAGAATGCTTAAACAACGACTTCGGAATATCAAAACTATAGTAAACCTTGACTTAAAAACTTGAAGAGAGGTGGACTTCAAATGCAGAACACTATCATTGAAAACAGTCGGAAAATTGTAAAACCAAACCAGCAAGTTTCGCAGTTGAGCCTAAACACTACGAAACTTGTTCAGTTTCAGGTTAACCTGAGCTCGTGTACGCAATACCTGAAAGCAAAAGCACTTTTTCTTAAGGTTGGCGTTATGGCACCACAAACACCGTTTTTTTGTGAGTAGTATTTCAAACAATGCTTTTGCAAGAAAATGTGTTGAGAATGATCAAAACATGAGAAAGCAAACGTACAATTGTTCATCCTCCGAGGTGCACTTGGAGGGGTAGGTAAATGAAACTTAGTGGCAAATTAGTATAGGATGTATTGAAAAGCTGTCTCTTATGTCGTCGGCATCTTCAGTTCCATGACCGTTAACATGCTAATACTAAGTGAATAAGTCGAGCTTATCGACATAATTGATCAACAAAATTGCCGACGATTGTGCAAGTGCAGAAAACTTACACAGCACACTTGACATCAAACGCCCATAGACAATGTGTAATAAAAGGACGCTTTGAACTGCACCTTGGCAAAGAAAAAGTTCTGATGAAAGTTTCGAAGTGATAAAAAAAACGCTTTTTCCACAACCTGAAAAATAATCCTGTCTATCCAGTGGTCTAGATATTTTTTACATTTCTGTAAAGTAAGCCCACGCTCCTGAATTCTAGTAAGTTTTTTCTTTTATCTATTTTTAAGGCAATATATCGGGCAAACAGCCAGGAATAAAGGCTTGGGCCTTCAGCTTTGTCAACTGTAAAACAAAGCACCTTGTCTTTAACAACCATTTGCACTTGTGACCTTCGAAATAGCTCTGCATTGCCTAAAGAAGAGCATAAACTCCCTGAGGGCTACTGGAATGTGTTTACACTTGGTGCCTCGTGCAATTTGTGGGATAGGCAGTCACGTTATAAATGTTCTTTGCGGTTTATCCACCTGCAACGCGATCAACTTTAATATCGTGTGACGTATATTTCCAGCTTGCTCTAATTGGCCATGGATTGTAGCTAAACCTAATTTTAACGTTTTGATGCGTCAAGTTCTAATATTATTAAAGTTTTAATAAAGCGCAATTTTAACCTCACGGGGGTATTTTATCATAAGCTTTTCTTGCATATATGCGAAGGTAAGTGGTACCATGTAAATCATACATTAGCATGAACGCCGTCTTAAAAGCCAGTTAATGGACTCACAGAAACGTTTATTCTTCACATAAATTTGGAAGATTTTATTTGTAATGTGAAGTCGTTTTTTCTTCGCATTCTGGAGTGTTGTTCAAAATGCTTCTAATGTTAAAACAGTCAACGACATACGGTGATAAACGTTGGTTGCAAATCTCAAATAAACTGTCAGGCGAACGGAAACAAAAGAAACAGGAAAACTCTTAAACGGTTTTGGAAGTTGACATCTTACGATCAATCGAGGAATATTACGCGAAACTGAACATTTACATTTTTTTGCAAATTTCTTTTCACTCCAAGCGGATGAAAGGGTTGCGCGTGCAACGGCTTGTCAAACGCCCGAGTGCAATTTGTTATGACAACGCTAACAGGGAGCGGGTTATGTTGACACTAATACCAGAATAAATCCCGTCGTTTTTACGACATTGCGTCAACGATTTTATCTAATTGTGCCAGAATTCACAACAGGGTAATGGAAACGAAGCAATGGCTACGGGCAAATCCGTTTTCACAACCGCTTGCGGTCGATAAAATACCACATTTGATGTTCAGTGCACGTGTCGCCTTACCGCATTTTTGAAAATGAGGAAAACCAGGACCATTTCAAACCGGCAGCTTGAGTTTTAAACGACACTTAAAATAGCGCATTAAAGTTAACCATTCCTGGGAACCCCAAATAGCCGGCGGTTTTGGTGAAATTGGATACTGACGATGTGTTGCACGTGTTTCCATGACAAAACGTCTATTTGGCGACATTGGGGTCGTTAAAACTAGGTAAAAGGAAACAGAAACAGACCACGGTGACAGTGTATGACTGCACTCTTTACTTGCCTCCATCCGTGTCTCCTTGGCAACCGGCGACGGTTGATCACCTGCGGTGAAGCTTGGTCCGTTCAGTGCCTGGCCTGTTATGGTTATAATCGGAAGCTACTTTCTGGTTAAATTATTATCATAAATTCATCCGAACTTTTGCAAAGTAGGGTCGCCTGGCGCTTCGCCATCTTCCCGGTGAAATGTACTTTTGTGGTGGTGACGTTGCTATCCTTCGAGCGCTAACAAATCTATAAATGCTCGACAGGCGCCAGATTCCAGAACAGTGTCGAGAGACATCCAACTATATTTGTAATGTCCCGAACGCTTCGTGCTTCGCCAAATGTTCTGCAACGCTCTCGAGGTTCAGGAATGAGGCGACTCTCACCAAATGCGGGTCCTGTGATAGAATGTCAGCAATTTTCTTTTACGAAAGCTTTCGTAGAAAATTCTCGATGTTTCACCTTTTCGTTAGATTAGTCCTGATGTCCTACGTAATTCATAAACCTACTTTTCTGCTTCCGCCGCAGATAAAATTTTATGAAAAGACATCGGCACAAATAACACGCACCACCATTTCTAACAATCGAACAACTTAGCCTCTTGCGCTTCCAGCATAAGCAAAACAAAACCTACTAAGTTCTTATACAAAAACTGATTTGAGGTTTGAGGTTACTCGCCCTCTGCATATGATCAAAAACAAAGGTTCACGCCGAAAAACCTTTTTCAGACCTAACGGCAGATGTGACGTCACTAGAAGCGTGTGCGTTATTTTCAAATCTATATTCAAATCTAACTTGTAATTAACTACTCATGCAATGCCACGGTGTTTTTTTCTTTGACAGCTATAAAAATTCAGTGTGTCCATCTTATGTATTTCACCAACAGCTGTTGAGTGCGTGGTCTCTGCCTTGACCCGGATTACTTTATCTTCATGGTTTCAACATCTCTTTAAGGTGTTAGTCATGTGCATGGTCTTGCTTTGTTCATCCAATACGCTTCTAAGTTGTTCAGTCCTATTCATTCCGATCAGAAATATTTTCAGATCTTGTTAGAATTGTGAGTGGTACATTCATTGTCAACAATGTTCAATTCTTCATTAACTTCAGCTGTTCACCCCTATAGTTTGCCTGAGGTTGATTCTCACCAACAGGAAACAATAATTTCTTGCTTTGTTGTCTTAATGCACTAATTACAAGCTCATTAAAAAACAAAAATTGCATCGCTTTTGAAAACATCCGTTGGTTCAGTCTAACAACATGCCATCATGTTGCTGTAATTGCTTTTTAACCATTATTTGGCTTTCCTGACATTTCTCATGACATTGTTGCAAAGAAGTTTGCAAGGCTCCATTAAACGACTGAATGACCTTTCATTCTGTCAAAACACATAGTGATACTTTGGGCAAAGTAGCAACATCGACGAATAATTTAAATTTAATCTCTTTTAAATCTAAATCTAAATCTAAAAGATCTCTTTTAAATCTAAATCTCCACGTAAGACCTTTTGTATCTCTAAACTCAGTTTTTACAGTGAAGCACAGGATGTACGTAAATTAGTCAAGTTTTGCAGTAGTGTTTGCAATCTGCATCACAAATCTCTTCACGTGTTCACACAATTTTTTTAACTTATTCCAATTTTTCACAAGTTCTAGCATTTTAGTGTTCTAATTGAGGAGGTAAGATTGTGAGCTCGCAAGCCCAGACCCACTGCCTTTCGCCATCATGTATGAAATACATGTCCGAAGCGGTAGATGGTCCGTGGGCTGGGCAATTTCGGCAATTAAGTGCGATAAGCAAGCAGAAATAGCCTCTTCCTAAAGTTGGCAATATGCAAGGAGAGTTGGATGAAAAATGCTTGGTATGTTGATTGTTTTCGGGCGTGCAAGAGTGCCTGCTTTGAGCGGACGAAATATTCGAGTTAAGTCTTCTCTACAGAAAAGCAGATTGTTGGAATTGGACTAACCACCAAAACCGTTGAAAATTTTGTGATGGAAACAGATCCAGAGGCTTATTTTACGGTTTCATTCGCATCGCTGTTTTGAAAGAAACGAAACGGAAATTTTGCATGAAAACGGTTTGGCCTCACCGAGCGCATTTCAAAACATTTATTGTCAGGTGCGTCATTTGGTGACTTCAAACTCAAAAAAGTAGGACGGATACCCTTTGAACAATTTGCAAATGATGTCAGGACCAGGCGGGCCTTCATCTCCGGCACAGTGAAAAATTTATTAGGTTCTAGGAAATTTGTTTGGGCCATGGATGGTGACGGTAGCTTTGAGCTATAACGATTTTAACGTGGTTTTGGTATGTGTAAAACAACGTCAACATACTAATTGGAATGTACTGTAATAGAAAAATTGCTTTCGCGATTATTGTGAGAAGCGTAATTGGTGGTTTAGTCTCCACTGGTCGAGCTTAAAACGTATGAACCACCGATTTAGGCGCTTCAGTTCATTGGAGAATGTCAATCGCCAAATGTTGTCAAAGCAATGAATGCTGGCTTCTGCCTACTTTTAATGAAATTCGACTACCGTTATTGTGATAAATCGTGATGCTAAAACCAACCATCAGAGCGTCATTAGTTCACATCAACAGACCTGCTGCAAGTAGTTGAAGCATTTAATACAAGAAAACTTCGTATAGCGACCATACTGACTGCCGTCAAAAACTTATTACTACGGGAAACAGATTATTTGTATCATGTTGGAAGGGTGGGGAGCCTATTTACTGTCACGGGCCGCATGGCATACGAAATGTCGCTGGCGGGCCTGAAAAATAATTAATATTTTCTTAAACTTCTACCTTTATCTTCCTAAAGAAAATGAAAAGAGAAAACTATGAGAGGATTGACAGAGCCTCTTGGCTTGCTGTCTAAGTAGGCCATCTGCTTATCATGGAATTTCGTTTTGACGCGATGCTGTGTTATAACTCGGGTAACGATAATTCTGATACGCTAAGTGTTCGAAATGTTCGCGTGGGCCGCAAGTTACCCAACACGATGTTACAGAAACAGGAAAAAATAAAACTTCCAGCTTTCTTATTCATAACACTTTCAAACAGGGTATTTCCAAAGGCTATACACTACTTTCTTTGTTTTTCATAAATTTGTGAAGCGAAGTGACCTAAAAAGTTGCTGTTTTTTGTTAAATTGATGTGAGAAACAATTTCGCACATTTTCCACCACCTGTTAAAAGCGAGAAAGAAAAACGTAAGCAATTTTTGTGAAGTTTCTCTTGCCACGCTCGTTTTTCCTTCCCTCAGCACTAAACATTGCTGCCCCACTTTTTTTCCAGTCTGTTTGCGGCTGCCGTCAACCCGAAGCGCCTAATGATTTGATTTGTTTTCTTTCGAACCGAAAGAGCGTTCGTTTGCTCAAACAGGGTCAGATTGTGGCGCTGCGCGGCAAATGGTCTTCTGCAGCCCTTGTACAGCGCTTTATTAAGCCCGCTGGCGTAACTATTGTCGAGAAACATGTCGCGAATATGGTCGAAAAATCACGCAACAGCATTTTGCTCGCAACCCAATCGAGATAACAACCTCCGATTCCCTCAGTCTTTGTCGTTACAAAGATTTTCTCCCGTTTACCTACTTGTTCCAAACGGAGCTGTTGCGCGTACGACGCACAGCCCCTCTTACAAGTCGCTCTCTGACCAATGCCCTTGCGGCCACTCAGGCCGCTCGTTTGCAACCGGCGAAGTGCTCAGTGGTCACCACTCGAAGAGCACAGCTAACGAGAGCGCAGAGAGTGCGAGGATGTTGCAGTGAACGACTGAACGTCCCACCGAGCTCGCGCAACCGCTAATCTGCGCGGGTTTAGCGATGCCGGCGCTAAAACGAGTGCTTACGAACGCTATCGCGCTGATTCTGCTGCTGTCAAAACAAGATTCCCGCGCACAAACACCGCTCTTTCTCTAACACGTTTTCAAACCGCCTTCCAGCAAAGTTGGTCCGCGTTGTGTCAACACGCTGTTTCAACCGGGGCGTCACTGCTTTATCGTCGACTCGACGTCATGAAATTTACGGTACACCGAGAGTTGTTTATACGTCATCTCTATCCCAGCTTGAAAATCATGTCATTCAGCCGATTGTAGCAGAAGCCTATGAGAGTACTTAGTAAAAAAAAAAACGAAAGCCGCGGTGACACTTGAATGGATCGGAGGGTCGTAATTCGCGAAAGATTTCCGACAGTGCCAGGGTTTTTGCCGACGGAGTTGGGCTCTGTGCGCGTAGTAAAAGTCAATACAGCTCTTTCCAGCGCTGTCAGCGCAAGAAATGGAGAACGACACTGCACAAACACGCGTACTCTTTCTCTGTTTTTCATGTGATGCTGTTTGCCCTTAGTCCATCGTCAATAAATTCAAGTTTTGTTGCCACGGCAAATCACCAAGGTAAAACGGAATTATTTGCGCCTACTTCAATATGTGAGCAGGACATTTGCAAGCAAGGGTGACTCCCTTGGAACACATTCATGCGTAGGAATGCTACGTTTAGCGTACGCAAACATTTTATCCTTTGGTCACAAATGTTGAATATGCACTTCAAATTTAAAATCTTAAACTTCCTGCCAAGGGCACTGCGCAGTTTTAACAATTCACAGGCAGCAATGCCACGGTCCGCACCAAAAACTTTGTTGGAGGGTTGAATGTTTTCAGGAAGAAGGTTTAAGCGGTTTGTCCCGTGGGTTTCTTACCCATGCATTGAACATCACAGAGCTACTACACTTGCAAGCATTGTTTTAGATTTTAGAAAGTTTGAATGTAATACCTGTGTCGTCGCATATTGCTCAGAGAAAGCATCGTTCGCAGCCTTCTTCCAAACGTATGCTGAATCAGTTTAGGATGAAAGAGTAAAGCGAAAAGAGCAATAAGTTTGACGACAAAGTGATCCGCATTTATAGTTTAATTTGAGAACCCAGTCATCAAACAACCAATTTCAAAATAAACCAGCGACATTGCTAAACAGCGGTATCCAAAATATTCGAGAAGTTTCTTTCATTAATAAGCCTGCTTTCATTTGTTTTCGTTACAGATGCATGATGTATCTACTGCTTAAATTACCACAATGTTGCATAGAACGCATTGTCCGCAAACCGCTTTTAAGTAAGATACGAAAAAAACATTAATCATGATGCTTTTATTGTAAGTTTTGTTTTTCGTGTAATGCTATGTTTTGATTTTTTTGCTTGTGAATTATTCATTGCACGACTCCAACTGTTTTCAATACCGGATTTCAAGATTCTATTTGAATAAGATTTTAGGACTGAGGATGCGTAGTGTTACGTGAAATCGATTTCCTGTTTTTAAAAATTTGCTGGTGGATTCATACCTGTCGCGTATGCAGAGGCCAGTTACTTCAATGCAGATACGTGCAAGTTTAAATCATCGCAAAAAGAAGAAAGCAGAGTCCAGTGAGCAGATTCCTCGAAAGCTTACAGCAGACCTAGAGCTTTTAATTGCAGATTTCAAACAGCATGACAAATCGCGTTGCGCGGCAAGTTGATTTATTGCAAATTGCCGTCGTTTCACTTCACTGGTTCTGTGTGTTGGGCACTGACAAGCTTCATCTCCAGATTCTGAAAATTGTGCATGTGCAAGTTTAAAGACGCGCTTTGACACCGCATCGCTGTCGTATTCGTCCGATGCCTTGAGCTCACAGTGTCTCGCTGTCGCCGACGAACAGAATGGATCGTGCAAAAGCAAACAGTCGCACAGGCTGGTCTTTTGTGTGGTCCGAGTGGACGATCTCACACGGAGAGAATAGCGGCGTAGTGAACTGTTGCAGAGTTTGTCGCACAACGCATTGTCCCGAAAGCAAATAAGACCGTCTCGATCTCAACATTTTGAAGATACCATGAAGAGAAAAAAGGGAAAATAAAAGGAAAGTGTTCTTCACCGAACGTGCGGAATAATTCAAATATTGCACCCCTCGTCATGAAGCGGCACGTGAGTAATAACCGTTAAAAAGTTGTTTGCAAATTACTTTATTAAGTCTTTTTAATATGTGCGTGAAAAAATGGTTTGGCGCGAACAATGCTTACAACTTTGACAGGCAGAAGTTGAAACAAGCAGATGGGAATTTTGGTCACGAGACAAAGTCGCGCGACCTTTTCACTGGTTTTTAGCAGGTGACCTGACTCTCATTTGTGGCATTCGCCTTGATCAAAACATAAAAAAATCGGAATTACCAAGTTCCTTGAAAGTTTGTATTTTTCAGCGCATACTTGTATTTTATCCATATTCAGAGTGTTATTTCTGCCAACAGTGCAAGGTCATTTAGGAAAAATATCGAAACCACCACTCACAGCAAAACGAATCGAGCCTTTTTCAAAACGGAGACTGCTAATGGTAGTCGCGTGTAGCCAGTGCTGGTCACACTGGTGCTTTCTGTAACGTTACATGGCACCGTGTTTCCTGCAGTTCACTTCAGATTCTTCCAAAATGCGAGACATTTATGAGGAAAAATGTTCAGCGTCAAACCGCTAACAACAAACCCATCTTTAAATTTGTCGGGTTGCTTGGCCTGTTTCGTGCATGAAGACGATGCTGTATTCTGTTTGGAAAGGTTTTGAATGCGGCTCACACTTCATTACATTTCGTGGGTCTAACTAAACCGTGAACCAGACGTCCAACATTGCGGAAACAAGCAAAACTCTTTTTCTGTAAACGGACCTCATTGTTTGTGATTTGAAAACTTATTCATTTAAGTAACGAGCCATTTGGTCTGCGTGCCTCCCATGAAGCAAACTTCATTGCATCTCAATCGTCAACAGAAGCACCAAGATCATCCCCGTACCATTTGCACTAGAAGCTTTTGCAAGATGGAGATCGGTGTGGAAAAAGCTATCGACTTCACAGATTTTTCAGCGAAAACAACAAAATATTAAAAAAGGCACAAGTAGTCAAACACTCTGGCGCCTAAAATTCTGTTGTTCACTGACCTAAAGGCACTCGTGTATTGTGTAAACAACTCCCAAGAAATACAAGAAGCTCAAATAACAATTTAAACCAATCATACAAAAACCTCACAGCTTCGACCCTCATCGACCCCTGCGCAATAATTAACATCTCCCTGCAGATAGCTATCTTTTGGGGTAGTCATTATCGACTGTGCTTGCTCAGGATATCATCTTTACTTATTTCGGCAGACATAAGTACAAGTTCAGAATGCACTTTCTTTTTAGATAACACGGGCGACAATTTATTTAAATGAATTGGTATCAATTAAATCATTTTATCCACGTACACACATACTCCATTCGTTTAACAACAGCGTTGCTCTCATCTGAAATTATGAAAAATGATGACAAATCGGAAAGACTTTCTCTTGGAATGATACAACGACCTCGCCCTTATCGAACAGGCACGAAGAACATGAAACCGTCTCTCAGTAACAAATAAGCCAATTAATTACTTTGGTTGTACTCGCTGAAAAATGTCGCCAATTACTGCCTTCGCCGTTTTCCTCACCCAAATATATTTTAATGAGACAGCTAATTGGCAAAGGAACATCAGCAAAGCAGAAAACCAGAGTTTTTCAAAACACTCGCTGGTTTGCGATGTAATATCCTAGACCTTTGAAACGTTAATAGCCGTTGGCTCGTTATTAGCATTACATGAACTTGAAATTACATTATCGTGCATGATCTAACTACCGACGGGGAACTGGAAAATTGAGTGTAATGAGATACGCAACTTGACAAACATTTCAAAAAGTGTGTAACTCTAAAAAAAGGAAAAACACCAGAATAAACTTATAAAAGGTTACCGACGAAAAACAGCACGGATTTAATTTTTGACAAATTTGGTGCAAAGTTTTGTTATAAGCCTATCCAATGATATCCGAGGAATGAATCGTCACCATATCAGAGTCGAGGAAGAAACCACACCACGGGCAAACATGTAAGAACCAGTTATAAAAAGTTCATCAACTTTGGCGCTGCGATTATCAAAAAATAGTACGTCACAGACTAACCATCTCGTTTCCCAACGTTGTGGGAATTGAAAAACTACGTAAAAATATTGTTGTTTCAAACGTTTTTGGTTGCTGCGGTTCCATCTAGGCACGGCGCCAGTACGTGAGAACGTACGCGTAGAACAGTGCATAATACAAGCGAGCATGATACAGGTGAGCCAAGGCCGCCAAGAGAGACATCACGGTGACCTCGGGTGAGCACACACACAAAACAGTAATACGAAGAAAACAGGTCAGAGACTTGTGTCACGGGGTGCGGAGTTTGTCAATGCTTCGACGCAAAAACGCCATCTATAAAGTTATGCCAGTAGCAGGTCATGGCACCAGTGCGCCTGGATTGGACAGGTCTCTGCATCCTTCGCACATAAAGATGTGGAAACCTCTTGCCGTAGTTATTTTGCAGAGTGCAAAACAAGAATGCAGATATGTGTTGGAATGATTTAGTCAAATTCAAACGTTGAGGCGAACGCAGCACGAAATGCTAAAGAAAAAGCGTTAATTCTATTTTTCGCCAATTGGTGGTTGGTGGAAAGAACTTCAGTCTTGTTGTGAATAAGCAAATCTTGAAGATATAAAGAATTTATAACCATCACCAGAGTGTGACATCGCTATGTTGTGATTTTTTCTTCGCAGTCTCCAACCTTTATCAGAAGGGACTCTTTCTCAGCAAAGCGAATCTTAGCACATATTATACACAATATTTCTCCTACAGAGTAGGCAACCTCAGATCTTATTCAAATGGGTCTACCAGGTATTGTAAACACATTTTTGTGTTTTGTGTCGACTTTCATTGCGCACCCTACCTGGCTACCATAAATACAGTACACTCGATTGACAAATCAAAAATTTAACAAAAGGTAGGAGTGAGATTTTCTATCATCTCCCTGGTACGAAAAGTTGGAAGAACCTTTCATCTTTCTCCCAAGATTTACGTCCCTGGAGGCAGTAGCTGTTAAAACTAGTAAATTGTATTGACTGACAGAAAGCATAGGTACTAAAGTGATTTATTTTTTCTGGCTGCGGCCACATTCTCTTTATAAGTGCCAAGTTATTCCAGATCCGTTGTAATCAGGGTAACCTTTGAGACCATGTGTGATTTACTGTTGGTTTTTCGCGTTCGTTCTAGGAATTTGAGATTAAGAGACGTCATTTTACCGCTTACTTTCTCCACAAAAGTCGCAACAAATAAAATTCAATCATACACTGAGTTTTCAAAGACCATCTGTAACAACTCCAAAGTGGCGATGTATGTGTTCTTCCGCAAAAATTGATGATGCTGAAGAAAGCCATTATCAAAGAAACGAATGCAAATAAACAGATTAGACTGAAGAAAATTTTCTTATTCAATTTTCTGACAACTGCTACTTCAAAAATTAACAACGAAAACATTTCGTCATCATTCAATCATATCTGTTCGCCTAGCAAGTTTGCAAACATTTGGGACAAACACATTGACGTTGAAACAGAGCAAAAAATACCAAGCAACTGCTCGTTCAGGATCTGAGAAAAGATTTTAATCTGTGACAAAACAACTAATTTTCTTTGACGTCCGTCAAACTTTTCACCGAAAGGTCGTGTCCATGACGTCTCTGTTCGAAGCAAGCCAATCCACCCTGAAATCGAGCAGACTTTAGGGTTCATTCGAAATCGCTCAAGCGACAGCGAAATCAGGTCATAATATGCTAAAAAAAGAACATCGGTCCGGCAGCGACGATCTGCGGGAAAGCAGACAGCAACCTTTGCTGCACCGAAGCGTGAAGTGGCACTTCCAAATTGAGGAAATCCTTGTTCAAAGAAAACAGAACCCTGTTTTACATCGGTGCACACCGCGTAGCAAGGGCACCTGGTCACTTCCTGTCTCTGACGTCATAGAGGGCATTTCTTTCTCGAATTTGTCGCATAATCGAACATGAATGGATCTGACTTCAAGTAATTAGTCTCCGTAAAGGTGATGCAGTCGAATCTATCAGCACATTTTTTGAATAGGATATCGATTTCACACTACACGCATCCCCAGTCCTGAAATCTGCAAGAAAAACATTACGAGGGAATGCTGAAGATCTAAAGCAAGAGCAGAGAAAGCAAGCAAACTCAATACAAAATTAATAAATCAAAGCTCAAGCTGCCACAAGTTACAACCGGAAAATATGCTGTTCGCATAAAACTGGTTTCATTTAATAAAACTAGTGCGATGTCCATCTTTTGGAAAATCTGTTCACTGTTCGGCCAACATACTGTTGATGCATATCACACAAGTCGCCACATAAATACGATAGTTTGCACATTTCAACTTTTGATTTGGAGGGAAAGTTTTATTTTTTGCCTGGATATGTGAAATAGTTGGGACCATGGATTAATTGCGTTTTCCAGGGCAACCACAAAGCGCACGGTGCTTCCAAGGCAAGCCCGCAACCAGGAGAGGCAACCGAGCAATTGCCCCACCCCCAAAGTTTTCAAAAACATGTTTAGTTGTTAGGTACATCAAGTTGCAAACATTTTGCCTGTCCAACCCCGAAAATATCAGTTGGTTGCGGCCCTGTTGCGAGGCCCTAGCGCACCTTCGGTGTGTTTTTACGTCTTATTTAAAGCAAGGTGCTTGTGACTGGTTAGTTTTTGTCCAATTGTGGCAGGTCTTTCAATGCCTTCGTATTTAATTTTTTGTCTTCTTTCCTTTGGTTGAGTCGCCTCAGTCTTATTGCCTCTCCGAATAAGATTGACTTAAATGTTGCGTTTTGGTGGTGTGATTTCGCGCAATGAACTGGCTTCTGTGGGTTTTACAAAACCGTTAGTGACCAACCCAAAATTATTTTCAGTGGCTGTGCATTGACTAACGGCGAGGAATTCTACTTCGCCCGTCTGGTAAACTGTGTAGGCCTGGCGAAACGTTACTTCCAAACAATTGTGGACAAATGCTGAAGTGAGTGCCTATCGGATGCGTCCATTCGTAGACGTTTCTGGTGTGGTAATCCGAATTATGTCGTCGTTGAATCTATGGAAAAGTACCGCCTCTCTTAACATAGTAGCAATCGGCTGTAGGATGTAAAGTTTGCCAATGAAACAGAGTGATTAGCACCGGCTATTGTTCTGTTCGCTTGGGTTGCCATATTGGGTAACAACGTTACTAGGACAAATTTTGTTCAGTTCAAGAATGATTTTACGTTCCTTGGCGTTGAAAATGGAATACTTCTCCAGGATCCATTTACGAGTTGTCGTCACAGTTTCTCTGTCCAAGTTGGGAAAAGTGCTTGAATGTACCTGAGTGCGAAAATAAAGCGGCGTGCCTCTCCAAGCGTGTTATACGCTTGAGTGAAAAATACTGCAACCCTTGGATGTTGCGAAGAATCACACCATGTCATTACTTTTATTTGAGAATACGCATTGCTCCACAGAGTTTTTCACGGCCGTGTGCGAATTTTCAGGTTTTTCCAGATTACACTATGGATAAAAGACAATGTTATGTCAAGAATTAAGAAAACTCAGCAGCATGCTTGTAAAGTCCGACGTAAGTAGAAAAAGCAATGAGAGTGATAGCCAACGTTGCTTGCAAATCAAACTTAAAATAAGGTAACTTCATAAGATTCTAAATGAGGCAGATACCGTTGAAATATCGCTTCGGAATCTCCATGCCCGTGAGCAAGTATTGCTGTGTTGCGTTGTGCTGCAAATAACCGTCTACCTTGCATTCAGTGATACCATGGGGAAATCCCGTCAAAGGCAATTTCTCCGACTGGCGTCAGAGACAAAGCCTGGGAAGGAAGGTACCGGGAGTGCGCACAATCTAACGATACTGTTCAAGCATAACAGCACATACTGATTGTAAACTCAGCGTGGAATTTCAGATGAATCTCCAGACAGGCTTCTCGATGGCAAGTACACCAAGAACTTGCAGACAGTTGTTGCGAGTTAAGGCTTTGCAACTTTATGCTGCTTCATCGGTGTTTGTCGAATTCGCAAACAGCGAAATTTTACCAATATACACTTTCACGTTTCAGTAAACCAGTATTTTCCAAGGTTGTTTTGTAACTTTTGAGTTATAATTGCAACATTTCAAGGCGGAATAAGACAGATGCTCAGTATTTTTAATGCTGCATTCACTCCGCATATAGAAAGAGCACTGATTGCACACGCAGCGAAGCGCTGGCGCAACTGACAAAGTTCGAACTGTCACCAGCATGATCAGCGAAAACACTCTTAAAATGCTGCCATGTTTGTAACTTTTCTGTGTTTGCCTTTCCAAAACAGTTGTGAAGATTGCCACGTATAAATACAAAAGCTATATTTGTCAAGGTCAAAGAATCGAGAAATGTTGCCAACAAACAAAGTCAAAAAATGTCGCGCTCTGTCATCTGCGCAGCCACAGGTGCTGCCCTTTCTCCTTAGGTGTCACGTGGTATGACGTACGTCAGTCAACACCGTAACAATCCAGCTTATTGGATCGCACTGACGTCACGCGGTTAATGAGGCAGTGGTCATTCAAATAGCTTTTTAGAAGCAGCAAACACGCCAAAACCGGAAGTCTCGTGACTAGGTGAATTGAATTTCTTGCTTTCTACGTAGCTATACCGGCTATGGGCATGTTGTGATGGTCTGGCAGCTGTCGGTGGCGCGCTGCCATTGCAAAATACCTCATTCCTGCGGTTCAGTGGTTACGCTTGCGGGAATTTGAGCCATAAATGCATGACATAATTGCAAAAAATAAAAGCCGGTTATTTTTCTGTTTACCAAATATGTGCAGGAAGTGATGTAAAACCGATACAATTTCTGTTGGGTCAATACGTTCAGCACGAAAACCCGAGAGCAGTTTGCCCAGTCTGGTATCTACCTGAATTTGGTCTATGGCCAACAAACACAATTTCCTAGTCTGTAGAAAAGAAAGCAAGCATTAAAACCTCTTATTGCTACTGGGCATCAGCCATGTTTGACACACTTCATTCGTATACTATAGCTCATTAGACAACCGTGTAGAATAGTTTGTGCAAAACTTGCTCAAAAAATTTCATTCAAATAAAGTTTCATGCCAATTTGCGCTATTTTTCAAAGAAAAATAATTGCATGCGCAGGGCTGGGGAAACCGACGCCAAGGTGCAGGATAACTTACCTGTTCTGAACATGAGATCAAGTGATGACAAAGTGACACCAGGTATCTAGATTCTAGAATATCGTTTTTTGGTCAAAATCCAACAGTTGAAAGCTCTGTGAAAAAAAAAACAGTGTTCAGGAGTCAACCTATGAAATGTCAGCTGAATATAATTAATTTGCGTCGCAGCCCTGTTAATTATTGTTAAGTGCAAGACACGGGAACGCAGCGAAATGACAGATCTGACTACACTTGTGCCGAGACGCAAGTATGGTTCAGCGCCCAACTTTGTTTGTTCGATTTGACTTGTATTTGGGATACCAGCTGCATGTGTACACTGCTGTGTATAGTACCGAGCTCAAGTCGTGAAGATGATTGTACTGTGTATGTTTTGGCATTGGTAAAGGTAAGGTTCTCCTCATCAACACAAAATGAATCGACCCATCTTTTTCCTGTTAGCAAAATTTTTGGCAACACTTGTTCTCAACATGAATCCAGCCACCATTTCAAACATCGCATTTCTGTTTCGGAGGGTCGATCCCAGAAGTATCAGTGACAGAGCCGCGTCAAATAACAGTGAACCAGAGACGGGTCACGTGACTTGACATCCCACGACAAACCACTCAGGGCCACCACAGTTGAAGACTACGTTACAACGCATCAGCAAGCCGTAACACGACCTGTCGCTTGTTTCGTCAAAACAACGCTAGACACGAGAGCGAATGACATGCTTTTGACAACAGATGCAACCAACAATAACAAAATAAAGCTCATAGATGGAGAAGGCCGGTGATGTTGAAGCAGCCTAAAAAGTGCTAAGATGAGCGTGTAAAGTAAAGCACGCAAGCTATTTTACCGCATAGAGGGAAAATAGTGTACCCAGCGCCAGGTTCTTGAACCAACTTTAAGCATAAGAGCAAGCTCTTGTTTTCTAACGTGTTATGCACCACTGAGTTCAACTGGCTGACAGCAACTACAACACCCTTGAAAATTCCAGTCAGAGTTTGGGATGGCTGATCTACTGTTTTTGCGTTGGCCAAATTAGTCAAGTGAAACTTATCGTCAAACAGGATCGTGAAGAAAAAGTTTGGTTTCTGCCACCGTCACACCAACCTCATGGAAAAAGCGTTTATCCAGCTAACGCCAGCTGGTGAACAACTCGTTTTGGCTGCAGCCATGCTGTTGGCCAGTGGCGTGCGTGTGAAATTTTCATTCGGAAGGAGACGTTCGCCGGTCAACCGCCGAAGCATCTGAGATTAAAATATGTCTTTGTGCTTCCTATGTTAATACAGACAGCGACACACGAGATATTGGAATACAATGATGGTCCGACTTTGCTCCACGGGTCAGTTGTGGCCAGCGAAGCCGAAAACAACGGCCCTCCGCCGTTAAACATCTTCTGCGGTGAAAGGCAACGCAAATCACCCGCAAGAAACTTGCAGCAAGAAAAAAATGGGCAAACCGCTTTTACTCCGGACAAATAAGTTAAGAGTGGCCAGAGACGTTGTTTAGCCCATGGTTTCACAATTGTTTTGGGCCATGGAAGCTTATGTGTGAATCTATTTTTTATCAGCCCCTAATCTTATGTCGTATCAACTTTTCCGCCGGACCAGCGCAAAGATACTACGAAATGAATAAAGGAATAAACAGAATGGAGAATTCGGGAATGATCTTAGCAAAGCGCGAACATAAATAGCGACAAATCATATGACTAGCGATAAATCATATGACTGGGGATAAATCATATGATTAATTATTACGTCATATAGGCGGAATGCGAGAATCATTGTGAATAACTTGACTGCGAATTTTAAGATGGCGCAATAACCAAGATTTGCGATTGCAAAAGCTTGCGAAATCACTTCGATTACGAATTGCTGCGGTAAATATTTGTGACAGTGTACATACTGTGCAATGTATATGTTCAAGTTTTTTTCCCATATCTTCAGGGACACCCTGTGCAGTCGCCACGGACCCCACTTGGGAAACCTGGTTTAGCCGTTCGACCACAATAATTGAAAAAGATTGAGGAAAAGCGTGGGAGGAAACGGTTTAGCCTGTATAGGGCACAGTAAGAGCCAAAATGTCCAGAGCGAAACTGCCGGCGAGCCATAAGAGTAGCTTGTACACACAGTAAATTACACCATCACTAAACCAAAATATCGCAGATATATATCGGCAAATGTTCATAGGACCAAAACGTCTTCACAATCGTGAAAGTAAAATTATTTGAATTGTGGTTTTAGCCTTTGCGTGTAAGCAACGTTAACGATAAAGGTCTTTATCAACAATTTCGTGTCAACCTTGATGAATCGTTTTTGATGTTCATCGTGAGGCGACAAACAGTCAGTCTATCGTGACTCTCTTAATTTGAAATGGGATTTTGTCGCCTTGCACTGACTGGAAAATAGTTTTAATAAAATTGCAAATTTTTTAAAAGCAAGTGATAGTGAAACCGTGGGCATCAACTTCAAAAAGGGTGGGTTGTTGGCAAAATATCAGTTTTAGTACAGGGAAATTGATGATGTTTTTAAGCTTTTTCGTAATTCTTTTCAAGAGTCTGAAAACATTTTAAACTTGTACGTGAAACATTTATAAGTATAGAATTTCATTAAGGTCTGAACAAGGTTAATTAGTAACACATTCTGGGCTGGAGGCTTCGTAGCTTGCTAATGCATGGTCCTCATATAAATAAGTCCTTCCATATTGATTTAAATAAGGCCATGCGTAAAATGTAGCAATTCCTTTTCACCATACACGAGCAGACTAACGTCCAAAGTAAACTAACCATGTTACCTTGGGAAAGGCGCTTCAGAGTGAGACACAGAGGATTGACAAATGACCAGTTGGTTGACATGTCGGCCAGCCCTATTGCTGGCAAGAAAAGATCAAGTTGAAGCAATTCAAACATGAAGACAAAGAAATATTTGTTTACATGAGACATTGACATGATGGAACACAAAGTCGAGGCCCTTTGGATCATCTCACAGAAAGGCTTGTGTTTTCGAACATAGTCAACAATTATTTTACCCAAATGCAGTGTAAATGAAGCAAACAGTGTGTTCACCTGCAGCTGCTCCGCTCCGTCGCACATCACCAGCACGTCGTGCTGAGAATTTCAGCTTATAATGGTTACATACTTTGAAAACAGCCTATCTATAGTGACTAGGATGCTTTCGAAATATGCGGAGCTTTTCCAAAATACAGTTTTTGTGAAGACCTGTTAGAAATTGGAAAGTTAGATGAAAACTATTTTACGGGGCAGTTAATTACGAGTCACGTGTTGTCACACAATGTACTTCGGGAGGTCACATTTCTGAATCTGACATCTATAACTGAAGCTGATTGTAAAGCAACCACTGTATCTCAAATAATGTTGTCGTAAGGTTTCGTGATTGGTTTTCTCACGTAGTAAAGTTGAAGAATCAGACACCAAGGAGATCGTCTGTATTTCACACGCTTCCACAACGTGCCTCTGTTGTCGGAGGAGATCAAATTTTGCCAAGTGTTAGAAGCGGTGACGTGTTTGTAAACATCGTCTCGATCCCGGCAAAATGTAACCTACCTGCGCAAGCCTTTGTTCATCATTTCGTCGTAGGGGTCGGCAAGCGCCGAAAAAGTTAAATGTCGCTTGCAAAAGACTCGCCCGATTTCCTAACTTCGACTCGACCGTAGCTTGAAATGAACATATTTCGATTTGTTTATTCACCCATGCGCATCGTTTTTGTCGCTACGGTTAGCAGTGCGCACTAACAAATCGCCATGGAAAATCCTAATGTGAAGGTCGTAGTGTTGGCGAAGGCCAATTCGGACCAGAAGCAAACCTATAGTGGGGACGGGCAACCTCTGTTAGGGACGGCATTTTTTACTTTAATCTGTTTATATTAGGAATTTAGAATTAATTTTTTAATGCTTTTTAGTTTTTAGATTTTACTAGGTTTTTCAAAATTTTGTATCTTCAAAATATCCTTATTTAACCTTGTTGTATTACTTCAGTATAGAAGCATTCACATTCCATCGATTCAATATATCAGGTTTATTTTCTACTTTGCATTAGCATGTAAAATGCCAACACAACTTTGCTTTGCCGAAGTGCATTTGGTTAAGATTACAATCAGCTCCATCACTATTTGCTCTTACTGAAAATACACCGACTCATCGAAAATAAGCTGTTGGATTTTACACTTCCCTTTTGATGCAAGTGAGCATGTTCAATTTTGTTACCAGTTGTGACAAATGGTATGCTTACCTTAATTTTTCCTTATAACGTAACACTTTTGCAAAAAAATGCTCCATGATATTTTAATCGTCAACATCAGGGAACGACAAGGGACACGCTTCGAACACGTGAAAATTTCCAAGTAAGGTTAATTGTTACGGAACGAATTTGCGTTTATATAGCTATTGCTAAAAGGAAACTCAAACATCACTGCAAATTTTGCTGCTGAGGAAGTCTTACGAACAAAATCAATTTAACCAAATTTTCTTTCATTGCCAGGTCGCTAATTTTGAAAACACCTTGGATCGGTAATATGTATTACCGTCCTGGGTAAGGTTGCACGCTGCTTCATGACACTGATTTCAACGCAGCTTTCATGCAAATCAATATATTCTTATTCTTCAGCGATCTTTCAATTACCAATAATAATTTTTGTGATGTACACTATGGAATTCGCATGTTGCTTTCGTGCAGAATTCGAAACACTGGACGAAAATGAATTTCGGATGAAAACGACCACAAATGTTCGAGGGAGGAACAAGGTTAACAAAAGAAATAACGGGTAAATTTAGTTGCACGAATTTATATGGAAATACTGCGCTATAAGTAACAACAAAAACGTGTTTTTCCAAACGAAATGCCAGCAATTTTGCAAGCAACTGACCGAACAGCAATTAAGTTCGTAAAGTTTTTAATACACTTTTGTGATGAGGCTTACAGTTTCCAGAACAAAAAGTAGGACTCTAGCGAAGTCTTTTTGAAGGAAAGATTGCAATAGCAAGCACTTGGAATAGCAAGCACAAATGCCTATCAGCGATTCCTATTACTTGTACCTAGATNTGCAGCGNCTGAAACGTTATTTCGGTTTTTCCANGCCACTGCAAAAGTAAGAAGCTTAAGCGCTGCGAAGTGTTTTAAGATGATTCCGTGCATCGTCATTACGAAACGCTTAAGCTCNTTTAAAGTGCATACCGGCCGTTTTTCTTGCAGTCACTTTTCTTGTTGATTTCAAACATCGCGTAGGGCTATATGCCAAATTTGTCCTGAGCCTAAACAAAAAAATTTGTTAAGTGATGTGATTTACCAGTTTATCTCACGCGGAGTTGCTTCTAAAACACGTGGCCTATATTTATGACAGATGGAATTTATCAATTTTTCCATAATTTCTTAAAATTATTTTTGTTGATTGCGTCTTTTTCACTAAAAAACTTTGCGGCGTCTGTTTAATGACGTTTACCCCAATATTTATAGTTTATCTTGAACTTCTGAACGACGATAGAATGGTACTACAGTACTTACAGCATGGGTACGATTTGAAACGGTCCAATGGGTAAGAAGTGCCCGTTACACCCTATGATCTCTTAGAAAAATCGTTTTTTTCACGACGTCGACTTTTAAAATATAGCATTCTTTGATTGGGAACACTGTGGAAAAACTATTAGCCAGCAAAATCGTAAAAACGTTGAGTCAATACCGACCTCCGTGGCTGTCGACCCGCGTCAGTGGATGCTTTGGCTTTCGCCCATTATCATCAATCCTCTTCAGAATCTGTGTGCGTAAACTGGATTGACAGTCACCGCCTTGTCGACCGCAGCTACACAGTGCAAAACAGCAAGATCAAACGTTTGCTCTTTGCACACGATCAGGTATCAAACGTGTCTTTCGAACATGGCTCTGAATGCTTGTGATCGGTTTGCAGCTGCCTGGAAGATACTCTGAAACCAAAATAAACACTCAAAAGAAACAGACAATTTCATCTTTTCCATCTCCTGACAACAACTTTTAGTGCGCATGGAGAGTGGGGAGTGAAGCATGAGAAGAGAAGTTCGATAATCTCAGGGTAGTTTTCATTGGATGTGGTATGACCTTGCGAAGTGTTACATCCAAATGTGAAAGACAAGTACAGTAATGTCGGAGCTATGCAGTGGTCGCGAAAAGCGAGCTTTCGCACCCAATAACCCTTTTCAGATTTTTAGTTGGTGTATGCTCAGATATTCATCCATTGTCATAAAATGCATGTACTGGTTAAACAAGATTTTTCAAATGCTTAAGCAGCTGAAGTGGGATTTTCACTATTTATTCCCTGCACGATGCATTGAAACGACAACCGTTTACACTTTACAGGGAAGCTTGTATAATACTGCGTAATTCCATTCTGAGTTAGTTTCTCCGTACAATTTGAAAGCTTCGGGAAGATTACCGCAACGTAGCCAGGCAAGTACTGCTGATCACCACGACTAAAACGAGAACCAGGTGCCCACAATAGATCAGGTACCACTGCAAGTTAGACACAATTTTCTATCCCTTTGGCAATGAATAAGAACTAAAGCAAATCCTTGTTCAGGGCAACCAAGTGTCTAAAAACCTCTGATTAACTCCACCCATACGAAATGCTACTTTGAACATTGACTGGAAACATTTACACTTTTTTATTAGGAAAAACAACGCACTTCTGAAAGACCTATCGTTCGTTGCCGGCATATCGATTGTTGTCCTCTGCAGTGAACATTGGTTTCCATTGGAAATAGACCGAGACACATAGACAGGTGCGCGAACCGTCTTATAGGCGTTAAATTAGTCACGCTCTGCTCGCCTTTGTAAGTTCTATTCACACAACGCAGTTTCAATGGAAACTAAATACGTGGCTGCCTGGGCTAGTGGACTCTGTCACTATGATTAGTCTGCGGATTAATCACATTTCCAGTGGGAACGCAACGACAAAACAAAGGCGATCGTCTCTTGTTTGTGTTGGTCATTGGGCCTTTACCCAACAACAGCCTGGCCAGTTGGCGACAAAATTTGTTGTGCGACAGGCGTTACCGTCGACAGATAAACTCTCGCGTACGTACGGCTTCATTTGTTACCTCCTGTATTCCAAGTACGTGCTAGCTGGTCAAAACAAGTTCGCTCTGACATCTTCATGACACAGGCGGAACAAAGCAATAATACCTGAAGCTGAATGAAAGGTTTGGTGATCCCGTTTTAAGTGGTAAGAAAAGACTAACAACATTCTTTTTAGATTAAAACAGCAATGAAATCTCCAGACATAGCTGAGCAGTAGCAATTAAAAAGAAAGATTTACAAGGCTTTCGGTAGAGCTCAAAAAGAAGCGTTTGGAATTTCCACAAAAACATCCATTATTCAGAAGGCTTGCTAAAGTTTTTTTTCATGATTTCAGGATGAATGGAAAAGTGAAAACGATCCGATAAAGTATGCCGACGTACTTCACGCACAAAAGGCTTGTTAAAACTACAACCAGACGAAATGTCATGCACTGAGTAAAATGATATATTTGTTTGACAAGCTGATTACTCACAAAATCTTGCGATATCATGCGCAATGTTTGCGACTTGAAAATAAACTTCAATTACCAGACGCACATGACGGCTCCGGCTGCACTGAATACTTCTGCTGTATTTTTTTAAAATCACGTGAAATGACTAATTTGTCTCCCACCAAATGGTATGGTTCAAATGCTGCGGTGCAAAGCAGCAGAAATACAAAGCAGCCTTTAAATAAGCTACAGCAAACGTACAATTTTAACCGAATTCTTCATTTCTCCCGGTTATTTGCGCTTCACGCGTGACCGCACTTGAAACCGCAAGATTACGACGTTGAGGCTAAATTTCCTTTTTCTCTTCGTGTTCTGCTGTCTTTGTATTTCGCCAGGCTCGGTCGACGGCCAAAAAGTAAGAGCATTGTATATCTTTTTTGATCTGCGCTGACCACTTTTTCTCTTGCCTGTTTCTTCGTTGTCAAACTGCTCGTTTTCGAGAGCGCAAAATTGCGGAATGTTGTTTTGCGAACCGGCCTAAGCCTAGAGAGCAAATTTCTGCGGAATATGTCAACTGACATTTTAGAAGAGCGTTCGCTGAAATTCGCATTCTCTTGATTGCCGAAGAACAAGGCCGCCAAGAAGATTATAACGCCACAACAAAATTAGGAGTGACCAAGCTCAACCTGAAAAACAACCATTAGTAGAAACGACAAAGTAAAATGTTTTTGGAAAAAAACGTTGCCTGGCACAGACACGCACGGTAAGTGCTGGGTTCGTTGTTTTAATTGCCACTGTAGTACGAACAGAGAAATATTAGTGTATGAAGCGCCTGTGGGCAAGAACCAGCCGATTCAATTTTTGTTGCAGGTTTAAAAGTGTTTGTAAACAACAGACGTCTCCGGCTTCAAGCCTGAAACGTGTGCGGTACCAGGCAAATATATTCTGTTGGACCAAGAGCGGTAGTGCAGAACGTTTGACAATGTGCAATACCTAATGTCTATTAGGAATGACTGACGAGTAGAACGTTATACAGCCCAGTTCTATGGTGTTTCTTTGGAATTTCCTTCAGTTGTTTCGCATCACTTTTCGTAACTAACTTTCAAAAGTCGACTTATTACTGTATGCTGGTGGTTTCTTAAGATCGCAACAGAGGTTTCATCAAAGTTTAACCATTATACGCATAATGATCAATTATACCTACTTGATTTGATGTGTATTAGTGTTGTCTTTTTTTCTAAGTTTCAGAGGACCTGTAGGTGAATCCGTTGTCTGCGCAATCAAATGTTGTGTGGTTGCGCTGAAACATGTCTCGAGCGGTGCTTCTAGTCACATTGATGGAACATTGAACAAGCTTTGCTAGTTGATCTGGTTGCAAAAACCTTGCGTAAGACTCCCAGTAGCACGACCCACCAGAAATGACTCCTTGCGCAGCTTTCAACTGTTTTTGTGTAATTGAATGGGCATGATACAACACATAACAGACGCTTTCTAAAATTGCACACTGAAGATGCAATAACGTGCACACTTGAATTGTATTACCTCCGTAACGTTTTAAAATTAAAATTAGTAACATACAAAAATAGCAAGCCAGCGGCGATTCCAGATTTTGTTAATGTTAGATTTGAATTTTGTGGAACTGTTCAGGTTGTGCAACTTGCGCAGCCTGCTACGTCACCGATCGTACTCAAGCAGTAGGTTTGATTTTGCTAACAAGTAAACAGAGAGTCGGTATGGTGAGGTCATACGGTGTCGATGCTGTTAACAAAAACATAGACGAAGCCATGGGGGCCAAGGGAGCCCAAATTTGTAGCATACCTTGTCATTTTGTTCTTTGAGAGGCGGTGTCCCAAATAAAATATTGTTGCTCGTTTAAAGTCAAAAGGTCCCCCCAAAATTTTGGGCTGGCTACGCCACTGAACAAAGATCAGGGCAACGGTATTCAACTGATTGTCGATTCGTGAAGTGTGACATAGAACTGAGCCAGGAGTGTACGCAAACTGCGTTCTTCGGGGTCTGTGCTACTCGCTGAAACCTGCAGCAAATTTAAAAAAATTAACGATTAGTTTTTTTTTTACTTAACAATGCTGTCTACATGGTGTATTGTCTCAGAGCGATCAGCCCGGTTTAAAAAATGTGCTGACCTTTGTCTTTTCATGGCCGACTGATCCGGCCCTCGCCTAAAAGTCTGCCCATCACTGAACTAAGGCAAGCCCATAGGCGTACGGGAAGGCATTTTACTGGGGGGGCGGAAAAAAATTGCCCTGAAAAAAACAATTTGCCCTAAAAATAGACAATCTGCCCTGAAACTAACTTTTTAGTTTAATCCGAACGGGGCCTGAAACCTTATGCAAATCTGTTCTATACAGTAGAATTCGTTCATAATGGCTTCCTCTGAAACGTCAATTCGCCCATAACGTTACATTTTGTTTGGTCGTGATGGCGTCTTTTATATGCATTTCAATTCGCTTATAATGTCAATTCGGCAATAACGTTATTTATGCAATCCACTAGAGGTGCCGTTATAGGCAAATTCTGTAGTTACCTTGCTTGTTAACTCAAGGGGTTTTGAAGTTCCTTGCGTATTGTGTTTTCCCAGACAAGAAATTTTACGGTAATTGCTTTTAGTGATACAAATATGTACGCGAATTCGATGACGCAACGCAATGTTTTAAAAGCGACGGTTCCGGATTGAAGGGTCTGACTCCCTAAATCTGCCTGTGTTATCGCTGCTGTGCGCTTGAGCAAGGCACTTAAAAATCTATAATCGTAACACCTTGCACCTCTACCCAGTGAAAACGAACAAACACTCGAAAACGAACAAAGAAAGAAATACCGAATTCTTATATCAAGCTGTTGAACTATCG
>JGI24158J21664_10000096_pt1 | contig 54042 bp, 32 predicted proteins | sample Ectturendosymbi3_FD_21664 | JGI IMG/M metagenome (IMG submission 21664) | reverse complement strand
CTTTGCAACGATTCAGGCTTGCACTTATCATTTAGCAATAATAGCAAAGCCACCGCAGTGACCATACATCAAGCGAATCAGTCGCAATAGTTTATTTGCACGTTTCCGCTGACGTAAGACATTTCACGACAGTGTTTAATACTTGTGTTGGAAACAAAGCTGAAGGGTTCGACAACTTTAGTAGAGACCCAGATGCCACGCAAGCCGTACAGCGAAACTACCTTCAGTAATTGCGACACAGCTTGACATAAGTCATCGGATGCTGTGCCATACGACGGAGAGCAAAAAACGTTGATCACCTGCACTTCCTTGCTGCGCATCCGTCTGCTGGAAAGACGGAAAAAGCATTCGTTGGTTGTGACGTCATGGGTGCAGTTGAGCAGCAAGCTCTTGACCGACTTGTCGCTTTCGAACAGCAGGTAGACATAACCAGCTGGGACGAAAGAGTTGCGTAATCACGTGCTGATGAAGTTTACTACATTCTTTTCCAAGACAGCCGACGGTAAAATGCAAGTTACTCAGAGCTGCAATCACGCTATGTGCAGCATACATTTGGATTAGAATGTTTTACTTTTGAAGCGGGGAATTAGTTCCAGAAAACGGGAAATTAACAACTGCAACAAGCATCACCGGGGAACTGATTGCGGGTAGGTTTCGAAAAACAATGTCTACCATACGAAATGTTCTATTGCAGATTTAAAAACAATTCAAAACATCAACTTTCTCAGATGCGATCGATACTAATATACACAGCCGGGTTGCGCTATGATGCGGATTACACTGTTACTTCGAAATTGCAGTTCGAACCCTGACAAACACAGTTTGGGGCAAAATCTTACCTCGCAAGGGATATCTCGGACCTTTCATGTCTTTTCCAGGCCATTCAACTCGGACAAGGCCGTATGGCTTGAAAGTCATGTGCAGTGCGGCTGCATGGAATAGATGTATGATGTAGGTGATCGCAAATATGAAGTACCGAGGTTTCCTCGGGGTTAATTTTGGGTTTGTGTGACCGAAATACTGCAGCATACGAGACAATATTGCAAAAGAGCTATCGCAATCAAACCAGCAGCTGATAGTTATCAATAAAACTTAGTTAGGAAATGCCTTTCATTTTGGTGACATGCAGCAGCGGGACTTTCTGGTGGGGTATGATCCAAATACACCTTCGTTTCTTGCTCTTAAAACGTCCACTGGTGAACTAAGTGTACATCAATTTGCACATTTCTGCTCTTTGAAAAAGCAATAAAATCTGTAATGCTTTTGGGAGATTTGCATGCCACCGTGCCTCTGCCAAAATCTCAGTTGATACGCCCTTACCAGGAGCTAAACAAATTCGATCCACAACGAGCTTATTTTCATAAAGTCAGTCGCTACGTATAGCTGTTGGCGGTAGGGATGGATTCCCTTGTAGCTGCCCCAGGTAAAACCTTTGGCCATGCCATCTAGTCCCATTACTTACAACCTAAGGAAGCCATAACCAAACAAACATCCATACTAAACTTATAATCCAGTTTGTCATGGGCATTAGCTCTTACGAATTGGTTTACAATGTTTAACGAACAATTACCTTCGGTTATGTCCCAGGGCACTCCTCCAACAAAGACTTTGGGTGAGTAGACGGGATTTGCGTGGTGTCGGATAGGAAGGTGACCGCTCCAAGTGCAAGTTGCCTCGCATGTTGCTTAAATGACAACACAATATATCTCGTGGCTGAAGGTTACATCCCACAGACGCATTGTACCATGTACTTAATTGAAAATTTACTGACGCCCCGACACAGGCCCTCAACCAGGGGAGAAACCGAGCAATTCCCGAAATTTTCAAATACATGTTTGGTAGTTAGGTACTACAGGTTACAATCACTTTGCCCCCCTCAGAAAATAGTGCAGGCTACAATCATTTTTCACCCCTCAGAAAATAGCCAGCTGGTTGTGACGCTGACCCGGCATATACCGAATCATCCCAAGACACATATCGCAACTAACGCTAAATAATTAGAAATTGATTAAAACCATAAGCAAACGAAACTTCAGTGAACAAGGAAAACAGCATTTCGTTTTTTTTGCTGCGACAACTGGCAACCTGACTCTCTGACTCACACTTACAAAGGTACATATGTACATTTGCACTTGAATTATACACACCAGCAGCTGAGCGGTGCAGGCGAGCATCGTATTCCATTTTGTCCGACACGCCATAAATAGAAGCCAGGTCAAGAAAATGATCGGAGAACGGACTGAGTGAAGATGCGTTGGAGGTCAGAAAAGTTGCTTGGTGTTCGCGAGGGGTGGACGACTCAATGAAGCTGCTTGAATTGCCGCGGGATATATCGTGCGGGCTGGAGTAGCCGTCGGAGTTTGCACACAGATGCAGCCCTTGGAGGCCACCCTATAAAGATCGATCAGGTTTTGCGAGAGAAAATCTTTGGAACCTTGAAAACAAATTCGATAATAGATAATAACTCCGACGATGCCAACTTACAACCAAGTCCGAAATGGAAACTGGATCTGAACCGGATGAGCTGAGGTAGCTGGTGTTGCTAAGGGCGGAGAGGTTGGTCGGATCTGGAGACGATTGACTACTACGACCATCGCTTCTTCCCGAATGGCGACTCCCGTCTAAGAAACCACCTAAACCAAATCAAATCAAATCACGATTTCCTAGGGAATTATTTGAAGGTATTGTTATAATGCTAATCAGCACCTGGTGAAACGGCCCTATAGCAGCGATACATTAACTTGACTGATTCATGAATGTGGTCGTAAAACCTGTAAAGGTAATAAAACTGGCAGTATATAAACCTATGCTGCGTGACCAGGGTTGCGGAGTCGGAGCCGTAAGGAGTCGGGAGGTTTTTGGGTGGAGTCGGATTACCAAGAACACTAGGAGTCGGAGTCAGAAAGATTTTTTTATCCGAATCCGACTCCGGAAGTCCAATTGAATAAATTTATATATTGCACTCCTAAGTTAGGAATCCTAACTCGTGCTTGTTGAAATGGTACAATTTCTTTTGAAATTTGTATTGAAACAGAATTCTTGCTGTGTACAGCATTTCCATTGATTGCTAGTACGGCTACAAAATTTATTGTTGACAGCCAAACTTCATTCATGTTATGCTAAGGAGTCGGAGTCGAGAATTTTGGGAAGGCCGGAGTCGGAAATTTTACCTCCACCTCCGCAACCCTGTGCTTGAGAAAAGTGACTTATGTTTTAGGACGATCAAATTTCGGGCCATGCATTAATGAAACCCCACTACTGTTTTATCAAATGGGATAGTTTTTTTTCATTGTGACATGTATTAGCAAAATTTCACAAATTTCCCAATCATATCGCAATCATATCGCAGTGTCGTAAAGGGTACATGACTCTCATAACGTGTGACATTAAGATTATACGGATGCAGAGATGTAATACGCGAAGTGCTTTCGCAACGATGACTGTAAGACCAAAACCAACATAAAAAGTTACCTTTGAAAGAAATAAAAACTAACCTCGAGTCGCCTCTCTGTGGGACAACGGAAAAGGATCAGACTCATTTCTCCGCGGTACTTGCAATTGTTCGATTAAACTGTGGAAATCTGTGCAGAAGTAGCGAGAGATTACGAAAATGCAAAGAGACGATACCCGGTGCCAACCAACGAACTTCTCAGCAGTCGACACACGGCGCATACCTGACCGGTAGCTCGGTCGAGCTGCAAGAAAACGAAGTTTCGCGTCGAATTCGATCTTCGCCTGCTCGGCGTAATAGTCGTTCAGCGCTTGCAGGTCGGATTGCGTGTATCCAGCGTGGAGGCTCTGCGCGACGCCCTCTGACAGCGACCGAGCCAACGTGGTGCTGCTGGGCGTTTGGAGGTCCTTGAGACGCTGCTGAACTTCGGCGTTGGTCTTGTGGATGGCAGTTGGAGAACGAGAACTCTCGCCGCTTTGCTCGCGCAGCAGTTTCGCGAACGAGTCTTGTTCGGTGTCCTCGTTTGCTTCGCCAACCTCAACCAGCTTGCTAAGTATGCCGCTGACATCGTGTTTGGAATCTGCGTTAGAAAAAGCAGTCTTTTAAATCCACATGATTCGTGTACTCACCAATAATCCGCTATACCTGTCTCCAGAACGTTTAGCATACGCAGGTTGATAGGGCACTCAGCGCCACACGAGGGGTCATGGCAACCCCGCACTCGCAAACACACCAGTTTCCCAGATTAAAAATTTGCATAACCATAATAACAAACCAGGTGTTTTGCACCTACACAACATGCGGTATGAGGCAACGGAAATAAACTATAAGCGATCACTATAATCATTGGGCGTGCAGGTTCAATTACAAAAACCGTTCTCGTATCAAAATTAGTATTTAATAGCAAAACATAATCAGTAAGCACAAACATACTGCACACGAAGCCCAACGAATGCTTTACATATAACACGCGAAAACACTGCTTACTTTTGTTGGTTTCGTCGAAAGGGGCATTTGGTAGCAAACGTTTTGCTTAAGCGGTTTACGCCAACGAGAGGAGAATGACTTGGCAGGGGATGTCGGGAAAGCGCACATAATAGGGGCTATCAGTATTACGGTGGGTAATTCCTCAAATAAGGAGAGGACTTATTGCTATTGGGGGCTGATTACAGGAGTTCCATGCTATTTTTGAGGAGCGGGGCGGATTTGGAGGAGACCACCAGAATGGCTCAGATGTATCCGCCACTGGTAAACAAGTCTGTCAACAGCATATTTGCATTCATGGTTATCGCACGTCGTTAAAGCTTGAAGGAACCACAAAAGGCTGACTTCTATATAAGAAAGTGATACTCAAGAAGGTATGCAAAATCGATATTTAAGTATTTTGACATCGTCTCCATAAGTTACGTTTCGCATAACATGCAAAAAAACTCTGGCCAATCAACATGCTGCCACCATATCACGTAACCCACTGCACGCACACACTTAGCAGGTTTGGACAACTAGAACTTTTCAGCTTTTCAAAATTAAGACTGGAATTAAAATTCGAGCTGCGGAGTTCATGGCTTTCTGAAATTAGGTAAATCACCGAATTCGCGAGAACTAGAAATTCAAAACTCCAAACCAAATTGCATTTTATCAAATCAAGTAATTAATATCCCAATTGGAATCCATGCTCTAATTATGAAAATCGCTAAGATGCACACGCAAAAACTGGCGCTTTTCATGGAGTGCAATTCGCTTGCAGCTCAATCCGAAGGAGCCGACATTTACAAGTAACTTCTCAGACACGTTAACTTTGTCGTGAATAACAACATTGCGAAGCAGGCTAACTTAAGACGCTATGAAAAAAGTTACGTGTTTGCATATATTGCCGATGATTTATGTGCGTATTGCTTGGAGCCAGTAATTGATATTTATTTGCGCATCTTCAAAATACATTTTTCGCAGAAAGGGCTGCAAGTATTGCATACTGCAACGGACAGCAACAAGTTGTACGTTCGTAAGGCATATAAATTTCCACAATACCGACCTGCATGAACTGCCGCTAAATTCAACTTACAACGGCACTGTGCTACAGCACCTGCACATGTTACGTAGAAAACGGAGTTCCACGATTTTTAGTCATAGCTGCGGCCTGCGGCAACGAACATTTCTCCAAATACATAGCCTGTCTTATCCCGCCCGCTTCAGTCGGTACCGGGTTGTACATACATGAAGTTGCTGAGGTTAGGGCAAACAGATGCATCATATACATGGGGGAACAGAGTGCATATATTAAACGAATATTAAGCAAAGCATTCGCAAATGTTTAACTTTCCATGTTGCAGCAATCTCGCATCAGTAGTTCTGTAAAACTAACAACGATAGGCATTAGGAAGTTTTTGCATTGCAGTTAATTTAAACAGTTTGGGTTGTTAATCAATATTATATGGGAGTCGCTGATCATTACTGGTACTACCTTTCAGAAATGGATAAAGATCTGAATCTGGTGTACATGATCTGTATTGAGCCTAGCGCGGACCAAAAGCAAGCGCCACAGTTAGCTATCACTGGCTGTGTCGGAATGGGCGCTGGATTTCAAGCTTGCAGTCGTTCCCACACAAAATATCCACAGCGTACCTTAATCACGAGCCGTGCAAGTGTCAACGTAATCTTTAGAAAAGGCGATATCGCTGGGACTAACCTATTTAAACAGTTTACATTCACAAAAACGTTACCCTTATGCAAATCAGTTTCGATGAATTCTCGCTTTGAAAGGGTGGGTGAACCAGCTTGTACAGACCAAGGGGTGTACTGTGTGGGGTACTGTAAAATTTCTGAAAGCACAAAAACTTTAGCTGTTGAATAAAATTAGAAAACATATAGCAGAATTTCCAAAAAAAACTATCAGCGTCAGCTGTTACCAGTGGCGTTCGACGTGGTCACCGAGGCATCGATTCCACGAAGGTCCAGCGTGTTTCCAAGTAGGCTGTTCATGCTGCGAAACAAATCGTTATTTGAACTAGAGCAAGTCGTTGAGCTCATCTTCCTACCTGGTGCGGCGATCTGAAGACACGAAAACTTGCCAGCCGGCTAGTCGAACTAATGCCAAACAGCTGATTTGACAAAAGCACACCCCAGGGTTGTCAGGCTTTAAAGACAATCAGAAGCGTTTTCAGAATTCGCGGCGTGACCATGAATCTTCGCTAGAGCGAAATATCACGCTTTCTCATCCGTAACGATCTTAAAGGAACGAATCTATCTGCTTACAGTACTCACCGGGTGAACTTTTCTGTAAACAGGCTTTGATCTGAATCTATCGATTTGTTTCTTTTGTACACTGTTGTCATCATGCTTCTCCTACTCACTCTTAAAGTGGCATATGAATTAAACTTCATTGATTACTACTAACTACCTTCTTTCACAATTCAAAAATGCAATGGTATACCTGGCCTAGCCACTGGCACTGCAGTAGCGCTGTTGGGCGCTTGCTCTGCACGTGATTACAACTGAGATCAAAACAAAACAAATCCTTTTCTTTAACACTCCAGGCACATTACGCAACCCCAAACAGGTCAAGTGAACTCAAAAGAACTGTGCCTTCCAATAATTTGCTAGTTAAAATCAAGAACAGATTTTAGTCAAAACTCAAAGTTATTACAATTTAAAAAAACTGTGGATTTTGATCATAACGCCAAGCCACTGCAAATAAAGAAACAAAAATAGGGATGTGTTTTTGCAAACATGTGTCACTATTTAGAGGAGTTCTAAGATGAAAGTATGCCATTCACGTTTACGACTTTGGGTAATTGGCAACAGCGAATCCATTTTAAATTGTTGGAGTGCTGTCGGACCAAGTTCATAAACGCAAACCCATTGCAGTAGCGGAACAAAATTTTTAAGAGAAAGGAGACAATGAAGATATTTGCAATGCTTGTCCCAACTGGTTGCAAATTTAGCGAATGACTAAAAGACCATCGTCACTAATTCCCATTCTCAAATTACTCCCAAATTAAAACACATTTTCAAAAACTCACCAATAAATTTTCAGTTTAAGCCAATATATAATTTTTATATGAATAGCACCAATTCTAACAAATTCTAACGGCGAGCACCAATTCTAACAAGGAGAGGAGGGTTAGTATCGCCTCCTGGCCATGTACTTGCAGTGACTAATTGCAAAGTTAATTGCTGATTTTACAACACTGAAACGGCATTAAAACTGAAACATTCTGACTTCCATTTTAATTTGAAACCGATCCAGGGTAAATCTTAAATCTATGACTGTAGATTGCCTTAAAATGATATTTACTGTGCGATGAAAGCAGTGGCTGCCAATCGTGAAGTAGCAAACATTAATTACCAGCCCAGCACCACGTTTATATAGTAAACGTATCAGTTTAAAAATCTTATAAATTTGTCTCATATTTCAGTTTAACGGTTTGTACGATTAAAATAAGTTATTCATCAAAATTTACTACACATCTTCGTAAAGAGATATGTTGTGGGTTTAGGACAAGTACACAGAAAAATTGCTGTCTTTATAAGAATTGCAAGTAGATGAAGGCATAAAACTTTCTCCTTTCGTGAATTAGTTACCTTAGTATTTTAATTTCATTTGAAAGACTGTGGCTCTGCAGAGTCATGAATCAAAGGTTAGGTGTTCAGTCATACAACATAAACGTACGGCCGCACCAAACTCGCCCCGAACCCCGAACCGGAGTCGCATTGGTACAAACGCTATATGCAACAAGAATAGCCTAAGTAAAATTTGTTTTTGAGCTGACAAAGTGTTCAAATTTTGTCTAAAAGTTTGATATGTAAAAAATTTTCTGGTTGTGCGAAGCGTGTAAAACAGGAATTCGGCAATGAGTAAAATTTCGTGAAGTTGACCAAGACAAGGTTGATAACTGTTTAGTCATTGCGATATTTCCCGTAGAACAATTTAGATGACAAAGCGAAGAACAATTGCCTCACAGATATAAGCAGGCTTAGTTCTTACTGCAACAGGAACCGAACTCACAGAAAATTTTTACAACATTATTCCAAAATATGAAAAAGGATGCCTATTGTTCGTGAAGGACTCAACAATTTTAGTAAAATGCCAAAGGCGAAATCATAAATGCTTTGAAATCAAGTTTTAAATAGACAATATTTTTGAAACGTGGAGATCAATGGCGAAAACGGTATCATACTTCTGCGATACCTCAACCAAATTTTGTTTAAGCCGACAAAGAGGTTTATCCAGAAAACAGACATGATTGGGTTCCTTACCGTGATCTCTTCGGGATACAATTTTTCTTCTTTGGAAATGGTTCCTGACACTTTGCAACATCTGGCTTGTTTAAGAATAGTATATCGTTTGATATCATTGATCTTTGATATGGACTGAGCAATTCTTTTACAGCATTTCGATTTGACATTGACTGTCACTATCAAAAGAAGCACGTTTGGCAGGTAAAAACTAAAATTCCGAAGATCTTGCCGGCTTGTAAGTTGTAGCTAAAATGTCCAGGGAAAGCGACCTCTGCTTATACTAAGCAAAATGTTCCGCAAATTAACATTCCGTTGCCCTTTGCTCGATCGGCATGATTCCATAAACGAAAAAAATAAATTCGTGGGCGCCGCTGCTGTCGTCGAACCAGTGTGACTGTGAATTCATCCCCAATGCGTTTTGCGGGGAGTTTCGTAGCGCACTGCGAACAACCGACGCTCGTAGCGCACTCGCAATAAACAAACAAACAACTGTTTGAAACTATCACAACCCGCAGGCTCGGATTGAATGCGCGGAGCGTGCGAACCGCGTTTTGCGTGCGAAAATAGAGTCAAGCGCTATAGTCACCACACCAAATCATGAAAAAACGAGATGTCATGATCACGTTGTTACTGTATAGAGGTTGCGTAAAGTTTCTGCATTAATTTTGTTCCATATTCCACCCAACCTTGCTTTATTAGTTGCAACAGTGCCGGTGGCTCGGCCTGGACCCTTCACGTTATTTTTAGTTATCGGGTTTCCCTGTTCAGCGTTCGGTCGTAGTGCACATTTGGGGGCTTGCAAAAAACATGCAAAATTTGCTAACCGTCGAGTGGAAGTTTCGACATAGTCATATTCCAGTTTTCAATTTATAAATTTGACCGTTCAGGCATTTAAACACCACTAACAGCCGTAGCCTGGAAAACAAGCTGACACGTTGCAAACCTTTCAAAAAAGTAAATTATTGGCTCCAGTGTGTAGGAGTCAATTTAAAGACAGCTGTTGTTATTTTAATCAAGCCCCAAAATATTAGTCGATTTGAATTTGAGTTTGTTCTCATAATGTATTATTAAAGTTATCATTGCCGCCAATAAACGAGATGCCAGGACACTGAAAAAAGCCTTCAGTGTCCAGCAGAGTGGTTCTCTGCAAGCTGTTAGCATTCTCCGAAGCTTTGAATGGAATAGCCGTATTTGAGTCCATTTCGCACAGTGTGATGAAGATACGTGTGAGGAGTTGGACACAAGCGTGGGAGCTTGCTGGTGATCACACTTTTGCACCGGGAGTTTTTGGGTCGCAACCGGCTTCTGTCGTTGATGAATTCAGATCTGCAAAGATCTAGATAAGGCAGAGGAATTTTAAACCCAACTAAAATGAAACTCTGCCCGAGTTGCCACAGCCCTTTCACATCGAGCTTTTAAGCGCAGGTGTTTCGCTGTAGCTTTATAGCACGACGTCTAAGGAACCCCTGACTGCTATCCACGTCAAGCCTGTGGGGTGAGCAGTTCTCCGGTATGTTCGAGATGATAATAGGCCATTCGACGCAATGCTCCTGCAACACAAAGAAAATAAAACCCAGCGTTAACATTGCGAAGAGTGCAGATTAATTCGCAATCACTGCGATCACACATGCAAATATATAAAGGCCGTAAAACGAAACAAAGTTATGCGCGTCCAGGGGCGCAACGAGGGGAGGCATGTGGGGCACAATGCCCCGAGCGCCGAATCACTGGGGGGTACCGGGTCCCAGCAATGTTGCAAGTACTTTCATCCATGCAGTACATATACTACCAAAAGACTTTACATCTGAACATCGGGGCCAAACTTGCTTCCTGCTTCTGACTCCATCTAACCTCAGTACGCGCCTGGACACATATCACTTCAATAATAATTCATACTGCAACTTATTCCCAATTTTTCTGTTTTTATTGATTCAGTATTCGTTGGAATGAAAATAGTCAAGATATACTTAGTTGTTTATTCAAATCTTCATTCGGTCAGTAAAGCCAATTTTCTTGAATTCTTAAGTTTTTGAAACATATTGCAGAAACAACCAACAGAATAGCAATAATAAAATCTTGCACTCAACCTCAGCTGTTGTAAACTTAAAAAAAGACGCCGACGTTGCAGTCAGCTGACAGCAGGCTTTCATCAGGGCCAGGGTCGGCGCAAACCGTTCCAGTGCCCTAGGCAAAATCCATTTTCAGCGCCCCCTCATAACTTATGACGTCATCAATGCAATAACCGTGGCAAGATCTTTTGCAAAATTGCCTACCGACTGTACTTGGCAAACATGAGCAAATACATTTTGTTTGTACCTCTTAAAAATTGCCAGTGGGCAGGGACGTAGAGAGGGGGTAAGGGGGACATAAATTCCTCGGGCGCCGAATCACTGAAGGGCGCCAATAAGTCCCAAAAATGTCGCAACGACTGAGCAAAAACTTGTTTCTTGTCCCGGGCGCCATCGGATTGTAATCCCCATCGGAATAAAGCACCGTATTTAGCGTGTTATAGTCAGTGTGGCGCCAAACTTGTTTGTTGCCCAGGGCGCCATCTAACCTTGATACGCCCCTGCGCGTGTCCATAAAATTTTCATATCAGCGTTTTTTCGATGATTGCAACATGTATGTAAAACAGCCTGAAATCAGATTTGCTAACACGAAACAATAATGGCTGTCTCTTCAACATGCAATACATGTTTTGTGGCTAAATCTAGCCAATATATATTATCACTGCTGAATTCAATAATGGGTTAGCTGAAGAGTTCATAACATATCTAACTAGATAGTGGAAATCATTTTGTGAAGATGAAAATCGGTTTATTTTTTAGCTGCAGAATACAGTAAACGAAAAATGTTTACCCGAAAACGCGGAAATTCTTTAAAAATTGTTGTTCATTGCTCAATTTCAATTTTTTATGTCTTCTTGCTGTTAGCAACAGTTTAGCGTCATGTAGTGATTACAGTCGTTTTCTTTCTCTAACGCAGTTTTTATATCACGATCATATGAGGCAAAATTCAAAGAGCAGAAGTTTTTCGCTTCAGCAGTTGCCATGCTTGCATCATTCACAACGCGACCTCGCGTTTCGTTTGCAACATGTTGACTTTTGAACGACGTTTCTATTGGAACAAACGCTTTCAATGGGATGATTGTTGTAACTCAGCTGACTTTCAATCAGCACCATAGAGACCTTCTAAAGTTGCTTGAAAGCATGTGCAAAAATAGTTGCTGTGCATTATTCCATTGTTGATTAGTCATGTGAAGTCTGATAGTGCAAAGTTGAAACTAAGTTGTCTTGAGTGATCCCCAGTTTTGTAATGAATGAGTGGAGTCAATACAATGAATGGAAACAATGGAGCGAACCTAGTCTTCAGCATTGGCAATTCCTCCAGTAACTACTTTCGTGAGCAATGCCAGTAAAATTTAAAGGTGACCAATTAGAAAGAAAAATGTGAGGCAAACCTTTGTCATAAAAGTCATGCTTACGATTTTCAACTCGAAATAATTTCTACACTATCCAATAATAGCTTAATATAATCGTTGTGTGGGTTTTTAAGCAAAATGGGTTTGTCTTTAACAAAGTAACACAGGCTCATTTAAACTAAAACTAACCTTTGCTCTGGAGTTTCAGGCGCTTCATACAGAAATTTAGCTGTCATGTAGAACGGAAGATCTGATCTTAAGCTCAAATAAGATCTGATCTGAAATTTGAACACAAGGTCCAGCTTGAGCCCCGAGAAACATAGGCTGGCCGTCGGCCTGACCAAACATGGTGTAATAAAGAATCAAGCAACGCATGAAATGATGTTTTGAATTCTCTTCTCAAACAAAATGCTTCCTTCGGCGGAACACCAGACGATGTAAAATCTCCGATAGTGTAGCTGATGTTAAAGAGTGGCAAACTTAAATGAGAGAAATTCTTTCCAGTTTCTCTCAATCTGTCACCGTGTTGTCAGGTGTTCAGTTTTCAAATGTTTTGTATCAGGCAGCATGGTTGTGTGTTACGAAGGGCATTGATTTTTCTATAGGGGGCATTGTGTTTTCCAAACGGGGCCTTCCAACCGAGTTCATGTTGGAAACCGAGCTGCTGCAGCGACTGGCGACACATCACGCAGAACGTAGTGCATTGGTCTAACAATGAAACAGCAGCAATTGAGATATTACCAAACACGCACCAAAAATTTTCGATACATTGTATATCGATTGAAACAACACCTTTAGTTAATTAATTTGCACAAGAATGTATTATTGTGACACGGTGTTGACACACCTAGGGACCCCAGATTTTTTGCCTCGAAGCCCTGGGGACCCCGTTAAGAGCCACTGGTCTGCATAATAGGTGCTTGCAGAAAGCAGCACTCTCACTGAACGTGTTTGTTAAACCAAAGAAGATTTCCTGCATAGCTTTATGAAAAGAGGAAAAAACGTTTTTCTGGATTTTATTTTTACGGTTCAGCTTAGTTACAAGAAGCTGCACTACAGAACCAAATGGCACAAAATGTTCTCGTGATAACGAACTGCTGCACTATAGTTGCTGACCATTATCGTCGCCGAAACAGAAACCAGTCATTAGCAGCTGCGCTCACTGCAGTACGTGAGCTACAAATGCCACGGAACCATTGTGCTTTGCGTTTTTTTGTATTCAGAGCAATTGTATTCATTGCATTACAAAGTAAAATGAAATCATTTTGTTACTGTCAAAAGATTTACTTCAACTGAGACCTAATTGCGCGGGTTAGTGCTTACAAAGTTCTTAAATGCTAGTGAAAGGTGTGAGGATAGGAGCCATAAATAGTCTTCATGTGACATGATTATAGGAATTTTTGCTACGCAAAATCTGTGATTGGAAAAAGTATTATTTTGCATATCACTTGATATATAAATTTGAATAATATTGTTTCAAAGCATCTAACCGCAATTAACTAAGCACAGTATGCACAATATAACAAAACATTGTTAAAGTTTCAGTGCAGTTGGTAGATTCAAAACTGAATTTCTAGGATAAAAGATTATATAGCCATAGAAGTTCGGCCTTTCAAAACAGGATTCAAGAATCTCTTATTCAAGTCATTTTGCACAAAACTGTAGTAAACTTTGCTATCATGGTTATTGCTGATTGAGCTAGCAAGAATGTTGCTGTAAATAGAAACGAACTATTTTAATAAACCGTGGAGTTTTTTGTTTTATCATAAGTAAGGATCAGAAGCATAGAAGAAATTCTAAACTTTTTTAAAGCAATTAAGAAAAGAAGCAAAGTTAATAATAAAACAGCCTCATGCTTTACTGTGCTTCCCATAAATGGTAAACAGGCAAGTTAAGAATACTTTGTAATTACTTTTTTTACGCTGAAAAGGTCGTGTCTCTGCAAGAAAGAATTTCAGAGAATCAGTAATGTGAGATAATATTCAATTAGCTTTCGTAAGCTGCGAAAAATCGTGTGTCTTGACGGGTGTATTGTTCTGCAGTAAATACTTTTACCTAATGTTATATGTTGACCACATTCCCATACAGTAAGTATACGGCCATCAAATGTACACGTTTTCGCTTTATTATATTTTTCATATAATTTTTAGTTTTTTATATATCTCAGTTTAGTGCGCATATATTGTTTTCACAAATTGATTTGTACATTTTTCATATTTTCCATTTTGAATGATTACAATTGTTACGGCAAATTGTGTGCTGTACAACTAACACTGTGGTATCGTTGGTCTGTTACATTGTTTCAGTAGCTTGTTACATATTAGCCTATACCAAAATGTGTTTTCGTATACTGCAATACATCATAAATACTTGAAATTAGATTTTGAGTTGAAATTACAAGCTATTTTACAAAGAAAATGGTGGGGATACTGACAAATGAGGTGAATTAAGAGATTATGTGATTTCTTTATATTACTGAAACGGAAAGCCTGCAAAGTACAGAAGTATAGTTTGAATTTGGCTTTGTAGTCACAAAGAGTTTTGATATAAACCTTACTGGATGTGGTGAGATGATGGATAAATTTCTACAGGAGAAACACCCAGATCCGTAGCCAGCTTGTAAGGTCTTGGGGGAAAATACATTTTTAGGGGGGCAAAATTATATGTTTAAAATTTTATATGTTTTTATTATATGTTTAAAATAAATTTTTTTGGGCACAACAAAATTTGGGGGTCACAAAAAAAATTCGTGGGGGCACTGCCCCCGAATTCTCCCCGTGACTACTGGCCTGGAAACACCTTGAATAAGTTTTCATGAATGAGGTGTGTAGAGTTAGTTACATGAAATCGATTTCCTATTTTAAAAATTTTGTTGATAGATTCGAATGCCTTACCTGGTGGAGGCTAATTACTTGAACATATATGAGCAAGTCCGAATCATCGCAAAGTCATAAAAGCAGAGCCCAGTTGGCTGCTTCCACGAAAGCTTGCAGAATACCTAGAGCTTTTCATTGTTGTGAATGATTATAATCTGATTTCTTCGGATATTTCGTAAAGTAAGCAAGTGGCAAAACTATAATTTTTCATATAAGTTTCTTCGAAGAGTTCTATCAATTTCCAACGAAATGCTAACTGAATGGTTCATACATTTTGAAACTCTTGCAAATCAATTAACGCAAAGCATTTGAAAGCCTTTAATCCTTCAGCGACCTACTTATAATTTTTTTGTCGAAGTTTATCTCCGTGTGACTATCAGGAAAATATTATTTTCGTTTTGCAGCACAATTGCTGCCGTGATCGCCCAAATGCGTGAAGAGCAATAAATTTGCGAAAGGGGATATGCAAGCAGTTTTCTTTGTGAAGCTGCAGTTACTGAATTGGAGGCATTTACTGATATGAATGTGCAAAGGAGAGGTAAGCGGTAAAAAGAGAACGGATACAACTGATGGTTTGTTTGCAGCATCTCTACGCAACTTGGAGCTACTGCCAAGTCAATGAGCTCATTTCAAAGTTGTGATTTTTAGCAATAGTGCATTTATTTTTACTTAATTTTCTTCTTGTTTGTAGCTATTACGTCACTTTTCGGAGCTGTAAACTTTTAGAAACGTAACTATAGCTTTCACCAGAAGAAGATAGTGTTATATTTTTCAAAAAATTTGAAAAACGAAATCCATGAAGTTTACTCAACTTTTTTGGCTGCCAGGTCAGAAACGTCGTGTGTGGCAATATGGCTTGAAGCATGTGTTTCCGTAGGATAATTTTTGGCATGCATGATCATCAGCATAATGCTCTAAACCAGAGGTTCCCAACCTGGGGCGCATGTACCCCCAGGGATACATTTGCCTATCCGAAGGGTTACATTTAACAATAGAAGAGAAAAATATATTTATATATAATTTATTTCCAAATATCCACATATATCAGTGAATATTATTTTCAGAAACCATTCTATGCTTATTGTTAATATATCTGTGAAAATCATGACAAAATCAAGATATTTTTGGGGTACATGTTCATCTGTTGAAATATTGAAGGGGTACATGCTTATCTGTTGAAATGCTGAAGGGGTACATGCTCATCTGTCGGAACGCTGAAGGGGTACATGGCAAGAGAAAGGTTGGGAACCCCTGCATTAAACGCATGATGCTAGTATCAGCATAAAGTTTATTTTGCTTTCTAATTCAAACATTTTCTCTTTTGCAGCTCAGCTAAAAGTGGTAGTTTGTGCCACAGCTTGGCGAGTAACGATCACTACTCTGGGGATGCGGTGGTTGCCTTCCAAGTTTCACTCATCGTTCAATAAACCTTCATTCGTTTTTCTTCAAGTAAGCTTTTTTTCTCTCGAATATTGAAACGCCAAAAACAAGACATAGGATAGTCGGAGTGATGATAACGAATAGCTTATTTAAACAATGGAATACGATAGGAACCAGAATCAGGCTGAAGCAGCAAACCACTTTTCCTTGAATTTCAGTCAAGAGGTTACAGCTATTGAAAGAAAATCACTTGAAAATATTTTGCGGATGCTTCGTTTTTTTCAACAACGCTTGCCCTCAATGAAAACTTTACAGTGGTTCCTACTATGAATTGCCATGGTAGACATAGAATATGGTTTAATATAACGTTGTTGATTAGACCACAAACACCAGCGGTTAAATCCGTTGATGTCTAAGTGGTTTGACCAAAGTTTTGAAAACTTATTTGTTGCAGGTATGTACAGGGATGTTTAGAAACCAGGAGTTTCTCCTGGTTTCTAGATATCCCTGGGTAAGTACAAGGATTTGTACCTACCTTTTACTTGAAGATACCCATGCCGAGCAATCTTAGGCGAACTGTTGCACTGGTAAAATTTCATCCGTTCAGCTGACGTGTTTTTAGTCGGATGCCACCACACTTTGTATCTTTCGACAAGGCAAGTGAGAGCATTTTTCATGGTTTCAAGATGCAGTCTTACCATGTCCCAATGCTCCAGACGGAATTCACGGTAACTTAAGCAAACAAACCTTGGAAAGAATGCGAATGAAGACAATGCTGTGCAATAACAGGGTTTACGTTACGTACTGTATAAGAAAGTAAAAACGCATACGACTTGTCAGATCCAGCACTGTCTTCTTATGTTTCTGTCAACACCGTGGTATCGAATAAAAGATCATAGTAGGCATCAGCAATGAATAATTTTTCTTATTATCTGATGATTAAGGTTTCCTTACATCCGTGTAAAGAAGAAAAGCGTGTTCACACAACGAATCTGATACCAGTATTGGATGGAAATGTAGCAGTGCACGAAACCATTTACTTGTAAGTAACTATTCGGTTTATACCTGTCTATAAGTTGTGCTGAAAACATTTAAAAAGCTAAAGTTTAATATTTTGACAAGAATATTTTGTTACTAGAAACTGCTTTCAGCAAACAGGGAGAAGTAACGTTAAAATGAGGCAGTTGCAAACATCCTCAATATTTTGCATGTTCTCAGTCATATTTGCATGACCCGATTAGTCTTAGTGCTTTTGTGTATTTGCTGACTTCAGTGACATCACCAATTCGGACTTCGGTCGCCAGCTCACCATAACTTCCTGGTGCAACTTTCTGGATTTCAACCGACTGCCTAGTTTTGTTGGAAGCATAAGCTTTGAATTGGAAGAAATTATAAAAAACTGCGAAGTAAGAGATTTATTAATGTAAAATTAAAACTTTGATTTCGAAAACGGATTGTTACTACATTTATACTGCACAATTTTGATGTAACGCGTCTATGTTCTCCTTTGGTTTGCACACTCCTCAATTTTAGGTGATCCAGGGTTGGTTCAACTTCAATCACCATGTCTCCAGGAAACGTCCGTCGGCCATTAAACCCAAGAACGAAAGTGAGCAAGTGTTTGCCAGTGAAGTACGAAAGGTTTAAACGAGTGTGAAGCTTTTTTAAATGAAACATTTTTTCTAGAATCTCAAGTTATAGGCCAAGCCAACAAACGCCCCCCATCCATTCCTCCAGCGTCTGATCTCAGGTCATACGAAGCCGAACGCTGTCACAAAGAAGAAAACAAATCGATTCGCCAGTGCAGGGTAACTAGACAGTGTTTGTTGCTGCTGGTAAGCAGGAAGTATCGAGTAAGCTGTTCTGCAATGCAATTTTCCTTCTACAGAAAGTTCAATGCAACGGCTCTGCTAGGGAAACATTTTTTTGTTTTAATGTTTTCTTTACCGATGCGTTCTTCATGTATGAAGACCATCGTGTCAACCTTTTGTTTGTGACATTTTTTAGTTAATCTAACACAACGACCTGTGAACCATAAGCTTCAGAAACTTCTTTGATTACTGAATGAACTCAGCTAAAAAGAATACGTTATTTGGCAAACAGCCCTTAACGTTGCCAGTTTACTTATGTGAAAGAAATCTTCTCTGCACTGCTGCGCACACTGCAATCTCCAGACAATTTTTTTTTCAGAAAAAATTGGAAAAAGCTGATCGGATTCGTTGCGGACCAACAGATTCGGATCAAACATTACTGAAACGAGCGCATAAAAATGCATCAGAAAATTCATTTACAACAAGAAAGCGTTGTGCTGACGTGCCGCTTTGTGGCGGTTCCACCAAACGAAGCAAGACAACAAATCCGGCCGCGCGACGATCCGGATATAGACTTTGCAAACCTTACTCGGCTGGACACAACTCGTGCGTAAATGGCGCTCCAGTGACAGCAAAGCGAGCATGCAAGAAAAAAGTTCCGCTAAGGTTGCCACCTATTTCTGAGACGCCTGAGACTGATTTGCTTCACTCGGCTTCGAGGGTCGAAGAAGCAACTCAGCCATTCTTTGAACGTGTACGTGTGAAAAACACTTCGGAAGGCTCCGCGGAGAATAAAGAAGGCCACAGAAAAGTCGTCATGACAACGATCGTGGATGATCTGAGCACAACAAATGCCGTCAACGGGGCTGAAAAATATCATCGCTATTCAAGGTTGCTGGCAGCAACCCTCTTGACCAGCGAAGATTTAGGTCGAACCGAGACGATAATGTCAGATATGTCGTCGTTTAGAAAAATGAAAAGGAGTTTTTCCTCTTCAGATTTGAACGAGTACGTTTACTTCTCTGGCCTTTCACCGGAAGCCGCCAACCCAAACACCGTGTCAAGTTGTGGTGCCGATTTGGAAGAAAAAACTAAAAACGATCCTTTTCTTCGGCACCAAGAAAGCTTTTTTTCAAATCACGGCGTCGATAAAGAAAAAATCAACCTTTGCGTAGAGGATGTGACGAAGGCAAACAATAGATCTGCTTTTGTTTTTTCCGTAGAGGGTGCAACAAATTTAAGCAAGCACCAAAACGAAACATACGAAGATCAAGAAAAGGCCAAAAAAAATAAAAAGTAAGTTTTGAGTTTTTGATCGAGATTCGGTAGTCGTGCGACGGTGCGAGCGTGGGCTTCTCCAGTGCAAGTTAAACCGGGTCACTTGACCTCTAAGCAAACACAATCCCTTTTCACAATTGCAAACATATGGAGAGAAGAACTTGAATATTGTGTTAGATTAACTAAAAATGTCATTTTTTAAGAAAAAGAAATAGCCATCTGAAAAAGCTTAAATTTTTGGTGAGAAAAGTGAAGTAACAAGCCCTTGTTGGCGCAGTTTGCGCTAATTTACCTTCTGCATTTTTTGTGGGGGTGGCCATGCATGCAAGAGGAGACAAAGTATATCTCTTTCCGCAGGAGCACTTTTTTTGATGAAGGAATGCACTAAATGTGGTGAACGTTTTCCGTTGAAAAAGACACTAAAATGTATCGTTTTTGCTGCGAAGGCAGTTTTAAGACAATATGAAGAAAACCTTCATAGTTTTTTGCTTTATAGTTCTTGTACAAATAGAGTTAGGTGACTATTCTTTATCAATAGTAATTTTAAGTCCATTCGCAGAATTTGGTTGAACATGTTGCTTAGTTGGAAAACGAACAAAAGAGAAACGGAAAAGGGAAGTGCTGGCACGCTGCAAAGCAAAGTTGCTGCAGACGTTCCCCTGCCTCAAATCGCGAGACAGACAATGAACCGCGGAAACGAAAGTCAACGGTAAGTTGTAGCTTCATCACAAGGTTTGTGCATTGCCTAATAGAAACTTGCAGACGAAATCAATGATTTAAACTACCAGTTGCGGAAACTTCTTGGAATTATCTGTACGTTTGTTTCAACAGCAGAATTTGAGCCAACTTTTTAACGCAAAATTTAAATAAGCCAGCTCACCTTGTAGACATGGGCGTGTGAAAGAGGCGGTTGGAACAATTGGGCCAATGCACTCTGGATTTTGATATTTGACATTTTTTCTGTTACATTTTTAGCAAAAAAGGTCGTTTTCTTAGCTTCGAGAAGAAAAAATGAATTTTTTTCACTTTTTGCCACCCACTGGAAAAATATTTTGGTTACCTGTGGAAAAATCCGCTAAAGGCCCCCCCTGGAAAAAATGCTTCCGATGCCCATGCTTATAGTTTTTGCAAAAGGGAAAATGTCACGTTTGAAAACGTATTATATTGAGCGCCAAATACTCACAAGCGCCAAATACTTTTTTGAGCCGCCAAATACTCACAAGCGCCAAATACTTTTTTGAGCCGCCAAATACTCACAACCAGGTAGCATGAAAGGCTGTGTTCACTTTTAGCGGAACTAGCGATAACTATACAAGCAAAGGAAAACTGTGAGCAATTTGAAGCTTGGATTCAAGAATTAGCGTTGCGGAATTGAAATAAAATGCAGGATACGTGCACTTTGCTTTGGGGTTGAAGATTTTTTTCAAGATTATTCCATGCAAGTATTTCACAGTGTGACGTAGGAGGTAGTCGAAAATTTAATAGAAAAAACTTTAAGAAAGTTAGAAGTAGAAACCAAGTCTGGCGGAAGAAATGAAGCACCACTGACCGAAGGAATAATTTGTGCGTCTGTCTCCTGAAACGAAAAAATGTGTGAAACACTCAAGACTGAAACAATTAATTTTTGAAATGTTAAAGCTACGCAAGCACACCTGCCTATAGGGTAGTGTAACGAACGCAAACAAGCGAAGATCTTGTGCAAGAATTGCCATTAGTCTCGGCAAAAGTAAGTTGCCCGAAAACATTGTTTGTTTGTTTGTTTGTTCATTGTTTATTTTGTTTGTTTGTTTTTTTGTTTATTGTTAGAGGCTGTGCCCTGTGTTGTGTCATTGTGACTACTAATTGATCACTTACCACTTTTTGCAAATGGACGGCAATAAGACCAAAAACGAAGTGGAATTCTTCTAAAAAATGCAGACGTGCATTTCTTTAGCACTACAAAAGTTTTCGACAGAAAACAAATGGTATATTCAATGCTTACGCTGAGCAGAGATGTTCTATATTCTTTCGGCTTGCTTGAAAACAACCATTAAGTTAAGTTCGCTAGCGGAGAAATTCTTGCAGAGTTGTAAAAGTAAGTTTCAGCCAGTTTTCTAGCTGAATGCAACAAATTCATAAAACTGAGATATCTTTTTTCGCTCAGAACAAACTGCACTTTTTGCTCAATCGCCAACCAGTCGTTGACAGAAGTACTCAACAGCAGAGGTTCGTTCGTTACCTTTTTTCAGTACTGTGCGTCATTTTAATAAATCGCAAATTACTGCTGGTATTTCGTTTGAACAGCTGTAGCCTGTGCGTGAAATCTTCGCTTGTGAAGGATGAAAAGAGTTTTTGCATTGCACTCGATCGGTGGTCCACAACCTTTTTGCAACCGGGAACCGGTCTTAACTATTTTACCTCGACTCGGGCGTACTCCATGATGGTTGTTATTTTTCAACAGCTGAAAAGAAGTTACCGGTTTGAAACATCAGATAAGTGTGCATAGTGGTGTCACCACCAGTGTACATTTTGTAATTTCGCGGCCAGGTACGAATTTATCCGCGACCTGGTACCGGTCCACGGCCCGCGGGTTGAAGACCACTGCGTTAGATAACAGTTGACTTTGTCTGACATTCTGAAAGAGCCTGCAGAATCATTCATTTCTTTGATTTTGCTAGGCTCATCCAGGTATTTTAATAAAATGTGCATAAAGCAAAAGTAGTTAAACGTACATGGAATCAAATAGATAGAACAGCGCTGAGGCAATGTAATATTGGCTAAATGACATTTCGGATTATATAATGCTAGGTTATGTGGATCTAGTCTCAATCTTATTCCTTGTTTTATTTTTAGTATTCATGTATGTTTATGTCTTCTGGTTCTTAGCAGATGCCACAGGAGAATTCAAGACTTTTTTGGAAAAGGAATTTAGCGATGAAAATCTAAGCTTCTGGATAGACTGCGAGAGGTACAAGCAAACCAAACCCACACAAAGACGCAAGATGGCCAATCGGATTTTTGACCGCTTCATGAGTTCAGAATCGTCCCAAGAGGTAGCTTGGCAAACATTTACTGAGTAATTGCCAAACATCTGTGAAGTTTTTTTGAATGCGTTGCAGATAGAAATCAGACCATATGCAAAAACATATAAGGCTTAAGCATTTCGAAAGAACTTAAACTAAAGCGTCTTAAGCTCTACAGGTTAGAGTCCGCCGGAACAAATAATATCGAACACCTATACAAATGAACAAATGACAAAAGTCCATCTTCAATCTCACATGCGTACGGCAGTGGGAAATTATCTTATGCAATTTACTTCTCCTTAGAGCACGTGTTCCCAACCTGGCGTACATGGACCTCTAGGGGTACATTTTCCTATCTGTGGGGTAACAGTTTTTGTACAACCGCAACAAATTAACTTTGAGACATAAAAACGGAGTCTACTTTATAGTTCTGAAAATGAAAAAATTGCATTAAAAATTCAGTGGAATTTTGTTATGTTACTCAGCCTTTTTGTCATAAGAACTTTTAGGGGTACATGCTCAACTGTCGAAATGCTGAAGGGGTACATGGTCAGAGAAAGGTTGGGAACCCCTGCCTTAGAGGAAACCGCGCACATTGGCAAAAAGGATTCGCAAAAACGGTTTTAACTGTTGTTATTTATGGGATATTTGTAGGTTTGGTAAAAATACATCTTAACTTCATTAACTTCATTAACCTCTATCGCTTCTGGTCGTCTTGTTCGGAATACAGGTAGTTCGCGACATACACTTCTCACTGCAACATTTTCATGTTTCGCATGTATTCTGAAGGTGAACGTCGACCATGAAGTTAGAAGAGCTGTGATGGACAACCTGTGCTTGGCTCAGGCCTGTTTGTTCGACACTGCTCAGAAAGCTATCTTCAACTTGATGGCGGCAGACTCGTATCCCCGCTTTCAGCAAGAAATGATGTTAAAGTGCTGTTGCCAAAGAAACACGTAGACTGCTGCTGTTATGTCTTGCATATTGCTTTGCAGATTGAGTGGCAAGATGCCATAACATGCTGCTACCGCACTTAGACAATCACATCCTACTGAGTTGCGTTGTCATTTTGGTGAGAGTTGAAGAAAAAACGAGAAACGTGGTTTTGAAGTATGCGACGTCTTGCTTCAGACAACAAACAAATTTTTTGCAAGAACTTAGGTTTAGGGTAAAATAATGGTATTGTAAGTTTGGACAATAAACTTGTTACAAATCCACAATCCTGTTCACATGTTGCAGTTACAGATTCTTCTTTGTTATTTTATACACTCACACCTACTTATGTATATTTGATGTTTCAAAAGAAAACATAAACGCTGTCACACACGGAAGCGATCATGCACGCATTCGAAAAGTATTATTTGGTGGCATGTTTCGTAAAGCCGAAGTTTCCATTGGGACGTAAGCGCCAGATTCGCAACTAATCCGCAGTCCTTGCAAAAATAAACGTCAATATGTGAAGCAAAACGGTACTCCTGAAAAGATGATCTTCGTAAACAAAATTGTCTGAGCAGCCATCTGTTGTTGCAATCTGTTTAAGAGACGGTTGCCAACCACGGGTGATAAAAAAAAGAACAATTGCAACTTCAGAAATTATATCTCGCACCATCTGGAAGGTTTCCGAGGTTTTCAGATGGTACAAGATAAAATCTCTAAACTTACACTTTGTTTTGGTCAACCTCACCTTTATTCACTATTAAATTAAAACAGTGCTTTTTGCCAAAACCGACTTTCATTTCCAAAAAAATTTTACGACTCACCTTGATTCAGTTCATGATTACACTGAACCTAAAGGGAAGAGCTAAAAAACTTGAAAGAGGTTTTCCAAACTATTTCATAAACTTCACCGAAATTTCCAATGTCCTGACATCATTGTTTTTAAAGTTTCAGATTTTGGAATGACCAACCAAAGTATCAAGACTTGCCTATAAAAAATTTCCACTCAACGTTAGAAATGCAACCTTCGCAGTTATAGTTCGCCACAATTCATGCGGCATTCTCGCCAACTTAGGCATGCAATAAAAGAAACCTCATGAGCGCAAAAACACGCACACCTGAATATTAGAAATCGTGGAAAGATAATCCAAACAACAAAAATGCAGGATCGAAGCACCTATCCAAAGTGAACGCGGGCAGCACCACCAGGGGAGAACGGCTCTTTGAGCTAGTTTGTTAAAACGACTTTTCAAAATAATTTCCGTAAACATCTTAAAAAAACTTTTCGCATTTTTGATATGAAACCAGGGATTTAAGTGCTTTGTGTTCTTCTTTTGACAAGTAGTTCTCAGGGTAAGGATTTTTGTGTTGACATTTTTTCGAATGAAATTTAATATTAACCACTGAGCGTAAATCAGACCCATTTCTACCAGCAGTGCCAGAAGGCGTACGCCCTCTGAAAATTTATTGGCACGATTTTCGCTTTCAGTAAAACGTATAAAGATATGAAGTTGAAGGACCTATTGTGGAGAGTTTTATTCTCTTAACGAAGCAGGCTGCCATGTTTTAGCCCCTGTGAGATAATTCTTTTGAATTTGGCAACTCATCGGCGCTCAAAATCTAGCTGCCAAAAGTTAAAGACTTCATTTATGCATTGAAGGAGAACTCTTATCCCTCAAGGTGATAAATAGAAATGGTTTTACATTCATTTCCAAGTTCGTTTCGTTTTGACGCCTTCAAGCATGTCTCCGTTGTTCAAAATGGGGGAAGAATGCGCCTTCTACCTTATGAGAGAGATATTTATCTTCTAAATTTAAGGCATAGATTGGTGATCATTGTAGCTTAACGCACCCACACTGGCAGTGATTTATTTTGTCAATGCCGGTACAGTAAGCCGCTACTGTATGGCACATGTTTTGCTATTAAATAAACCTGTGATAAAAAGTCTCAATTTTACGTAAGAAGGATTGGACCCAATTTTGCAAATAGGTTTTATATTTTGAGTTTAATTAATTGGTGAAAAGCTTAAACATAACTTTCTACTCATATTTGTTTTGCAATGAAAATACAATTTACGATATAAAATACACACACCATAAAAGCGGTGTAATGTCAGTGGAAGATTTTCTACCCTTGGTAGAACATTGTGGTGTTGCTGCAATATTCCACATCAGCACTGCCCAGAAAGCTACGGGATTATTTTACTTTTCACAATTGCAGGTATCGCTAAGCAACAAATTTTAACGCCATTACTAAAGAAACATAGTCAAGGACATTGTGGTTGGTAGAAAAAAATCCTCTGTGTTTTGGAAAGAATTTTAAGATGATGCACTGCAAAATGTTGAAGAATGAAATACTTTACAAGCAAAAACTAAAATTGGAGTAAAATGGTGCATGGTTTCTCTTGTATCTCAAACCCCATGAAAAGTTGTTTGGAGTCCGGGCCACACGACGCCCTGTTCCGTCGACCTAAGTGGCAATAGCACGCTTGTACAGGATGTAACGTTATGATGCCACAACATTTTCAAAAAAGTATAGCTTTTGTTATCATTATTTATTTCTTTGAATCATCTTGGAAATTTTGTACTGTATCTGTATTTTGCCATGCCATCCAGTAAATACTTGAGTTTTGGTGGCAGGCTTTTTACAATATCGTCGTGGAGACTGGGAGCAACTAAATTGAGTTCAAAATTCTGCAAAGCAAACGTTTCTCTGTGTAGACTAACTGTTCTGTAAATATTTCACTTGCTCTAACCAGCTCTTTACCAAAGTGAACGTTAGGTATTTTCTTCTAAAGAAATGATCTAAGGGCAACCGGGCAATTACCTCTAGAGTTGACAGCTTTAGGTTTGAAAATATTTTGCCATAACGATATTTAAGTAGACGAGGAAAGGAATAAAACAAAAAAGCTAATTTCAGAATGTTGCAAAGTTGATCTTTTGTTGTTTTTTGCATTTTGACCCTGTTGAAAAATTTCTCTCTGCAAACATTTTACAGAAAGGAAGCTGTCGTACAGTAATTACTAAACGAACATTTAGAATGCATGTGTAAAAAATCCAAGAAATTTGTGGCACAATTGTCCTCGTACCTACGTACAGTCCCAAAGCGCTTCGTTTAGGAATTTGCTTTGGTTAATTTTATTTTTTAAACTCACAGCCCACCAAACGAGCCTAATTCTCAATATATTGTGTTTGATTGAAATGGCGTACATTTTCATTGCAAGGCCCGATATGTTAGAATGAATCTTATCAGTTAAATGTAATCTAAAACCCCTAAAACATTTCTGAATTACCCCACTCCCAACAACTAGTGTCTTACTCATGGCGGACAGTCGGGTAACACTGAGGGGCAAATCAAAGGAAGTGTTTTTCGAGCTTGTGAACATGCGAGTTGATGAGGCTAACCTCAAAAACCCGCACGAGTCGTAGACATACCAGTGAGATGCTGGTTGTATTTGTTTCCAGTACCTCCTAAGTGAGGTTGCTGATTTAGTTTTTCAGCGTTCGTAAATATTTATCCAATCGAAAAGTGTAATTTATTTGAAAAGCCATTATTTTTTAAATATTACCCATGCATGACGTCAACTTCACATTGTTAAACGTCCTGGTTTGTGCTTTTGCTGGCACATAACAATGTTACAAGAACTATAGAGCGCGCCATGCCTTTTTAGCTGCGTAACACTGCCCAAGATGTTTCCTATCGATTGTAGAATCAAGTAATTTTTTGTACTGATTTCTTAGCTGCTCGGAAATTGTTCATATATCGTTCCTAATGCGTTAGGTACAGTTTATCGCCTGCGTCTAGACATATCCTTACAGAAGTGCTCGCTGCACAGTACTTTTCGGAAATCCCAGCGAGTTGCCGTTTCACCGGTTTTCACACAATTCCTTGTTTGAAATTTTTTGAGGTCGTTCACGAGACACAACGAACAGATTGAATCCAATCCTCATTTCTTTGATTTGTAACACATTTTTTAAAACTTCAGGTTGATTTCTATACAACTACAATTTTACTTGTTCAGCAAGCCGTAAGTCAAGAGCTTATTTCGAGAGATTTAGTGGCGGATGACCCTGGGAAAGAACTATTTTTACAAGTGTACCTTCTACAAACTTTGAAATCACATCTCATGTCAGCTGAAAGACATTGTAGAAATGTCCGTGTTAAAGGAGAATTATAACGGGCTTACGTTTGATTGTGAAAAACTCTTGTTTAAAGAAAGGTTCTGCAGATTCGCGATTGCAACCTTGGAAAAAAATTTGCTGAACTTATCACAAAACACTCACAACCCAAAATACATTTCATGTACCAAGCAAAATCAAAAGACACATTTGGTAACAGTGACATCCAAAATTAGGAGTAAGTTTAAACATAATGCAGTATCACGCAGAAATGAAAACCATAAACACTTTTTACATGACTGATGGTTTTGTGTGTTCTTAATTTGAAAACTCTTGCAGTAAAACATACACTGATGTGCATTTGGCGTCGCAACAAACGTTCAGTTAAACCAAACAGCAACAAGCAGAGCGGATGAACAACGATTCGAAAGCGTTTCTGAAGTGGCATTGAAAGAACGCAGTGGCACAATGTAAGTGGCAACTCGTACGAATTATACGCGTTGTTGTTGAGTGTTTCCATGGATAACTTTCATTTAAACGTGATCCTGCCGAGTGAACAGCATGAAAATGAAATCAGCAAATGGCAGAAAGCTCTTGTTAGACGTCGGTGACTGGAGTTCAGGGTATGGTTCCGCAAGAACAAAGGTACGAAGAGATGTAGCAAAAGGATTTTCAAAGAAAATGTCAGGCTTACATTGCAAGAACATCTCTTAGCCCGTGCCACAAGGAAATGTTTTGCATAAATTGTTACATGACCCTATAAAGTGTATTTGATATGGAATAATAACCGAGAAAACTTCGGATCATTTCTTTTAGTTTATAGGTTGACAGTTTGTTTAATGTGCATGGCTGTTTTCACGATAATGAATGCGCTTGTTTGTAGTAAAATCCATTACTTTTTATTAAGAATAAGTTTTAAGGAAAACCAGCCTTGCAGTTTTTCTGTTTATTTCCTACTTTTTCACGACTGCCACTTTTTGTCATGTTACTAACAGACAAACACTTTTGCAGGCTGAAAAAATAATTTTTAAAGTAAATGTTCAAGCTATTACAGGTTTAGAGCGTCAGTGGCAGCAAAACACGAAACCAGATTTGTGGTTAAACTCAATCCAAAAAACCTTCATGAGAGGTAATTTTTTGAACAATACAAATTTTCTTATTGTTTCAAGGTGCTTTAACGCAAATTCAGTTGCAGGGTAATTTTTTCTTACTTGAAGTCGAATGTCATGCTTACTTCGCAAACCTTAGATCTTGTTTACACAGCACGTTTCTGCGTGTAAATATTGTGTTTGAAAAACGTTTTGAATTCTTGGGCCTACTTCGCTTTATTTTTGAAAAGCATTTCGAATTATTGCTTGTGTACTGATTCTGATAAAAAACAGCAACAGAATATGAATTTAGTAGAAATCAAATCCGGAAACTATTATAAACTGCAACAAATCTTAATTCTTTTCAAGTCTGAATTGTACATATTTTTGTTGAAGGACAATTGAAGCTTGTGGCTTGCACCACATCCAGCCGTCTGACGGTTACAATTTTGGGGCTGCGACATCTCCCGCAATTTCGAAATTCAATACCGCGGGGTTCCTTGAAAATCTATCTCACTGTAAGTCGTACGTTTCTGTCAAAGTCAAAAGGATGTGGTGGAATTCGTGTAAGACAGATATTGATATCTTATGCCAAAAAGATGATGAAATTTCGATAATATTTTGATAAATTTGAAATTTTGATGAAAAGATTACAAAAAAGATAATATTTTAAAGAGAAAATTTGGAACTATTTCAAAATTTAACCTTGCGGAAAAAGTTTTATTCGTTATGAAAAGTTTGTCTAGCTACATAATTTTTAACACAGATACGACTGCACCCGGACCAAGCTGGACAGAGGAAGGGTTGCGTAACCGACCTGCTCCATGTTAATGATGACAGCAGTGTATCAGTTCATGAAACGTTCACTTTGTAAGTTCGTCTTTTTTATTTTTATGGGAGTGTTGTGAGACCAAAACCTCTAATTTCTTGTTAATTCAGTAAAGAAACAAGGTAAAAAAGTAAACTTAAAAATATGTGTTTCCATCGTCAAGTGACATAAGATCGCGTTTTTGTCGTGAAACACTCCCGATCAATTGCGCGAAGCGGAAGAATCTAAGGACTTTTGGACCACATATTGTAACAGTAATGAATGCGTTTAAAGCATTCACATCCCTTTAAAGCCGGGGAAGTTTCCCACTTATCAAAAATAAGTTACGTTGTAAAGAACTCTCACTGCATATTGGCTTTAATTTGCAGCGAAAATAGTTGCATGTCCGGAGTGCAGCTCTATTTTGCTTTCTATGGGATTACAATATTATTCGCACTTTACGATAGTATTTCGGCGCTCAAAGTCATGTGACTAGTTTGACATCACATATTCCTTGCTTCGTTTTTGAGCTCTTGCATTAGGTGATGAGTTGTTGCCAAAGTTTAGCCATGTTGGTCAAGCGAGGGCTCAGGTGCTTTCCAGCGCACTCGGCGTAAAGGGCTTCACCTACAATTGCAGTGACATCAGTTGTTTGGACTTGAAACGGCGCCTCCGCTTGTCAGTTTGGAAAAAAGAGGACGACATCAACGAATCTTCTAACTTGATCGGATGCATGAGCTTTGGTCTGGAAAGCATGGTTAAACATAAGCAAGTACGCATCCGTTGCCACTAGTAAAAAGTTAATTCTATGCAATTTTGAATTTCTTTTTCATTTTAGTTTTTTCGAAGTTCTTTCATTTTGATGGAAGAAGCACAAGATTTTTGTAAATTTCAGGTCACTGGCGGTTGGTATTTTCTTCTTATTGAGAGGCTCGGGAGAAGAAGGCATTGTTTTGTAGATGTTTTTGCAAAACCAGGTAAGCGATTCAACATTTAGCAATGCTCAGCATTTTTCCCATGACTTCCAGCCCATTCAGAAAGCGTTAACGAATAGTAAAACGTTTACGCTTTTTTTTTGATCAAAGGACACAAGACGTTTAAGATGTTTGAATCGACTCTATCAGCAAGCTCCGTTGATTTGGACATGTTGGAAAAAAGTCCGAAAATAAGCAAGGTGGAGAAGGCTTTTTTGTTTTGATTGGCGTTTTTTCTGCACGCCCTCACTGAAAAATCACTTTTGTAAAAAAATCTGGCCGTTTTACTGCCGTAGCAATACCAACATGTATTGCTGAAATGCTATAGGAAACGAAATCAGTTTCGTCATCTAAATAATGGTTTTACGTAGAGCTGGGATCACGCAAAACGTTTTTCGTTCTATTTTGAAATTTCCCGTTGTTGACACTGCAACTTTTTCTGACTTATTCAAGGTTTTTATCTTTATGCTCCAGTGCGTACCACCTTCGAAATATTTTTCTTCAGCGATCTGTTCAAAAAAATGCTGTTTAATCATCAGATCCCATACAATAATTATGTGTCTATTTGGCTTATAAAAAAGTAATATAACTGAGTAGAGGAAACTGGTGAGAACAAATCATCAAGTGAAATAAATGCAAATGGCATCACCAAGTTTGGCCAACTATTGCGTTGATACTGAGTAAAGTTTCGAACCGAAATCAATTTTTCAACTTTTGAATTCACTGAAATAAACTGATTGAAGTGGGTTTTCAAAAACGTTATTCGAAGCTCAATAGAATGGCACCATAGCGCTTTCTTGAAGCACTGACCGGGTTCAAAACTGATTCAACCATTGACATTTTAATTCGCATTTTATGTTTTTTTCGAATTATCAGCGTCTCGAACAAATACATCCTCAAACATCCATTGTTTGCAGATCGATGTTGAGACTAACAGTAAAAAACGCCAAGCTTTGAACTGTGCTGCTCCAGCCAAGCGAGCAAGGTTTTTTGACAACCAAGAGAGCCATAGCCAGCTTCTGGAACAAGAAACTGCCGGGAGTGACTCAAACTTTACGAAAAAACATTTCCATTCGCACCACGTCGCAACCAAAAGCAAAACAGTTTCACCTCATCATCAAAACGGTTCCAGTGGGAACTACGCTGACGCACATCCTTCAAAGCATATCACCAGCTATAACCTGGCATCTTCGTCTTTGACAACTCTACCACAGGCGAACAAGAAAACCTTGTGCAATTCAAATACCTCGTGCAATCATTGCAATGAAAAAGCTTCAAAGTCTATGTGTGGCATTAATAACAGAAGGGCCATCCTAACTGCTTCCAGTGTGGCAGATCACGGTAGTCTCATTGAAGCTCTTGAAGTGAAAGATTGCTCCAACAAAAAGTTTAATTGCATTCGAGAAAGCTCATATCCAACGGCTGTTTATATTCCGCCACGACAATACGGTTCTGCGAAGTTATATAAGATACCTCAGAATTCAAAAGCCACTGACGTTTCAAAACCAATCGGTTGTGATACTGGGACATCGAACTTTAGTGACCAAACGAGTAAATTTTCAGCAACCACTAGGGTTGCACTTGCGTTCCCAAACACAGAGCGTGATGACGTTGGTGACCGGTGTCCTTCATTTTCTTCTGTCGAACCCACTCCATTCGCCTGTTTGACCTCAATCGGCCTACCACAAGCGATAACGTCAGGAGTTATCACGTCACAAAAATGTGTTAAAGAAACGCAACCAAAATTGCAAACATGCGACAAAAAGGTTCATTTAAAACCTGTTTGCGAAGACAAGAAATGGGAAAAGTTTACAGGCAACAGCACCGACTCTGGAAAAGTTGCACTGAACACTGCAAGCCCGTCTAAGACAGTTACTCAAACCGGTATGGAAAAAGAGAATACAATAGAGAGTGTGGCCGAACAACAACCTAAAGCTAAGCATTCAACAACCAAGAAGACTGTTGTTTCTCCTGCTGTGGATGGATGTCAAAACAATGGGACAAACAATGCCGCGGCGAAGAGTTTGAAGAGAGAAAAAAGAAGCCTTAAAGCAAGGTAGGCCTTAAATACTGCAGCTATAAGATTTATCCGCTGGTTCCAATCATTTTTCTTTGTAAAGAGGTTCGTTTCCGATTAATTGCGTCACACTGTACCTGAGTGGCACAACAAAACCTGTGTTTGGTGATTGCCGCGTTGATTTTAAAACAAGATACATTTAAGTGCGAACAGTCGTGGTACCTTGTGTAAATTATGGAAAGCAATGTAACTGCGCTTGTATCACACTATCGGCATCAGTAGCATTTGTACCATCGGTTGCGTTCATTGATGGCGAGGCGACATTGTTATGACATGGGTTGAAAACTACGAATTCCATACTTTACAACAAAGCGTTGGAAAAGTATACGGTAAAATCTTTTGTTTTGAGATAAACATGAATGTGTATACCTGGGTTTTCAAGAAGGAAATGTGAAATAAACCTAAACAAAGTCTCAGAAGTTGAAAGTTTGTTGGAAGTTTTTCAAACACATTTTGAACTAGCAAGAAGGTATACATAAAATATGGAAACAAACCCTGGTCATGTTGGTGCACGTCAAGAGAAGCCGATGTGTGTGCAATCAACGACGTTGGATTATCCGCGAAACAGGATACTGCATTATCGGTTTCCATATCAGCAGAAAATAAAGTAATGATTTCTGTATCGGCGCAAAGAATTATATCGGATTATAACTAATTGTCGTAATGTTGATAATCGTCAATTAAAAGAAAGATATTAATCATAATCAGCATGATGTACTGTAAATGGTAGGTAGCATGCCAGTTGGCTGTATGATCTTCGCATAAGAATCAACGCACTGAAAAGTTTGAGGTCAACAAGTAGAAGAAAAAATGGTGTGACAAAACTAACCCTTGCTGATAATTTACACTTTACAGCACCGGAACAAAGACGTTATTCAGCTGGAGAACCAAATTTTCAAAAATCGCGAAGGAACGAAATTCTAAAGCATCACAATTTGTCAAGTATTTTTCAACTTCTTCATCCTTAAGTTCCAAAATCATTTCTTGGAGTGCAAAAAATAACGTCATAAGGAAAGTGACAAATCAAAGTGTGGCTAAACTTTGGTGAGTCTGTGTTTTATGAAACCAGTGATCCTCTAGTGTTTGTTCATGCAAGGCAGTAATTCAAACAACGATGCAATGTTTTGTTTTGACATAAAAAATGGGAAGTTTTTTAAGTTCATACAAAAAATGTGTGTGACGTAAAGACATCTGTTTACCTGAGGCTGATGTCAAAAACTAAGCAATAATTTACCTTGCTTGTTATTTACTGTGTTTACTTAAGCTCGATACATTGCACGGTGCAGGCGAAATGGATCTTATCGTGTTTTACTAAATAAGAGTTCTGATCTACTTTTATTATATAAACCAGTGGTTCGTAACCGGGAGGGCGACCCCCTCGGGGGGCATCAATAAATTTCAAGGGGGGCGCGAGCCCTTACGCGCCAAACAATGTGGAAAGTTTGATCATTAAATTTACCAATAAATACGTTTATTTTTACAGCTAATTTAAAGTCAGGGGGGCTTGTAACAAAGGTCAATTACTTAATGGAGGCGTGGTAGCTAAAAGGTTAAGAACCACCGATATAAACGAAGGTTCGTACCTGTTTTTTTTATGAGGAAATGAATAAGTTGTTTCCAGCTAACAATTCAAAGTCATTCTAATTCTTTTGTACGTTAGTAATATCAGTGGCTGCACATCCGTTTAACTGCAATATTACTTGTTTTTGTTTCAATGCAGTCCTTCAAGAAGATTGTCCTTAACTTCAATGCCGCCTCTTCAAAACGTCCTTGATAACGAAGGCAAGTTTGTTGTAAAGAAGAGAGCGTAGCTTATCAGTTATCAAAGCTTGAATGACTATTTCCCTATGTGCGATAGCACACTACTCTTAAGTTGTACACAGTCATTTTGATGTGAAATGGCACAAGACTACAGCTATGCATGGGCGTCGGAAGGGGGGGACAGGGGGACCTTGGCTGGGAGGGCCCTGGATTTTGAAAATTTCGGCAAAATAGGGTTATTTTTTTAGTTTCGCATGGGAAAAATCAAATTTCCTCAGTTTTAGCCTCCTCCCATAAAAATTTTGAAAAAATCCCTGGTGCCCCTCCTGGAAAAAATCCTTCTGACGCCCATGCAGATATGCGTATAGGCGTTAAAATGTAGAAAGGGTAAATATATATTATTCGACAGGTTGAGTGAATCAAACGCTGGTGTACTTTTCGGAATTTTAGATAATTGCAAAAATCGAAATAAAATTTGAATCCATAAATTGACTTCCAGCTGGTGCAAAAGTTGCCCAAACTAACAAGAGCAGATGCTTTGAAGGCTGTACCAACACTTGCTGCATAAAGCCATTTTTTCTAAGATACTTCTAACAAAGTGAAAGCAACAAATTATTGCCGAATAAAATTTGAATAATGGATGCCAAACTGAAAAAACGAAAAGCGGTGATGGGCAAATTCCTGTTTATAGCACGTAATGTGGTTCATGCGAATATGGAAACGGTAGTTTGTATTATTGATTTTTGTATTGCTTTTGTTTGTTACCTGAGTCATATGAAACAATAAACCATTAAAAAAATCCACAATGTAAATGATCTTTTGCATGTTTAGAGGAACCACATTACGTACAACAAAAATTTTGTACGGCCTGAAAGTTACCTTAAGCGCAATTCCGTTTAGAGGACGCCAAGTTGTTTGGAAATTTTCTACGAAAAGAACACAGTCTCGAAAATTTGGAGTTTTGGAGGCATTGCGAGGTGTACAAACGCTCGAATAGTGTACGAAGGCACAAAATGGCATACAAGATGTTCAACCGGTTTATCAAGTCCAAGTCACCTGATGAGGTATTCCTTCGTGCAGTAACTTTTGGAAGAAATAAGTCCTTGCTTTACACTTGTTGGAAATATTGAACCACGACAAACCATAAATATCGTTATATCATTATTAGATTTTCTGTATGTCTTCGTGAAGTTTTCATTGATTATTTACCATGTCACCGGCTTCGAATTACGTTTGGTTAGCCTCATCACCAAGTTTTTTGTAGGTAAACCTCGACCATCCAATCAAAGGAAATGTGGCAAAAGGTCTTTCTCTGGCTCTTCCCGATCTGTTTGATGCAGCTCAGGAAGTTGTGTATAACCTCATGGCCACTGACTCATATCCTCGCTTCTTGAAATCGAAGCTGCAGATATTCGATTGTCAAGCAAGATGCTGTAAAGCTGTTGGGTGATGTGCACCTTGCAGATAGATACGTTCAATTATATCGCATTAATGTAAAGACATTAAGAGCTTGCTCAACTTGTTTCAATTTTTCGAATCTACTAAGAGAATTCAATTTCTAACGAAAGATAAACAACAGGATGCTTTGAAGCCACAATACAAGCACAAACTTTGAAAATCACTTTCATTGGTCACCAAGACTTTTCGCAAAACCAGTTATTTACGGCATACATCTGTTGCTCCGTTTTTAAATGTTCATTAAAGTCTGTGTATTACTTACCAATAAACATAACAAATTCGTCGAAAGTTCTACAGTATCTTGAAGAGTGATATTGTTTGAAACCATCAACAGAGCAAGTGTTCCGTCATCTGTTACTTTTCACTAAGCTTATGAAAGTAGAAAAAAACTTAACCGTTTTCTTTTACGTCGTGTGGTCATGGGTGATCGAACATGGATTTTACGTGCGGTAGGAATTGTCAACGAGAATTAGTCCAAAGCTACCAAATGATTAACACCAGAACTGAGCTACAGCTAGCTGGTGGGGGGTCCTTTGGTGAGTGAGTTGGAGAGCTGCAAAGTTCGAAAAGATGCTTTCGGCACAGCAGCAAAGGTTGGCGGTTCAATTATCAGCTTTGATCTACACCGTAAAGGTGGCAGCAGCTTGACTGCTGCAGTCATTCTTTGTCTAACCGTAATTTGAATAATACAAACATGGAGCAAAAGTTACGGATGCTTTTGAAAAGAAGACATAGCATGTTGACTTTGGTTAAAATGGCATTAGAATAAAGTATTGGGCGGTGTATTTTTCCCTGATGGACCTAAAAAAACTCAATCAAAAAGCTACAACATTTTCATCTCGTAAACAACGCTGTTTTACGATAAGCTATTATTGTTTCTTAGCTGTTGCCGATCTGCAGGTTTGGCAAAGAACTGCGAAGCTTTTTAATGTCTGCAAGACAGCTAAAGCAAAGCGAAGTTTTAACTATAATTAAGCTTGCCAAAAAAGATACCGGGGAAACAAGGCTTTATCAGGAAATGGAGGGCTGAGAGGGCAACAGAACAAATAGTATCTCATAATTTCCTTACATGCGACATGCATTATTGCGTGGTGAAAGTAGAACGTTTTACCATATTTTGAGCTGGCATAAACATGCTAACACTTGCATGTCTGTGAAAGACCAAACGATTAAATTCAGCTATTTAAGGGTAAGCCTTGTTTTATTAGCCACTGAAAGTTTTCAATACAGCTCGCAGTAAAGTACGACGCATGAGGTGGTCACGAATCATTGCCTCGTTGATGCACTGGCTGTAAAGGGCAATCGTGCCCGCCTCCGAGAGTCGTTTCCGTTCTACACTGAAATGCTGGCCATTAACTTTCGGCAAACCTAACTGTGTGATTAATGGCAATTTCACACGCGCAAAACGAAGTTAACTTTGCGCGTGAAGCATTGGTATATGCTTCACCTTAGTAGACAAGTAACAATACAGGAATAAATTATCAGCTGGCCTAGATGTACAAAGTTCCTTAACTTTGCATGGAGGTCACACATATGAACGTGAAGAAAATGAATTGCACAAATTGCAATAGCTCGTTTGATGTTGCTAAAAAAACTGCTGTCCATGAATTACTTCAACATCACGTAGTGGTGTCCACCGTCATTAGTAACGCGGATTTCAAGGTAAAACACTTGAATGTAGACTCCCTAATCAACTGTTGCTTTAGGAGGCAGCTGACAGGTTTCATTCGTTTGATGTGGTTTGGATAATATTGCGTGCTTCCAAGTTGGAAATGTGACAAAATAGCAATGGCGCTGATGATCCTTTTAACGTAAACTAAATACGATTAGACAAGCAACAATTAATCTGAAAAAGGATTAGCAAAGTTTCACCGTTGTAGAAAAAACGCATTGTTCAAAGAAAAAAACAAAACAACAAAAATGACCACGATAGGGAAAGACGTATTTTACAGAGTTACTAGTGTAAACAGTGTTATAAACTTTTCTTCTTCATTTTACCAAATATCTGATGGCGTGGGCAATACAAATTTTGCGTAAAATTGCTGAAGACAAGCAATTTTTGCAATTTCGTTCAAATCGTTTTGCTAAACGGTGTTTGGTAGTTTGGCACAGCTGGTAATTATCAGAGTAGCATATGCTAGGAACATCGTTTCTTTCAAAGTTCCAAAATGCACGATCTGGTCCTCACAAACAGAACTAATGCAGCTGTTTTGTCTGTCAAAGACAGGCTTAGCAGCACGTAACTGAAAGAGTATCCATCCACTACACGCTGCCTTGCGAATTGCTCTTGCCTTGCACATCTAAAACTTGAAACGGAACGTCAGGTGTTTGCGGGATTTCTTCTCTTTGGAGCTTGTTTCCACTGACGTCTCCGATGGTGATGTTTTGTCATCAACTTGGATCTCTAAAACCATCGGAAACAAAAAAAGAAATTATAACATATTTCTTGTATAAATGACAAACCAAAACTTTTTTACCGTGGGGCAAGTTGCTATTGCTGATGTAATTAAACACGATTGTTTTTGTGGACTTCCAGTGTTTTCGCTCTGAAAACCACATGTCTTGAATAATTAAAAAATTTTTGAAATATCTTTGGGCTCAAGTTTGCAAGAAAGTGAAGTTTGATATATTTATTCCATTTTGAAACAGATAGACAAAAATGATTGGTATCTTTTTATTGCCTGCAGTTTGTTTGGGTTGTTACATGGTTGAATCAAATAATGGCTGCAATTTTCATAATCACATCAAACTATAATTCGTTTCCAAGAGTGTTTTATGCGGTCTTGGTATACTAAGTCAAATTTTTTGACTTTTGCTTTGAATAGAAATGAGGAGCAATGAGGTCACAGCTTTCAACAGAAATTTAACAACACTCTATCTGATGCAAGACTTTCACTGCACGATTACAAATTATGGACAGTAGAAATACAAACTATTTTCTTTATTTAAATTTATAATTTTGTTCATCACGAGATATGATTACTTGTGGAACGCCCAATGAGCCTTCAAAGGTTAAAGCAAATCTTTTTTATACATTTTGTGGTTAAACAATATGCTGCTTATAATGCTTCCAGTAAAATACAACTGCAGTTCATAGTAACATTTGAATTAAAAACATCAAATGATATTTTATCCTCACCCTGAGGTATGAGATTGACTATGGCAGGAACGCTTTTACCCGGATTACTTAGTGCTTCTTGCAGAGGACGAATCTCATCCATTGTTCCTCTCCTCGTGACACCCTTTTTATCAGTGTTGACGAAAGCTGGAATTTACAGCGTTTTCATGAATATTTTTAAAAATTCATATCAGGGATATTTAAAGTGCTGGATGCCCTGATTCTTGTGCTACTGAACAACACGTTTTATCAATCAGCCATATTTTTGCTTGCAACCTGTATGCTCCATGTTTTTGGTGGCCCAAAGAAAACACTAAATCAACTAATGGCACGCCTTTCTTTGAAATCATTCATGAGCTCGGGTAAATTGTATTTGAAGATTTTGATGTTTTTTACTAGCTTTCTTCTAGAAAAAATTTGCAAAAAATTTTCTTCGCTCAGCGATTTTTACATAAAGATAGAGTAATATCAGCACGCGCTCAAAACATTTCAAGTTTTTCAAAATATACGCAGCAAAGTCACCTGAAAGAAAATTTTGAAACTTCATTTCGAAGACAATTACTCTTTTTTATAAAATAGTAGTATTAATAGTAGTAGTACATTTATTGACGATAAGGAAGTTATTGCATTCACATTTTCATAGTAAACAGTCTGCCAGGACACCGAAAAAAACATTACGGTTATCATGTCAGGTGTCCCTAAAACAGCTAATATTAAAGCACATTTCAGTTAATGAAAAGGCCATGCGAAAATAATAACTAAAATAAACCACAAAGCAGCAAAATATGGCATATAGCGTATCGTTTAACAATATTCCGTATGTTCATCTAATATAGCCGCATTTTATATCTTTTCACGAGTGATGTAAAAGAATACAACAATTATCACAAACCGTACTGAAGCTCCCCTTGTCATAAGTTTTCTAATAATATTAGGTCTAGCTTCCTCTTTTCCTGAATTAGTCAGCGAAAGAGAAGAAATAGAATGGCGATAAAATGTACCAAAGTAGCCTCAACCAGTTACTGTTCAATCTGCTCACCGCTGGTTCCGCACAATACGCCCTGACCAACCACAGCTTTGCAATCTTCGTTTTCACCCTTTCCCACAAATAATAGAGTACGTTCCTCAAGTTGCTTCTTGGTGAATCCACGGAAATATACTTTATATTCAAATCTAATCAAATACATTAGTTTGTAGCAAATAATTGCACCGGGTTAATTGCGCTTTAGACCAATTTGCGAGTTTATTACAATAAACGCAAGAAATATTTTTGTTAGAATTGATAGAAATGAAACGCAGAATTGCTACTTGTTTCTGCCAGTTAACCGTGTTGGCTAAGCTATTTAAACCAATCTTAGAATCATGCCAGTTTAAATGCCACTAAAGCAATCCGGAGTTCTAGAACACAACAGATTGCAAACAAATTCTCTCTCACTTCAGAGCTTTGGAAGATTTTTGGAAGATGTTTGCTAGAAACGATGTTTTCCAAAGTAAAATTTTGACAGCGATGAGTTTCGTAGTTTTAACGTGATCGTCACTGCACACGTTTTTTGTATAGGTTCCCTCATTTGGACATATCACGCTCTTATTTCTGAACTTTAATATCGAACAGTTGAATGGGTCAAATATCTTACTAAGGTTTCAAGATTTTGATCACACGAAATAACAAGGATCAAAACATTTTCATCATGGTTGGCATGCTTTCTCATTTTTTTAAACAACAAACTGCTAAGCTCAACGTCTTTTATTTTCAATTATGTGTTGAATTTTTGAAGCAAACATGACGCAAACCACAACGTGTAAAAATAGTTTGAATGAAGCTATGCTCAACTTTACGAAAACAGTTATTTTCAGTGTAAGCAAACTGCAAGATTAGGTCACAAAATGAACATGGAGACAACAACTTGACAGCAATTTTTTGTCAGACGCAATTGCGGCAAGTACAAATGGTTAGCACCAGGGTGTTAGTGGCAATTTTATAGGTGCCAGAGCTTTGCTGGGCATTTTCGATGATATTTGTAAGCAACGACCCATCATCCACAGGTAGAGGTGGCGGAGGAGAGCTCCGGTAGCACTATCCACCACTGGTAAGGAGAAAATGCACGAAGAGCCAGTGACTCAAATTTAAACGTTTGATGAAAAGAAGACGTAAATGTCACATCGATATTGAAAAAGGGTCTGTGTTCTTGCGCTAGGTGTGAGTCTGAAATAACCAAATGCTTCCGACTAGAAGCAAAAGACAAAATTTCTGTTTTTTTGTTCAATTAACAAGATGCTCAAGATGCTGCTGGATGCGATCGCGCATCTCTGCGCATAGGGCTTTAATATTTGTCATCCACGCATCTCTGTTTATTTATTATTTGATTTTGATCCAGCCCTCCCAACTCCCTTCGTAATTTTCATCGCTGGCAGTTTTTGTCCGCCACAAATATGATTGGTGTGTAACTGCTGGCTTGTTTTTATGCTTAACCAGCACACGCCCACTTGGTGGTCTAACGTTTCGAGTTTCATTCACTGAATGTTACTAAAGATAAAAATTTTTTTTTCCGGAAAGCGCATCATGGTTTTATTCAAACCATTGTTTTATGCGTTTTTATTTCTGCTACTACTTTGCAAGATTTTCCAGTTTTTTTTTGTTCCAAATCGATAGTCTTAATAAAACAAACTTCGATGCTCACATTGAGCCGAGCGATATCTGAAGTGTAGTGAACAGTGCTTGAGTGACGAAGACTGATAATATGGCAACAATCACTTTGAAAACACACTTAGTTCGATAGAGACGTAAATTACTGCTTAGGTAGACATAGGACGAGAAGTTGAAAACACGCAGACATGTTGCTCTGAAGCAAATCAAATCAATCTGAGACGAAGGTTACGCGAGGTCGCATCACGTTTGATACGAAATGCGACCGGAAATCATCGCAAAAGCAGCGTGCGTCAATTTTGCCAGACTGGAGAGAAAAGAGAGCGCCAACTTGATGACTTATTTTTAAGACAGCCTGACACAGTGTCACTTTCTCATTCAAAGAAGCTTAGACTAATTTCGACATTATCTGAAGGTTTATCAAACTTCTTAGGGCTCATCATCAAAAAACTGCAATCGACATTTGAAAGTAAACTCGCGAAAATATAATGGTAAACTTGAACACGACTACAGATCGGAAGTGGAACGTAATGCACGCCTTGAACACTCTTGCTATTGTGATAGCGCCTAGCTGCTCTGAAAAGAAAATATTTTGTAAATATTTTGTATTTCTGCTTTGGTAGATATATCGCAAGATAGAGGCCGAGTTCTGAAATTGCCACATGTATGCTCACGCTAGATCCATTGCATCCATTTCCTTTTGCAGGTGATCCGGCTCAAAGTTTAAGTTGACCTTTTTATTGACTTATAAGCATGACAGTGTAAAATATTTTTGAACAACGAAAACATACATTGTCAAACACTGTTTGAATATATTTTCATGAGTCATTGTTTCGTCGAGTATAACTTGTTTTGTCGTCTCAAGCATATTGTTCACAATGGTATTAATGACGTTTATGCCATTTTCTTCAACCGACAGAAAGCAATCGTTACGACTGCATACCATTAATTTGCATATAGCAAGTCGTTACTATTTGCAAAATGACAATTAACGTTTAAGTAGAAACATAAGCTCTGTAGCTAAACATTTTTATAAATGCTTGGTGGTGATTTGTGGATCGGTGCTTAAGGAAACTTCGTTACTGCGAAACTCAGACTTGGCAACAGAAGCATAAACAACCTTGCCGTTAGTTCAAACAAAAATGCGTAACTTTACCTTGTAGTTCCTTTTTCTGTCAGGAAACGAAAAGGGGTCTGGATTTTTTTACTCCTGATTTCACTGTCAGGGAGAAGCATCATCTTGATTCTTAGTTTTGCCATCCGTTCTTCAACGTCTTTAAATCCGTTGTGGATATTTTTAACTTTTACTACTGTTACAACCAATTCCGAATTTGGTTTGTTTTTATCGTCATCGTCATCTCCAAGCAATGAGTCCAGTAAATTGTGATTGGTTGCAGGAAATTCACACTCTCTGTGATCAAACAAAAGCTACTTTAATACAAGATATAGAGATTTGGCAAATATCTGAAGTGGCAATATTTGACACTAATACGAAAACAAATGAAACGTTTAATCAATAGACACTGTCTATCGAAAGAAATCCTTTCCCAGCAAAAAATCAGACTCTAAAGATGTTACAGAGTATATATTTCGCCTACGAGGTAGGCATCAGCAGCGCTTATGCAAATAGAATCAATAGTAAATTTTTTCATGAACAAAAACTATTCTTGTATCACCAACGTTTCTGAATCGAGTGAGTCTGTCGAGGAAAAACGGCTGTGGTGTAGATTGAACTGCAACAGTACTTTGACCTTTCTCGGCTGCAAATAAATAGATGCAAAGATGGTAAGAACCATACCGCGAGAATACGTAAATAAAGTTCAAGCGAAATGTCGATATACAGTTTTTGCTGAAATGGGGGCATGTTTTGCGCTTGTTTCGCGGTGGAGTTTAAACTTCATAGCAAGTCATCTAAAAATTTATGTTACTTTTCTAATTTTCTTGAAGGCCTGTTGTATACACAGACTGTAGTGAAAGTAGGTAAACAGGCAAGGTGCACCGTCATACAGCTGGTGGAAATGGTAACCACGCTCACTCTTTTCCCATTTGTTGCACTCTTCATTGTTTTTCTGCATATAAATTTTCTCAGTTTGGTGTAACTTCGGTTACAGTTCAGCATTTTCATATTGTACGAAGTTACAAGATTTTCCGTTTGAAAACTTTTCGATCCTCTCAATCGTACTAACTTTCATTGCCATGATAAGCGACAGGCGTTACTTAATTCCAAAATATTTGTGGTGGTCACCTAACCATTGGACAACACAACAATCGTCCAAAATTTCAGGTGGAAAATCCATTGGGAAAAACTTGGTAACACAATTAAAAACTGTGAAAAAGTAAGCATTTGAATTAACGTTTCAATTTTTACAATTCGAAGAGTGAATGCTCCATTTTCAATATTATGTACAGTACTGTAGTTCAGAATAAGAGTGCTGACCAGAATCCGACTCCAGTACAGTTTCCGTGAACCCGAACTAGGTCTCCGACTCGACATCGCATCTTTGGCAAAGTCGACTCAGAACTAAATGCGAGTCTCACTGATACACACACTGAAACTTGAAATTGAGCTCCCTAAAGTGGACTTACAAAACTTTTTTTAACACAATTGTGTGAATTTAGTGCGAACTTCTGCACTTCCCAGCCATTTTGAATGCTGCTACTATTTTTACAGAATGTAAAAGTGGGTTGACCTGCACCGTGCACAAGTGGGTTGACCTGCACCGTGCACAAGTGGGTTGACCTACACCGTGCACAAGTGGGTTGACCTACACCGTGAACAGCCCCAGGATAACCAGCAAAGTCTGTAGTTTCTCAGCTCCTCGCGATTGATGAAAATAAAACTGAAACACAGGTGAAAGATAATGTAATTTTATTTCATAAAATAAAAAATGAAATAAAAACGGATATTTCCCTTTATTATATGAAATTAACGGTTTGTCTATGACCATGAGCAACCGTTATTCTTGAAGGAATAACTTGATACTTTGAGGTCCAGGGCAAGTTACAGAAGGTCACTCTTCTGTGCAAACATACTGCATTTGAAATCAACAAAATGTTCAGCTGTGCATATGCGCATATTCGAGGCGTGTTCTGGTTAACAAACCTCGTTTCTGCAATCTGATTTTCCACGGTTTTGCTTGGTTTGATCAAAAATATCCTACACCAATGTATCCTAAGTGTTAGGATTTTATACACATTCCACGTCATCCCCTTTTCCAGAAAAGTGCTTCCAAATGTGCAAACTGTCTATAAAAGCAGTGCTCTTCAAAAGGGGTCTCGCGGAACCCTAGGGTTCCGCAAAACATAGAGTGGGGTTCCGTGAGTTTTATGGGTTCCATGAGGGTTCCTCGTTTTTTAGGGGAAATGACTTTTTGCTTCAGTATGTCGATGCGTCATTACGAAATTTTTTAGATCATTATATATCTACCAATTTTTTTTAATTTGGCATATTTTCAAAGTGCTTGGTATATAATTTTTGCTTTGATATATATGAAAATTTGGTATATTTTTGTCAGAGGGCTTAGTTGAGATTTTAAACAAATTTATTTGGTTGGTTACAAAGCAAAAACAGAAAAGCCGATGGTAGTGTTAAAGCTATATTAAAAAGTTTAGTGATTTTGCTTAACATGGGAGTAAACATGCACTTTGGGTAAGTGGAAAGCAAGATCGGAAGAGAGCTGAGATGTTCTGAAAAATGGAACTTATGTCTGGTATGCATTTTCAGTTAGACAAAAATGCATTCAAATGTGGGAAAGCTGCGTACCAGAGTGGCAGAAGATTTAGCAAAGAGTGGTTGATAGAGCCGGAGAGGCTTGCGAAGAACTATTCAGCTGGTGTTGTGCATACCTTCTGCTAACTGTGCGAAAAGATAATTGACAGCTATTATAGAGCATAGTAATATTCTGGACCACAAAATAAATGGGAATGCAGTGTTGGAAGTACGAATTTTCTAGTGGTTAATAAATCTGTCACTACTAAAGTTAAGAAAGTAAAAAATGAGCTTGCCACATCTTTATGACGGCACTACACAACGCAACTGTTAATCATCTACGTGAAACAATAAAACGGCATTGAAAAAATAGCATTGAATTGTACGTTTTTGTTACAGATATGAATTTGGTATATATTTGTTATATTTTTAGATTAGATTTGGCATATTCGTTGTAAGAAGAGTTGGCAACACTACAGAAGAGCAGACTACTGAGTAAATCCGGAAGAGAGTAGACCAATGGTTCCCAAACTTTTTCTGATCGCGAACCATTTGTGGGTCCCGTACTGTCACCGCTTATACCACCTTGTTCCAGGAAAACTCCATCTACCAAATATCATTCGATCACAAAAGTTTGGAAAACCAGAATTGACACAAACGCAACATGAACAAAATGACTGCGAGAAATTGTAATGGCCATTTTTAAAACACAATTGCAACAAGGGAAATGGGGAATTACACAAAAATTAAGGAGTTTATTAACAGAATCCGATAAGTAGAAGCTATAGGTGTGGATATATTTTTGTGGAGAAAAACAGAAAGTAGGCCTTCCGCGTAGCACCTTGCAGGCCTTCGCGTATCATTAGTGGAACACGTACAACAGTTTGGGAATCACTGGAGTAGACTGTGTCACAGACCAGAGCTGATGTTCAACCTTCTGGGAATGAAGTAAAAACGGTGCGAAACCCAACTTTTTACTATTTAGTCAAGCCAGGTGAAGCAAAACAGCATATTTTCTTATGTGAAGCGAAATCATAACAGCAGCGAAGGTGTGGACGGCAATGAGCAGTTCAGATGTAAAAGAGGCACCTAATCCGAAGCGGATCAAATGCAATTCAACTGCTAAAATTAGAAAATGGGACGACACATAATTAAGATACGGGTTCTTTTTGCCTGATGACCAAATTCTGAATGTAGCAACTACATACCCAAAATGCAAGAACAACCGAGTCTTTAAATTTCCTGCTTTTTAACTTCTGTAATAACTGTTAATTTGTTGAAGTATCTAATAACGAAATATTTGATTTTCTTACAAGTATTACGTGTTTCTTTAGTTTTACACAATGGGGGTTCCATGACAAACGCGAAAGTATGTCAGGGGTTCCACGATGACAAAAAGGTTGAAGAGCACTGTATAAATATACCTCTTCAACTAAAGATAATGCTCGTTTCTAGCTCATTTTAAAGACATTATATGGGAAACCAGCATGTCCATTTTTTAACAATTACAATTTCCTTTATTCCTTCGAATAAACTCTGGTTAAGACGCATAGGTCAGCGTAAAAATGACATTAAAATTTTTCCGCATGTTTTCAACTACAGAAAAAATTTCAACAGCAATGCACTGAACCAACACGACTTGCAAATACATTGCAAAAGACTTGCGCCTGTACACTTTTTTGAGAAAAACTATTTTATCAATCGATTTGTACCGTTAAGTTTGAAATATTTTGTACAATGTTAAAGAATCTTGTTTTTTGCATCTTTTAAATGCTTAAAAAGTGCAAAAGATGATTTTCACTGTTTACGTAAAAGAATGCATAATTTCTATAAGTTTGATTAATAGCTTTCCATAAGCGTTGGAAAATATTTTTGAATTATTTGTTATACGCGGTATCTTCAACTGATTGTTGTAGCTTACTTATATTATCGCGGTATCTTCAACTGATTGTTGTAGCTTACGTTTGTAGCTTACTTATATACTTTTTCAGGAATGTTCAATACTATTTTTGGGATTCCTTGTAAGAACATGTATGATTGAGTTGGCCACGTCACAATATTTAATTTTGTCTGATGAAACTATCCTTGGTTAAATGAAGCTGTATATCGACCTCCAAAACCCACACAGCGCTCGCCCATTCATCGCTACACTCTCGTGTATTTTACTTTATCTCATGCAGCAAAATCAATGTAGCACTTTGTGGATACAAAATAAAACGGACCGAAACCATTTCTGCATGCGTATTGGTTTTCACTAAGTCGTATAAATCTATGATGAATAAAGTATAAAAATAAACAGTTCAAGAATGAATAGGAGAAAAATCTGGGAATATATAAATGCACTTATATGGAGAAACCTATTGTTGTCGCAGATTGTTCTTTTCTGTCGTATCCTGAAATCGCCGAAAATGACCACACATGGACCAGACTATTTTTCAGCTAACATACGTCCCTGAAAGGTTTAAAATTGCGAGCTTAACCATAATATGATTATGAAACACTTCAATTCATGCACACTGGTTGAAAACCAAAGTGGGAAATACATTTATGGACCATTTAATTATGCCTAGAAATACACTAAGTTACATTTTCTAGGGCTGCTTCCTCACATGTACATCGCCGAATTTCGTCTATCTATTTACGTTTGTCTTTACTAACGGTAATGTTAAAGTTTTAAGTTTCGGCAGACAATTTCCAGTACCTGGACTCAGGCTTGGACTCGAGTCCGAAAGTTTTTTCCTCGAGCTTGAACACATATTGATTTTGATTATATTGATTTTGATTTATTTTTATTTTAAACACTGGATTTGTACTTCAACTAGAGCAGTGCTCCGCAACCTTTTTTCATTCACGTCACACTTAACAACTTTGCAAAATTTTGCGGCACACCTCGACCACTATTGTAAAAAATGCACTTTCAATGAGCATAATTGTTGTACGTTCGACTTAATATTTGACAGAGCAATTCATCGTTCTCCATCAACTTCCTTTAAGCACGGATCGTTTATCTTTTTTGATCAATAACAAAATAAGAAACTTTGTTCATTCAAAGATGTGGTGCAAACTGAAGAACAATTTCAATTGTAACTTTCGAAATTCGCTTATATACCTTTCAATTCAAATCCTAAACTCACCAAACGGAACATCGCCGAATTTTAATCTCAAAGTTTTGTATTTCGCAGTTGAAGAATGTTTTTTTAACAAGCAAGGATAATTATTTTTATACTGACATTTCACCATTATATCAGCCGAAAAAGAATTTCGGATTCAACCATGTTGTTCCGTATTAATTGTCAAAAAGTAATGGTCATATTTCTGATGAACTAAGTTAAATGGCCAAATCCAACCTACACAAATTCTTTATCAATAGTTCTATTTTGATTGCTTCTTGGAAACATTTCCCGCGCTCCAGGCGGACAAATCGAGAGATCTTGAGGCTTGCTCTCAACAAATCGCAGTGAAAAGACTGTTCTAGTGATTACGACACCCCAATCTTCAACTAGGTCCTTTGCGAATGATTTAGCACCACGTTTTTCGAACAGGAGGATGCCAAAATTTTGTTGTGCCCAGAAAAATTTGTTTTAAACATGAAATGAAGAAAAAAATCTTGCCCCCCTAGTGAATTGTAATGCTCACATATTCTGATGAAATTGTTTCGCGGCACACCAAGCATCGTCTCGTGGCACACCTGTGTGCCGCGGCACGTCGGTTGCGGAGCGCTGGACAAGAGTTTCGGTTGGACTCTCATACTCGAGTCTTGTTAGGTCGGAGCTGGACATGCACTCGACGTCCTTTTGTAAGTGGCACTTACTCAACGCTGCCTGTTCGTACCAACATATGGTTAGGGCCTTTCCGCTTGGCGTATACAGACAAGCCTTTTCGTATAATTTCGTTTTTGCAAGATTTTAATTCTTTGTCTTCCTGCCAACCTGTAAATCTGACGTTAGATGATGCTTTGTATGCAAGAAAGAAGGTGGAGCAAAAGACTTGGAGTTTTTTAGTTGCATTATGTTTTGTCGTCATAGACGTACTCTTACGTCTTTTCAAGATACAGTAAAAGCGTGAAAGTTATTATACTTTTAGCATAAAGCATACTGAATTCTTTTGAGATTAGCTAGACTTAATTGGTAGACATGTTTTAAAACATCCTCATGGAGTGAAATGCAGTTGAATTTCAAATGGCTGATCACTTTTCAAAAAATTGAATTTATGCAAGATTGGTTGAGAAGAGGGAGGTTAGCAATTGATTTCTTTTTCGTCTTAAACTCAGTCGGAAATGCAGCGTGATGGTTTTTGCCATTGCAGTAGATTAAACAATGCTAAACCGTATCGTTTATACCGTGCTTTCCCCTGAGGTTAGCAGTTGTCCGACCGCTAGCATGGAAACAGTTTGACAAAAAAGACCTACTAAGACAGACATTTCAAACTTTTCATTAAATTAAGGCGCACCACACCATGAGAAAATAAATTTAAACAATTTGGTTCAGAGAACTCTGCTGGCGGTTCAGACTTCATTCGAAGAAACACGCAAGCATTTAAAGAAACAACAAGGTAATAGTGATATTTACTTCCTGTATTTGGAAAATAAAAACTAAGTGAAAAATCAATTGTGTGCAATGCGGGCCATTCTGCAAGAACTAAAAATATAGATATGACAGATAAAGGCAATGGAAATTTACTTTACTCCAGACAAAATTCTATTTAATATACTAATAGCAATTAAAATAGAGTTTCGCCGTCTCTAGTAACAAACAGACAAATGTTACATCCCTCCTTCATCTTTTGCTAATATCGCGGAACACTGTAATGCCCTGGCGCAAATGAACAGACAAAAAACAACAACAAATTTTTTAGTTGACTGACTCACTTCTTTTTGTCTCTCTTCCTCTCGTTGCTTCTTTTGCTGTCTTGTTTGTGAAACCGTTTTGTAATATGCTTTCAAATAAGGTGGCATTTCGAAGTATCCGAGAAGCTCCCGATCTCGCGTCTCTAACTGTCTCTTCGTCTGTCTCCATTTTTCAGGATATTGCTGGCGGTAGATTTTAGCCAACTCAAGTAATTTTTTTTTGGAAATTTGCGTTTCGTTGCCTTTGCCATCTTTGGACGACGTTGAAATTTTTGCTCTGATTTTTTTCAATGTACGCATCTTATTTTTACCAAAAACACATTTTGAGGCGTGATGTTCTGAAACAATTTGGGAAGTGTTTGCCTGGATACGTGCAATCAACGTCCTACTTCAGCTACGCCTTGTTCTAGGTACTCTTGTTGCAGGAATTTGTGCCCAATATCCATTGCGATTTTTCTGTGCAAGGGTAAAAATGGCATAACAAGATTGATGTAGATATTCAAAGCAGGCATTTGTCACAGATGATCATGAGAAGTGAATCCTACATTTATAAAAGAAAAAATCACTGTTGGCTACACAACGAAAGACCATTGCGCTGAAAGTGCTATTACATGTGTCAGAATTATCCAAGTTGAGTACTTCATGCTGGAAATATTTCGCCTCTGGTTGTGCATGCTATTATTCTGTAATCTTTGTTCCAAACACGTTGTCAAAGACGTTTTTGGTGGTGCAGATACGCCTACACTAAATGATAGTTGTTTGGGGGTGGACTTACATAGCATTTCTTTCAAGATATCACAAGACTTCACACCAAACAGTAGATCTCTGTAGTAGTATAGTACAGTACCTTCCTCTCATATCCAAGTTGTACATTTGGAACAATTTCTTAGCACACACTCCAGGTCTTATTTCTACAGTTTGCTTTACCTAGCTCACCTCTACCAGGTACTCAACGCGTTAAAAGAGTGCAGTTCTTTTTCCATACGCTTTAGGTTGATGTTAACTCAGAAAACCTTCTGCAAGCAAAACTGCATTAACGTTTGATAAACAAAGCCGAACGACAATAATCGTCTGTCAACTGCTTTTGCGTGACTATTAAGGCACGACTGCTTTTGCGTGACTATTAAGTCCGACACGAAGTGGCTGCTGGGGTGGTTTTTATTGTCTTAAATACGCAGAAGGCATCACGACTTTTCTCGGAAATCGATAAATTATTGTTTTTTTATTTCATGATCAGTCCCGTAGCTCAGTTAAACCTGTGAAAAAACAAATTGTTGAATGATACCAAAGAAAAAACTTTAGATCTCTTGAGACTACTCATGTTAAAAATTACTGTAGTAGCAAAAATATAACGAGCAAATGATTTTTTCTTCACAGATTTTTTGATAGGTACTGTTAAAAAATTTTTCAGTTCAGTTGAAACAAGGTATAGGCAGAGCAAAGCTTAATTTTTGTCAACAGCTTGATGCATTCTTAACTGGACAGCTATCTCACAAATCTGTTGAGTTATTTAGGAAACTTTTTGTTACTGTATTTTAAAAAGCGTAGGATGCACTGTTGTAATTAGCGACAGAACCAGATAACTTTTACTGATTATTCTGAATGAACTCCCATGGTTTCAATCAAAGGAAAGTTGCAGTGCTTCCAGTGTTTATCACATTTATCACAGGCGATCTACATGTATCCAGCCCTTCTGCCACTTTCGTTTGTTTCGTTTTGTGAGAAGCTTGGCAGGGTAATATTTGTTTTTATTTCAACGTGTCAAATTACCTGAACATTTTAAAGGTTATGTTGACAAAACGAAGTACTTTACGCAGTGAAGTTTTTCATATGGTATGCATTTTTCCTTTGAGCGTGTTACTTCTGTATTCCACATAAACAACTAGATCATTCTAAATTCAAATCGAGTTATGAACGCTGTGTGACGCGCCGTTAATATACTGGTCAAAAATCGTAATATGTCATGCTGAATTAAAGAAAGTTTTATCAGCCTAAACTGCTTATTCGTAGCGTGGTGAAAACCGTTGCTTGTATATGTAACTTTCTGACCCTTAATTCGGCTCCACATCAAGCAACAAGGTAAAAAATTGCCGCCCGACAGTTACCCGGGGCGTGATCAGCAATTAAGTGGAAACGTGGCGTGATGACCATAGGTGTAGTCAGGGGGGCCAAAGGGGCATGCCCCCCAAATTTTTAGAAAATATAGTCATTTTGCGCTTTGAGAGGTGTTTTTCTAAACAAAATAGTGTTATTCACCTAAAATCAAACACTTTGCCCCCCCCAAAAATTTGTTGCCCCCTCCAAATTTTTGGCTGGCTACGCCACTGGTGAGAACGATACTAAACATGATACGCATAGTAATTCTGCCAACGTTACAAACCATCCCCAAAACAGTCCTGTCGCGGCTTTGGCGGGCTTAGCTCCCCAAACACCGCATGGAACCCCCCAAATTGAAATACTAAACAGTGGAGTTTATATCAATTTTTCAATGTCAAGCAATTTTTCAATGTCAATCAGTGGAGCTTATATCAATTTTTCAATGTCACTCCCTCCTGCACAAACGTAAAGCACCCCCTATGGAAGACTTTTTGGCGACAGTTCTGCCCCCCGAATTATACACATATCATGAATTTTCTGTGAAAGCTCATAGGTGGGAGACATCTTAGTTTCCTAGCGTTCTCACAACATAGGCCAGTAGAAACCCGGTATAACATTTCAAAAATAAGTAAAATATCTGGCATAGATTGTTCCTTGTGGATTTCAAAAGATGTTGGTCAAATAAAGCATTACTCCACAATATTATGTGTCTCACAAAATATTTTGCAAAGTCAAGTTCGCAAAAACTCAACTGCGCCTCGTGGCATTTCTGTCTATCCAAAGTCTCTCATATTGTCTACAACTTTGAGCAATTAATCCACGATTTTAAACAATGTTTAGCATTTGAAACTAAGCTTTGCATTTTGATAGCACACACAATTGATTTCTTCTGTTGTCACCATTACGATTTTTCGCAGTTACTCGTCTGTCATCAGTGCAGTACGTTCATCAACTTGCGTTTGTGGCAATGCTGAAGACGTTTCCGCATTCAGTCGTTTGTTTTGCAGTTTCATGAAACAGCTGAGCAACGCACCGTGATGAGCAGGCAGGAGCTTTGAAAAATGAGGACAGGAAAGAACCGACAGACTTAAAAATAACTCTGCCTATTTCACCTAAAAATAAACTTATAAAAGTTAGAAACCAGATCAACCACACTGTTACAAACACCTCGTCCACCGGATATGTTTCTTAAGTAACTACATCCATGAAAGCTATGACACCAGGCTGGCGGAAAAATCCATACAAGGCAGAAAATACGAACCATAATGGTAACGATTTAAAACCCTTTAACGACCGCGCGCGCCAATAAATTGGCGCGAGATTTTTTGGTTATAACTCGCCAGCCGCTGTAGCTAGAGAGTTGTTCAAACCCTCTACGGATGCGGCAAGACTTCTTAGTTCTATTACAAAAAAAATGTTTTGATTTGGGTGAGGGGTTCGCCTGGGAGAGGCTCGCAAAGTGGGGGTGTTTCGGTTATTTGACCAATTTGACAGGCCCTGGACGCCAATCCAATGGGCCAAAATGTTGACTCAAACGTTTTTTGAAAATTAGATGATCTCCCGCGTCGATAGATCCCTTGCTTGACCTTCTAGCATGTCTGGAACCGAAGTTATGGCTCAAAAACCTCATTTTACCCCCTAAATCAGCATTTTCTGATCAGCATTTTCTGATTTAGGGGGTAAAATGAGGTTTTTGGGCCATAACTTTGGTTCCAGACATGCTAGAAGGTCAAGCAAGAGCTCTATCGACGCGGGAGATCATCTAGTTTTCGAAACACGTTTGAGCCAAAATTTTGGCCCATTGGATTGGCGTCCAGGGCCTGTCAAAGTTGGTCAAAAAATCGAAACACCCCCACTTTGCGAGCCTCTCCCAGGCGAACCCCTCACCCAAATCAAAAAAATTTTTTTTAATAGAACCAAGAAGTCTTGCCGCATCCGTAGAGGGTTTGAA
>JGI24158J21664_10000095_pt1 | contig 54117 bp, 28 predicted proteins | sample Ectturendosymbi3_FD_21664 | JGI IMG/M metagenome (IMG submission 21664) | reverse complement strand
CCACAGTTCGTCTGTTTTTCTTTACTTGTTTTCAAGTGCCAACATTTCGCCTGTAAGATTTGTCTTACATTTACAGGACTGATGATGCGTTGGAAAACGCGGAACTAGTTTCCTCGTCAATAAACTGTGACTGATTTACTTGCCGCCATCTTTGTGGCCTTTAACTATGAAAAAGAGAGGGCCTGTGTCACATAGGATTGGCGAAGGACCATGGCGGTCATCTAGTCAACCAATCCTGTTTATCACTCTTTGAAAAGTGTTGAAAAACAAGGAACCACCCAAAGAACTATTTTTAGGATATAACATTTGACTTTTTGTCAATCTCCAACTGTTGTCTAAACTCCTAAAAGAAACAAAACTGACAACCCTACGTACAGAAGACCTTCTGGATGGACTTCCAGTTCTTGTTCCGTGCCTCTTTTAGAGGCACACTGTGCTTCATCGGGCGAGATATTTCTTGAATAGCGGTAAACACAATCCGACTACTCTCACTGATGTTCCACTACTACATGTATGCCTTTATGTTAACATGTAGTAGTGGAACATCAGTGAGAGTAGTCGGATGCTTTCACAGCATTTTCACGAGGCAACAGAGCAACCCAATTAGCGCTGTGCCGCAGTAAACTTATCATTATATATTCAACACTACGTTCTCAGAGAATCCACACGGGTTTTAATAATTGTTTTGAGCAGATCTCAAACTTAAATCCAAAGCGTTTTTTTGCATATCGTACTTTTGCCTTTCAATAGGTTGTTATATATATATATATATATATTGAAAATGTTTATAGTTACAGAAATATTTATCTAATTGCTGATAGCCACAACTTATTACGTAGATTAAAACTTACTCCTATCTCACGTTTGCAAGTCTTTTCGAAATTTCTCTGTGCTCAGCTTACTTTACAGATTTGATTCACATGTTAAATTTTCAAAATACTGCACATGTGTGCAAAAATAATTGTTGACTCTACTGGAAGCGAATTCATAACTGTAACGGAAAAGCTTTTTCTCCAAATATTTTTTATTTGAACTTGAACCGAAGTTTTGCAGCTGTTCAACCGCAGTAGCAAGCTGCTGTAAAAATCCACTGTCTCAATAATATTAGCACTGACTGCTGGTCTGCTGAAGAGATGGTTGTGATCCTAAATAAGTTTGACCACCATAAGGGGAAAGGTCATTGCTGTAGCAGCAGCATAAACCCATCCGAAAGTCGGCAAGTAATCGAGGATTCAAGGGTGAAAATCACTCTGCAGTGATGGAGATGCCACAGATTCTGTGGAAAACAAACGTTATTAAAGCATCTGATCAAATTCGTTGATTGGGAGCATTTTTCCTTATTTTTGAGTTTGATCCGAAAAAACATTTGAAATTGCGACGCCTGGAATAAAGTTGGCAGTTTTCATACATGTTTGCTTCAAAAATCCAAAAATCGTTACACTATATATGTTTTGCGAGGCAGCAACTTCTTTGAACGCCAGCGAACCACAAAACGCTTTATCGGTACAGACTATATTTACGTTTATACAGCTCAGAACAAACTATGAGATCATTGCTTTTTCAGCAATGCCCAGAGGCAGAATTTATTAACTGTTCACGCCAACTAAATTACGTAATTACTCGAGACGAGTAGAGGATGTAAGAAAACTTTTGTATTCAGTGGGAAAGTATTCATTACAACATTTTGAACTTTATAATAAACTGGATAGTATCGACGAAATGTAAAAGTGAGGACGCATGAGATTAAAACTTATAGGGTAGATTTCAGAAAACACCATTAATTTCTTTTTTAAATCCAGAACTTGAACTTGTCGTTGGATGCTTTACTTATTTCATAGCGCTGAAGTTGGCAAAACTTGGGGAAATACATCTACACTCTCAATGTATAAAAAAGTGCGACTTTCCATTATACCCGATTAACTTGCCTGCAAACACCGGTTGAGCTGAGTATGTCAGCAGAGTATATTACGATTTTGGTACACTTCAGTTGACTTATGTATAATTCATTTTCATTCCTAGCAACACAAAGCATAGGCATTGTTCTTTTCACAGGAATACATACTGTTTGTTTAGCATCGCTGGATCTGTTAATCTGCGGACAACTTAACGTGTAATCATCTTATTTGTTCATGTTACAAAACCTTTTTGCTAGCTGTTCGGTTCAGGGGGGATCCGGGGGAGGGAGCGATTGGGAAGATCGCACCCCTAAAACCTATGAAAGTAACTTCATTCGACATAGTTTTATACAATTCGGAAAACAACATTCGCGATATAAGGCCATTCTGTCGTTCATTCTTTTGTCACTGCAGTGTTGTGAAGTATGCATCATGTCTTTTACAGTGGTGAACCCGTAATGAGATTCGACTACCAAATATTACTGAAATCGCCCCCCTCTAACCTTACTGGCCGGACCCGCCCCTGGTGCGGGTGTAACATCTCTACTGTTGAACAATATTAAAGACGAAACAGCGGCTGCAATATTTTTTCCATTCTTCTGCACAAACCGTTGTTTTGGCCCGGATTGTTCTCGGCCTTCTTCCATCAGTCGCGGTTTTCAGCAATTTATTCAATATTTTAGCGATTAAGCATAGGACGGTTAGTAACAGCAACGCGTTTATCTGAAATCGCAACATACTTCAATCTGGTATGGAGCGGTTGGCAAACCATCAATATCAGTGACCCATTGTAGCGGCTGCAGGCTTCTTGTTTGGTCCCGCAGTGCAATACGCGAGAATGCAGCGCATTTTATTGAGGGGCACACGCGAGTGATGACTTTAAAAAGCGCGAGGCTTGACCTTTGCTGCCGATACACATTCGTGGATTCATTACTTTCAAAGACAGGGGCTTAGTCTAAAACAGTCTGAGATTCTCAACGTGGTCCAGATGGATCACTGAGGTCCACCTGGAATTTGTTGTGGCTAATAGGGCGTTTCATAAATCCTTGTTAAAACGTGCCTGAATATATACCCTTTACATTGTATAAAAAATGATGTTAGACTGTTTTTAGGTTTTTTGTTTGACAAGTCGTTCAAGAGGTGTCAGCATAGCAAAGTGGTCCATCTAATAATTTTCTTAAAAGATAGCCCATGGGCCAAAAAACGATTGAGAACCATGAATCCGATGTCGTGCATCGACCTGTGCCGTTCACGCGTGATAAAGCCAAACCTCGAAAATATTTGATGGACATCGATGGACATTTCTACCACAATTTTGAAACATCATAACCATCTATACAACGGACTAATAATCCTTTAAACGAACATGTCTTTCTTATTTTTTTAACAGTCGCTAAACGCAGGTAGCTGCTAGACAAGAAAATTGCGCAACTGCTTTTCTGTCCCTCGACATCATCGATCAGCTCCGTTGGGTGTTCAGAGGTACCGCGTATAGAACGCATGCAAATACAGTAAGTCTGGAACCACAGCTGATCCAAGAAACGACTTCAGCGCAAACAGGCGATTCCATCCCACGTGATTGGTTTTGAACCAGATTTTTCGCGTTGCTGTATCGATGCAGAGCAGTCGGGTGGCAGACTGCATGAACAAAGTGCTCGCACAAGAACGTTTGCGCGAGATGTTTCTCGCGATGGTCGTGCCTGTGATAACAGGTCGTCGCTTATCCATCAGTGACAGTGAAGGTGTCAGCGATTTCCCAAGTTTTTTGCTTGATGACGAACGAAAAATGCATTTATGTTAACATGTAGTGGTGGAACATCAGTGAGATTACGTAATGAAAATAACTAGCCATCAGCTGCAATCAAGGTATCGCTTTTGAACGACATTATAGATTTTCCGGCGTTTCAAAACACACAGCGACTGGCATGTCTGCGGTTTCGTTTTAAAACTTTGAAGGATTTGAAGCGAATTATTGGTGCAAACATTTAACTGGTTTATTGGAGTTGCGGTCAAGTCCCTGGTACTGAAGAAATCTGTTGACCAAGTTGTCTTGTGGTGCATATCTCGACACTCTGTTAGTTTGATTTGCAAGGTTTGAATTTGATGGCCGAGTTGTAGCTGAGTGCTGGGACGCAACTGGTATCTGCGGAGGTACTGCTTAGTTCCGGTCCGCAAGGAACTGGGCGTATCGAGGAAAATGTGAACGCATTACTAAAAAGATGCTCTGCCATTGCTGCAATAACCTTTGATATCGATGGGGATGGTTTTTGCTCTGCAGCAGTGCGGAGCACAACGTCGTAGAAACGCCATCTATTCGTCTTGCTGAGATCATAAATCGACCGGAGGATCGCTTCTTGAGATCAAGTTTTTTAAAGATTATGCAACACGTATAACACGCATACCGTTAGTGACTTACCTGCACCTTGGGTATCCCGTGCCATTTTAGATGTTGATAAGTTTTATGATATCATGCGCGGCATCCTTCTATATAAACGCACATGCACACTATGGTCAATATCTAATTGATGGTTCAGTTAGTTACATGCAACCCCTAAAACGATTTGGGCCTCGACCGTAGGGGTAGAAGACGGAGGTGCGGGAATGTCCATAGCCTTAAATATTTTTGCTTTAGGGCAAAAGTCGTTTCAAACATGGAAACAAAATTGTATAGAAATTGTAATCTTTAAATTATTTTGTCAATTTAATCTTTTTCCGGAAGTAATGGGGTAAAAATTGCATTAGAAGCACTTCTTTGTCAATTAGAGAAGTTGCATTGTAAACGTTTTTGTAAACGTACTGCAGGGGCATGAACATATTTTTCGGGCGAAACGCTGTAGCCCCTAAGGTTTTGTCCCTACACCTATGTTTGAACTGCAGAGCATCTCGTCAAAAATTGGGTCGTGCACAACTGTTTTGACATTTTACAACTTCTTTAGTTTCATAAACCAAGATGCGAGTTAAGTATGCTATACTGCCAAGAATTTGAGAAAAAAAATGTCAAAAAGCAGGCGATTGGGCTAGTGCATCATACAGGCTCATGCTGCTATAATTCACCATATTAAGCAAAGCACCCACGCAACTGAACAACTGTCATTGCACTTTGGCAAAGACATATTTGAAAAATGCTTGGTGCGGCTCAAGATGTTCATGAATACGAAAGAGTGTTTTTCCCGATCCGTACGCAAAGATAAGTACACCGAGTCAAAACTGTTGCACCATTCAGCACCTGCCCGAGAAGACAGGTGAGCAAAAAGAAATGACGTCTTGTTTTTGGGTTATTGTAAAGTATACACGTGACACGGTTACGTTGTTATGAGACCTTTCATGCACAAATATAATTGTACATTGGTATGAGGCCTTTGCATGCACGTGTCTCACCAAAAGGTGAACTTGTACTTCGTCGTCTCGAGTGTGAGTTGTCTTCTGAGTCTCTGCGTCGTTATTCACGTTGAGAGGCACCTTGATTTGTTTCCATCTATAGTCTACAATTAAGTTCAGATCAACTGTTCATTTCTCACCGTGGCACTCTTCACGCGTGAATACGAAATTATAGTCGGTGACTCAAATCAAGCTTCATTTTGTCATTAGTTGGCTTTACCCTGCACAGAATAACGTTTTGTCTTGAATCCACTGCGTTTTTTACAGAAAGACCCAATGAACTGGAGTCTATAAGTTTTTGAAAAAGCTTGCGTCAACGCCAGAATGCTTTCAAGCAAGTTGGCAGTCATGGATGCAAAATGTTTACCGGCTTTGCGTAGTTTAGAGAAGAGTTGGCGATCAACATTTAAAGAGGTTTTGCGTCTTAATCAGGTAGATAAGTAATAGCAAGGGAACTGCAAGCGTTTTGCTCACAACAGCAAATGTTTTTTATCTTGTGCAGTCCCTCATTCTGCTGCCACATACCCTTTTCTGGTTAACAACGATGTAGTCTCCTAAAAGAAACTTAATTCAGGTTATGACCCTGCTGCAGCAAATTGCACCATTTGAAAATGTTTTATTCCAGTCCGGGGCACGACAAATTTTGAAACTGACAAACTTTTAACGTATGTAAATGTAATCAACAGTCTTGAGTTGGGATATTTTTTAGAGATTTCAAAATATGATATAACAAGAAGGCCGCTATGGTAAATTAGCTAGATAAGAATAAGGTTGTAGCGTCACACCCTGAATATTTTTCGGTGAATATTCTCATATGGTCGTACGAGTTGATTGGCAGCGAGGGCGATTTTTTTCTGAAAAGTGAGAACCGGACAAATTTGTCAAAGCATCTAGCAAGAATCCATAAAGATTGGGCAAAAATTTGAAATTTGGAAAAATTTTGCAGGGACGGTAGGTACAGCAAGGTTTGGGAACTATCATAAAATAAAACAGGAAGTACTGAAACCAGTGTGAAACTATAGGTTACTAAAATGAAACGCAAAAATTGTTTGTCCTCCAGAATAACTCAACGCCCGCACAGACACAGCTGTGAAAGTTCTGTTCCGATTTTTAGATCTTTCATCACTAAAATCAAATTTTAACTTCTCACAGGTCCGGATTCTCAGCAATTTCTGTAGATGAGAGATAATGAGATGCCAGGTTTTCAAACTCTTTATTCAATATCTTTTACAGTCAGTGCTTTAGTTGCTTTCTAGAACAGAGTTCGGAAAACTGGGATAAACTACAGTACCCCAAATGGGGTAAAATTGAATAATTTTGGGGCTAAATTATTCATATGCTGTCCTCCTATAAACAAGACTTTTTCTAATATATTTGTCTGGCTATTAACATTGCGTACAATCCATTTCGATTCTTAAATAACTGTGACACAGTTTCATTTTTCTTGAAATAATTTTTAGTAAAATATTAAAAAGCCACCTGACCCTGCCCTTAAAGAACCCTTTGAAAATTAAATTGCATCAAACTTCTTACGGTACCCGTTCTATTGTTACTTGTTATGTTTCTCGAAATAACACGTTAAATCTGCTGCTGCTACCGTTCTGGACGTAAACTAAGTCTCAGGTTTCTAAAATTCGTACAAATGCGATTTTTATGAAAATTCATCTTTGCACCAATATTTCAAAAAACATTTTCAGAATCTAGGCCTAGAGCGAAAATGCTATCCTGATGTAGTGCTTGTGTATAAAAGCGAAAGCTGCAAAACCACAATCTGCATGCACTTGCGATCCTACCTGTTTCAAGACGTGTTCTTCCCATTTTACGCTTACGTACTCACACCAAGTTTCAAGAACCATGGTCTCGAGTAGACAATTCTGCAGCTTGCCTTCACTTCTGAGCCATTTTTGCTTATGGCTAAGTTGATTAAGTTTTGTTGAATTATCTGCATGCGACAATACTGCCCAAGATGTTTCCTTCTACTTTTGGCTACGTCAATTACTGCTACAGTGCTTGGTTGTTTTTTAGCAAAGCTTTGTGTCGGTTTCGCAGCTAGTAGCAAGTTTAAGACAACAATCAGTTTTCGATTAATTCACAACTACATGCTGTTTCTTAGAGTCTTCATGAAAATATTGATCAATTTTGCTGCCAATCTTTCCATCTACAAACTTCCAGTTGCACTTGACCTAGCTCTAAATTGTTTCTGAGGTGACGGTGTCTTTATCTCACAGCAAAACTTCAATGCACTTTACTGTTCCAAACCTAGATTCTATTTTGAATGTTGCCTGAGGCTACCGGCTTACCAGGCGGCATAACGTTCTGAACAACATCAGAGACTTTGTTTCTGTGAAAGGGCTCCTTTCCTCCTTTCGATAAGTAAGACACCGCGTATAGCCTACAGGGAAGCTGTTTTAGCCTACCGGGAAGATGTTTGACGTGAGAACAGTTACTCTACACAGGGGTAATGTGTTCTTCTGAATAAGCGTCTTATTCATTCATACAGTGAGGTTTCACAGAAAAACCTTGGCCTAGAAAACTGTGTGAGTAAAGGCAAGACAAAGATATTGTTAAAGAATGTCCAAAACGATACCTTCCCGACAAAAGACTACCATTTTTCAAAAATTATGATGCTGTGTATGGGCTGAAAAACTGGATGCAGCAAATAAAAATTATGTGAAAAGTTTTCTTTTTCCCGCAATAGTGGTAGCGCGGTTATGATCCTAGAAAACAAAGTCAGCATCTATTGGGTCTTGCATGCTGTCTGTGATCCTGGAAAAAAGCAAGCTGCAGTGCGCCATATAAAAAAACGTGTTGCATTTCACACAGGTCGAGCATCTCTAAAGCAAAGACTGTTAAGCCGGTGAAACCGATTCAAAAAAGACCAAGGTCATCACCGAGATCGAGAAAAACCTGCAAGAACATTGCCAAAACCGAGATCAACTCTTTTTTCAAAGCCAAGTCGACATTTAGAATACCGTTGAAGTCAGGATGAAAACATATATCTTAAATCTTTAGTTTTTTCGATATCAGAAACCCAATCATTGTTGAAAGAACAGCACAAAACTTCTACAAATGTCATCTTAAGGTATCACAATTGACGTTATAGTGCACTCAACAAGCAATTAAACCTTTTTGAGGGAGTGCAAATGCAATACAAACTGAAAATTTGTTCGACGAGCAAAAGGTTTGAGACCGCCATTTCGTTGAGGCCGAGACTTCCTTTGATATTTTGCAAGCCTAAAAATCCGCCTGCCTAAAAATCCGCCTGAGACTAAAACAGGCTTGTAATAACATTTAATCTTGGAAAAGGTAACGGGGTTACAGGAAATTGATTTCGAATGCAATGTCTTCTTTGGTAGAAGCCCTGCAATTACAAGGTTTTCATCTGCTAAGTGCTGTTAATAGTACTGTAATTCTCCTGTATGATCAACATTGCCCAGTGATACGATTACGTTTGGTAATACGGTGACGTGTTTGCCTAGTGAGCTTGTTACGCTTTGCAGAAACCAAACTGCCGCATTCCGAATTCCTATAATGCACGATCAGCATGGCGTAGCCAACCCAAAATTTGAGGGGGACCAAAATGTTTGACTTTAAGCAAGCAACAGTATTTTGTTTGGGACACCGCTTCTCAAAACACACAATGACTGGATAATGCTAAACATTTGGGGGGGCATGGCCCCCTGGTCCTTCTTTGGCTACGCCTATGTGCATGATTCTTAAAATTTTTACAGACACCTTCACTCGCAGCCGTTGAAACAGGCGTACGACTTTATTTATATACGTAAAAATCTCGTCAACCTACTGTACTTCTCAGGCACAATGAAAGCCGAAGCATCAAGTTACCGTAAAGTTCAAGTTTTCGAATCAAGTTCAAGTTTACGATTAAAGCCACTTATCGATAGGCACTCGCAGACAATCGTTGGCAGCACGCACGTGCTCGCCCTTGCAGAGCGTTTCAATCAAAAGCGCGGTTCTACACTTACAGCAAGGAAAGTAAGAAATAAGCGAATGTCTTTAACGCGTTATACAACTTTCTATACAATAATGTGTCTTCGATTTTTGAGTTTTCTCCTCATGTCGTAGTCCGTCACGTGATAAGTTAATGCGTCTGGGGAGTGAGCTGACGTCCCAGCCCGTATGGCGTCATTCCACTTTGCGACGCTACTTGGTTTGTCCCCATCTGGAAAAACACGTCAATTAACGGACTACTTGCGTTTGACTTTACATCATTTTTGCAGAAACACATGATTATTTGTGATTTTATGCAGCTATTGGTGAAACAAAATACGTGTTTGTTTTGTGTGTGAACTTGTATCCTGTATCTAGAAAAGTCTCACGCCTTGCTCTTGATTTCTCCGGCAATCGGTGAAATGACGAAAGCCAAAATTCGAATTATTTCAATTCAATTAAGGTTTATTGAATCTAGAACTAAACAAAATGGAATAAAGACCGTTCGTACTACTCATGGGTTTACGCAGTGAACAAGCTACTATCTTACATTACACTGTATAGCCACGAGCAAGGCAAGACATACAGAAGCTATCCCGGCAACACCGAAATTCCATTTGCTTGTTTTTAATGTGTCTAGCATTTGGCTGGGCTGTAATTTTAGATTGCGCGCTGCTGCAGAAGTATTGTTTTTGATATATGCCATAATGGATAATGGTGGTGGCAGTTGCGCGCTTCTTTAGGTAGTCTGAAAAGATACTGGACCTTTCTTAGTTGGTTCTTGTAATTTCCAGATTCATTTCGCATTCAGTTTCTTTCATTAAAGAACCTTGATTGCGTATTTAATTGTTTGCTAATTTTTGGTCTCACTTCGACTGAAACTACTTTTCTTGTAAACATGCCCCTAGCTTTATTCCCCGATTTTTCACGATTCCGCTTAGAACATGTCAATACAAACGATTGAATATGACGCTTTAAACCTGTTCGATAATATTGCGATATATGTGATCACTTGCCACGTTTCCTAGTAGTTTAGTTACCAGTCAAAAGAAGGTACATCATAGCTTAGAGAAGAAACAAAAGGAATATTAAGTTTGTGTCATTTTTATTGGCTCTACACAGGAAGTTACGCACCAGATTTATTTTGGAGCAGCAAAATTATGATGGCAATTGAATAAAATCTTCTTAAAGGTATTTAAACGTAAGATATAGCCATGCTCTGTCAGAGCAGCTGTCTAAAAAGCAAAATAGCTCTGAATCTCGATGCCTATTGAAGTCCGATAAAACAATAAGCCATTGCATAAGAAGATATTAGAATGCAATCGAAATGACATTCTATATTCTGACTAAAAACGCATAGAAACGTTTACCACTTATCGCATCAAACAGTGAATCATGCATTAAATAAATCATTACTGTAAATACAAAATTAAAATCACCCAAGCAAAAATTTGGAAAATCATTAATCAAATTCAAAGCTAAGGCAGAATAGACGCCACCATTTCTGCGTTAAAATCATCTACCAGAAATGCAGCTTCGGCAAGGTCGCAAATTGTCGCAAATGCTCTCTAAAATCTATTTATCTTTGTCGGGCCCAACCGGGACACGCAACCGTTCATTCCACCAGTTTAAGTTATCCAACTGGGCAGGGCTTGTCAAACGCTCTTTATTTGACACTGCTTGGCAAAACTCCATACTTTTGTTATTTCCAAAATTCTGTTTTCCAAACTGAGATACCAAATTCCTCAAAATTCTGTGACCCTTATCGCTTTTTGTTTCGATGATAAAGTTTTATTTAAGGATACTATTCCTCGTACCTAATTAATTGCTAATATCATCAACCACGGAGTACCAAATGGAGTTTTTCCGAGGAAACCCAAAATGACAATTTTTTTATAAGTTTCTATCCATGAATGTGAAGTTAATGGTAATCCATCTCGCTCAATATGAAGTAAATTCGTTTGCATGTTATTTTGTTAAAAAAACTTATACTATATACGGGTTGTTGATGGAGTTCCAGGGCAAAAACCACGAAACACGCTGTTTTTTATGTGCTGCACAGTGCAGCCTGCACTGTTTGTATGTTTCGTGGTTTGTGCTTCGTTTACTAAATTTGCTGACAATTGAAATCTTTTTTTTTTCGAAACATCGAACATGACCGTATCTAATTCTGAGACTTGTGCTTTCTTTTCAATGTCTTGACCATTGTTTCTGGAACTACTGTATTGCAAGTCGCCAACTCCCGATTACATCTACATCATCATAGCTAAAACTAACTGGACGCACGTACATCATAGCTAAAACGCGCAGTTACATTAGCTGAAGCTTTCCAGGAGGTAGTGGTGAAATGATAATCACGTGACATGAAAATCACAAATTATTATTAAGGCCTTCGCGGAAACTTGGTTTTCAATTCCAGCGAACAGCCTACAGCGACTACAACGTCTCAGCAAACAATTGAAACAAATTTCAATTTTCTGAGAAGTGGAAATAGATACAACTTGTACAATGTGTTAATTAGAACTCATCGATATAATTTAAGATGAACGACAGCTAAAACTAAAGTATTATACACTTTTATTCATTGATTTTTGTGATGGTGGTAGTTAAATCAAATAATTACTTATGATGCGGTTAGGAGTTTAAATAAACGCTATGAAGTTAAAACAACTTGCAGATGCAGACAGCTTTATTATATAAAGGCCACTCTCGTTGGATGTGGCTTATTCTCACACAGGCCTCATCGTGTGCTTGTTGAGAAAAGATTGAAGAAAAACAGCCTTTTTGAAGTATAATTTACTTTTTCACAACAAACATAAGGTTTTGTGTTGATATAAAAAATCCCAAGCTTTTAATTTGTTTAAATTTCTACAGCAGCCCAAGCTGCCAGTCCTTCCGTGGAAATCGTTTGCACTTTCAATCAATTCTTTTTACTGTTTTGCTGATACCCCTTAATCTGTTCATCAATATACTGTACACCAAAAGTATATTAACACAGTGTATTCCTATTTCTACCCGTATGCCACGTATGTACCCAACAGCGGCAACCCTAGCCCCAATACTCCTAACTTTGTTTAATATTAGTGTACATCAAGAAATATTCTCCAAAGATGAATTTCAAACCAAATATGTAGCGTACTGTACTGTTTCTTTTTGGCACCTCTGTCATGACAACAAAATGAGTTGGAGAAATGCATACTGATCTCCTGAGTATGCCCTCTAGATGTACAGCTTTCCCTACACTTGTGCATCGTGAACCAAGTTGATAAACTTCGCATTTACAATTTAAACATGAAAATTGCCGGGCTTCAGCAAAGCTCACATTGGTGTTGCAACAATATTTTGAAAAACAAATTTTGTACGCAGGGCCGAAGTTATCGCTCATTAATTTCATTTTATTTATTTGCTCACTTATTTATTTTCTTATCAGCTACGTTGCGATCTTACTGAGGTGAACCTTTAATACGCCAGTGTTTAAATGTAACTGGGTGTTTTAAATTATTGCACACAATTGCCATCAACTTGAAAGCTGTCTTGTTGATGCGGACACGCAATGCAAGCACGTCAATCAATCGTAATATTTAGCTCAGGAGCCCTTTCTCACGCTCAACATCTTATCGCTTGTGAAAGCAAGCACATGATTTTTTCCAAGCCAAAATGTAGACAAGCTATAAAAAAACTCAAGAGTTGCGTTTCAACAATTTCTCGAAAGTAGTGCTTGCCGTTTACAACCACGGACGTTTGGCCTAACCCCTTTGTTAAAAGTTGGCGTTCTTTGAAAAAACTTCGTCCTGGCTTCCCTCTTTTATGTCAGTGCTTGTTGTCTTTACGCTGTAATGCCATTGCTTGATTTGCAGAAAAAAACGGTTCGGTTATACAGTTTAGCTCATACCTGCGAGCAACGTATCAGTATCACTTTTTTTAATGAAAATCTAGAAGTTCGTCTCGTGGTATCATTCAGAAATTTGTACGCTACATATTTTACTCTAAGACCTGAGTTCTTTTCGCTGCACTGTGCCGTATACATGAACGGTCCCGGTACCTCGCATATGGTCAGTTTTCGGGAAAGTCAATCAGAGATGGGCAGGCACTAGTTAATTTTTCCTGTTTTCCACGCTAGGTTCTGTGCTTTGCTGGACACTTAGATCGACTACAGATTTCGGCAGATGGGATGTTACAGGTGACCTGCTCGAATCTGTGGTGCGACCCTGAAAACAACTCAGCCGTACCTGCAAACCAATCACATTGCGTCCTTCGCGAAGCTTTTGCTGGTCGAAATCTCGGACATTCTCATCAGCAATCTTCACACCGATTGCTGGACCGTCGTAACCTTTCTTCTGAGCAACCGCACTGAGCTTGTACATGGTCACTTGTACGGCGCCCAAGTTCTGTGCCTCGTACAGATCCACAGTCTTTTGGAGCAACAAAGGCAAAAGGAAGTTGCCAGCAAACAATAACATCTCCAAGATCGTTTGTCAATTGAGATTCATGATTTTCAAGGTGATACCATGCAAAAATTCACTGATTTTAAAAAAATGCTTTTTCTGTATAAATTTTTCACGACACACTGCATCTTCACAGTTTTTATACGTTCAAAATTTAGTCAAACAGAAAACTTGGCGCCTTCGCAACCTGGCCAATTTGACCTTTGACCTTTGACACGTTTTGCGGCGAAAGTGATATTTCGTTTCAATCATAACTCTTATTATACACAAAAATAATTGGAACACTTAAACTACTTCAGGTTCCAAAACTGCAACTCAGGATTTTAGAAAACATTGCAACCTTGTCGTTACCATATTTTGTATCCAACAACAGGGAAGAGTGTGTTTTTTAACAGTTTTTAGTAAAATTTTTACGATCCGATTTTTTGTCCATTTTACCTGAAACTGGTCTTGTGCTTTTACTCCGTATTCTGCAATCGCTCTTAAGAAATTTCCGATGTTTTCATTTTCTTTAGATTTTCGCATTGCCTAAAAATAAAAAAATTGCTTGCCGAAAAAGAAAAAGTTGCAAACTACCAGAAAAACAAGTGTCTTGCCCAACTGTATGCCCACTGATGAAAACGATAGTTTTAAATAACTGGAATGTTATTTATAATGTGCACACAGTCATATACGATTTACAGTTTAAACAAGGGGATAGATATTTATGAAATATTTGGGTCAGCTTTTTATACCAGTAAATGCACGCATTTAATCAAGACTTTGCGTCGCTTGAAAGGTTATTATTGCATGTGATTGGAAAACACAGAGTGGCATTCACTCTTGCTTGTTTTTTGCTTTTAAAAACAGTTAAATTCAAGAAAATAAATTTCATCTTCGTCAGATCTGCCCAGTAACTACTTCATACATCTTAGAAATATGCTTGTCAGTGTAAAGAAGTATTTTGTACTGACGAAACTAAGCACTTATGAAAAAAACACTAAATTTTTATTTCTTTAAAATATTTTCTAAGAAACAAATTTTCTGAAAGCCAATAGATTCAATCTATCAAGTTTTACCAACCTGAAACAAATAAGTTCCTGGGTGCAAAAATAGCCCGGAAACACACTGAGATTTTCTTTGATATAGCAACAGGTGTTGATTAAGCGCAGAAAAAAGAAAATTGGTTTTACCTCGATTTTGCACGATGACGTATCGTTCACTTTACAGGATCCCTCTTGTATGGTGTTCATCAAATTACAGAGGACATGGCCATCTTTGAGCCACTCGTGGAAAGCCTGCAAACAATCATCTTGTGATCAGTGGTATCTGTGCTGTAAAACGGTATCTGTGGTGTAGAAACGTAAGGCAAGGTGTGCGTATGGAACCCCGGTGCAGTCAAAACACTGAGTTTGTTACCGGTATTGGTTAAATATTTTAAAAACCGTCCTCTCAAAAGAAAACAAAAATGACAAGCCAGGGTAAACTTTGCTGCTACAAAAACTGTTAAAGTGAAGACCTTAAGTAACACTGAAAAAAGCCATGATCGGTGACAAGGTTATAATTAAAATGTAACAGACCTTTTCTTTACAGAAAAATCATATTAGTTTCAACTTTGTTTTCATCGACCACCTATCCTGGTTATTTCACTTCAAGCAAAAGTGTCAAAACATTTTTTTTAAGTGAACGTTCGTTAAAAGTCTTACATTTTTGTTACGAGGTATATGTTGGTGTGTATTGGCACATATTTGCTTTTCGCTCCGAAACTTGGCGATAGTTTAGCCCTCTCCCCGAGCACATTCAAAACACCGCGAAACTCTACATGATGCTGTAACGTTAAATGCTTGAGGCTGGCAAAGCGTATGTTTAAAAATTTTGAGCACAACACAGCTAATTGTGTTTTTCTGTTTTCTCAATAGGATTAGGAACAATATCACCCAGTACCGTCAGCAAAAAGTCTTCAATGCGGGAGCTTTGTATTTGTGCAGGGGGGCTTGACATTCTGAAAATTTGATGAAACTCCACTGATTTGTAATGTTTCATATTTCAAGTTTGAGAGCTTTGAACTTTGTTTGGAGGGGCTAAGCCCACAAGAGCCCTCTGTGGCGACAGGACTGGTGTTGCTCTTACAAAAATTGTTGTCTTTGTCCAGATTGAGTGGAATGGCTTTCTGGTTGCATCCATTATAAACATTACAACAAGCGTAAATGTTTGTAAGATTTTCACGACAACTTGAAACGGATAACGAAAAATCGACTTTTCCATTATCAAATAACTGTGTTTCTTCCGCCAGCTCATTTTTTCCCACTGCTAGCGAAGTCGATTAACAAACGATCAAAGAGATGCTTATCTTCTCATTGCCCATTTTCAGTCCCGACTGCCAGACATACAACTTGAAGGTCTATGCTACTTTTTTAATGATATGATAATATAGTTGAAAATAACTCTCGGTGAACTTCATCTTTGCATGTGAAATGCCTATGTGTGTCAGCTTTTTAAACGTTAGCAAGAAAAACTGCAGATACTTCTGAACATCAGTGTATACTATAAACAAATCATAAAATGCAAAGCTTGATTTCACTTTTTGCATAAGATAGCATAACATCAGTTTATGGTAAAGTCAACAGCAACAAAGGAATGAGAAACGCTCCGAGGTCTCGGAGGCATTTAAGGCCAATTCAAACATGCAAACAATTATCGTGTAACACAACGACGAAAAGGCCATTCTCCCGCCAATCAACATTTTGCAAAACTGTAAAAACAAATATATAGGCCGCCTGATATGACGTGGCTGAATGTTCCAGATTACGTTTCGAAAACGCTTACGTCATGTCCTTTCTCGCAAGGAGCATATCCTGTTACGTTCGAAATCCACGCAACAACCTCAGCCTCGTCTTCGTCAGAGTACTTCGCTTTCATCCTGTCCTGCACCTCCTTGGAAAATCCATATCCTTTGGGTCGGTTGGCCATAATGTTAATTAGTACTTTGTTCAAATATTACTTGCAAACTAAAATCCTACGCTTTGCCTGCAAAACAAAAACACCTTTTCGTTTTTTATGTGCAGTGCTTGGAAATGGTATACACATGTTGTGTGAACTACCAGCTACTCAGGGATGATTGTTTTGTGACGTCTACTTCAATGAAAGAAATTTTGAAAACATGAAAAGGGCACTGAAATCGAATTGCAAAATGGCGATTCTGCTACTTTAGACGGCTATTTCACTGAAAAATATAAATGACTTATTGCGTCAGAAATTCGACATTCTTCTATTAACATCGGAAACTGCGACTTCCACAAAAACTTTGAAAAATTTTAAACTGACTCTTCCATTATCCAACTTAGTCAAAAATAACTTTACTTGACGAAATGGCGACTTCCCTCAGAGTACGCGGAAACATAATCCATCTGTCAAGAAATATTGCCGCATCAGTATTCTCGATAAAGTGAAATGAATTTTCCTTTTTTTAAAAAAATGGACGCAAGTTTTCAAGCTCGAAAGTGGGACACTTTAGAGTTTTTAAAAAACCAAAGGATAAAATTATTGTAGTTAAAAGCTTACGTTCTATAAACATTCCACCTTCTACCTGTCAATAACGTAACAAAACTACAGGCCAGTTTACAGAAATTCCTCTACGTTGCCTTCAATTCTGGATCTGTGCCTGTTTCAGAAACTCGTAGTTCCCACAAAAAAAAATATTTCTTCCGTTTGCTTCTTAGACACGCCATTCAAGCCTTACTTACATTCACAGCGTTTAGCCCTTTATACATCCAACAGATATGGCTCTCATACTTGCTGGGCCCGACGAACTGGAGCAAAACTTTTTAAGCGAAGATGCAATGCCGAGCACACTGTATGTTTACAACAAAACGGCTGTAAAAAGATCTATTTCACAGAGAAAATAACTGTCCAATTATTTGTTTCTGGTGTACTTCACACCCGTTACCATTTACTGGGTCTAGAGGTTATCCGTCGTAATAATGTTTAGTTCACAGTTTCACCAAAAATCTTGAACTCAAATGTGTGGTTAATGTGCCTTGGCAGGGTTCTTTTATAGAACTTCCTTGACGAATGCCAACATTCGGATCGTAGATGCTTGCAAAGTGTTGGAACGAGGCAGCACAGCACCTAAATCATACCGTGAAGTACCTTCACCAAAATGCAGTAATAACACATCGTCAGAAAATCTGCAGCTTGAACAGAACATTTTGAATAACCCCAAGCAATATGCGTGGCCAGCGGAAAAATTCTTTTTGGGAGGGAATATTTTGACTTTACGCGAACAACAGTATTTTGTTTGGGACACTATCTCTCAAAGAACAAAACGACAAGGTATGCTAGAAATTTGGGGGGCATGGCCCTCTTGGCTCCCCTGGCTACGCCTATGCACCCAAGCCCATAACGCAGAGCGCTCGAAGTATTTGTTTAATGTCGCTCTAGCCAGAGTCACTTTTTTGTCATCGTCGATCAACTGAACATTCGCTCAACAGCTACCTGTCCAGAAACCTGTTGAGTTAGGTTACGTAGAATAGTTGCTGGCAATGGCATAAAATAGGTCTCCTAAAACACGGCATGAAGGATCCGTGCGTGTAAAGCCAATGCAAAGCACTTGTTTTTGAAGTGGTATTTGAATTGCGTTTGACATGTCGGTTACATTTTTTAAAAGATGATCTGGAACCAATAGTAGTAAAACGTATTTATATCTTGGCGATGTATGTCACAGGATTTCACGAAAACTGTCCCATCACAATAAAAGCTGTGCTTCAGGTTACTTTTCAGATCACCTGATGTTAATTCTTGTGATAATGTTGCTGAGTTTTAAAAACTTGCAATAGTTTTAGTCCAGAGTTAGGCAAGGTTAGTCTGAAGCAGTTTTTGCAGTTGGTGAGCAAGAGCAAAGCTAGAGCATTTGCATAGCAAATAAAAAGGTCCATCCTATTTATTTTCTGACGCTAATGAACAACACAAAACAAAACCGCATTTTTAACAGAACGCGAAAAGTTACGATTTTTTACACTTCGACTTCGCCACCAAATTTTGAAAAGTACTTGATAGGTTTTGTAACGTACACAATCTTTTTCATGCAAGGAAATATGGTTGTTTTAACACCACCCGAAATCCCAAGCTTGACGCCACAGTGCAGTGAGATTTATCAAACAAGGACCGTTTGCGTGATTGCATGAATAAAATTTATTGCTCTCTCCGCTCTGAATGTCTAACAGAGGGGTGTATAACACAGGACACGCGTGCCAACGTAGCACGCCGTAGGTTCGTAAATGGCACGCGCGAGCGATTAGGTTCAAGCAAAAAGGTAATTTTCTATTCGGCGTAAATCACAGTAATTCATGATATTTGTCTGCTGTTGCAACACTTTTTTGTTGTTTAAAAAGAAGTTCATTTGCAAAGCTAACAATTATTTGTAAAAAGCGTAGCACGGGACCAAATTATATGAAAAACTGTGGCGTGCATCCCCATTCGAGACGGACGTCACCGGTCTAACGTGTCGAAAATGTTTTAGCCACCAAACGTTAGCTTAATATCAATACTCCAACATGCAATTCACATTTGAAACACAGTCAATAATTCGATTCAGCTACACGCGTCTGCCTAAGACACTGATAAGCGATTCTACTGTTTTAGCGAGCCACTCATTTCATATGATATGTGACCATTTAACTGGCCTTTTTAACTGCGACGAACCGGGCGAAAACAGGTAACGGGGAAATTCTATCTAAACCGTTGTAATAAAACAAAGTTGCTAGAAAAACAAGGATAAAGAAGCCGCTTACATTCAGTGTTTGCCTAAACGCCAATTTTTCTGCAAACAACAAAAAAAAGTTCATCGCTACATCCGATTCTCTAATCACGCCAAAATACAACTTTCACACTGCCACGGTGAACACCAAATGGAGGGCAGTGATGGCAAATGAAAGGCCTAGAAAAACCGGCCCCCACTGGCGGTAGACATTCGCATGTGTGGACCTTGGGCACTGTTGATATACAATTCCAGATAACTGGTTCTGTGGCATAAAAGTTGGTTATTCTGCAGTTCGTTCTGGTGCAGGCAAAGGTGACCTGCAGTTCACGCAAAATTATCCTATGCCCTTCTGAAAAAAATTAGCTGCAAAGTCCGTTTATTCCAACAATCAAAAATAACATATGCGTATGATCTGTACCCGTTCCAAGGCCTATCTGTACACAAAGGCGCTTTCTTCTGGAGCCGATTTCAACAATCTGTGGCCTAGCAAAATCAGTGGAAAGAGTTTAGCACTAAAAGCGTTTATAGATGGTGGAGGGTATGAAAATACAGTTAGTCAAAATGTACAGTCTATTTACACAATCGTATTTTTCACCAAATCACATATGTTTTTCGTGAGTGTTACCACAAATGCAATAGAGCGGTTACGTTGTAGGCAGTATTGCCATCGGATGTGTGAAGTTTTTGGCCAGAAGTAACTGCTTTATCTACACTTAGATAACGAAACATAGCTTTCTGTGCAAGCGCAAATCAACAACCGAAACATTTACAACAAAGCGCAAATGAAATTGAGATGTCAGCAAGTACAAAATGGTTGCTCTTTGCTTTCACATCGACACGCAACGATGATGGACGGTTCATTAATTTTTTTCTCAGAAATAACAGTTTTTGGTGAGTGTCTGCCAAAGAAACCACCTCAAGTCTCCTGCGAACCTGGGATTTTTTCTCATGCGGCAAAAAACGCTAAAGATAACTGGCAGGTAAATTGGAAAAAAGCTCGTTTCTCAGAAAATCCTGACACTCTTTTTCACTTTTCACCTCTGGAGTGCTGCTAGTTGGTGGTATCGCCAGGGAGATGGTGATCACTTTTTTGTCTGTATATCGGTTCGTTTATTACTGTATGCCTTCGAACAGCTGAGAAAACTGTTGCACATGTGCTACTTGTAGGGTTGTAGCGCTAAAAACGAAGTGTGGGAATGCACCCTAAGAATTTAACCATTTTTCAACAGAACTTCAAACTCAGTTTCAAATGAGTATTTACAGTACTTTCATTCACTACAAACGAAAACATGAAAACGTGTGGGAACGCGTTCCCGCCCAACTACACACCTGGCAACTCGACATGAAGATTGAACAAATGTAAAGTAGTAAATCGCAGTGAAACTGTCTTCAGCTGCGTGCTCCAACTCCTCAACCTGCATAGGCCATTCATCGCTTATTACGAAACAGTTATTGCTCAGAAACGTTTGAAGAAGCTTAGCTTGCCCATCAGGCACAATTTGAAGGGAGTGCAAGTTTGCGGTTGACATGTCTTTCGCAGAAATTTGACTTTCTGTGATTTTTCAAACTGAGATTTGGTCAATTTCGACGTATCTGAAATGTACTGAAAACAAGAGAGTTGCAGAACATTGAGTTTGCAGTTTCGTTTTGCCAGACACGGCGTTCGAAGGTCATTTCCAGGAAACGTCTAACAGTCATCGGTTTTGACTTTGCCGCCCACGCTATGTCCATTACTGGCCGAAGAAATTTTGAGCTATCGATCGTTTATACAAAGTACTGTACATACTTTCAAAAATTTATTTCTCGCCTAATCGCGCATAGTACCTGTGAAATTTATTTCAAACTTCTTTTTCCCAAATAGAACTGCAAGTAAAGAAAACCGATGCAAAGAATGCAGAGCACAGACGTAAAAAATGTATAAGGCAGATCAGTTTGGTTAGCATGCCAGCCGCAATCCAAAGAATCAACCACCCAATCAAAACAACAGCGTGTTGATTGCAACGTAGCAATCATACCACTCAACAGTTCTGTAAAAAGCAGTGTATTTGGCTGTATATGTTGCTGTAATTTTACGCGCAACACAAGCAGTCTCGTGACATCGGACACCTCACGCAAGAGTCGTCTAAGTGCAAAGCAGTCAATTGCTTGTCTGTAAGCAAAAGTCACCAAGCAGATAAAAAACACATGAAAGACGAAGCAAATGCAGCTTGAAACAAGACAAGGATCAACGGATTTGCGAATAATTTTGATGCGAAAATTCACAGGCTGTGCCATGCATGCAGATGCAGCTGAATCGCTTATGGAGGACAAGTAAAATGCTGTCATTGCGCAATAACGGCGATTCTCACCCCCACGTTCGAAGATTCAAGGAAGGTTTTATGAGTCCAGAGACTTCTACTTCATGAAAACTAATGGACATCAATTAATATTAAACCAGAGCTTTAGCAGTAACGCCAAACATGAAATTTACCACTAACTTCACAATAACTTGGTAATTTACTGTAACAAAGATTCATACTGGTAGGGAAGTTAGTTCGGAGTCTGAAGCTCTGGACTGGGTGCACACAGGTCCGTAGTCAGGTTTTAAGGTTTGGGGGGAAAAAGATTTTAGAGGGGTAAGGCTTTTGTTTTTATTATATGGTTAAAACAATGTTTTTCTGGGCACAACAAAATTTGGGGGGCACTAAAAAATTGCGGGAGCACTGCCCCCAAATGTCCCCTGTAGCTACGGGCCTGGGTGCACTACAACACAGAGTGTGAAAGAAGATTACTCAGCGTGGCGCCGACTTATTTTTTGCAGGAAAAGAACTTCAACCAGCGCAATAAGATTCATGAATCCGAAAGCCTGCTTTCCTTCGATCCACCCGGAAGCAGTGGCGTAGCCAGCCCAGAAATTTGGGGGGTGGCAAAAAATTTGGGAGGAGGCCAAAATGTTTGATTTTTGGTGAATACCACTATTTTGTTTGGAAAAAAGCCTCTCAAAAGCATAAAATGACTATGTTTTCTAAAAATTTTGGGGGGCATGTTCCATTTGGCCTCCCCCTGGCTACGCCTATGCTCAGAAGGCCAACAAATGCAACACAAAAATACACGCACTTAAACTCTTCACCAGCAGCCGGTGCACGTTTGAAAACGGCCCAAGTCTCAATCAGAGCCATTGTAGTGGCTAGAATTCCGATACGAGGTCCGCTACACCATGAAGAAGCAACAGGAGCATTCTCGACTTTACAGTTTACTTAAAACACTTGTCAGTTCCATCCCATTCGATTCTACACTCTCCGGCTCAAACCATCATTTGTTAAAATTGACCTGCTACTTAAATAAAAACATCTGAGAATAGGCTTATGAGCTGCAAGGGAGAAGTGACTGAACAAAAACCCTGGTCCTGACCCAGTTGAGCTCATACAGTTTTGTAACACCCTACACAGAAACTTTCATTTGGAACGTTATATCCCATTCATTAGCTTCGTCAGCACTGAAATTTAGTTTGAACTACTTAAATGGCATCATAGGCTGTAATTTAGGCTGCATAAGACGACTGAGTTATAGTAAGTCAACAATCGCTAGTTATTTTCCGCAATTATCTTCTGCCTCTGCCAAATCAGCGTCAGCGATCAAAACCTTCAATAAGCTTACCTGCAGGCCAACAATATTGGGGTCTTTCTTAATTTTTGTTTGTCTATTTCTGGCTTATTTCCTTCGACACTTCACTCCAGTAGCCAGCTCGTTGAAGGGTATGCTTTACTGAAACACAGCTGAGCGTGAAGCAGGTTGCAAAAACTTCAACCATATTCTGGTCTTCGTAGAGATATAGCCTGGATTGAATAACAGCGATAGTACTACCGAAGTATACTGATTCACAGATGAAACACTTTTATGAACATTTTCGCAAACAAGGCGCTATTAGGAAAATGATAATTGCGTTATAATTTTAAAGAAATCTGTCGGAAATTAATTGAGCAGAAAAGGAATTTCGCAGTAAAGTTTTTATGTTAAACGAGTGGCCGATTTATCCTGTCACAATTGCTGTCCACCATTTACTTCAACGAGTCTATGAAAACGGTTCCAATAATAATGAACAAAGATTTCAAGAGCCATAAGTGTCCCAGTCACAAAATGCCTCATGACGTTTTGCGCCCAAGACTTTAAGTTTGTAATGCTTAAAATGCAATTGTGCTGAAACGATACCAAAATCAAATTTACCTGAAAGAGGCCAACTTTTGAAAGGTTGAACTTTTTATCGCATCCGAGAAAAAGGAGATATCTTCCTTCCTTTGATTTTCTCCCAACAGACAGCACAAGGGACGTAATTTGGTTTAAAAGAAAGTACATGGACAGTCTAACTGCCTAAGGTTTTTTCTTTCCACGTTTCGTCACAAAGTCACACCTCTGTCTAGCAAACAGTGTTTGGCAATTTCCTAACAAAAGTTTGTCCTAACGTAACGATTGGTTGCCATTTGAATACAACCAGTTTCCACTTACCTGACTGCCACAGACTTTTTTGTAGAATATCAGAGTACTGCATTGGCTGATCAATTTTTGCCAACTCTGCTTCCAACCTTTTTACTTAAGACTTCCCCGTTGCATTTGGTTTTACTCTAACACGTTCCTGGGTAGGTATAGCAGCTTCGCGTCTTTTTGTTTCAGCGAAATTCCTATTGATCTTATCATCCCGAATTTGTCACGACCGCTTGCAGGCATGTCATCGAACACACCGCAGAAGGTCCACATAAAATTGTGATTCTTGTGCTGATAGGAAAAAGTTATAAGGCCATACGTTTTTCGGACCTGGTACGGAACTAAAAACATGGGAACCCAGACTTAAATGCAGTGTTTTGGTCAAAAAATGTTTTGGTGCAAACTTTGCCACAACGACGCGGAGAACACCGGAAGTGGCGTAATAAGTTGTCACTGTTGATTGAAACGCACCTATTCAAAACTTTTTTAGCTTCCGGTTTGTGGCAACTGCATTTCAAAAAAATAAATTTCCACCAACTCAGTCATGAAATCATATCGGGCACTAAGCAATGCTCGCATTGCACTGGATAGTTTTTGCAATGAACATATGACAGCAGTGTACAGCAGATTACTTTTCATTCTGAAATTTCTTCTAGGCGCTTCCAGATGGAGCAGCTGAAACAGGCAAGATTTCATTAGTGTGAGTAGCACGAACTCGTTAACGTTTCACAAGCACTTGGTGGTCGAAGCTTCAAGTTACCGTTAAATCCAAGTCTCTCAATAACACCACAACCCGTCGATAAGCACTCGCAGACAATCGTTCGCACCACACGAGCTATATTTCCTTGCAGGGCGTTTATGTCATGAAAAGTGCGGTTTTGCGCGTACAGCAAGGAAAGCGAGAAATCATTTGAGTGTCTTTTTTACAACCAGCAGCTTTTTGCACAGTAAAGTGTCCTCAACAGTCTTCGATTTTTGATCTTTTTCCTCATTTCATTGGCCGACTGCGTATTTCAGTCGGTCACGTGTCAAAGTTAATCCGTCTGGGGGGTGAGCTGACGTCCCAGCCCGTATGGCGTCATTCCTTTTTGAGAGGCCACTTGGTTTGTTCCCATCTGGAAAAAAGGAAAAACTGTCGACTGGACCACACGCGTTCAGGGTTTAAGAAGTAAAATAAAGAATTTTTTGCGAGTTTATGTAATTAAATCTAAAATAAAGCGTTTGTTCCTGCGAAGATGAACTGCCGTGCACAACATACATCTTAAGATGTGTTTTTTTCTGGGGTAGAAATCGGTGAAAAATGAAATTCTAAATATATCATTTATTTCAAATCTGCATGTAATACAGAACCGTATAAATAGAAAATGACAATGCGTATTTCTTTTGTGGATTTACACAATCCACGTGCTTTGCTACTTCGGCCAAATATGCATCTAAGTGAAAGGGACCACAAGAAAGTTACTGCGCGTATAGTCGTTCATTCAGGGTCTCTAATCTACGGCCCGCGGGCCAAATCCGGCCCGTGAAACCTTTTCATCTGGCCGCAAGGGTATTTTGAAAAAATAATATATTTAAGTAAATATTTGTAATTTGGCAGAATGTAACATATCCCGAAACAATCCCATTACGGAAGATTTCCGGCCCTCGAACTGTTGTCTAATAGCTTATGTGGTTTTCTGACAAAAAAATTTGGAGGCGCCTGGCCTAATTTACAGTCGACCAGGACGAAGCCTGAAAACCTGTTTGTAAGACCTAGTCAGATTTCAATCAACCGCGAATTTTTCCTGACAGTCGGGGCTTTGAGCAAATCTTCGTTAGATCAGTGACTTATGCCAAGATTTATATTCCGACAAGTCAAATATAAACATTGTCCAACCATTGAAACCTTTTTTTAAAATCGTGTTAAAATTAGAAAAGTCTTTCTGGATCCTTGTTACGTTTTCGTTTCGTTGTTTTACAACGCTGCAGCACAGTCGCTGCTATCTTCGTTTTTACTCTAATTCTTCAGCAAAATAATCGTTTGTTAAGTCAGTAATAGACTCTCGGACCAACTCAAACATCACAAAACTAAATGCTCGAGATACCCAGTTACGGCATAATCTTTTCAAAATTGTAAAAGACACACTTTACACCAATTTTTTTCTGAAATTTGAATATAAATCAAACAATGGTACAGAGGAAGTCGCATATTATGGAACGTATTTATTTCTTGAGCAAAAAGAAAAATATATATGCAGACAAATTCAGCATTAGTATTGTGCATTCAGTTTTTTCTAGTAAACTGAGAAAAAATACGCCGGGTCTGAGATTCCAATCTGATGTATCAAACTATCAAAATAATCCGCTGTTTGCATTGTACTCGTCGCAGTCATTAATTCAATGGAAAGTTGTTTGTTGCAGCTTTGCAAACGTACAGTGCAAGTAGACAAGTGTGATTTGGTTGCCGTAAGGGCTTTTACCCATACCCAACGTTTGATTCTTGACAAAAAATGATTATTAACCTTTAGTATTTTTTTAATGAAGTGCAGACTTGGAAAAACTATACACAAAGAACTTTAGTATTGCATTTCATTTCTTTCCAGAAGACAGTGTAGGACGTTTATAAACATGCGAAATTGGTAACCCATAGACGTAAGTTCATCACTCGTTGAAACATTTCCCTGACGTTCATAATAAACTTCATCATTACTTTTTGCCTTGGATGTTGCTCTACACTGTTTCAGACTCGCCTAAAACATGGCTTAACATAATTTTAGTTTAAAATCTTTGTAAAGATGACACTCGTGACTGATGTTTTGGTCTAAAAAGTTAGCTCTTCACTTCCTTGCACCAGTCAAAAATCAAAATAAATTCTAACGCTTTTTGTTGCAATGCAGCGCACATGACAGCCGGTTGCCTTGCAGTCGGGTTTACCTTTAGGCAATAGGTATTCGATCTTTGTGTGGGAGCAAAATCTTTCCTCTTTTCATACCAATCTTGGTACTTGACGCTTCTAATTGTCACCGTGTTCGTCGTAACGCTCAGTAAAATCCTTACTTGTCGGCGTTACGTGAGACGGCAAAGCAAAAGACGACTACTATAAACTCACCTAAAATGGTACATTCTTACCTGCAAGCCAATCACATTGCGTCCCTCACGGAGCTTTTGTTCATCAAGTTCTCGAACGTTCTGATCTGCGAGTTTCACCCCGATTGCTGGACCGTCGTAGCCCTTCCTCATCGCTACCGAGCTAAGCTGATACATGGTATTTTGTACTGCTGGCAGGTTTTGTGCCTCGTATAAATCTACAGTCTTTGCACAAAAAATAAAACACATGCGACTTAAGAAGACACATAGAGAAATTTGACTGAATGCGTCTTGGAAAAATCATGCAAAAGTTTTACTAAGTTCATTAAAATTGTGTGGTTTTGTGTACACTTTCAACCGCACGTCGCGCCCATGTACTAAAAATCTTTGAATCTTGTCAGAGTGAGCTTGCTTGGCTCGGGGAGTTCATGCGAGATGTGTGCAGCTGTGGTCGGCAATAGTCCTTGGCAATGGAAGCAACATTTCTAAGTCCCAGGTATTCAGGTAATTGCATTTTCCCATTAAGCAAACAAGTTTTTCGAACGTCATTACAGCTAAAAATCCGTTTCTTGCCCGTTAAAACCATTCACGTCCCTTCATAGGCGTATGACAAAGAGGTCAGGGAGATGATCGAAGCCTTAGCGCTGCTGAACGCGTCAAAATCAAGCCAAGGAGGACAACGTTTGTCAATTTTCAGGTGGAAATGTCTCTCAATGGCAAAGGCAAATCGAACAGTTAAGGCCAATTGCATGCGGAATGAAACGTATAAAGTCAAAAACAATAACGTTGGGCTCGAAAGGATTAAATGCTGACGGATTTTCTTAACGTCCTATTCGCACAAGGCCAATAACCATCTCTTGCTCTTCACTTCTTTTTCCAGGCAAAAATTTATCAAAATTCCGTAAAATTTCAAACGATGCCAATCCAATTACCGCGAAAAATCTTTTAGTCACAGTCAGCATCACAAACAAAGGCAACGACATATTTATCGAGCCAAGCTGCTTTCATCCTCCAGAGCATGTCCCTTCGTACGGTTGTGCATGGTGGATCAATTGCAAGATTTTCTTGTTGCTAAGTCGTAAAATAAACACGTCCTAAGCATCTTGGATATAGACTCGGAAAGGAATTAATCGAAATAGCAAAAATAAATTTGTTACATTCTAGAGATACTTTCGTATTTTTCCGAATTAGTCGTTCACCAAATTACCTGAAACTGATCCTCCGCTGGCACTCCGTACTTTCCGATAGCACTCAGGAAAATTCCAATGTTATTCATTTCTTTATTTTTGCGCATTCCCTTAAAACAGCATAACCTTTGTTAGACGAAGAAAAAACAAATGCCAAGAAGAAAGTAACAGGTAATGCAAAGAACGAAGAGTTATAATCCAAATGTTTCGGCAATCGCTGTTCACATCACTACCACGTTGAGATATGAACGGTCAGACTTCCTACAAGCTTTATAACCATTAGACATATTAGAGTGATAAAAATGTAGCAAAATTGCAAATAAGCGGTATAGAAACGGGTGCTCTCACCCGAATAAATAAACCCATCTAATCTTTTTCCTGAAGATTCCTGAAGATCTGTGAGTACATTTACTTACAGAGAGAAGAGCGCAAAGCGTTATCCATCCCTTAAAAATCTTTTGTTATCAAACATGAGCTATTGAAGCTACAAGAAAAAATTTGTCCAAACCACGTCTGTCTGTTGCTTTTTACGTACATTTGAAAGAAACAACAGATTGTCATTGCAGATAAATATCTAGCAATAAATTAATGTGAACTTCAACCGATTTCGAAGCTTTGCAAATGTGAGAAAAATGTGGTTTTACCGGGTTCGTGCACGACGCCGTGTTATTAACTTTAGTGCAAGATCCAGGTTGTATGATGTTCATCAATTTACATAGAACATGGCCATCCTTGAGCCAGTCGTGGAAAGCCTGCAAACAAATGTCGAGGGACAAGTGTAGGTAGCTGTGTTGCAGAAATGAAACAGAGGATGTGTTGTAACTGTGGTGCTAACTAAACCAACGTGTTTGACAACATGCACGACTGAATTTGGCTGAATATTTCGAAAACAAAATAAAAATATGATCATGCATAGACAAAAAACTATCTAGTAAAACTGTGGAAAACGGAAAATCGTTGACATTAAAACGGTAGCAATTGAAACGAAATAGACTGTATTTCAAACTGCACTGTAATCTAAAGGGGTTTGACGGAAGATGGCTTAATTGTACGTCTAACAGTGCTTAAGTCGTTCTCGTTCTCAACCAAAAGCATTGAAAATGCTGTCAGAAGTTGAGTTTTTGAATGGACTGTTACTTCACATTTATATATTTATTTTTAGACAATTTTTAAAAATCACGGTAGCGCTGAAGAATGAAATTTTTGCATGTTGTTCGCTGTATCCTTTGTTGTAAAACCTTTCAAAGCGTTCGAAAGCAATCTCTATATACCTGGGAAAAAAACTAAAAAAAAACAAAGCAACATCCACATTTTATTTGTATATTAGCTGCTATACGCTGATGTGACATTCCGTATCGAACCAAATTGACGGCGAGCATCTCAACATCATATTGTAAAAGGTTTTTAATGTGAAAATTACAGAACGTTTCGACTTCATGTATTTTATCGTTTGACTGGCGAATGCGTTGAGCGAAGTGAAATTGAACTTCAGTTGCTATATGATACAACAAACATTACAGTGTTCGCAATTCACAGTGCTATGTGGACATTATTCGGTGAGAAAGTTGGCAAAGTGATGTGATTGAAAATGTCTTGCTGTGCACACGTACTGCAGGTATCACCGAGCACGTAAAGGTTTGAAAATATTGTTTCTGTCTTCGAATATGTTTGCCTGCAAGTGTGCTTCGACGCTGCAAACTTTTGTTATTTGAAGTTATGACAGGCTGCGTGTCTTGCTACAAATGTATCTTGGGTCTTCTACACATGCGACTGGATATTGCATGTTTTGCGATAACTCCAGCTAAACTTTACTAGTAAATAAACACTTCCACACAGGGCGGATCCCGCTCGTAAGTTAAGGGGGGGCTATTTCAGTATTATTTGACAGTTAAGTCTCCGTTGGCAGCCAATTGTCTTTCTGAATTGTACAAAATCATGGTGAAAAATGTTACTTTCGTAAATTTTAGGGGGGTGATCTCCCCAATCGCCCCCCCCTGGATCCGCCCCTGCTTCCACAGTTTGTTTCAGAACTTTCTCAAAAGATACGTAATTCATTTATGATTGTACGTTCGCTTTTAAAGCTAAAACGTGACGAGACGTAGGTTTCTGGCATTTCCAGCAAGTCACAGCTGGTTGGATCTACAGTAATCAGAGCCACCCATACCACCGTTGCACCCAGAGAAAAGTGTTTTGCGTTTATCTCGGAGCGGAGTGATCGGGTGTGCGTTACGCCGACATCAAATGCGGATAGTCTAGCAGCCCACGTAATCTGTATGTTTGTCTGGTTCAGCATTCGGTGAAGGGTTAAAAAATCAAACTGCAGACGGATTCTTGATATTTAATGGTCGTGGTTTTTCGTCTGTTGAACTTTTTCTTTGTGTGTTTTCACTTCAAGTATATGTAAAAGCTGTTAAGAGTCTAAAAGTTCCAGAGCACGTTACTTACATCAAATCCACTCCCGTTAGGGCTTTCCCCAGTTATGCATGAAATCCAGGCAACAACCTCATTTTCTGTGTCTTCCGAATATTTCGCTCTTGTTTTTTCTTCCTCGTCTTTTGCAATTCCAAAACTTTCATGTCGGTTAGCCATCGGTTTACTATTATTTGCATACAATAAATGAAAGATCAAAAACCTAAATTTGCCTGCAAACACATTGTTGTCAGTTTTTTAAAAAGTTGCTTCAAGTTCATCGCCTTTGCACAGAAGAGCGCTTTCCAAACAAAAAGGACCCTACCAGCAACGTTTATACCTAATTTAAATGTGTCAAAAAATTGAAAATGCCATTATGGGCGAGACAGCAACAATGATTCCAAGATCTTTTTACTGACAAAAAATCAATGACAGTTTTGTCGTCAGTTGACCTTCTGAATTTTGCATTCACAATTGTGGCTTGCGAAATAACTGATTTCGGATTTCATCAAATTGTATATCTTTTCATGAGCAAACATTTTTGAGCTTTAGTTAACAACTTTATTGTGAACCTCTGGTTCAAAATATCTTCTGTTACATAATTACACGACTTGAAAGGTTTTTCAGCATGCCATGTTGCTGAAAGTCCATTAAAGATCATTGACATGGCAACAACCGATATCCTTCTTTTTAATATATCGTGAGCTTTCAGTAAAGCAATCCATTTTCTAAAAAATGATTGACTTGCTATGTTGAAAATGTGTGTAGACCCGTGTAGTCACCCAAACCTTACATAAAGAAAGTTTACGGCCAGAACACCCGGGTTGGTTCCATCCAGGGTTGGGAACATGGTCTTCCTGCGGCCAAATTGTGAAAACCTTTTTAGAAGTGGTTTGGCCACAAACTTTTGGTTTGGCTTTTTGCTTTTTCAATATTGTGACGATCGAAAAGCCCGAGGGGCAAGTGCGCAAAGCATCGCACTGTGGCAGCAAGCAACAATAGAGATCACCGAAGGAGATCGCTCTGTTGTTGCTTGTTCGCGCCACATATACATGGCTACACAGTAGAAAAATCCGCGGGAATACCAAGAAATTTTATGAGGCCGCATTTTTTTGCAAAACGTTCAAAATAATTCCGAAACGTATTGTGTATTACTGTATTGGCAGTCACAGTACACAAGTAGTACAACTGTATTTACAAATATTATAACACACATTTTTAATTTCGACTTCATTAAACAGCCGTTGTTCATCAGTAAAAGCATCATATTTTACTCATCATCTGCAGATTCTAGGGTCTTTAGTGTTCGCTCTGTCACTCTCTGTCAATTCTTTGTTTTTATCCATTTCAATCACAAATCTCATGAGCAACCTTAAGCGCGCCCTCATCATTAAGCTGCTCTGGACCCAGTCTCGTCTCCGTGGGGGTTTGGTAGGTTTAGCCCCCCAAACAAAGCTCCAAGACCCCAAATTGGAATATGAAATACTATAAATCAGTGGAGTTTTTGTCAATTTGCAGAATGTCAACCCCCCTGCACAAACGTAAAGTCCCTCTATTGAAGACTTTCTGGTGATGGTTCTGTCTGGACCGTTAATTGAGACATTTATCAGAGCATTGAGAGTTACATCAAGCAACCTGTTTCGTTGCTTGGTTTTAACACGGCACAGAGTTGAAAATCCTCGCTCTGGCCAGGTTGTGGCAAGTGTCATGGACAGCGCAATGCAGGAATATTGGTTGTCTCGTCAACCACACTAGCTCAACATAAGCTCTGCTTGACATCAGAAACAATGCGATTACTCAAGTCAAATGTTCCGAGATGAACAAAATAAACTCGGTTGCTGCCACAGAAATTGTATGGCGGAGGTCGCGAAGCCGATCAGTATGGCGAATGCAGTCCTCCAAGGTTTGCAACGAAGCTGTTTTTCGATTCGCTATCTCTTCTTTCGAAACCCAGTAAATCATATGTATGCGGCTCAACTACCGTATTAACTTTATCTGAAATGCGATACTGATGATAGCCTGAAATAGTGAAATGCGTTGAGTTTTTTCCAGTCTATTGTTTTTTTGGTGTTGATCAGAGCTGAGATTATTATCCAGGCGGTTTGGGCGTGAAGGCCTGGCAGGCTCGGTCGTGTAAATATTACCATTCTTTCCTTGGCCGGTGGTAACTGCTATGCTTAGAGCATAGCAAACACATTATGCCTCTGCCAGCACGCAGAGTGAACACATTCATTAGCAGGCATTCATCAAAACGTTTCAGCTTCATTCATGATTAAAAAGTCATATTGTTCGTTGCTGCTGACTGACTGTTAGCTGAAACTCACGATAGTTTTGAGATTCCAATAGTTGAATGCTAATCATTCTGGACAACAGAATCGAAAGAACCTTTGCAGTCATTGCTGCTGGTGTTAGCACTTTCTGGCTGGCTAACAGCAAGGAATTTTTATTTAGGCTTACTACAAAAACACTGCTTTATGCTTGGGTGGCTAGCTTCACGTTTTTGCTGTGACATTATCTTCTGAAAATGCCCACACAAGAAATTAAAAGTGTAAATCTGGAAACGGCTCAGGTTGCTAAAAACGTTTGGCACTGTGAAAAAAACATGGCTTGCTAAAAATGTCAGACTCAGTGGCATTCAAAGCATCAATTATTACGTAATCTAATTGTTTATCTCATGAATGCTGTGTAATTTTAAATGTTGTGTTGAATGGGATTTTCACAGATGGCTATGATGAAAGGGCGAGGTTACTGTGTGTACTGCGATTTTTTGGTGTGAGGCGAATCGTTTTATGGACGTTAATTGAAGCAACAAAGCGACTTAAGCATTCAATTCAGCTAAAACTTTTCATGGTTGTCCAGATTTAATGTGAAAGTACCAATTTTATTGGTCCGCAGAGGAAATTTATGGGACCGTATTGAGCTCATAAAAAGCCTTGAAGAAACCCGGTACATGGGTGTCATTCTTCGTACACATCCCGTTCGTGGTTAATCGCACATTCAACGCGCACGCTTACCGAGAGGTTGCAACAATATTTTGTTAAATTTGGCAGAATTTGCATGTAGTACCACGTTCCGGAATTTAAACACTCAAAATGTCTCCATGTGTACTCTCACATGCAGGGTTGCGGCGTCGGAAGTAAAATGTCCGACTCCTGGCTTCCAAATTTTCCGACTCCGACTCCTTAACGTGAATGAAGTTTGGCTGTCGACAATTCTGTAGCAACTAACAATCAATGGAAATCGTGGTGCACAGTAAGAATTCTCTGTGTCAGTAAAAGTTTCAAAAAAAATTGCACCATTTCAACAGGCACGAATTGATTTTCCTAAATTAAGAGTGCGATGTAAAAAACAATTCAATTGGACTCCACCCAAAAATATCCGATCCCCTGCGACTCCAAAAATATCCGATTCCCTGCGACTCCAACTCCGCAACTCCAACTCTGCAACCCTGGTCACAAGAACGCTTCCCTTCCTGACAGCTAAAAATACCCAGTTTTATGTACCTAAACTTTACAGAGGCACACAACCTTTCCGCTGTTACAGACCGCATTACGTTTATTTTCATGAATTTCAGCCACCAGCAAGTTGAAGATATTTTTATATCTTCCACACACTGAGCCAAGCCAGTTTCCACACGTCTGTTTGGCCGTCTTTCTGCTAAGTATCCTCATACAGTAGACATAATTTTTACAAATGTGCGGCCGCCGTAACTTATGTTTTAAAGTGCATATGCACGGCCGCATAAATTTGCGTCAAAGGCCGCATGTGGCCGTGCAAACGCACGTTGTGCACCCCCTGTTATAAACCCAGAAAATGGAGAGAGTTAACGACGCACAAAACAATGACAATTGTTACGTAATCAGCCAATCGGACTCCTAACCTGCAGTTTATTTCTTGGACGCACCAACTGAAGCTCACGCTGATTCGCTGAACAGTATGGTAAGTTAATAGTGGGTTGTTTGAGATCAGTCGACTGGTTGGTCTCTGGTATATATACACCAGGTACAGGTAGTTTCGATGGCTTTGTCGAATTGTGTTAACGAGAATATTTGTTTATAAAATACTGTACATAAAAGCCACTTTTGACCTTAAGCACGAAGCTTTGGCCATTTATGAGAGCTCACCTGGCCATTGCACTGACTCTTCCACCTCAAACCAATTTCGGATCATTTTAAGGAATTAACCCTCAAAAAAGCGAGTTATTTTTTCCATATAAAAGTCTCTATGAAGTTCGCTTTAGTATTCTGTGAAGCCTTAGCAAAATTTAATTTAGGATTTTCTTACAAAAGCTCAAGTGCCATCGGCAACAATTTAGAATTAGGCTCCCCTTTTAGATTTGCCGCACTTATCAAGGTACTTATACAAATGCATAAAGAAATAAACTCGGTTTCTCTTTTTTCGTAAACAAAACATGAAAATGTGCAATGCAGTTGGAGCGAAGCCTTTCAACATCCTCGGTGGAGAAGAATCACATACGCGCCAGCCCAAAAAATTTTAAGCAAAATGCAGGGACAAAATCCAAACGTATTGAATATATATAAAAGCACCGAGCAAAACGATCGAGCACATAAAACTTGTGCTAAAATGTGTAAGTCCACGGCAGTGGAGTGCATTGCCTACGTTCTACAATTTATTAGGCCAATCCAAATAGAGTATCTGACATGTTAGAATACCCTTTCTCAATAAGCGCCATAGGAGCTCGTAAATGCTTGCGAGGCAAGTCGTGAAACTGCACATCAGCGAGTTTGTTTTGTGACGCAACATCAGCACGACGCAACATCCGCGTCAAATTGTCAACAGATGTGCATTGTCTGGGATAATGCTTTGACAACTTAAATGAAAAATGAGGTGCTTGTTGAATATCTCATCACCTAAAACGTTGTGTCAAATCTGTATGGTCACTTTTAAGTATTCTACCTAAGTACAATGCTTATTTGTTTACTACGTCGGTTCCACCTTTTCCACGATTCTAAAACAAAATCAAACATTGCAGTCCGCAATTACACCTCGAAAAAAGAGCGTAACGTATGTCATACATAATTGCCCATGCATTAGCGGGAGCCACTATTTGCTCCAAAATTTTTCAAGCTTGCTATCAACAAATTGCAAGTAAACTACCCGAGCACCCCAAAATAGCACCACCGCATTGCTCAACGTTTGCTTTATAAAACCTCGGGCTCTGCCCAGGAAACAGTGCTGGATTCTTGGACACAATCAATTTGCACTTGCCAGGCAGGGAGAAGACTGCAGATCTTTAACGTAAGTGCTAGTCTTTCAATATTTTCCTGCCGTGCCTGCAACTTTTCTTAATACGATATCAGCAGCAATTACCGTTGCTCCATCGAAAACATCCTAATAAATCAAACCTTTTTATTTCTTTTTAAACAGCGTTAGGATTTTTGAAGTGCACTTTGACCACGACGTCGTTGTTCAGTGATACAAGTTTTCATGTTTTGTCCAGCTTCTTGTAGTAAGTTATGGTTAGCTTCAGTTGCTTAATTTTGAAATTTAGTTTGTATTATTTCAAAAAACGAACTTGTTCAAATGTGGCTTGATGTTTTATTTGCTACACATCGCATTCACACCACGGAGTGTTGTAGTACAACACAAAGTACGAGAGAAACAATGAAAGGGTAGGAACTGGTATTTTACAAACAAGAAAAAGATGAAAAACACGATCTCTTCTTCTGTAACTTCAGGAAATAACACAAACGTGTTACAGGGTCATTCGCAAGTATAGCTTTAGCATTGCAGCAAAACTACTTTTCCAAACACCCCTTCGACACACATCTTTTGCCCTCCCACCTGAAGTTTAGACAAGACGATGGCAGTCGATGCAGCAACAGTCGGGAGGACTACGGTGAAACGTTGTCTCCCTCCCTTTTTCGAAGGGGAAGCGGCATTTCCTTACTATTTTATTGTGGTGCCAGAATTTTCAGCTTTGTTGTCTTCTTTGTGCAATTTTCCAACAGAAAATGCCTTTGTTTTAATTAGCACGGCACGTTATTTTCCTCGTGAACCGTTTCCCCACTTGTTTTCGGGAATTTATTATTGCGCAGCAATAATGTGCAATCAAATTTGATGTAGAGTTTTTCTGAGGTTGTTCGACTGATTTTAGTTCAAAGTTACTGCCAAACGTACAATAACAAAAACCGCGAAGCTGCCTTTCTCCTATGAAACACATCCAACGTCAAAAACTATGGTGCCGTCTTAGGAATGGTGCGTGGCCCGTTGGTTTGCACTCAATCGTTTTACTTGGTCGATGCATCACAACCAGAAATAAGTTCCCGTACGACCTGTGTTCCGCCTTTCGCCATGCTCAAATATCGCTGCAAATGTGTCTGGCCCATCCTGTTCGCGCTAAACATCAGTTTCTTTTAGGATAATTGGTTTGACAAGACTGACGCTACCTGCACCCTCTGTCGAACAGTGGTTTGTCGAGTGGCGCTAAAGAGCGTTTACAGGTCTTGATTCGCATGCTCTGTCAGCTGGTTGCTTGGCAGCGATGTTGCCAACGACTAGAATGGTTTGTTACTAGGTCACCAAACCACATGCTTCGTTGGTGTTCAGTGAAGTGAAAAACAGCGGTTTTACCAACTTTTTAAATCACGCAAAACTGCTGCTTAAGGGACTTGCAAAATGTTATAACTTGCGAGATGTTTTGCGATCGCAAAGGCTCAATCTTATTGTCGCGTGTAAATGACAATGACAAATTTATCACGTATATTTTCAATGACTGACCTCCACCAGAATGCACTGTGCCGTGGCATAAATTGACCGGTTTTAACTGAAAACCTCGTGTGGCGTTGACGCTTGCACGACGCGACCCACAGCACTCACCCACATTCGCGAGATTTATTTGACAGCACACAATGCGTTTAGTTTTAGATAAGTTGCCTGCTTCACTGCAAGAGTCACTACTTCAAGGTATCTTTCGCGAGATTTCGGAAACCGCATATGCATTTCACATTCAGATGCTATCCGACGCTTGTTTTGGCTGAAAGCATTTCGTTTGCAGGGTTTCAACTGCGAAGCGTCAAACAAATTTATATTGAAGTCGCCCGCAACTGTTCAGAAATATAATTTCACAGGTTTTTCGCAAAACAGATCCGCAGGTCAAGCAGGCTGCAGCGAAAGATGCGAAACAAGGTCGAGTTGGGTTAGTGTATCAGTTGCAGTCCAGAGCACCAATCACCCAATCAAAACAATACGTGTTTGATTACAACGCAGCGCTTGCAGCAGTCCACCGCCGGTGTCCAAACGCAGCTCAACAGGTAAGTAGAAAGCAGTATTTGGTCGTTTATTTTCGTATCGCGCGACTCAAAACGGCGTGGCAAACTCGGGTACCTTCGAAAATGAACGCTTAAGCGCAAAACGGTCAATTGCTTGCCGGTAAGTAAAAGTCATTGAACGGCTGGTTACAAACACGTGAGACGAAGCAAAATGCATTTTGAAACAAGGCGCGCATCAACGGATCTGCGAACGATTTTGATGCAGAAGAGCAGACGGCTGTGCCATGCATGCAGATTTGTCGCGCATTACCGACTTTAAAAATGCTGTTATTGCACTATAGTAGCAACGAGAGTGGCGCTCTCAGCTCGACGTTAACTCACCTGCTGAATGAACACAACCCAAAAGCAGCGCAGGAACGTTCATAATCGCGCAAGCCCGTTTCTTTTATTCACCCGAAAGACAAGAAAAAATAGTCAAAAGTCAAAACAGCGTAACACCAACAGACACATGCACGTCAATTATATGCCAGCAGCGGGGTAAAAAGAGCGATTGTGCCGTGCTTTTTGTGCTGCAGAAAGTATATATTCGACGCGGCGACATTGTTAAAGAGGCTTGTTTACATGCACGTGTCTCACAATCAAGTTGGACTTGTTCTATTTTGTGTGCGGTGTCAGTTGTCTTCCGAGTCCGTATGGGTTCATTCCTTGTTGAGAGGCACCTTGATTGCTTCCCATCTGCAGATTGCAACCCAGGCTTGTTGTTAAAATCGGTTTGTTTCTCTTCGGTTCAAGGCGCTCTTACACAAATCCAACACTCGAGTCAGTGACCCGAGACGAGATCCATTGCGTTATATACTATTTTAAGTCAAATCGTTGATACTTATTAAGTAGCAACAACCAAAGCCTTCAGGAAATTTACCATCAAATGACAAAAAAGTTCGTTGGAAAGGAAGAACATAAATCGTTATTTGCTTTGCAGTGGTTTAAAAATGGCTTGCCAAAAGCCAAGCAGTGCCACGGGTACAACATAATTTGAATGCTGTTTGTGCGAGTGTAGGAGCAAAAACGTGCCCTTGTTGCTTTTTATTGGCCCTGATGAGGAATGTTTTCTATAGTCTTTTCATAAGACCTAATCGTCAAAAAGGTGCTTAAAAACAAAAACAAAGTTGTCTATTGACATCTAGCTTATGATCAACAAGGTTAATTCATTTTTTAAATGCTTGGTGACAGCCCAGGAAGGAACAGGTACTGTAGTGATGATCAGAAACTTTGTAACATGCATCTGGGACTGAAATTTAAATGCACTATGCATCTATGAAAATTTTGAAGTATTTTGAGAATTTCCAGCATTCTCTTACCGGTCAAAATTCAACGCCGCCTATAGAAGTAACCGAATCGACAACTAAATCACGATCTTCGTAAAAGCTGCAAATATCGCATTGGATCCAAACGCAGTTTAAATATTTCAATTCGGATTGACTCGTGTACTGTGGAGAGGTAGCTACTAGACCGCTGTTTGAATCGCATGTGAAAGTTAATAGGCTGTAGCGTCACAACTTGAACGTTGTTCTTGAAACGTTCTATCCTGATAATTGACTCATTCAGCACTAAAATTTAAGCTCGAACTTCTGACAAGACAGCTCAGTTTGTTTGCAAAGATATTTCCTTCGTCCTGATTCTATCAATGCCAGCTTTTTTTCCAGAATTACTTTTTTAAAGTTCGCATCACTCACAACATCGACAAAACTTTCAAACTCACCTGCAGTCCAATGACGTTGCGGCCTTCTTTTAATTTCTGCTCGTCTAATGCTCTTTTATTTTCATCGGCGAGTTTGGGACCAATGCACGGCCCGGTGTAGTTGTGTTTGAGCGAAACCGAACTGAGTTTGCGGCAGGTTGACAAAACTTGAGCCATGTTCTGGTCTTCGTAGAGGTAAACGGTCTACATCAGACAGAAATGAGTGTGAAAGGGTGCTGGTGCAAACGCAGGGCGCCTGCAAAAATGTCTGATAAAACAGCTGAGCAGGGAAAGTTGCTTGAATAATGCCAACGCTTGCATTTGTATGCCAGGAAATTAGCCACTTTGTCACACAGAGGAAGTGGTGAATTTGCAGGCTGTTCCTTTCCATTCTACAGATATGTGCCGTTTTCTTCGCAGACCTGTGGATATTCGGCAATACTTTTCAAACATTAAAATATTTCGCACAAAAATCAAAACGTTTCCCTCTTAAAGGCATGAAACATTTTCTGAAACCTGAAATTGGACCTGTTGGAAATTTTCACTGTTGTATTTAATGATTAGCGTGTTTCACACGAAACCAATACTACTTTGACGTCAATCTCTGTTGCGCACCAACTTTCAGAACAGTGTTGGAATATTCGTTGACTGAAGATACTCATACCGGTCAGCGTTGCTGGGGAAATCAACCGACCCAACAACCAGCAAAGACTTTCGCAGCAGCAAGTACAATTGCTTAAATCAAATAAACCATAAACAGGTAAAGATCGACCAATTTACCTTGAATGTTTTTGGTGCAATCCTGCTCACAGGAAACACGTTTATCATACCACGCTCATTTCTCAACTCGGCACGGCAGTGGTTGTAAAAACAACGCATCGAAAACACGCCACGAACTGTTCTTTTCGCGATGATTGAAGCATAGAAATGCACGAAACAATATTCACCTGAAACAAATCTCCTCTCGAAACACCATACCCTTCAGCTGCTTTAAGAAAAAACGAGATGTTCTCCATTTCCTTGTTTTTTCTCATAGCCTGCAGAAGGAAAGAAACATTGTCTTGGAAAAGTAGGTTTCGAACTAACGGAAACACAAAACATTTTTCCACAACTTCTGCCATCATCCGTTACCTTCCCCATACAAGGCTCAGTTATTCTTCGGTAAAGCCTTCTCTCAATGCCACTACTGGTTGCCCATTAGAAAACGCCAGAATCGTAAGGTCACACGAGCGCAAAGTTTTGTTGAAGGACAAATAAAACGTTGGGACATTTTAACCTAGTCTTTTCTGTTACGTATGACGTCGCTCTTCGACGTTCATGACAAACACGCTCAACAATTAACCTTTAACTAATGACAGCACGCACTGTCAGACAAGTTTTGCAGAAGTATGCATTGTGTGCTACGTACCGCCATTTTCACTGCACCGATATCGTGAACCTTTCTTACTGCTCCTGGACTGATTGTGTTCATCAAAGTACAGAGAACAGTTCCGTCTTTGAGCCAGGCGTGAACAGCCTGGAAAATAGCAAGTGTTCAACGATAAGCGTTTGTTTATCTCTGGTAGGCAACGCATACAGAACTGTTCATTCTGCATGAACGTTATAACCTGTATCGTACAACCAACCTAAGCCTGAAGTTTTGGTTTGAGCCAACGCAGAAAATGTGGGCAACGCCTTCTGACGTTTGAGCAGATTTGGCTTGTGGCGACATCCAGTGGAGTAAACACGATTACTGAGCGGCAATCAGAAACCACAGCGGCAATTCTCAAGTTCTGTTCACACCCGCGACATCGCACAATCGTGGTCAGCGTGACTAACGTTTATCGCATGCAGCCAAAGGTGGGGCATCATAGGCAGTTACAGCACTTTGCGGTAATGTTTTTACAATAAAATAATCTACAGTAACTTTAGAGTACAGATGCAACACAACTTATTCAATGCTTAAACCTCTAAGTTAAGCACTATCAGCAATTACGCAAAGTAAATCAAAAATATATCTTTGCATGCCACACGAACATGAATTTGTAACGTAGTCTTAAAAGGAGTTTTTTAGTGAAGAGATTCGTGACGAAAGCAGTGAAGAAGTCCTACGTATCGAGTAGCAATCTTTGAACTCATCCCAATGCAGAATAACTGAACAAATCAGTCTCCCAATTGTCCTCCAAGCAGCTTAACATCAGGAGTTTTTATGATCTATCGCTTCGTCTCACAACGCACCCTGACAAAGTCACTAGAATAAGCTCGCTTTCATACAACCTGCGTTTTCCACAGCTAATTTTTACAGAGTCCATGTAGCAAACCCGGACCCTAAGATAATGGTTTATGTTACGAATAACTTTGAGCAAGCTGCAGTCAGAACGAGGATTAGATAGTAAGATTTGATCTAGGTAAGGATGAGCTGCGTTAAAAACGACCTGTGGAAGCATGCAGACCATGGGCGTCGGAAGAGGGGAGTAGGGGGGCCAAGTCCCCCTGAATTTTGAAATTTTCAGCAAAAAAAGGTTGTTTTCCTACTTTCGAGTGGAAAAAAAACAAAGTCACCACTTTTGGCCACCCCAGGAAAAATTTTTGAAAAATCCCCTAGTGCCCCCCTGGAAAAATCCTTCCGACACCCATGATGTAGACCATCGCCAGCACAGTATCTCAAGGGGGGGAGGGTTCAAGCTGAACGAACTTATCAAAAATTAAACCAGAGCTCAAAGCTTAGAAACAGTTTAGCTTATATATTGTCGTTTAAATGGAAGGCTTCAACTTCCATTTCGAGGTTTGCAAAACCACCACGTAGCGACGGGTGTGCATTGCGCAAGCATGTGTCTTCGGGCAGACTTTAAACCCGTAGTGCTGTGTGGGAATGTTTCTAGGCAGCAAAGATGGGGAAATCGTGAGCCACTCTCCGGATGTATGCTTATTGAACAAACGTTTGCAATCAAAAAATTGAGAGAAGTATAAGAGGTTCAACTGAGTCGAAGAAAGTGAACGACTTTGGGAAAATTAATTATATCAATTCCAAGTTTCTTCACACTTTAAATGAAATGTGTTGCGATAATAGCGTAGGCCATCAATCACTAAGCTACCTGATTAATACTATCGTTGTACGTCAAGGTGGTTTTTCTGAATTGTTTTTTTCTATCGTAGGAAGAACTTCCAAAAAGAATGACACAAACTATATGGACATTGAAATTTCAACAATGTATTCAACAACCAGTAAAACAAAAACTTCAAAGACTTACCTGGCGCCCTTTACCGCTGGGGGCAAGACCGGTAATCGCACTGATCCACTCAACGACTTCTTGTTCTTCGTTGGCGTCATATTTGCTATCTATCTTACTCGCCACCTCGCTGGAAAAGCCGTATCCTTTAGGTCGATTTGCCATGATTCAATTCAATAGGTTAAATACGCAACGCTATTGCGCAGAGTTAACAGCAATGCATCAACGCCCTGCGAAGAAATACTACTATGTTGAATAACGCTGCAACGACATTCTGACAGGATACCGCTTTACGTCACACACAAGAGTTGCGCGACACGCGCGGAAACGGCGTTTGAGCGTGAGCGAGCGCGCGTGCGCGTTCATACGCGCAACCATTCAAAGCAGGATGGCGACGTGCACGTGAACACACAGCCTGTTCGTTTATGCAAGGCCTCCTAGAGCAGCTTTGGTTTACGCGACATGCCGTGTTCTTCCGCTTCACGCAAATGACAATTTCTCGTCGATAAATCGCAACACGTTACGGCGGTTTTAAACAGTCAGCGTAGCAACCACAAAACCAACTGCCCCCATACGATAGCACCAATCCATGTTTCCTTCAATGGCACAAGTGCTCATAAATTTTCACGCTTTTGACAGTTGCAATTGACACAGACCTTGGCCTAAATCGTACACTGTCGAAATAATTCAGTACCGTCTTAGGTTCACCACTCATCACGATATGAAGTGCTAAACCATGGTTTCTCAACTGGGGCCCTCGGCCCGCCTTGGGGGCCACGGAGCGATTCTCCGGGGATCACGAGCAGATGCCTGTACTAAGTAGCTCGGCCGTGATATTGCAAAACCCTATTGATGAGCTGGGTGCCACAAGTGTTGACAGTTTTTGGAAGGAGGCCGCAAACCATCAAAGGTTGAGAACCACTGTGCTGAACAATAGAAAGCGTTTTTGCTTAGCTGGTAAACAGCTGTGTAAGTGGGAATTTTTAATGCAAGCAAATTGCACCAGCTTGGCACAGAACATAATAGATTAAGCCCTGCAACTGCCACAACGAAAGTGACAATGTCCGGCTTTTTCGTACATGTCAATTTAAAAAGAGATCAACTGTGTACCGTAAACATGCAAAACGCTATGGACTGTCCTCTTCAATACTCGCACCATTATGGCTTTAAATGGATTTTGCGATTGGTTTTAAGTTAAGCAAATAATTTCCCAGAAAAAAAGTAAAGCTCAAGGTCGCTGAACCTGCAGTGAACCATTTTCCGAACCGACTTTGTGGCGCTGAAACGGACCGTTCAACGCATTAAAGAGCTAAATATAACCCCGTCATTATGAACCATAGCCAGCAATTAGGTATATCCCGAGGAAAATGGATGAGACGAGAAAGCGGCACACATGGCGACCATTGCTACGGCAGTAACAGCATAAACAACGTGAGGAAAAGAGCCTTATTTTTTCAAAATCATGATTAACGTATTTTCATTCTACAATTGAAGCTTTTTATAATGCTCATCTATAAGATATTGCCACCGCAATACGCCATGGTTAAGCCATCTTAACCTCAAAACGCTTACAATCAGGTTTCACCAAGAACCAGTATCTTTTGTAAAACAAGCAACACATACTAATCTTTTGTAAAAACAAGCTACTAATGAAAATATAGTAATGAAAGCATTTTCGTGGCCCTTGCATCAAAATTTTACTGACATGACCGAGGGCCGACATTTAATCGTGGCACCAAGTATGTACGGCCAAGATTAACAAATTAAACCCAATCTACCGCTTTGGAGGTGCCAGCTTTAAGTTCAGCAACCCGAATCTCTAAAAACACCAGAATGTCACCGACCTTTGATACGTAAGCTCGTGACCGATTTCTTGATCAAACTGAGTTGTGTTTCCCAATTCTCAATGCTTTTACCGATTTTGGTGATTTTCGTCTGGGAACCTACGAGATCAGCAACTAACTTTGTTAGCTAATCCCCAGTTAATTCTCTGTAGACATGAACATCTTCAGTGTTCATTTCGTACCAACCTCAGCGGCAAGGAAGATACGCATGTTATGTTTTGCTTGCAATACTTTCGGCACCAGCGGTCTACACAGCGTACTGTATTCGCAACAACGTACTACAACAGAATGCGTTTGAACATTTATCGACCATACGCCTTTTATTCTGAAGCTGCTCGATTTTATTACTGTGACTGAGAGAACCTGAACTGTCCTCTTTTGTCCAATTTGCAGCGTACCAATGACCTGCAGCTGCAGGCCCAGCCTAAAAAACTAAAGTACTCAAAGCGCACCTAATTTTTTGCGGATATTTTCCTAGTTTGCTGTCAAACGCGGCACTACACAAGTTCACAGGTTTTCATCTTCAATATGTAGCTTGGTTAAAGTGGTTTGCACCAAAACTCTGAGCGCAAACAGTCTTCATTGTAAGAGTACCATTCTGGGTCAATATCTCGCAAACCGGCTGTTGACGTCACTAATATCGCGCACCTTCTCTGGCGCCATATATGGAAATGGCGCGGCGGGCCGAAGCAAGTTCTTTTTTCTAGTCTGATTCTTTTTGGCTCCTCCCGAAACGCACGAATAAGCAGCAAAACACAGCTCGGCTTAACAATAAATTCACCACTTTCTCCAGAGCAAGGTTTACGCCTGGATACGCCATAGCTTCACCATACGTAAAACATGCTGCCCAGGGCAGAGTCTTAAACAAGCAACATGGTTGTACGATGTAAACTTGATCCGTCAGCCAACTTCCTGTTTTTCCACCCCGACTTTGCCAAATAAGCTCATTGCCTGAAACTATCGTCTTCGCCTTTCTAAACGGTTGACCGAAAGCACTGTGGAATAAGTCAGTCTTATCGCCTACTGATCAACATCAAGGTATTACATCAACTGTATTTCTAATACGATTAGCTATAAAAACGCACTTGAAATACAATTGATTTTTTAAGTTAAATTTATCCCGTACCTTTGGTAAAATTAGTTGGCACACCAAGCAGCCCAAACTGCCGTAAAACCTGCTCCCTAAAATTATTTTCAACACTTTGCAAAGTAGAACTTGGTCATTCATAAAAACGTTTAACAATCATTCTAGTTCATCATCGACCTAAAGCTATATGTATTCACTTGCGTGCGTCACTACTGTAGCTTACAACTACCAAAAGAAAGATCTGTAAAGTCTGAATCGTTGCAAAAGGATGAAAGCAGAGCCGAGCAGGCAGATTCCTTACAAGCTTGCTATCAAGCTAGAGCTTGTTTTACTATTACTACTAAAGCTATGTGGGTTTACCTACCACAGCCTTCCACACTGAGCTAACGCCTTGCGTATACACAAACACGGTTTCATCAGTTGAAAAGAACAATGCAGTCCAAACACTGGGTGTGCCCACCGCGCACGCTACACAAACTGAACAGAGCGTGCGCCAACTATCGCCCTTAACCTGAGTACCGCATTAAAAACGTGACTGGCCGACAACAGCATTCATCAGGCGCGTCGCGGCACTTGGCCACAGCAGTTCGACGAAGTTAAGTCCTTTTCAGCTCGCTGTTTCTCCGAGTTTACGCGTTCGCTTCAGTTACTGCTTCGACGTTTCCTCTTACTGGCACGAGATGCAACGCGAAGACAGCCGGTTTGAATGTTTGCTTTGAAGGCAGCAACCGGGTTGCTTTATGGCGAAGACATTGCTCGAAATTTTCCTAGTGCTAGAAAGCATATTTCTGCGACACCAATTTTGCATTTCTTGCTGTTGAGAAACTTGCCATAAAGCCAGTTTACACACTAAATTTAACATATTTCAAGTTCCTGTATTCGTTTTGCCACTTTTATCTGCAGCTTCTGCATCTTCTGTCGTAAAAATATTTGTGTCAAACCGTCTTTAATCACTGCAGCTAAATTAAGTTTAACAATCATTTTTAAGACCGTATTGTGTACGATTTTGGGAGATGACCGATTCTAATGAAGCAGACCCGTTGTCTAACTAATAATTCAGTCCCATTTAGATTAATTCTAAACAGTTTTGAATGTTGGCTGTGTTGAACGAACAACACAGTGTTGAATTTCTGTGGGAGAACGTTCAGAATCGAGATGATGGTGTCCGAAGGCTCACTCCAGCACATCACTTGCCATATTTGGTTGTGTGCTGTCTAATTGACCCGGCGTAGAATGTGAGTGGTTTGGTGACGTCAACAACTGGGAATGCGAAAAATGCGCGAAACAGAAAGACGCAAGGCCCGTTCGCAGCCAGGGTCTAACGTTTTCAGCTTTCTTCATTGAACTTTGCAAAAGAGGAAAACAGCTGTTTTAAACAGTACGACATGTTTAGATTTACAAACTGGTTTTGGCGTTGTTGTTTCTCGTACGAATCTGCAAGACTTTCAAGTTCTTCTGCGTTACAAAGCTCTGCTTTCGTACAAAGAAAGAATTAAAAGTCCTACGTTTCCGAAATATCTTCGGTTGGGAATCAAAATGGGAAACCGATTCGCTTGTCCAATTTCTGCAGTAACAGTGACACTAGTATAGATATTTTCAGCCTTTTACCATGATTTTTTCCTGAAAGGAAAATCGACTTAAATACAACAAAAATGTGATTGGAATGCCAAANTCGCTTTGAGTGTTTTCTCATGTGGCAGTATAACCGGGAAGAACACGGGCGAATATCATACCCATGACCCTGACTGTCAGGGACAATAGCTTGTTTTTCTCTACGTTTTCATGTGATGCCGTCCGGTGGGTGCTAGGGCTGTCATTTTTTGCGTCGCCGCTAATAGAAAGTATTCTCAACTCCCATAACTGTTTCGTGGAATATGTTTACATGCGTTCATCCCGTTTTGTTTTCAATTTGTAACACTGTCCTTTAGCCTGCCAGACACCTGCGAAACACGCTCCAAGATATTTTTGCATAAGATCACTTAAACGTTGTTTAAGCATAAAAAGCCTTTGAAATGTTGATGTCAGAATTAAATAAGACAAACTAAGAACCATCAGCAATTTGACAGCATCACTCCAAAAAGCTTGAATTGAAATTAGAATGGAATTAGTGTGAACGTTACGCCAACATATCCAAGACACAGGGCCGGATTAAACGAACGCGAGGTCCCGGGCAAAGTCGTGACCGCGAGGCCCCCTAAACGCTCAGCGCAAATGCTTAGCGCTTCACATGCCCTCGTTTCAACTTTGCAGAAGCACCGGTCAAAAACGTCAAAACTGATACGATATGGCAACCTACACTTCAGGGGGTGACTATATACTAAACGCAGTAATCAAACAGCTCCACAATTTTGACGCGTGGCGAACAGCTTAAAAACTTGAAAAACCAGTAAAGGAGTGTTTTGATATTCAAGTGCGAGGCCCCCAAACGCGCGAGATCAATCCAGCCCTGCTAAAACACTGTACTTTTTCAGGGTAAACCTGTGTTTGTTGGTTTCCCAGCTGGACTTCTCATCGCTGACAACAAACAGAATGAAGTTATGGAAACGTAACCGATGTGTGTATTTTTTTTTTAATACTCGCTGATTTGTTAACAAAGAGTATTATATCCTACAACCTGAATGTTTATTTTATGCAGTTTAAGAAGAAAGCATAAGTAAAACGAACATCTTTTCGCATACCACCAAAGGAATTTTCAGTTGTGCCGCAATGAACCAAGGCATAAATACCAGCAAAATTTTGGTGTTTGCTGGAATTGGGATCATTCCCAAACCAGGGTAGTCTTTTCTTAATTTAAACAACCTATCCCCAGTCACTGCGTCTGCAGAATGATTTCTCATGTTTTTTTCCCTGTTAAGTATTTTTTCGGTTATTAGATGTTTTAAATAAACATTTGAACTGCTGCTCACAGCAAGCCATAGGTGCTACTCACGTAGGCCTATAGCGCAAGCTGGTTTTGTAATCATTCACTGTTTAGCTTGCTGTGTCTCGCAGTTCTGCAGTGAAAAAGCAGTCTGGAATAGCAATAAATTTTTACCTGCAGTTCGGGCTTTGAAAGCGTTCAGCCAGGCAAGGGAAAGCTACAATCCGAGGCCATATACCCGTTGAGCTCTTTGATTCAGCTGGATGAAGTTGTCCAAATAATATTAATAAAGACGATTCATTTTTGTACATCTCACTTATATCAGTTGACACAAACAATCCATTCCTCCGCTACCCATCTCACACGCTGTTAAATTTTGAAATCCAACGCGGCCCGCAAGCAAAAACATTCGCTCGAGCTCACACCCTTCGCTAGGTAGTGCTTCACTGGACTTTGAAAACTGCGATTCATCCCTGCCACGATTCGTGTACGAGTCAGTTCAACTGATGCGAATATGTTTAGCAATTACAGCTTCCAGGAAGAAGAGCCGGTTATTTTAAGTCTCGTGCCCATGCTCTCATTTAACTTTTTGCTCCGCTGAATGATTGATTAACGAGGCTGATTTAAAATGATTGATTAAAATATGATTGATGAATAAATAATAAACAAAGGGTGTTAATAAAAACAACGTTGAACATGTCTAAAACTTATGAACAACAGACGGAGGAGCCTATTTCTGCTATAGATGCTAACAGTTGTTTTACTGCAACCACTTCCTTGTTTTTTTGCGTTTTCGACGCATTTTGTTTCATTTCTGGTATTTTTAGCATAGTGAGTTTTGGGCATTTTGCTCTTCCTAAAAAATTATGAAAGCTTAATTTACGTCAACCAGCGGTTGGTTTCGCATCGAAAAAGTGCATACCATGTGGTTCTGAACTGAATTATGTTTGTTGCATGGCACACAAGGGATAAGTTTGTATCTTACGTGGCACCAGTCAATGCATTGGGGGTTCTCGTGTTCGAAAACGTTTGGGAAAATCGGCCCATTTTCAAGAAGCAAATCCATTGCAAGTGCATGGAGGTATCAGATTTAAAATTTATCGAATTGACTTTAGTGGGTGAGTACTTTTGCCCTCATCATCAAATCAGTTGAAGTATGCAGAATGTCGTTAAGTTACTTCCATTCCTAATGAAAAATTACATAGACCTATTTTCGTTTACGACTAATGTTTGTTAGTCGTTTAGCAAAACTAGACTTGCTGCTCCACACTGAACTGCAAGGTAATGGAGTTCAATCGCACAAAGTTACAAAAACAAGCTTAGTTGTCTCTATGCTATAATATCTTTACGCTGGGATAAATTTAAAAAATTGAAAAAACTGTGACTGCCATAACTGCTGCCCCACACCAGCTGTTGTTTTGGATTTGATTTGCTCGTTTTCTGTCGCCCTCTGCTGGTGCAGTCAGTTCTCTAGTTGAAAAACAAAACTTTTGACCGTTGGAGCAACGTGACGTGTATATATATTTGTAGTAACATTATACTTTTAACCCGATATGACTGTTGGCAAAATCCCGATGTTAATCAACGCCATAGGAACATGGGAGCGTTGGAAAAATAACGGGGATGAACAGGTGAACGAGTGAGGAGAAACGAACTGACGCATAACACAATAATGACTCACAACAGAGTGCAGCACGCAAATAAATGACGTGGCATTTGCTCCATTTCGACTCCGCTCAAGATTCACGTGATCATGCTCTACCCCTTTGAAATCCAATAGAATTCGCTTGATATATCCACCTCGGTCGTAAGCAATTTTGTATTTAACAAGCTGCGGATTTAATAAACATCACAGGATAAATGAAGACAATACAATATGAAGAACAAATATTTTACGGCATTTATAGCATTCGTTAATCAGACTATGCAAAAAATTTATATGTCGAGGTTTGTTTGACTGAAAATTTCACTCTGAGGCAAAGATGCCTAAACTACATTTATTTCTAACGAAGGCCAGATCTAATCATGTGAAGGCACCCGTGGCTCAACATTACCTTGAAACATTTCAAGGTAATCATGGTCCGGGCATTTTGCTTAAGAGTTTAAGGCGAAAGCACTCTTTTGAGACGGTTTTCGCACTCATGTTTGCTCTCAGCAGATCAAAACACAACGGGAAACGCAAAAAGCATCGCGAAACCATGTCACTCGACTTGGCTGGCCGTATACAACGCAGTTTAACACATATGGGGCGGACATGTGAAATGTACTCGTGTGCCGCATTTGGTCGCATTTTGGCCGCACTTTGGTCACACCTGCTTTAAGATGATCCTCCATTTCTCCCTTGATAGAGTGTAACATATCCATGTCTTCAGTGTGGATCGGTCGCATTCAACCCAGAGAGGAAAAAAAACATAAAACGGATTTAAACAAAGCAAACTAATAAAGCGAATTTTGGCTTTATGAACAGCCTATTTTTCAATGTAAAAATTCCATTCCCAAAGCAAATTGGATTTAATATGTGATTGGATTTATTATCCGTGGGTAGATATATTAATGAGGCCACTTACGGCTTTCTCGTCAATGGTCTTTTTAGGCTACTTACGGCTTACTCGCCAATGGTCTTTTAGACCAACAAGAGCAAATGACGACTGCTGATTCAATTCAAACACACTCAGCGCAGTTCCGAGCTCAACCAGTCTACAAAGCGAGCATAAAACTTGTTTGAGGAATCATTCCGTAGAGCGGGCAGGAAGTCTGTTTTGGGAATCATTAATCTAACGTCACGCGAGACGTGTCCGTCGCAAGGCAAACAGATGACCCAGCTAGTCCGCCTGCGCTTTCGCATGCAGCGGTGAATGACAAAACATCGTAAAGTGCTTCGGAGTTTAGAAGTTATTTTTGTCGAACGCATGCATCGGTGACCACGGAAGTCCTACTCTAGTCTGTGTGCTATTGTAACTTCGACGAAGTTGCTGTTCGTTAGAATTGATAGAATTGATTCATCAAAATTAAACATACCTCGGATTGATGAAACACGCGTACCATTTCCCCGGTTGTAAATCATAAGATAAGGCTGACCAGGGCCGTCGCCAGCGGGGGGCCAGCGGTGCCCGGCCCACCCATTTGAAATCTGTGCCCCCCAATTTCGCGTTTGGCCCCCTCGTTGGTACATACATCCAATACAGTTTTTTTTAAATGTGGCACCCCCTTCTGGTTTTTGGCCCCTCTTTCTGGTTTTTGGCCCCCCTTGCTGCTAAATCCTGGCGACGGGCCTGAGGCTCACCTCAGTTTTTAAATTTATTTCGCGCTGAAAATGTTTTTAGGATAATATCGTGGCAACCTAACTTCGAAATTTGGTAAAGTGTTTCCAACCTTTCAATCGTTTAAACTTTAAACAACCACAATTGGAACTGAAATTTGCACCTGCACGATTTCTTTCGGTTCGTCAATGCTTGTTCGTAGGGAGAGCTCGTAAATCTTGGAAAGCCAAGGAGGATATAACTGAAGTGGTGTTCGTTTTGTTTCTGTGGGCATCTACAAAGTCTGCAAAGTCGGTTGTTATGTCAATGAATCAAGCAACATCATTTCCTCAGTTTGTCAGCTCAGAGCAAACACAGTTGTTTCTCAAACGGTATCAAAGGTTTCCATTTCTGCATTCCGGCGCGATTTCATCAAACAGCATCTAATGCAAAATCTGCACCAAAGCCGGCCGCACAGCAGCTCGCGTTATAGACAGAGATCGTAACAGAGATGTGACCTGAATGCAATGTGACTAATTGCGATTTGATTATGAACGCATTACCGAGGCAACTCACCTTGTTGAGCTGATAAGAAGTACCGTTGATAGAATGTGCAATACAAAGCGATAAGCGTTATCAGACTTCTTGTACGTTGCTGTCTGTTCATCTTTAGTCACCGTTGCTGACACTGACGGCAGTGGTTTACAGAGGTCTGACGGGGCCCGGGGCGAATACTTGATTGTATGCCCCCCTGCCAATTTCTAGCATTTAGAAATGTGAGATATACAAGTACAGCAAAACTACCTGTCCAGACCTTTGCCAGGTGCAAGAGGATATGCGCCACAAAAGCTTCACCTCAAGTTAGAATTAAGAAGAGACAAATGTAGTGTGAGTGTCGTACCACGTTACCCAACAATAGCAAGAGACGTGAACGTTGTAAAATACGTACGTTTATTTGTTACGATATACAGCATAGCAACGCGGAAGCAAACACTGCTAGAACGCACTCGCAACCAGGACGTCGAAAAAAATCCAAAGTTGTCTGATCGCGGCGCCCAAAAATTTGTTGAAACAAACAAAGTGCCAAAATGCATAAACACATTATAAGCGTCGCAAAGCAAAAAACATTGGACAAAGCACACAATTTACAAAAAAAACAAGCAAACGAAAGCGTTACACTCCTGGAGAAGACAGAAGCAACCACAAAAAGGCATATAGCTAAATGTGGTTGAGTGAAAACAAACCTAGTCACAAATAAGAAGAGACAATTCTTATACTTTTTGAAAAACGTAGGCCTGCGTGCCAGGGCACAGAATTTCGCATTGCACATTTGGCGGGAAAAAAAGTTTCAGAAACAATACTGGCGCTCTGCTCAAAAACATTGTACGTTTTTGGAAGTATCACAGTAGGCGCCGAAAGTGTTTTAACAGCTCCGAACGATGTTCTTTCTGCAAAATTTACTGCATTATTTTGATCTTTTTTACGACAATTGAAAGCGAAGGATCTATCGCCAAATCGTCACACATGATATAGTCCTGTGATAAATTTCGCTTTGCCACTACAATTGAACCCAAGTAGACAAGACACCACCGGAACATAAAACGTTCTTTACTCACACATTTGACTTTGAACTAGCAAGTTTGAGAGGTCTCGGTTTTTGTTCATTGTGCTGTCCACTTTGTTTTGACTATGAAGTTTATAGTGAAATGATATGAATTTATAGTAGACACATTCGTTCTTTAATGTTTTGTGCATTATTACTGCGTAATTCCCAGTAATATTCCATTCGTGATTCAACGCAATATACTTGTTTGTGAATGATAATAATGATAAAAACAATGCATTTAATACTTTTCAACAATATGTCGCTGCCATAGTTGCACAACCCTTGCGAACCTTCCACTCCCCCCAGTTTAAGAACCCAGGCTCTGTCTAGAGAGGATCGAGAGATTTTTTTTGAAGACTACAAGTCGCAGATTAAAAATAGGCTAGCAGGAATTGGGCAGCCTACGTAGAGGGGAAGAGAGATAGGATGTAAGGTCTTAAGATAACGATGGCAGTGCTTCATTCCTCTCTCGGACCACACAACTCGCATCTGCATTTGCATGCCCCCCCTCAGGCAAGTTTCCAGCAGATCCATGCAGCATCTGTTTGTGCCTTACAATACGTAGAAGCGTCTAGTTACAGCATTTTGATAAAAAGTAATCTTTGCAAATTCACTCTTTGGACGCCCCCCTGCCTTAGGTACCCGGGGCCGTCGCCCCGTTCGCACGGGGTGTGACTGACAGTCAAAGGCGCAGCCAGGGGGGGTGCTGAAGGGGCTCAAGCACCCCCCTTAGCGATCAGAATATTGATGTTTATTTCTTAGCTTTTCACCAACATTGT
>JGI24158J21664_10000094_pt1 | contig 54185 bp, 33 predicted proteins | sample Ectturendosymbi3_FD_21664 | JGI IMG/M metagenome (IMG submission 21664) | reverse complement strand
GTTCAAAAAAATACGAGCGATCGCAACATGGGCGTCGAAAGGATTTTTTCCAGTGTGGGGGGGGGGCAATAGTGGATTTTCCAGGTATTAACCAAAGCATATTTCCAGGGGGCCAACAGTGGGGAAATTTCATTTTGCCAACTCAAAACTAACAAAAAAACATTTTTCTACACAAAAGTGAATCGGAAAATATTAATTTCAAACTCCAAGGGTCCAGTGTCCTCCTCCCTACGCCAATTACTGACAATTTAACAATTTTTCAAACGATCTTACCGGGTCGGCACAAGCGCAAAACCAAAGTGGCTGTTGTTTTCAGCACTAGTGTGTTTTTCTGCCATTTTCAAACGCTGTCTCGTTAAATAAAGTTGAGCCAAGATCTGCTTACCGACCTGAGATTATCGCAGCACAACGCTTCGTTTCCGTTCAATGAGTTGTAAAAATTATGCAAAGCATCGATGCGTTTCTCCGGCGCCATCTGACGGAAAAGCATGGAACAGGTAAGGAATGATCCTGCTTTAGTGAACGGGTTCCAAACCTTGCCATTTCCATCAAAAGAAAAATCATCCTAGAAAACAATAAGACATTAGTTTAAGAAAATGTAGGCTGACCGTCCCTAGGATGCCACCACAACTAAACAAACTATGTGTCGTATAGTGCGAATTCACAATATTGCCGGACATGTTGTTTTAGAAAATGATGCAGTCAAAATGTAACAGTCGCGTTTTAAGTTTTTTCTTCAGTGCTATAATAGCATTGGTTTTAAGTCCACAAAATACTTGAAACAACCAAAAACTTGAGGGTGCATAACGGTATCTTGCTTTTAAGACACGCAACTTCTCTAACATTACGTCGGCATTATAAACGTGAGCATTGAAGTGCAGCGATTTTGTCTCCGTTCCGTTGCAGATAAACAGAGTTTATTCAAAGTCACCAATGCAAGACAACTGAGTCTATTCAAGGTCATCAAAAATCACAGTAGTGTTGTGAAATGCAATACCGATCAAATTAAAAACATTCTAACTTAAACTGCGTTGAATCACACCTGTTCTCTGTATGTAAGTATTCCTTAGCTAAAGTTTGTTAAAACGTAAAAATAAAGCTACGAATGGCTATAGTGATATGATTGCTTCCAAACACAAGTTAGTTACGCGTGGTTTTCTACTCCAAGCTCACGTAAGTTACACATAGTTTGATGCAATGTGGAGCGCAAGCAGCAAAAAAAAGTATAGATCGCGCCTGTCTGAATTGCTGTGATAATTCAGACACTAATAGTCAAGGGATTACAAACCACATGGTAGTGAGCGCAAGCCAGAAACAGTAATCTCAGCGCAGCTTGCCATTTAAAGCTATACGCAAAAACATACTTTTTCGTTTGGTTTAGCATTCCGCCCGATACGCAGAGAAGTAGACTCCAGTCCGTTCTGTCGACATGCCAAGCAGTAGTTAAACACCGAGGCGCAGCTGTTTAAGGGGTGGGGTGTCACTGCGTTCAAGAAATAGAAATGTTTAAAAATGAAGGCAATTGTCAGTAGTACTCCTGCCATTCACATTTTTCTTAGTCAAGCGTATTTATTGCAATGATCTTTAACACTTGCCAGAAGCCAAGTAAGTGGATTGCAAAAGAATAAAAGAAATCATGTCAACGCAACAGGTGTCTCAAAAGCTAACGCTGAAAAAATTTTTCGTTGACAAAAAGAGCAATTCTTAGCAATTCTACTGTTGTGAATTTTGAAAGATTGAAAAAAATGGAAAATAAGACTGTAATTGACAAACCTCAAACTGCAAAAGCTGAGGTAAAAACGAAGCTGAAAAAATCCAATTTCAACTTAAAACCGCGATTAACAGCGGAAAAAGAATCATCATGAAATAATGAAACACTTCACGAAAGCGACTGTACCATCGATTCAGCGAAACAAGCAACATCAATCGCTTTCCACCTGAATAACAAAGAAACAACGCGCCGATTAGCAGTCAATGTCCTGGGCAACACCTTGCCCTACAACCCGAATCTAACTTATCTTGGGGTCAAGCTGGATCGTCAACTGACCTACATGCAACACGTCGAGGGCCTATGTCAGAAAATCTTTCGATCAACACCCCCCCTGCGGTTCCATCCCAGACCTGCAGAGCCTACAACCACAGCGCCTGAAGTTGAGGCGCCCTTTCCACCGCCATACTGCCCCGCTAATAGCCTCTGGATTTGAGATCAGAAGAGCATGGATGAACTCATGGAAAGACATTGCACCTCCCTCCCAGTTTTGCTTGTGCCCAAACTTCGGCCTTTCACCAAGTTTCAACCTTCCCCGTAACCTCTGGGTCACCTTAAGCAGGCTCAGAACTGGAGTCGGACGTTTCTGCTCTAACATGTGTCAGCGGAGGCTGAGAGAGACAGCCTCGTGCATGCGCCGGGAAGAGAATCAAACAGCACACGACGTTATTTATCACTGTCAAGCCCTCCGGCCACCAAACACCCTTGATGACTTGGTGCCTCCAGGCCCAGAGGGTGTTCGGTTGGTTGGGTCGACTTGTAGGAATCGCTTGAGGGTCGCTGCTCATACGAAAGAAGCGAAACAAACAGACAAGCTCTGTCAGGAATGCAATCGAATAACCGGAGAACAGCTCAAGTGGCGAAGAGATGAAACACCTGCTGTTACTCTCAACCATAACTTTTAGCATATGCACAAACACGTACTTGTACTTCAACAAGAAGAAAAACACATCCCACAGGGTTCAAACCACACCTGTTTAACGTGAGGATAAGCTTATCCTGACAGACAAAAATTGGTAAGCAGCCAAAACCAACTAGCCTACTGTAAGTTCCTCAAAAAAGAGTGGTATTGTGCAAAATGCATCGCACCGAAGTATTGTCAGTCATGCTTCACGCAAATACGACATGAAAACACCTAAGTTATTAATAAATCAAGAATCCCTAATTTATCAGACCGTAGACTCTTTCACGCATTCCTTGATTTCTCGTGAACCAACAGAAAAAGCGATGGAGGCAGAAATTTTTCCGCATGTGCCGGGAGGGGAAAATCAAGATATTTAAAAGTATGTATACAATCAGAACGACACTGAAGCTTGAAAACTGCATTACAATTAAACAATACAAGCAACATTTGGAAGGTTTGCTATTGACTTTCACGAATATACAAAGCTTGCATAATTGATTATATAAATTTTCTCAACTCCATGATGCTCATCTATGAATAATTTATAAGTCCTGTACAAGGGGTACTACCTGCTCTACAGTATCAATCGTTTTTGTCCGCCAAACTTTACTCCCATGCGTATGTCATGACCTTGACAAGTCCCATTAACCTGAGTGGTCGATATGGACCACGCCAGTGACCCTTGCACAAAATGAAGCTCGGGACGTTTCCGGATGACTTGAATCGCAACACAGATGCAGCGTCTTCGTGACACCAATCGTGCCACGCTACACAGATGGAGCGCACACTATCTTCTTGTGTTTGACCGCAAACTTTTAGCCTTGTCATTATGTGTCGAGCAAGGGCACGCTTATTTGAAAAGGATCATGCTCTTCCACGCCTGCGTACCCATTAACGTTGCTACTGGTGCAGGGTCACAACGAAGTTTCTCATTACTTTGATAGATGGCCAATTAACTAAGCTTCAGTAAGAAGAGGTGTACACGATTCTTCATAAACAGATGTCTTCTTGTCTATCTTCTATTATCTGAGTGTTTATGGAGTTTGTCCCTGAAATACCACTTGCAAGTTCAGTTTGATGAACATAATTTGATCTGCAGCAACAGCGCCGCAACCAGCTGAAATTTTCGGGGGGCAAAATGATTGTGCTGTAACTTGTTGTTGCACCTATTGTTATTGGCGTTTACATGTTTTTTTGGAAAATTCGGGGGGGAGAATGCCCGGTTGCCCCGTGGTTGTGGGACTGCAGCAATGTAATTCACTGACGTTCGTTTAGCTAAAATGTTGTCGCTTGCCAAGCCTCAACCAGTGATTCAATGGCAGCATAAACTGGTCGTAACAAACTGATGAAACGGCAAAAAGCTTTCTTAATTACTGTTGTTATATCAACCATATTTTTTTCATTTGGTGTGTGGCACAAAAATGATCTAAAATATAGTTTCCTAGCTGATTATCGATTTGCTTCAACGCAATACTCAAAAGAAGACGTTAAGCGACAAAACTCGTTTTATTTTTGCAGCTACCAGTCGAGAAAAGCTGAATCCATGCGTCAAAGTGATAAAGTTCGGCACTTCTTGTGTTTGTTGATCCTGCTTCCATAACAGACATAAGCAATAGTTCGTACTTTTTCTGTGTTGATTAAGTGAGGGTAAGGACTGACCAACGCACCTAACATGAACTCCATCTCGATCACTACTTTCAGAAAACAGGGAAGCAATTGGAAGAAAATTGTGACAACTGATCCTAAGCGATGCTTTCCCAAACGTGCGACAATTGATCCATAACTATGCTTCCCTGAACGTGAAATTAATTATCTACAGCTTTATAATGGCGTCACGGACGACAGTTAATCAGCGCTGAAAGCCTGCGATTTGGTGCACAAATTCAAAAGATGTCAAGTGTTTTACGGAAGGTGCCACTTTAATCTTTACAAAATCACCCAACATTGAGCAGCATTCGTGCCTCAAATTCTTGAATACGCACTATATTAAATATTCATGCAAGTGCATAATGCAAGAGCTTGACGCAGTCTGGAAATTACCAGCATCGCCGAACGTCAGTCGTTGTCCGTCCACAGTGCAAACAGCCATTGACACCTCAGTCCCCTCCTGCTTGTGTAAGCGCATTATCGCATTGTAATTCGAATGAGGGTCAACGTTGACTGGCGCTTCCGTCTTCTGCGCAGAAAAAAGATGGTGAACTTGGCGAAAAAACTCCATTTTGTTGCTTCATTTGGTTTCAAAGGCGATAGATGGCGCAAGAGAACAACTGAAACCACTCCTCAACACGGAAATACTCAAATCATGAATTTTTATTAATGATCCCCAATTTTTATTAATGAGCCCCCAGCCTCATGGTAACGCGTAAAAGTGTGAAAAAAAGAACTGTTCAACATTATTCAGCATAAATTTTGCATCAGCTGATTGACGTGATTGAGATCACAAATTTCGTTATAGTCGAAAAGGGGAAATTGGCATTGACCATTCGTAATAATAATCTCATCCCACATTTATCAATTACAATTAACTTTGAGCTTATTAATTGGTCAACGACATGTGGAAAATGATTTTTATATAGGCCAAGGTCAGATGAAAAGAAAATACAGAGAAACTTACATCTTGAAGAAGGCAACTCTTAACTTGTTCAAAAATTCTTTCCATTCTCAATTTAAACACCGTGAATACAGGAATCGACAGCTGGCTAAGAAGCACGTTGCGAATGAATGGAAAGCAAGGCTCACATATTCTGCAATGTATGAAAAAAGTATGCCTTAAAAAGTGCAGTAACGACAGTGGAAGTTTATTCGGTACGTTTTTAGCAAGAAACTTTTGCTCAGTGCTATTCAACCTGGCATACGGCACACTGGTGTTGTTCTCAACCGTTCATTGGTTCGAAACGGTTTGCCAAGGGTGTAGGTGAAACCAGAACGCCAACTTGCTGAACATAGGATTTTTTTATTTTTTTGCGCTTAACTATCAATCAGTGCTTTACAACGTGGGGCGTACGCTTTACGCGGTGTGGGAATATTTTGCTGACACATTTAATGCACCAATATAAAATTTCGATGACTCATCGAGTTATTTTCGAAATGGATGTTTTTTAGTCTTCACTTCATATTCTCTGTAGTCATGAAACTGAAGGTAGGGTCGAAAAAAACGTTTCAGAAACAATGGTAGTGATTGGTGAGTTATGCAAGCTTCTTGAAAGATGTCAGCGTTTCGCTGTTACTTACTTCGAGAAGACCTCAAAAGATAAAGGCGTCTCAACTCCATCCGGTTCAGTTTCGATGTTATGAAACGTTTGCCGAAGACGTGGATCTGAAAGTCGAATGCCTTTTCCTTCTATCACGTCCATCACATCATGAACTTTCATAAAATCCGGGCTATCTTTAGTGACAATGGACACAGCGATCTGGTAGAGACGCTGTATGCCCGAGTGATTGACAGTAGTGCTGACGGTATCACGTGACTTGTTCTTCTTCTGTGATTGGACCTGTTTGACATGTGCTTTTCTCCTTCCCGGCCGCTGAAGGTTACTCGGTGGGAACATTCGACGGTCTAGTGACAGAGTTTTTCGAAAGGCATGTGCTGGTGAAAGTGCTACGTTTTCGACGTCATTACTTGAAACGTCACCATCGTCGCAAGACGAATTTTCGTCTTGTGAGTCGGCAGTGTCTTCCGAGACAAAGTCACTTTCCTGTTTGTGTTCGATTGCGTCGCTGCTATGAATGGGCAAAGTGGGGTTGATCTTTGGTTCACCATCAGCTGATGACGCGGTGCTTGGTTCCTCAATGGAAGAAGCTTTAAGATCCGAGAAAAGTATTTTCTGATGCTGCGCGTCGTGTTGTAATTGGTTATCTTCGAGCGTGGAGGATATGACGTCTTGTGACGCCTCACTGCCTTTGAAGCTCCCATTAACACCGCATTGTTCGCTTGGTGTTTCAACATGTAATTGTTTTGCTTCCAAGTGTGAACGGGTGTCATCTAAATAAGCAGAATTTGTCTCTGCTATGTCTGCCTTGCCATCACCCTCCGAGCTACAACCATCATTTTCGGTAGAGGATGTCTCTACTGTATCGTCTGCCAGAACAGAACCATTTACGGGGATTGGTAGGTTCTTGGAAGGTGCAGCATTTTTTTCTTTCAGTATTTCATCAACACTATCCCCATTTACGTTGCCAGTTTCTGGAACTTGTGACAGCGTTTCGTCGTGGCAGTTGATTTCTGCATCGGAAACTTCACGGTGAGAGTGATTAACGATCTTGAGTTCACCAACATGCTCTTGAGGATGTTTCTGCGAGGGAGGATCTTCCGATTGGCTTACTGGCAGCAAATCACCGTTGACCTTAACATCGTGAGTTGACATGCGTTCATCACTCTCAAGTGCAACCTTGGATATCGATATTTCACGATTGTCTCGACTAGTGGTTTTGATATCTGGAAGCATCGCGACGCCATTTGGAGTGTGTTCACTCGGAAGACTTTCTTCAGTTGTTCCATATACGTTTTTTATTAACTTTCCATCAACAAGGCACTGCTTTGAAGGAGAATCGCAACCTGCATTGAAAGGGCAAATTAATGCAGTGGTATGAATCCGTCTTTTTTGTTAAAGAATTAACCTCACCATCTGCTGGATGTGGTTCATTCGATGAGTTTTTCGTTGCGTTACATTCAGCTTCACTTTCGCCTTGATCTGTTGAAATGAGGTTATCCGATTCGTGTGCATCGGATCCAACTTCTTGACATTCTCCCGAATCTTCTGAGAGATCGAGTTTACTCAGATCAAGAAACGTGTCGTACATCGAGTCACGTTTACTGTCCTTTCGGCAGTTTTCTGTCAAGTGCCCAGGTTCTGCAACAATAACAGCAACAAGTTAATCAGCACGCCAAGGTGGTCTACTCGACACTGCAATTTTTAGCCAACCAGTTTTAATCATAAGCTATTCTGCTTTTTTGATAAAACTTTCACTGTCGACGCATGTACGCTCTCGTTTAACTTGTGTAATAATAAGCCTCTCATTTTCAACTCTTTTACAAAATAAAACATTTTGGAGGGCTCCATCTGAAACTAGCAGCGTGTTGAGCAGCATCTGTATGGCAATGTGTCTCACATTTGAACCTTTTCTTGTTTTGTAACCTCTGCGTCGTCAATATTTGTATCATATGTGTCAGTGAGCATTGAGCAGGCGTCAAAGTGGAAGCTCATTTACTGGCGCGAAGTTTTGTCATCGAATAAAGGTGCACCACCCACTCTCAGTAGAAGCTGTTAAACCAGGGATGCAAAATTATCTGTGAATTTTAGTAGCGCGTGGAAATTTTTAGTAGCGCACACGTACAAGCTTTGTCATAACATTGCAAATTGTAAACTACGCACCGTTACGTTGCTGTAAATCCCATCCGCGCACTCCAACCTTTTGCTCGCGCGGCGCGACCGCAATTTGGCACCCCTGTGTTAAACCACTGAGTCTGCAGAATTCATCCCTTTCTGTGAGTACGAGGTGAAACAGAGACGGGTGAAGCTTGTAGTTATCTCGCAGCAATCGCGTTACGACTTTACCTTCGATACAGGACGTAAATACTAACCACAAAACAGCCACAGATTTCTACAGTAGACAAAATACGGAATAGCGGCAATGGTTAGGTCAAAGAAAACATATGGTCAGAAGACATCTTGTGACGCACGAATGCTGCCATGGCAAATTATCTTTATTAAAGTATTTCATTACAACGCGAACTGAGTGATACCAACGGGAGTTATAGTCTGCAGCAGCTATCATTGTTTCCTACTGTATAGGCCGTACGTTGACTTGTGCGAATAGCAATTTAACAAAAACGAAGTTCCACATTCTCATCTGTTACAAAAATCCGACGAAAAGAGCGCTCTGATGTAGGCATAGGCGCTGGAACCATAGGCAGGTAGCGAAGTACCGGATTGTCGGACTCGTAAATTAGTCCCCTCCTAAAACAATCATACGACGTCATCAGTTTAGTCTGTTGTCCAATGACACAACATATAATAGTCAATCAAGCACTAAAAACACGTTACGCATGAATTGGTTTTGACGGCCCACTTGAGAACTTTGTCTGAAGAAACCGCAATCCGCTGCTTATTTCTTTCTTTGCCCGCAGTTTTTTTGGTGCAACGATTGCTACGTTTCAGCAGTAATTTATTTACGTAACATGAACTTTGCGATCAACAAACAAGCACACACTGAACCTTTTAAAGCCATGCCGCGGCAAAGCATTTCCCGCTGTTGGCACAAACGTTGAAACACCACCAACTTGACTCGCGATTGGAATGAAAATTACCATAATTGAAGGGGAAGGATAGCGGCTGTCATAAATTATGTCCGTGATTCACTCGATCTTTTGTGCGAAGAGCTACCCTCTCAGTGAGCAGGTTTGTCAAATTATATTGCCCCAGCTGTCATCGAAACAGAGGAGCAAATGATATTGATCACCGCAACAAAATTTTGAAGACTGTGTCATGCCAACTTACCTAACTTCTGCATGCGTCTAACACCCTTTTATGGCTAATATTTGACGGGAAATTGAACACTTGCGTTCGTTTCAAAGAAGTGTTCTCCACTTTTGAGATAAAGTGCATTGTCATTAATTTGCAAAAAACGCATTAGCGATGAGCGTAAACCTTAAACAAAAAAACAAAAAAGTCGTAAGTGTCGACTCTGAATTGCATTACTTTAACAAAACCGTTTGATAACCCACTTCAATTTGCACTCAAAGTTCCCCTTTTTAACGCCCTTAACACTAGACGACGTGTGACGAGACTCCACATGAAAATTAGGGAAGGAATTCAAACGAGTAATATGATGTTGTTTGATAGACACTGCAGTCACTCAAGATACCGCGCTTAAATTCTTTGATGCCACCAAGCCTGAGCGAATGGCTGAGTCTTAGGCGCAGTCGTACACGTTCGATCAGTGGATTCACATTCAGGTGACTGTGAGCTGTCCCAATTCGCTTAAGCCTCATCCCTACATCAACAAGTGAGTCGCTATCACATTCCGAGGAAGAACCTCACACTTTCACGCATAACTGCCTTCACAAAACTGCAGTACAACAACACAACGTGGTTCGGCGCACTTTACCAAAGTCAAAACGGAAAAAGAGGTGAAACTAAAAGCCTCTTGTGTGGATATGAGATGTAATTCAATGAAAGTATCATAAACATAACTTCTTAGCGATACACAGCTAATATCAATCTACCCATTTAAAATATCTTTATTGGAAACTGAAAGACATAAGGCCGAAGCAACAAGTCCTGCAAACGCCAGTTTTGTTTCCTAGTTGATATTGAACCACATAGGAGCAGTAACAATTTGTTTTTGCCTATGCTGACAAACAACACAGCAAATCAGCAAAGTCTCGTTAATTCTCTCTGGTAGCTGACAACTGTTATTTTGCGGCATCAGAGTTCCATAGTTGAAAGGCAATCAGTTGTGTTTTTTTTTACTGTAAAATTCAAGGAATGCGACTGGCTCCCATCGTCTTCAATTTTTGAAAAATATGACCGAATGTTTAGTCACGAATATTTGAACTTAACTGCCGGATCTGTTTATAAATTAACATTCTTAACAGCATAAATATACCGCTTACTTGAGACGAAAAGGCAATGCCAACACCCTTCTTCTGCAATACTGAAAAAAATGCAACATAATAGCATAAGCCCCTTGTGTATGCAGGCTAGCAATCTTATAATCAAAGCCAATTCTGGTTGGCGGCACCGTGTAAGCCGCGTATTGCAAGGCTGGACAGAACTGAGCTACAACATGAGGTGCTTGTTGCATGATCACGAAAGGTATGCAATCGGCAGAAATAAAGCGGCTACACCGCCTCCGGGTTACCAATAAACGACAGACTAGTGCAAACTAGATATAAACTTGCATTGGGAAAAACAATGTGTCGAACTCATAATCGCATTATCTGCAGCAATGGAAGTTGCGAGGTATCAAGTGAAATGCACAACACCTCAAAACGTTTCTACAACAGCTAATGTCGAGACCCCAAACAAACCTCAAAACAAGTTTACCAAATCTAGTGACGCAAACACAAGTTGAAGAGGGTAGACAACACTTCGTTTTGAATAGCACAAGTGAGATTACAAGGGCTGATCCCTTGGGACGAGATTCAGCCCTGTGGTAACATCACATCCGCTCTTTTATAAGCCCGTACACAGCTAGGTTTTCACACAACACAAGCCTGTGTAGTTTTATCACTTAAACCCCTGCACAGCTGTACACTAAAAGGGAAGTGCAAGGTATTTTCTGACTTTAAAGTCATTTTTTGACAACACTAGGACTTGGATAATTTTGCAGTTTGAATCAAACTTTCCTTTTCTCACACAGCAATGCAAACTAATCTATATACTCTCACTGTTCTGTAGTATTTTTCTTAGACAAACGTGGATATCTCCGCACTCGTCAACTTCGAACCTTTATGTTTGAACAACTATGACCCAACCATTGTCAAATTTCCACATTTTTCTCCTCAACAATTGCATGTTTTACTTTTCACTTATTTAGATAAAAATATGTGAATAACTGCGGTAGGTAACTGCAGTCAAACTCACCATTTTCGTCGCTCGAGTCGATCAATTGATCTTTCCCACGATTTCCATTCACCAAATTTTGGTCAGTTTTCAACTGCTCCTCCATAATCGTTTCACTGCTTTTCCACGTCACACTGGAACGTGTCGTCACATATCTAGAGTAGGGACGCGGCGACAAAAAACAGTTCCTCCTGTTATTAATACCTAATGATAAAATATTGCGACGTTCACTGCCTGCCTTTGTGCTGTCGCAGTGCGCTTGGTTGTTGCTGCTTGACTGTCGCGCACAGCTGTACCGGTGACCTTCTTCGCCTTGCTGTCCATTGCTTTTCACCTCTCTCGTTTCCTCCTCTTTTCTTTGCGGCAGTGCGCTCAACATCTCTCGCTCAGCCCAGCTGGACATGTTGCGAGCTTGAGAATCGTTGCTTCTGGTCAGCGCTAGTTTCGTGCGAACAATCCGCAGTTGTGGAACAACCAGGCTCACATCGTCATCAGAGTAGTTTTTCTGGTGACCTTTGGCATCCAGCAACCAGTTCTGCAAACACAGCATACGAAGTGGTTGTGTTGCAATGAGAAGTTTACAAAGCACGTTTAGACCAGGGGTGCAAAAATGCGCTCGCGAACTCGCGCCACGCGACCAAAAATTTGGAGTGCGTGAACTTTCTTCTTTTTATACATTTTATACTACATGCATATGAATGCTGTATGGCAAAGCTTACATGTGTGCGCTACTAAAAATTTCTGCGCGCTACCAACATTCACAGAAAATTTGTACCCATGGTTGCGACCAATTCCTCTCAACCTTCCTAATTTCTCTCGCTTACCCTTGGGCACACTTGAAAAATTAAATTTACTCCTACAACATGTTTTTACTTTTTTCACTTTTTCAAATGTATATAGCGAGTCAAGTTATAAAAATGGTCTTAGAATGAAAAAACTAACCTACAGGCCTAAAAGCAATTGTTCTGAGGTCAAATAACTACCGGTATAATAAAAGCAAACAACAAACAAAACACACAAGCGTGGAAACATTTCGAATAAGAAATCGCTTCAAGACTCTCATAACAGTATTATAAGCTCTCGGGCTAAACAGTTGGCTACTGATACCACTGCGACAACCATTTACAGAAAGAAATAAGTAGATGTTCGATAAGACTAAACATGGTGCTAACAAACACAGTTCTAACAGATTGTGAGCTGGTGCCTTGTCGGCGTTTCGTGCACTGCGGCACTACGTCGTTTGTCAGTACTAGGCTCAACAAATTAACTCTGAGTTTTTGCAAAACATAACACCGTTATGTTTGCTTTTAGGGCTGCTAAATCACGCATGTTGTAAAATCCAGCTGTGGTAAGTCACACATATCTTTCACAAATTTTCGTGTTTTGTACTCACGTTTTGGAGTGTACCTGATACACCATCTTTTTAAGTGCAGCTTTGTGGCAACAATTTGATTAAAACCGACAAATCTACAGTATAGTTATGAACGCATAGCCTCTATTTTTAAAAATTAGGCAGCTCTCATATAAAAGTACGTTGCAGCGAAATAACCTTCATTGCATGGATACGTGCAAGTTGTTTTTATTTACTTGCGACGACGCGTGGACAATAGCCTTGCAATTAAGCCCTTCTCGTCAACCAATCAAGTTTTTCGTGAGAAGGTTGAATACAGTATTTTGTCCGCTGAGCAGCATGCTTACTTTTAATGACCTTAGAGAATCTCCGCACTTCTTACTCTATCTTTACTTTCCGCTTGGATTAATTGTAAGCAAACCTTATTTTGCGGTGAAGCAAGCATGACAGTAGTTCTCCTGATGAACTTAGCATACAAGCTTAACGATACATGAAACACAGGATTGAATACAAATCTCCTCAGTGTCAAGAACGCCACTTCGCACGACGTAGGCTTTTACATTCATCTCTTCAGAAGGCAAAGTTCTTCGCCAATGGGACCCAGAAAAAGTTCTTTGGGGGAGCAGCAGTTAACTCTGCCACAGCACAGACCACACGCATTACAGTCAAGGGCACGTGCCTTGTTTTAAGCCAACGTGCCGAACTGTTTCAACTTTCAAGTTCAACATTTTTCTTTTTGCACGTTGAAAAAGACTGCGTTTGTATTTACGCTCAACTGTAGTAGTCTCACTTCAATACCTTTCTTAAACTGGTAAACCATACGCAATCGATTGTCACTACCACGCTGTTTTCATTAGTGAGATGTTGCCATGGATGCACAGTGGCAGGGGTGTAGCGCTAACAAAAAAGGTGTGGGAATGCATTTAAAATTTAGCCATTTAAAACAGCTTCAAACTCATTTTGAAGCAAAACATGAAAAAGGTGTGGGAACGCCGTTCCCACGCGTTCCCGCCACACTACACCCCTGCACAGTGATGACTTTCACGCAAACACTGCATTTTGCGATTTTGCAGGAAAAATCACCTAACTGCTACCATCTTAGCCTTTCAAAAACCAACCCGAGCGATCTTATAATGACAATAGGGTGACTAACCCGAGCAATCTAATAAATACTATAGTATAGCACAAAGCCGAGTGGTCGGAGTATCAGTTACACCAAGTACTAGTTCCGAGAGGGAAATGCTTCCAAATCAACAGAAGAAGCGTCGGGGAATGCTTTGATAAAATACAACAGTAGCCCAGTACACAAAACAATTGCTTTTGTGGCGCATCAGGCCAGGCTTACACGATTAAAGACAGTCTCACAATCAATCAGCGACGGATTATTCTGTACAAACTCTGCCAGTGTTATCTCGCTACGCACAATGCTTGCGCTGCAATGTTGGGACAGTACGACGTCAAATACGTAATTGTTGTTTCTCAACGTTTTCTGCAAGGGATTTGTTACTGGGTGTGTACTGTGTAGTTCCTGCAGAAGCTGGTAAATTAAATCCCAGTTCACCATTTCAGTGATGGACAAGTGTGCTGACTTAGCAGGCCACATTAACTACCGGCAGATTTGTGGGCCAAATTTCGATTTTGCGTCCTAATGGAGTAACCCGTTTCTACGCACGTGCTGCCTTTCACAAGGTTGTTTTTGAGGGATACAAGGGTCATTTCCAGGAGACTTCCAAGGCTTATCCCTCTTCCCTTCGGGTTAATTTTTGACGTTCGACGGCCATTTTAAAGAAACTGTTAAAAGTCACTGCTGTTGACTTTGAGAACAACGGTTTCCCAATCGCTGTCAAGAGCGGCAATTGTTCAGCGAATATATTAGTATCAGTGTCGTGCGCCTAAAACGGACCCTGTCCGGTCAAACAAGGCCATTGTTTCGAAACTTTGCATGCACAGATCTGCAATAATAACTAACCTTAGGCAAACCAACAACAACGAATCATTGCCACTGATTTGGTTGCAGGTAGTGTGAGATCCATTGTAGGCTATCACTGTTTTTCTTTTGCTTTGATTAATTTGTTTCGTAAAGCCGTAAATCGTACCTTTTTCGATAGAGAAAACACCAAAAAGCTTTTCCAAAAAACAAACGTCTGCAAACCGAAATCAAAGCATTCGGCAAGCTGTAAAATGCTGAAACTAATCGCTAGGAATTGTAAAGTATCTTTCGCATAAAAAACGATTTTGCATCATGCATCAACAAATGACGGCGCGCTCGCCTCTAACGTTACACCAGTCTATTTTCAGGAGTAGATCTTTGCCTTAAAAAAAATAAACGAATCCCCGCAAACGTTTAAGCNCTCCATCGCCATTCTGTGATACTTCAAAGGCCACAAAAACAGCATTAACGCCTTGTGGATAAAATATCTTCTTTAAGTTCAAAATTCAGCACAGGATAAGAAAATTACCTTCAGCACGATAAAACGAAACTACATCTGCACCATGAAGAAGCAGTGACATTGAATTGCAAACATTCCAGTAAGCTCGAAGCAGATTTTGATGAGTGCACATTAACTAACAAATAACTGATCCAGAAGAATGCAAGTTGAGCCGGAAGAAACATTAAGAAAAAGCTATCGACTGCATAGCTTAGCGGCATCTATTATGTTACTTATTCAGAGAGGACGCAAAACTGCTGCAATAACTAGTCTGTCATGTTGGCATTCATATGTCTTGTTAAATTTTCATAACTAGAGTTTTGAGTCTAAGTACTTTGATATCAGTGGCGTACGGTGGCCATTTTGGTAGGGTGTTCACCAGGCGTGGCGGTTGTCGCCCAGCACAAGCCATTCGAACACTTGAAAGATTGGCAGTTATCTTAATGATCAAACCACGCGCAGCACGTACAATCAGGGGCGTAACGAGGGAGGCAAGGACTGCGCAATTCCCCGGTCGCCCAGTAACTATGGGGGCGTCAAATCACTGTGGGGTGCGCCGAAAGGTGCCAGCGATGTCACGAGTACTTTCTTCAATAGCCTGGTACAACCCCACCGCAGAACTGCGAAGCCCCTATTGAAGACTTTGTGGCGACCATTCTGTTCTCGCCCCGGGCACCGCCGACCTCGTTGCGCCCCTGCGCGCACTAGAACGTCGACAGCATCGGGCACGAACAAGAATTTATTGATTTGATTTCTCATGACAAAATATTTTCAGTTGAACTCACTGATAAGAAATGAATAGAATTTTTGACATAGAATCATCAAGTTGATCTACTGGCTTACGTGTTAGGAAGCATCCGTTTTTCGACTGCTATCAACATTCCACATTTTAGCGTTAGGCTACTTTGCACGTGAGCCAAGGCTCACCACTACTAAAGTCAGTAATATTCAGCGTCGTGCATTCTCATTTTAAAAATCGTCCAAAATGTTACAATAATCATCACACAGCCAAACCTATTTCAACCTGAAGTAAAACCCATCTGTACAAGTCCACTACAAGGAATCTAGCCTACTGCCCTGGCTGTTTTGAAAGCGCTATTGTTTGGTTCCACTGGCTTTTTTCTTTTCTTTGTTTATTTATGTAACTTCGGGTGTTCTTGAACAAGCTGCAGTCATGCTTGAGCAGACAAGCAAAAATCGTTCGGCCGTGTTGAGAGATATATCTGCTGCACGAGAAAACAATACAGATAAAGGCAGTTCTTGGCATTAATCGCTAACGAATCTCCTAAATCCGATTTTTTAAATTTCTTTCTTCACTGAACACCTTGGATATCTGCCACTGTTTTATATTAGCAGGGTAGCAGGCGTGACTCATGGTTTCAGATGCCGAGTCGATCCAAGTTTCGAGACCTGCAAGTCAATTCTCAGTTATGACATTTAGTCTCAATTTCAGTAACGTCATGCGATTCAATAAATAAAATTCTTTACTGGAACGTTATTATCAAACAAACTCGGTGTACAATATTTCTGGAAATTTGTAGCAATTCAGTCAAACGTCTCAGTCTCCCATTATTGTGTACTTGAGTCAAGTCCATTGATTTGCTTACAACGAAAAAACTCGTGAGACTGAAAATAAAACCATCAAATTTCCGACGAGGCACCTGGAAAATTAATTTTTTTCGATCACCTAATTCGTAAGTTCACCAACCGCCGCACCACCGCGTCCGCATGTGATGTCTATCGAAATAAAAAACTGTTTTGTTTATGAATTGCCGTGGGTGCATTTGCAGCTCATGCACAAGTCTCGATTCCCAGGTTTGAGCGCGCGTATAAGTTTAACAGCACATGAATAAAATTCAGAATAAAAAAAACATCTACAATATTTGTTTACTTGCCACACATGTTGCGTTTTTTTGACGCCACGGCCGCACACGGATAATGCAAGCAGCGATTTTGGTTTCAAGGTCGTCAAGACATGCAGGCACTTTCGCAGTCGAAACAAATGTACAGTATTTGAAAAAACTTTCAAACTTATGATGTTCGGATAAAATCGTTCACGTCTGTTGGTACCATCTGGCTACTCTTTTAGTTTGAACCTAAAGCGAAATCTCCAGGCGAAGGCCGAATAGGGAAGCGAACACTATCACATGAAATCGAAACTTTCAGAGAAGACCTACAAACTGTTGAGGGCGTTCGGATGGACAGCCTCAAGTTTTTCGGTGTTCCAACATTTCACATTAATCGGTCGCAGTAGTAACATAGTAACTTATTACCAATTAACTTAAACCTACGCAGGATCTTCCCCGAACGTCAGCCAGCTGTTAAAGAATGAAGTGAAAGCAGACCTTGCAGCTGAAAATGTCCTGAAAATATATGGTGATATGCCGTTTCAGATACTCACTTCAATTTCGTCGATGCTGACTGTGGTTGCACCGGAGACGGTGTGGCGACGATCAGCTCTGGATTTCCGTCTTCTCTGTAGCGCCCTGTCGCGGTCGCCTGAACACACATTTTTTAGCCGTCATCCAGCTATCGCGATGAACAAACTACCTATAGTTTTTTTCAAGCAAAATTCTACTAATTTCACAGACAATACAATTTGATTCATGTGTTGTCACAACATTTTCAGATCAGTTTCGTATTTTTCAATAGTGAAATCTTGGGTAGGCACTGATTCCGAGCGCAGGAGACCATTTGGAGTAAAGGTTGAATCTGCGCCCAGCGCGCGCAGAACTAACCATTTATAATTGTCTCATTGTTTCGCTCCATCCACGAAGAAGAGCTAGATGTCGCTTTTGTAGACGATTCTGACTCAATGTTGCTCGATGTCGGTACAGGAGCATGCAAAAACCGATGAAAGAACGTGTTGCTAGAAAATATTTCAGTTGTTTCCCCGTTTCTTTGGGACAATCCGTTGGTGAATACTGGGTTAACATCGTTAAATCTGGTAGTATCTCGCGGAGCGCCATTACATGACTTCAAGTCGAAGTTGTTTTCCTTCTTGTGAGGTAATCCATGTCCGTTATAGTGCGACTTGTCTTTTTCCAAGTAACTTTTTTGGTTCAGTCGGGGTGAAATTAAAAGTTTGAAAGCAGCCTCTGATTTGCGAAGATCGGTCAAGCTTGATCCGCCAAACGATGTCGAAGCTGGAAAGCAACAAAACTACTATTTAGCGATGATATCATGCCAACACCTCCGTCACGCTTTACAGAACCGACCAGTCAGAAAATACAAAACGCAAGGCGCATGGAACCTGCTTCTGTGTGACGTGCAGTATCATGGAAGTAACAAAAGGTCAGCCGATCAGATGATCTGCTGTTGTTTACAGTATGCAAAGTTATCCAAAAGTCTTCTGCAAATTATTCCAAAGAGCATTGCTGGTGCAGCGCGTTGAAACAACCACTCCACGCAGGGCATAGCTTAAAACTGAGTGTATGTACCACAATTAAATGGCCACAAGCGAACTGGTGTGTGTTTGAAGTGGACAAATATTTGTCGGTCCGCTGCATTCCGAACCACTTCTAACTCTGATTTGCTTCCTTTGCGGGGCGGCTTCACGGGCGACCCTTCCCCATAAACCCATTTGTAGCTGATGGCCCATGACACGCAAACATCGTTGCCAAATCACGATCTCAATAAGCCAACATCTTGCGTTTCAAAGCATTTTGCAAGAACCCATTTTCCTCAACACCGATGCAGACGTCAGAGTTTAGCAATTAGCCTCTCATGCTACAAACGTAGGTGTTTTTATCGCCCACGTCAACGATGCTGTGTTAGATTGAATACGACACTAACGAGAAGGTGCTTTGTAAAAGGACAAAGACACTGATGAAATTTCAAACCTTTTGTTCCCTTACCCTTAGTCGTAAAATAACACCGCAAACTTGGCATTCTTGACGATAGGTTCCACTTCAAATAATCTCAAAAAGCACACCTTATAGAAGTGTCAGCCAGCGGGTTTCTTCGAACCCTATTGGTACCGTTCAGAAAGTAAATAAAAAGTCTACGTCAATTTATATCAAAAATTAAACGAAGATTACCATTCTACGTTTTTTTGGGGAACAACTTTAACCAAATTCGTTAGCTAAACCTGAAGTATCTTATCCAGTTTTCGCCGCAAAAATATTATTTAAATAGGAATTTCCAGTGAAATTTTACGAAAAATAATATAGCTGATCCAGGACTTTCTGGTCAATTACTGTGTACTTTGGCCAAGCCAAATTATTAATTCCAACAAAATCTACGTGACCCAAACTTAAATTGAGCGAAATACCAGTGGCGCGCAGAAAAGAGTCTGCTTTTCAGTGCACCTCCAATAAGTCAGCTTATGGCTTTTGCCACAGGATACTGAACAGAATTTGTCGGCATAGCTTTCTTAGTGTGCAGAGTTGCGTTGTGGAAGAAATTGTAAATTGCAAGATCAAAATCCAGTCTTGCACAAAATCTCATTCAACTGGAGACTTTAACAAAAATCGCGTTTTACTGATTTCTTTTACTCGAGGTGCAGACTGAAAAAGCCAGGCGGTCATTTTGCGCAACGAATTTACATCGCCTGATTTGCGAGATAGGAACAAACCCCGCGCAAGAAGTACGGTAGTACATAACATTTTCCTTAGAGAACCTCCAGCGCTGAACAACTCCGGCTTGGCGTCTTCGCCTTTTGAACTTTGCGGCAGCAACAATGGGCAAGCTTACTGCTTTCGCGGGTCGCCTTTAATTTCCAGCGCAACCAACAGAGCCGGACCGTTTCTTCCCTTGTTTTTCGTAACTTAGGAAACAACAACCAACAAAAATTCAGGGATAGTGCGATCACTGTTGCTATTTTTTCACCTGATGGGCTGTTTTCAGCGTAGCATGAATTCGTTTGATTTGCTGGCCGTTTTTATCGTCCGCGGCCGTTTTCGGCAAACATGAAGACCACAATGTTTCGTGGGCCGCGGCTTGCCCATCGCCGCTGCTCACTTAAACAAACGTAATAACAGTAAGAAACACGACGCTGTTGGGAACAACACAAAAAACGGAATTTGAATCAAGCGAACGTATTCCAGAGACATCACTCAATGACTACGGCCTTACTTTTATCGGAAGAGCAAAGCAAGTTCGATATGTTGACATCTTGATACATGCGCCTCCACGGCAATTTCCGTTTCGTTCCCACGTGGTCGCCCGTCATGGCTTGTAAAGAATTAGCTAAAGCTGAAGCAATAAGACAGGCTCTGGCTGTGAAAAAATATCCGTCAATTAAAAACAGTTAGATTTCGACCATTTCAAATTTGTCATCCTAACAGGATTCTATAATTTCATCAAAACCACAAGACAAGATGACTTATAATCACGAAACAACGGTGCCAGCTTTTTGGCACCGGGTAGAATTGTCTAAAAGTGACATATATCGGAACAGTTCACAAAGTTTAGAGCCCAGTTTGCTAAAACCTGTATCCAGGAATTACAATGAATGTACACTGGTTCATGGCAAACTAAGAGCACAATCAACAGTTTCACCGATAAAGTGTGGCGGGGCGTTTGCAAGTGTTGCCTGGGCTCATTCTCAAGCTCAGAGCAAAGCTCCCGTAGGTGACTTACACAACAAAAGAAATACAGCGTCTTTCTTTTCTTAAAAAAACTATTCCAAAAACGTATAGCACCAGCTTAAGTAAAGACACATAAACTGATAACGCCTTTGTAGAGCTCTGATACTGCTTAGCATAATCTATACACGACGAAAACGTACAGATCCGTCTTCGTAAAGCTTTCACGGCGTTCACGACACGTCGGCCGTGACGAGTAGACTTTAAAGCTCGGCCAAGCTGACAGAACAGACTTTTACATCAACTCGTAGTTTGCAGAAAAATCTCGCAACTGACAAAGTCATGAATGGAACATTCAAGCAGCATATGTGAGGCCAATTGGCAGAACAATAAACAAGATATTTCCCACCAGACACTATCATGGATACCTAAACCTGATGAATACTCGAATTCCGTACTTTTTCAGAGGATCCTGCAAACCCACTCCAATGCAACTACTAGAACAGGGGTTCCCAACCTTTCTTTAACCATGTACCCCTTCAGCATTCCGACAGATGAGCATGTACCCCTTCAGCATTTCAATAGATAAGCATGTACCCTTCACCATTTCGACAGATGAAAATGTACCCCTAAAACATCTTATGACAAATTATTTTATCATGATTTTTCATATATATATTTAACAAAGAGCGTATTATTGTTTTTTTATAATAATAATCACTGATTTATGTAGAAATATTTGGAAATAAATAATATGCAAATACATTTTCTCGTCTATTGCTAACCTTAAATGTACCCCTTCGGATAGGCAAATGTATTCCTGGGGGTACATGTACCCCAGGTTGAAAACCCCTGCACTAGAACAATAACTCAATTCAGTGTAAGACGCAAACGCTACAATTAAATGTGTCTGTTACGCCATATGGTGTGCGTAGTCAAGAAAGGAGAGACGATGGCCACCAGGTGATTCAACTCATGCAGTAGTTAACTCAAAACGTGTTTGCCATTCTGCGAACAGCGAATTACAAGGAAATGGGAATGGTGTATTTCTGTGTCAGCATGTACTTCTGTACAACATAACACAAACTGGACTGCTTGCTCTTCACATTCACAGCATTCCTGAATCCTATTTGAAGATCACTGATTACTGTACAGAAAGCTGATTCAATCGCTCATACAAAGACATATGCAATTCTTAATTTGCTTGCTGCGACGCTAACTGCCCGAGGGAGAATATTCCGAACACCGATATTTAGCGCTATAACCACATCATGTGTTTTATTAGGTAACTGAACGGATTCAAAAGAAATTTTAGCAGTTTTGACACTCAATAAACAAATGTTGCACTAACTCTCAACGCTATCTACGAAACAAAGTCAACAAAATTCAGTTTGAAAAACATATTCGGAATAGAATGCACGTACAAACCGACTACTTCAACATTCCTCACGTAGGCCTCCCGCCACTTGGATGTTATTTCTTAGCTGCCACTCAACGCAAACGCATTAGCGACAACATTCGCTAAGGCGATCAATGCTGATCTCTCACAGGGAGCTTGGACTATCGACGAACCTCCAACCACTATTTTGACAAACGCACGTGAACATAACCATGCGCAGCCGCTAGAAAAGAACACAACAAACGTGTTACAGCTTTCACTCTGCAGCTTCCTCCCGTATGCACAAGCAGACCGCGATATATTTCAGGCACAAGGTAAAGGCTCGCCGTTGGCTATTTTCTACTTCAACGGCCAAGTGTGTCATTAGCGCGAGTTGGTTGAAGAGATACTTGAAATTTGACGGGTACTCAGCCGAGATAAATTGCTAAGTTTATGTTCGGCAATCTCTTAAAAACTATATTTGGCATTGATCGTTGGGCCAATGAAGCTAAAGCTAACTTGCAGCCGGAAGGGTGCGCGCGGTAGTTTTCACTTTTCACGAGCTTTCTGTACGTTCTGGATGACAATTACAGGAAGATGCACACACTCACAACTTGAAGTGGTCATGTTTGCAATAATTCGAAGCAAGCGGTTTCTCCCACATATCGATAAGTTCGAAGTCACCAGCACGAGACATGGCAGGTCTAGCAACTACCCTGAAGCACACTGTCTTCAACTCAACAATAGCCACCCAGGATTTGAGGAGCATGCCCAAACCCACCTAAACACTGATAAAATCTAGTTCGGTACGCTACGTAAGCAAATAAACAAACTTTCGCAAGGCAAGCACCAATGCGTGACGGCACAACACGACCGCAAAGTCGCGTATGACCACGCACTCGCAGCTTCCCAAGTGCTACCAATCAAGGATCACGCAAGCGCAGTAATTGCCTGACATCCAACACACTTTTACTGCTTTGTTTCTAAGAAAAATAAAAGTTTGAAAGTAGTTCAAGAACCATAGCCACACGAAATGACACACCGCCACGAAGCACAAGATCGCGCACAAATGCAGTCAACTTTCAGACATCTCCCAGCGAGGAAGTTGTTTTCACGTAGCTGTCAAAAATGTTAACATTTTGGCAATACGACGAAAAGCTACCTATATGCGTCCTGCAAGGCCATCAAACCGACGATCAGTTTGTTTAAGGAAACGCTCCTGTGTTGTCATACCTTGTCGCCTAACTCTGCCTCGAAAACCATGTCTGCAAAACTTGCTTTTCAACTTAAATAGACCACTCCGGCACCACTAAAACTGTACATTTTTTAAATCATCTGCTAATGCCCGACTTATCAGAAGACAGCACAGCTGACCATTGCAGTGATACAGCGGGGAGCGATTGAACTATTGTAGCTGATGCGATGGCGACAAACACAGTGCTCGCAATTGCTCAACTGACATAATGGAATGCACTTAATACCCTTGAAAAGTATTTTTTGTTTGGTGGGTTATTAACTATTAAACTTAATTTTGAGGTCAAAATAGGAATGAGATCAAGGTTTTGCCCAGAGCCAGTAAAACGTTTACTCTACAGTAACGAATCGCATGAGCCCTGCACTTGGCTAATCCAACGGAAATAGAAAAAGAAACGTCAAGCAGTCCATGACCTATGAATCAAATCGCGTAAGCAAGATCTTGCTGTGCCACTAGCGGTTCAATGCATTTCAATTAAAGCGTCGGTATTACCTCTGTAAAACCAACACGTTTGGGTAGAAGTTCTCATAATAAGTCGACAAACAACCTTGCAAGCTCTTTAGGCCTTTCTGTGCGGTGAGCTAACCACAGCCGAGCTTCACACGCACGCAATGCCCACTGCAATATCACGCGAGCCAGCATCCCTTTCAAGATTCCTGTCAACAAGCGGCTGCAGTGAGAGGTCAAACAGCTTGCCGCCAAACATAACAGACTGCGAAGACAACTTCAAGCTCCGTTGATCACTAACTTCTAACATGACACCATTCATTGTGACGTTTGCGCTCAGGTGTTGTGGTGTGGCGCGTTCACTGTGGTAATCAGATTGAACACGTCGGTATGGGTTGGCAAAACCGAAGTGCATGCATTCGACGGAAGTTACTTAATTCGTCGTCAGTGTAGGTCCAAAACGTTTGCGCCGCCGTCACTGTCTCCCCAGCCAGTTACATACCAAACATAGATAGTTTTATCGGCGAGTCAAGCGCGACATAACAGTTTTCCCAAACAATCGTTCAAGTGGAAATGGGTGTGAAGGACAAATAAGTCTGGCTGCGAAAAAACGTTGCGGCTCACAGCGACAATTGAAGTTCTCAGGTCTGCATTCCAAATTATTGTCTACCAAGTAACTGAATTATTCAAAAAAGGTCGCCTCAAGAAAAAATTTACCTGTAGATTTGATGAAATCTTTTAAATTTTTTCAAAATTACCTATTCTTTGAGCTTTGCATGAAAGGGAAAATAAATCTGATCAGTGATCATATTTCTAAATTTTGTCTTTTGTTTTGCTGTTTTACTGTCTAAGACAATCGATTGCTTGTTTGTTTTTTTGTTTGTCTTCTGTTTGCATTTTTCAGTCTGGTAGAAAATCTGCTTTAGTGGAACTGCGCTATTTACATGAAAAAACGGCAATTTCACTTGTGTGGAATGATCTGCACAAAGTGGGCACAAAAACTGTTTGCTGAAGCAGTGATTAACCAAAAGCTGGTGCAGTGAACGACGCTTGCAGCTAAAAGTGCGAGTTTTCAAAGATCCAATCCTCTGTGCTCGGAAGGGGAGCCCAGAGATGAACAAATGCATCAGTTTGGTTGAGGTCCATACAAGAATAGAGGATGCCAGCCACATGCAAACTAACTTCCCGAAAATTGAACATGTCTGTATTTTGTACGTGTCATGCAGATGTACTGTAGATCACTTAGTTCGGGACTAGATACCTTTACAGAGAAGTACGAGTATGCTTGAATTTACGATTGTCACTCATTTTCTTCTGCAAATATTTTTTTTGGTTAATTTGGTGACGGCAATTGGCGACGGCAAAACTTGATTGTAAATATTGAACCAAGTTTTATTATACTAACCCAAAATGGTGAAAGAAGCATTTCTAAGAAGTTCCCAGATTTTATAAATAAAACAATGTTCAGTCGGTTCTTTTCTGACTTCTGTTTCTTTAAGCGTAATTGTTGCGAAAATTCAGATATTTTATGAATATCGTAGACATCAGGATAATTTAATAAATACCTAGAATGATTTTTGATCTGGGTGAAAGTTAAGCACACATCTTATTACGAGCAGAATCATGAAATTTCCATTATTGATATCTCAGCAAAAGTGAATATATCTGCAGCAAAAAAATCAAAAACGAATTTGCTAAATCCTTGTCGATTGCAACTTCGCTTACGTGTTTGAGACCCAACGCTTGTCAAAACAATAGAAAGCAGATCTAAAAAAACCTCTGTATATACTTAAAAACCGCACGCAGAACTTTTTCCCTTGCAGAATGTGTCGATTTCAGTGTTTCACAACCTTTTCCTACTCAAAGTTCACTTCTAGTGTTAGAGGTCCATTGCAACAATATTTATACTCCCAGTATATACAACAGGCCCGTAGCCAGGTTTTAAGGTTTGGGGGGGGAATGCATTTTTATGGGGGAAACATTTTTGTTTTTATTGTATGTTTTATTTAATAAAAAATGTTCTGGACACAATAAACTTTTAGGGACACAAAAGAAATTCGTGGGCATTGACCCTGAAATGCTTCGCCTTGGCTACGGACTTGATGGCTGATACACAGGGGCAACAACACTCGATTGTTGTTTGTGCTAATAAACAATGAAAAATTGTTACGTTCCAAATAAGGCAAAAACAGGTTGTCTCCGGGTCTTACAGATAAAATAATAGCCTTCTGTTCAGGCTTACAATGCTACTCAATAAGACGCAACACGCGTTGACAAAAGTGTTTGCTTCGTACTGTAGCATTCATTCTGTTCGTGGCGAACGTGGGAGAGAGTCGTGGGCAATCGGTAGAGATTATACGTTGCTTTACTTCATGTATGAACGTTCACTAGAGCTGGGCGTTTGCAAAAGAAAGCCAACTCCTTTCACTTTCACTTGACCCTGCATGACGCTACGAAACGGCTCAAAATGTTGTTTCGCTTGTAACAGGATTGGATCAGGAGATCAATTCCTGCAGATCTGAATAGAAGTGGTATTGATGGAAATGACACTATAAACTTGGGTTTAGTGGTTTTATCACATCGTCTACGTTACGTTCATAAAAGTACTGAGGTCAAAGATTTGCAATGCCTCTACTTGTTTCTTGCTGTGGGTTCGATTTCAGAAAGAGCCAAGTCGACAATAAAGGAAATTATTTCACTGGGAATATCAATAGGGCAATTTTGCAATACAACTACCTTTCAAAAAGTTTGAATAACTAAGCATTCATTTGTAGGCTAACATGGATGCAGATTGTAGGGCGAACAGCTCTGAACAAACTTCGGAACATGTCAACATTACGCCACTTTCCGCATTTGCATGAATGTAATGCAATACGATCAGGCCCGTAACCAGAGGGATGCAGGTGGGGCGAAGACTCCCCTAGAAAATTTTTCGCCGACCCTAGAAAAATGTGTTGGACATAGTTTAAAACTTTTGGACGCAGTTCAAAAATTTGGGCCCCCACTCAGAAAACTCTTTGCCCCTCCTGGTGTCTCAAGCTGGTTACAGGCCTGAATACGATGCTTGTAGAAAAACATAGATAATTGTTTCACAAGTAAGGAAACTAACCAAGATTTCTACTCAAACTCGCAAAGTGTCTATTTTCAAGGTATAAAAGAATAGTTTTGCTGTTTGCTGCTGAATGTCGTTTGAGTCAGTTCTTCAAACCACTGCATGGCCGCACTAGATCTCGGGACAGGTGTTGAGCAGCCATTCAATTGTCTCATCATCCAGAAGCGTCAGAAAGTGCAATCCATGGGGAGGTCGGTGGATTGGACATTGGAGGACAATATGGTCGACGGTTTGTTCTTCTCCGCCACACTCCCCCTGGCCGCAGTGGGGGCCATACCCCATTTGTGCTGAATGGGATTCAGTTCTTTTTAGTTTGTGTGTCAGGTGATTCTGGTTTGTATTTTGTGTCACCAGGTTATTAGCCATACAATTTGAAATGTTCATTCCAATTCAGTTTATAGATGTTATAAATTTGTTACGTAGCTCGTCACCAATGTCACGTCAAATTGTTTGAACGTGACGAATAGCAAAGCCTCCCACACATCCAATTGCGAAAATATGGGATCTGTCCATCTGAAATATGTAAGACTACACTCGACGTGTCTTCGCAAAAGACTGTTTCAAAGTTTGGTTTTCCAAAGCATAAAGCTTTTAGATAGACGTAGCCACGATTTTGTATTGAAAAAGCCCTTGGATAAAGTCACAAAGTAATCAATGATTCATTGAGTAGATTGTTATCAGCGGCAGTTGAGATATCCTCACATGTAAATATTTCCATACCAGCATTAACCAAACAGGTTTAAACTGACCAGCAAGGAGATATGCACATGGCAGGATCTGTCAAACAACATGAAGCTTACGCTATAGGTTTAAGACAGAATAATCGTGGTGCAAGTAAGGAAACCTATTGTTACGTTATGTATTAACCCAATATCTACGAAAATCTATACCAGTGTTTCTCAAACTTTTTTATTCCAAGCCCCGTTTTCACCCTCGACACGTCGTTCTCGCCCAGCAAGCCTGATAAAGTGAATACAAGGTAGTAAATTTAAAGAATTTTATTTAAAGCAAGTATGAAATAGCTGAACCAAGTCATTAGATAGCTGAACTAAGCAAGTATATTACGACGTTAATATTACGTTCAGAATTCTTGTGAAAATAATCCAAACTGTAGCCTGGAAATAGACGATTCAGAATAAAAATTTAACGGATAAATTGCTTTAGCAAAAACCTCCAACGATTATCATAGTGAATTAAAATTTGCAAGAAACTTACAAGCCATAGCAGAGGGTACTGAAGTTAACTCAATGATCGATTAGTGGTTGAGCATTTTCGCCCCCTTTGTGTTGTTTCGCCCCTATATCGTCCCCTTTGGTTTTTCCCCCCATTGCCTCTCAACATTGCCCCTTGGGGGCGATTCCGCCCACTTTGAGAACCACTGATCTCTACCAAACAATCAAACCACCACTTTTGCGAATTTCCTTAAAAGACTTAAATTTGTCGTTGCATGTCATTAGACTTGTTGAAGGTATAATGCGTATATTGCGCATTTTCCTGCTATGTAGCGGTTTTGCGACTTCGGTATTGAGGGTATCACGGCTGTAGTTACTGATTAATCACAGTTTGCACAAAGTATAAAGCAGCTTTTCCGTTGTGGTCACATACCGTACGAACAATGCACGTGATGCGTTTCCTTTGTTTGCCAGTTAGCCTGTTATTTATTGACTATTTACTGATTGCTGCTAAAATCAACATCGCGATTTTTTGAACAGTGATACTGCAAGAGCGATCCGAAGTCAGAATGCGTCGAGTTTTGCGACCAACTAACCAGACGGTTGAATTCAGCTGCGCTCATATGAGAAACGCGCTGGTATTGGCAAAAACCGATAGTTTTTTCCCAACCAGCGCCAAAAGCAATCACTTTATTGGAGGCTATTGTTTCTGATGCAAACTCAATGCAGTTGTCAGTGGTCACGTAGGTTAACAAAAAAATTTGGAGGCACACATTTTATTCGACACCAAGTCTGCCGCTGTGAACGTGATGCCTCAGCATTTTGTGGAATGCTAAATACTGAGAATTTTGCTGGGCACAAGCTACGCCTAATAGGATAACACTATATAATGATCTGTAATTCGTAGAATTCTTCAACTATTTCTATGTTATCAACAACACTCAGATGAAATTATCGGATATGGAGGCAGAAAGAATAAAGGATTCTCATGATAAGTAAAGTTGTGTACCAGCTTATAGTTTTTAAACTTTTCAATAAAATAATCCGATTGATGACAAAGCTTGAAGCTTGCAAGTTTAATTTGGATTTGTGGTTTAAGAACAAAACATCTGCACACTATAGGTGAAACTGCAATTTAAAAGTGAGATGAACTACACTAATGGTGAAATGAAACGAGAGAAAAACATGAAATTTTCGAAACACGTGCGATATCCAAAGGTGGGTTGCTTGATTCGTTGCGCCATGTCGACTGCCTTGGCTGTGCAGTGGGCAGGTTGCCAAAGCCAACTAGAATGTTTGTGTTTTTTTACTGTGTAGAAGTTTTTGGGTTGGCTAACTTGCTAATCGGCTGGTCATTTGGCCAATCTATTGAATGGTAATCGAAAATAAATACTTCTACCACTCTCTTTTGCAACAATTCTTCACCAGTAGATCCGTTTTGACAAGTGCTATTAAAGCGACGCAGGGGGCGTTTTATGATGTATAGTGTATACTGATGCTGGGTTAAACAAAGGTTATGTGTGGTTTGGCTTAACACATGGGCAAAGATGCGCAATCGCCAATGCGTGACTCAAACAAGGAATTGGTTTCAAACCTAGGAGTCCATCAGTACATGCACTGTAGAATCCGATCAAACATAGGCGCTGTAAAAAATATCTGAACATTTTGACACAAGGCCCAAGGACCAATTCAACTATCCTAAGATTTAATTTTCTCTTTTGCATCTTGTATGAAAAGAGTTATCACATGGGATTAGACGAAAACAAGACGTTATGAAAAATTTACTTATACTTTTTCAATACATGCAAAATGTTTGTCCCTGCCGTGGTTCGAATTAGCCCCTAATCATTCCGGAGGTTTCATTTAGGTGACCATTGCCGCGGCAAAGCGACATTATTTGGGAGGACAAGGAACTTTCATACGATTTTGCAACTTTTGACCAAGTCTTTTTGCTCAAAAATCTTAAGGCTTTTACTCAGTTTGTACTAGTACAGTGGTTCTTACCCTGGGGTAAATTTACCCCTTGGGATAAATTGCATTTTTCAAGGGGTAAATTTGCTGAACCATACATTGCAGCCAATGTAAATTTTTATGAATCATTTTATCTAAACTGTAAGAGATGTTAATTTCGTATTTTCAGTAAATGAGAACCACTGTGTGTTGGGGGTAAATCTGGCAATCTTGTTCGATAAAAGGGTAAGATATGTAACAAAGGTTCAGAACCACTGTACTAGTATTTCTAATGCTTCCCAGAAGATTGTCAGAACGACAGCAAAGGCCATCAAAACACTTTTCCACCACATCTCCAATTTTTTCAAACACAGTGCAGAGTTTCAAAAAATTTGCCCAAGTCTTTATCAAGCTTAATTTTCTTTCAACTTCTTTATTTCCGCATGCACAAGTTTATCATTTGGAAAGCAATTGTCTTTCTTGATCCTGCATCTTTTCGTTACGTAGGAAACAGTGGAATCTCTCATTCTTTGAGTAATTATTATGCTTTCTTTATGCTTAATTCTTGATATATAAATACGTTTGGTATTTCAAGCTGATTTGAAAGCACTCAAAAGAAAAATTATAGGGAGAAAAACAAATCAAGCTATGCTTGCAGTAATTTTTTTCAATACAACAAAATTTTACACAGCGTAAACGGGTCACTTTACTAGAGTGATCGATTTGTAAGAAGCAATAACAAACATTAACCATATTACAATACTAACTCTTGATGCTTCACCCGTACTTGCTTTCCAACAGTGGTCACGTATGGCTGTCAGTGTTGCGAAGGAAATACTAAAATTATGTTGAGAGATACTTTTTTTTTTCAAAAAGTTGTTTGGAGAAATCTTTTGATCAAGTGCACTAGGTCGGGTTTTATGTCCAGGTTTAAAAAAATATTTAAAACACACCAAGACCTAACGGGAATCATTGCGTTTGTAGGTTGTTCTGTGCTATACATAGGCTCAAAAACGTTCTGCTTGCCTACCCCTGTGCTGTTTGCTCCTCAATTGTAAATTGAAAATGGCTGATAATCAGGCGTTTGAGGATGAACGCCGCGGAAGCACGCCATCAGTTTCTGGCTCCCAAGGTTTCGGAGATTTTGATTCAGCCGCAGATCGGGTTCACTCATTGGAAATGCTCGGGCCTTACGCGGGTAGGTAGTTTACGCTGTGAATACTTTTCCAAGTTTTTTAATGGAAAACTATGAAAAGTNAAGAGCAAATTGTTTTTTACTATAACCTTTTGAGTAAAAACCGTGCTTACAGGAATCTCAGTAAAGTAACGGAGGGATTGTTCTTTTTTGCATTTCAGGCATGCCGAAAGAAGTACTTCTCAAATACTCTCGGCAGAAACACTTTGTGTGGGCAAGGAATATTTTGACAGCAGCGGTCATTTTAACCATCCTTGCTCTACTGTCGATGATTATTGCTTTGATTGCTGTCTCACCGGCTTGCCAAAAGTTTTATCAAACCAGTCCTATTTACCAAATATATCCGAAGTCGTTTAAAGATTCTGACAACGATGGTATCGGTGATCTTCAAGGTATAACATCAAAAACATGAAAATCTAACACAGTTTAAATGTATAAGGTTGATCAAAAAGCTGAAACTTCGCAAGAAAAAAGCTTTTGTGCAAAGTTCTTTTAACGGCGAGTGCAAACGCAACTACGCTCGATTGGTCTAAATAAAGTTTGTGAATTTCAATTCTCTGCCATCATTAATGAAATCCGCTGCGGCAAGCAAAAGGATTTGGATAAATCATACGCATGATCACATAAGCGTGACCAGGGCTGGATATTAGATTTTAGTGGCCCGAGACAAACTCTCAGAAAGGGGATCCACAACTAAAGGTGCTGAAGCATCCCCTTCGGCACATTTGCACATAATTTTTGCTTTACTTAGAAAATCATATGACTTGCTTCAAAGTTTACTAAATAAGGCTCTAGAGTGGTTCATAAGCCTAACAAAACAGTGCCAAATTTGAGTACGAAACTCTCAAAGGGGGGGCACGGCACATATTAAAAAGGATGTGAGGCGACCACCTCGTTCGCCTCCCCTTGTATCCATATATTAGAAGAGTGTCACAATCATAATTGATGTGATATGAATTACTCAGCCATAATGCAGAATAAAAGGGCACCACAAATAGAAGACCTAACCTGTCTAAGGGCAAAGTGACCAATTAGTAATATAGTGTTCGCGGCGAGTGAATTCNTATACTTGACGCCTTTGCGAGGCTGGACACTTTGTCTGCTTGATTTGAAACTCTAAGTCTCAGCTCATGGCAAAGCAATCTGATTGCAACAAATGGCGTTCAATAAACAATCTGGAAGAAAAGCGCAGACTTCAGAAGTGGCTAAAAGGAATTTTTCCAGGGGGTCAACAGTGGTGAAATTTCATTTTACCAACTCGTAACTAAGAGAACAATCTTTTTTGCTGAACATTCATTAGGAAAATATCACATTTTTTAATCCAGGGGGGTTGGCCCACCTGCCAACCCCTTCCGACGCCTATGGCTGAAGGTCATTTTGAATAAAGGTGGGAGGGATGTGACGGTCATGGCTGCCATCACACGAACCTCTGAGGGGGTTGGAAGGGCACCATTAGCAGATGACACGTTCATGACTAAAAGTGGCCAAGTACCAACAGAGTGAAATCTATTGCTACAGCTTCTGGGAGGATGAACGTGTTCCCTGTTTCATTTTGAATCTTCAACATTTTAACGATGCAGTCTGACTTCAACAACAGCTTCATTGAAATTTGGGTAAAGCGTCATGCATATTTGGAGAAAATTAAAAAATTCATTCAAATTTTGGCAAACTAGAACAACTTCAATACAATTTGCTGAAATTTAGAAACATTTAAGAAAAAACGAGAAATTAGTTACATCGCCCAAAATATGCACCTCCGCACACCCATGCATGAGCGGTGGAAAAGTTCGAGGCAACGATCGTATAGAAAAAAATAAAAATAAATAATTTTAATTTATGCCTGCTGTACCTGAAAAACATAGTAATTTTTTTGCAAAAAGGCAAGATTGACTTCTTTGTTTGCAAATAAAACGTTGGTGACAGCAAAGTCCAAAGGCTACTGGACTCAATGGCGGTCCGTGTATTTCACATATAAGCCTTCAACGGGGTTCTGCCTATTTTAAGCCACCTCTTAGTATGGCTGTAGATGCCATCAATATTACGCAGAAATATTATGACTATAGTGATTCATCACATAATAGATAACACATACAGCTAAAATAAACACCTATCAAGAAACAAGACCACATTCCACGATTCATCAAGTGCCCTGCCACGTGTACACAAAGCTGCACACAATACACAAAAAAGCAGAAACATTTACCTGAAGAAATGAAACTACAGGTATTGTATTATTATAAAATGCGTTTTAGTCACGAAATGCCCGCATTGCTCCTCGGAGCATGTGATCCAAAGATACTGCTCGTAAATACTATTTTGAAAATGCGGAATGAATCCTTTTTCTGGTTTTGATAGGCTTGCCAGTTTCGGGGTTACTCGACCCTGTGCAACGATGTCCAGCTTTTCTTGAAAAGATCCCCTTGAAAATGGCTTTGGAAACAAACCCGTGGCCAAATCTATTTCTTCCCTCTTTTAACCATTTGACATATTGACGGAATAGCAATTAAATATCCTAATAATAATACCATTTTGGCGCTCAACAGCTGAGAGTGCGGTTTACACTGGAGATCAATTTTTTCCTCTATGATCCAAGACTTATTCGGGAGCCAGCACCAAACGTTTTCAAAATTAAGAAAAGCCAACAAAGTACTTGTGAACCTTCTTGCTGGCTTTTCTGTAGTCAACTCTAATAGGATAAAAGCTGAGGTCGTCAATCCTTTTCACAGCCAGTTACAAAACTGAGAGACTTTTTGGCAACAAAGAGAAAGCGAAGGGAGCGCGTTCAGTTATGTGCGTCATATCGCTGACCTGGCAAGTTGAGAATGATGTTGATTCTGAGGGCTTTTACTGCAGCAAAGTGTAGTGGGATTGCTGCTCAATCGTGACTCTGTGTAGCGGCTGAATTACAGTGGGTTAAATGGTTTATGTTAACAATGCAAATGATTAGTTGTGAGGTCAAGAGGAAAATCATGAAACATAATAAGCATATTTGGTTGATTGATTTATGCATTGTTTCATATGACTCAGCTACTCTATGTAAACGCCATACCCACCATTCTTTGCTATATGTTTAGACCAGTAGAGAAGGCCTTGCCGCTCCCACCCGCTATTGGTTGTATTCAACTTCAAAGTTTAGGACTGTTTCCAATTTTAAAGATAGTGCCCTTCTTGGGCATTACTTTTAAAGCTTTGCAAACTTAGGGAGTTGAATATCCGCTGCTATTAAAGGAACATCATACTTAAAATAAGTTAATGCTACTGAGTAAGCACTTACTTAAGTAATTAGGGCTTCATATTTTTTTTATTCAGCGGAACAAAAACAGGGTTGGACAGACTTTTTACTATCTTCAAAATGTTGTTCTTAGTATTTCCAGTTGTGGTGGAAAAATTAAGATTGGAAGTTGATCAAGGTTTAAATGATCTTGTCTCTTTATGTAATGTTTTATTGGAATTGCTCAAAAACTGAATGTTCATGAGCAACGGTAAGGTACGAACACCAGCGAGATTCCTTCCCATTGTAGCGTGTCTTTGGATAATGTCACATCAAATCGTAGCGATCAAGAGTGAATGGGGAATTTATGCATGCATAGATGCAAAAAATGGAAGAAGAACAGTAGAGTGTTGAGCATCATTGACGAGTCTGCATTTCAATTTTGTTTTAAATCCCAAAGTGCTTTCAATTGTTACAGTTGTTGTTTCTTTCAAGTTGTTCCGTGTAAGTTGAAAACCTAATAACTGGAGTAGGTTTTGAGTGAGTGTAACACAGTTGCGAACAAATAGTTGGCACAGTCCAACCCAGTGCATTAAACACTGCAAAGTCGAAGTACAAAAACCTTTTTCTACAGCTGAATCAAGAGGACAAGGTCGTGGCACATGGATTGCTTTCTTTATCTGCAACAAGCAAATTGGTTGCAACAGTACATTTGCTTCTGAAGACTTCAGGTTCGAACATGGGGCGCCAAACTTGATCCTTTCCCGGGCGCCATCTAAAGTCCTTACGCCCCTGGGTTGAAACGATTTTTATGTATTTACATGTAATTGGACGAAGTCATTGTTGCCAAAGGCGCATGCATAGGTGTTGACTAAAATCAGTTTAGATAATGTGGACAGAGGATATCCATTTGTGACCATATTGCGTCAAGGTAATTTAGAATTGGCTGTTTTATGACTTGTTAATAGAACACTAATCACTTGAGGTCATCCATTTGAGATCGATTCTTTTGAGCTCAGATACGTATTTGGAAAAATACATAATACAAACGCACATACGCGTGACATGAAATTAGTTATATCTCATCATTGTGCTATACCGATGTCAGATCGATTGTTTACAAATTCTTTTTTCCATGNTATTCAGTTCAAGCTATTCGGTATTTGATGCCATTTATGGCCGTCTGGTTATCTCAGGGGTTCTCAACCTGGGGTTCACGAACCCCCAGGGGTTCACGGGAAGATTTCCAAGGGTACTTGGATGGCAGTTGAGTTTTCATGTATTGATATTTTTTAATATCCTATACTAGGGGAAAATTTTTAGTTACTAACTGTTAGTCAATACATTACCACTTAATTTAGTGTCAGCTTACTGGGGGTTCGGGTTTATTGTTTNATGACTGGGGGCAACTTAACGGAATAAAGTTTGAGAACCCCTGGCTTATCNGAAACTTCCATATAAGGGAATTTTATCAATCACAATTCTCCTTGACGTTTTGTGAAAACAATGGTTTCAAAGAAAAAGCTTTGTCTGCAGGCTTTAATGTGAAAAAGTTTTTATAAATTATACTACCAAATTAACTAGCCTGACTTGGACGATTTTTGTAGTTTTCTGTTCTGCCACGTTTTCTTACAAATCAACTGGTCTCACATGACCGAGAATCGTTTCAAATGACCAATAAGCTCGAATTGTCTGCACATTCTCACAGCAACTAAGAAAAACTAAACGCTTGGTACTCTATAGTGGATATGCCAATTCACTGTTGCACGCGTTTCCCTTCTGAGCACAAGCATCGGGATATTCGTAGCACTGATGGAGGAGTGGCACTTGCAACATTTTGTCTTTATTTGTAGGCAGTTGAATCTTTCTGACGCAAAACTGTAGTGATTGTACCACATAAAGAATTGAAGTGCATAGATCAACAAATGAAATGCTGATTGAGCAGGTTTTTATTGACAGGAGAGGAAATACAAATCAAGCACTTCAATGTTTACTTTGTACACCGATTTCTAGCCATGATATTCAACTAATTGTTAGTTGCCGCTGGTTTTAGTCTGTTAAGACTTGGACACAATTATCAAAAGTGATTTATCAATGTACAAAAAGAAAACGTTCCAAATTCATTTGTGAAAGACTTAGCGGAGCACAAAACATGCAGTCTGAGCCTAAGATTTGCAAATAAAATAGTTCCATTTATTGTGATTTATCTGCCAACCTTGTTGCACTTTTACAAAATCGTGATATTAAGCACAAATATAAAAAAAGTTTTGCGTTTGAGTCTTAGGCTGGTGGTACACCTAAAAAAAATTTCTCGTCTTAAAGAGAATCTGAAAAGGGTTTCTGTTTGCGAGAAAATTTTGTGTCAATATTTGGAACTAATCATAGGTTAGAGGCTTGCCCATTTTGCGTTGATGCAATGTTATGTCGTAAAACAATACTTCTTAGAGTTGCTCTATTCCAGGTATCAAAGACGTCTTGAGCTACGTCAGAGATGATCTTGGAGTATCTACTATCTGGCTTAATCCCATATACCCTTCACCTCAAGTTGACAACGGCTACGATATTCAAGATTACAAAAATATTGACGAAATATTTGGAACCATGGCTGATTTTGATGAATTGATATCTGAAATGCATGATAACAGTAAGATCACATCACAAACGTAACCGCAAGTTCTGGATCTTTCATTACCATTGTTTTTCAAAACCACGTTCATGTGTATATCAGCGTAGCGGTAAATAACCAAACAGAAAATGCTTGGTCTATGGTGGTTATAACTAGCTCTATGATGAAAGTAAACATCCCGTACAGGACATTCTCGTGCTGAGTTCACATATAACTTTGCAAGGTCCCATTCATTCAATATTTTCTGGGAAAAAGTTCTCCGGAGAACGAAAAACTCTAAAATTATCGAAAAATCAAATATTTTTTCCCGAAATGCACATTTTTACAAAGTTACGAGAGTAACTGCCCGGTTTGTCCTGATGAACACGGTTCTGACTTTAGACTCAAGACACTCGTTTATAACAGAGTTGTTCATTTCCTACTGGCAAACGCAACTTCATGCATTTAACACATCAAAGGTTGTTATGTCTAAATCAGCTATGTCCAACAACGGCCCGCGGGCCGCATGTGGCCCAGTCGAAGGTTTTGTGCCGCCCAGTTTAGCTTTTAACTGTACTGTAGTAAAAGCATCCTACATGCTGACAACCTGTCCTTCTCGATAATCTTGAATTTGACATTTTTGGTGCAGGTGATCCTCAGTGTTCATTTATTACGTCTGCTACCATTGCAGTTAATTCTAACGCTTTCAGTACATTACTTAAGCTAAATTTAGTTTGCTAAGATCAAAGTAAACTATTCAATGTGCGGCCCTCATTAATATGTCATTCAATGTGCGGTCCTGGTTAACTACGAGGCATATTTTTTTGCTCAGTAAGTCATTTGGATTGGACATAACTGGTCTAAATGTTATAACAACTGCTCAAGTTTACTTCCCTTCCCTATGCTAATTTTGCTTTCACCGCATGTTTGCGTCTGCAGACATGAAACTGGTCATGGATTTCGTACCGAACCATACCAGCAACAAGCACAAATGGTTCCTAGCCAGCTCAAATCCTGACGATCTTGATTATGAAAAGTACAAAGACTATTACGTGTGGGTTAACAGCACTGATGGTACGCGCAACGGAATTCCAAACAACTGGGTAAGAGAGACATACGCGCTTTTTTGCTGTGCGTTTTGCTTCATAAATATACGATATTATCACAGTATTTATATTTATTGGGCCAATGCTGCTACCGCCTGCTGCGGTGGCCCAAAATTGCGACTGCGCATTGTGCAATTACGTGCTGTTGTATCGTGTTCACATGCCAGCGCCTCACCATACCTCGTATGCCGTGATTCATGTGTTGTGATTGTGCGCGCCTTTCCGCAATGAATGAAGCATGCAAACTCGGAGGGAAACCTCCACACGCAAGAAGAAGAGAGTATTTATTTGTTAATAAGTCAACAACGCAGGTCATTAGCCAGGTTGTAAAGTTTTAGGGGCAAAATTCATTTTTAGGGGGCAATATATTTTTCAAATTATATGTTTAATAAAAATTTTCTGGGCACAACAAAATTTGAGGGGTTCTGACCCAAATGCCTCCTGTGGCTACGGGCCTGCAACAACGTTATCAAGTTGCAGTTCTCAGGGAGTGACCACATAGTGAAAAAAATCTTTTGTGTTTTGCTGCATATTTTAATCTGTGCTAAATATGCTCGAATGCAGTATTTAGAGCATAAATTCATATCTGAATTTGCACGTTAACCGTTTTTATAAAAAAAAGAAAATAATATGTATTTTTAAGCAATGTCAAAAACCTTCAGTTGAAAACACTAAAAGCTGCACTTGGTCAGTTGGTATTTCAGTTCGCAAATTTCCACCATGAAAAACGTAGGTTACTTAATTTAAAAGTCTTGTCTAGTTGCACTGGAACCATCAATGCATAAACAAATGATGTAAATGTGTAACATACTTTCGTTTGAATAATTATTTCTGACATTTCTCTTTCTGAAATATGTACTCGTCCGATCAACCATTTAAAGCAGGGGTGGGGAACCTGCGGCCAGCGGGACAAATGCGGCCCACGTGAACATTTGATATGGCCCGCATCAGAATTTTCGTTGCCCAAGTTAGAGTACAACATCCCCTCAAAACGAAGCTCCATGATAAGCAGGTACTTAAACAGTAAGTCAAGAGAAGTCACTCGTTCCCACAGTTACATAAAGGTAGAATTTTAGGATAACATCCATTGATTTTGCAGCCCGCCAGCGATAACGCACAATTCATGCGGCCCGTGATAGTAAGTAGGTTCCTCACCCCTGATTTGAAGGAAGTGGTTTTCACCAGACCGGTTGTAAAGTTGCAAAATAGTTTAATGTTATTAACCTGGCCTTGTTCAGGAAATGTTTCATCCAGCTTGTTTTCTCGCAAACAGGACAAGGTTTTCAATATGATTCTGATGCAGTTGTTTTTACCATCATAAGCAAATGCATTCTGTTAAACACTGTTTTACAGTACGCCAGATCTGATGAAATTGTTTTAGTGCGAAGTTGAATACAGTCGAGGGGTTCGCGTACTCCTAACATAATGAAAATATTTGAAGAATTTTTCAACTCTGTAGCATAATGCTATTGATTATACCTGTAGAAGAATGTGGTGAAAGAGAAAAGCAGTTTGTCAGTTAATTTGCTCCAATGAAAAGACAAGCAGTTCGCGCGTTGTTCCAAAAGTAAGGCAAGTAAATTCGATTTTTTGGATGTTCATAACATTACTCTAGTTCAGTTTTTTTTAAGGCGTTTTAGGGACCCGATTCGGGTCCCTAGAATTTCAAATCGGGTCCCTAGAATCAGGGAAAATTATCATCGGGTCCCTAAAATCAGAGAAAATCGGGTCCTTAGAATCAGAGAAATTGGGTCCCTACAGATCCATACCGGGTTCCTAACACTTTCCTTAAAAAAAACCTTCTCTCGTTATACCCATTTTGCAATTTATGCAAAAGAGGGTCTCCTTTCATTTGATGTAGGCAAAAACGCTTTACTTAACTAGCACAAAGCGTTGTTGCACTTGCAACATTAACCAATTGTATGATCTCTAATTACAGCAAAGTGTATTTTCCGACGTGGAAACTTCAGCCTGGGAATGGAATGAAAAGCGGAAACAGTTTTACTATCACGCATTCTACAAAGAACAACCAGATTTGAACCTCAGGAACAAAGACGTATTGCAAGAATTGGAGGTAAACTTTGGGCAGATCTTAGTAAATACGCTGAAAAAGTTATTTTTTACCAATGCCAGCACAAATAAAATCAGACATTTGTTGCTGAACAACCTGGCTTTGATGAGCTCAAGGATAAGCACGTAATTACAAAACAAATGGTGGTTTCATGGGTCTCTGATTATTTCTAAGACAATGCTTGTAACCTCTAAATCAACGTTTGCAGACGTGGTGTAGTAACTTTCACAAATGGCATAACATTAGTGTCATTCCACTCTAGAAACGTACAACTCATTTTTTCCCCAAAAGTCTTTCTGAAGCATCTTGTATTGGCAAAACGTTTCTGTGGCTGATAAACCTCAGTAAGAAATTGTCTTACTGTTTTCTTCCTTGAATTATTGGCTAACTTTAATAAATAAACAACAAAGTCAAAATTTACATTTCTCTCAAAAACAAGTGCAAACGAATGCACCGAGTGACTTTTTGCTGGTGACCACTATTTCAAGACCACCATTTATGTAAAACCGCGTGCTTTTTAACCTTATTATAAGAAATGCTCGATTGAGTTATTTGCCAAGTTGTAAGGATGCAAGCTTTCCTTGGAAATAAAACTTGTTGTTGGAGCGCCTTGTGTGTAACTAACACAGCTGTATAAGTACGAGCTGTTTGCGGAATTTGTTGTATCTGCTTGATCAAATGCTTTTAACTTAGCTATCACGAACAGTTGAAAACGAGTTACCTTATCTTATGCAGTATTTAAATGCAGAATAGGATTTTAAGATGTCTAGATTTCTGACGCTTGCCAAGGTCTCCGAAACAAGAGTGTCATAACAAATTAGTTGAGATCACTGTGGGAACGTTATTCGTGGTTTGAGGGTATGCGATGAGAACATGGTTTGCTAACATATTTGGGAAAGCAGCTTGCTGCTACATGTAAGACAAAAAGAACTTATGTCTAGAATGTCGCAACACAGTAGCACGATAACAGTTCCCATCAAAGAACGCTATGAGATTGTATGGAGTCAAGATCATCAAACAACACTTAGAAAGAGATGCAGCAAAAGGCTGCGCAAAAGAGGCAAAACCCACTATAACAATAATATGAAACACATTATCAATGGTCAGGAATCAGTTATACTGCGTCGTCATGATGCTATGGAGGAGATGCGGTCCATTCGGTTGACGTCGCAAGATTGTTTTCCCTAGTAACGTTTTTGTAAAATTTATTCCTATTTTCCATGCAAGCGAGCTCCACTTGACATTGACATTGTATATGGTTTGATAACAAAAGTTACAACAAAATAAGGGAGCAGATTTTATACGCAAAACAAAATCTTTAACCACTGTCAAACTCTGAAAAGCATAAAGTAAGAACGTAGTTTACTCTCTAGGCATTTGCCAAGTTGGAGCTTTGACTGAGTAAAAAAAGCTAGGAAAAAAAGCGTTGTGTGACGAAGCCTCGTACTAAAAAACATCTGAAACAGAAAAAAATTTACTTGTGCGCAATACATGTCGAGGATAAAAAAACACATAGTTTGAGCTTTTTAATCTAAAAACATACAAAGTTTGCGAGGAACATGCAACTGTTTTGGCGGTCCTCCATATAAACAGTATTTATTTTCTTCAGTGCACACATAACATAAAGAACGAGAATGCATTCCTTGCTTGAAATATTTACAAAAGTATCTGCAACAATGCAGCTAAAGCATACGCCATGAGAATTTCCCTTTTCACGTGCAACAAACATCAATGGATGGTTTAGCAACAAATGATTTTCGTAGATTTTTAAGTCAAAAGTAGATATTTAACTTTTTAAAAGAAGCGCTGTGAGAAAGTACTGACAGGCAGCTTGGCTGTGAGGTGGAAAGACATATGTTTGAGGGAATTTTTAATTGAAAAAAGGGCACTTAACTTGCAGGATATCCTCGCTTTCTGGATGGATCATGGAGTTGACGGCTTTCGCTGCGACGCTCTCAAATTCATGTTTGAGGCTGAGCATCTCAGAAGCAATCCTGTCATCGACGGAACGGAGGTGAATGTGATCCAGAAATGCAGCCTGTAATTCGTGCTAGTGCCTTTAGAGTTGTCCCACGCGAGCGGTAGATATATAAAACTATTTGAAATGCTCTCGGGGTGCTCCCTTTTTATCATGCTACCTGAACATAGCAAGGGGTTCTAGGCAGGCCCGTAACCAGCTTGGTACACCATGCGGTGCGAAGGGTTTTCTGAGAGGAAATACAATTTTTTAAACTATGTCCAACATATTTTTCTAGGGAGGCGTAAAATTTTGTAGGGGGTTTCGCACCCCCTGCGCCCCCTTAGATACGGTCCTGGTTCTGGGTAGCACCTAAAGCTGTTGTTGCCTTATCGATACACCATTACATTCTTTTTGGTTCAGCTTACACTTACACGTGGGCTGGAAGTTCAATTTACAGGTATACGTATAACTGGATGTACGTTTTAAGGTTTGAAAAGTTCAAGTAAATAGTCTTCCAACAGCACTTTCTTACGGTACTGAAATATTTTGTGATTTGCAGGCGGTAATATATATCGCCCGACCTTCATCAGCAGAAAGTTGATAGGAAAGTGAAACGTTTCGAAATTTTGGGCAGAATAGGCTGTGGAGAGATTTATGTTGCTCTCAAGGTTGTACTTGTGCTTTACAATCACGAAAGGAGATTTTTGAAAAATAATAGTTGAGGAAAAACAGTTTCGCAAATGCTCTAGACATTTGGTTTGCCAACTTCATAGCAATCTCTTCCTGCTCAGCTTTCGTACGAAAACGTCTACAACGATTACACAGAAAATCAACCCGGTATTCACGACATAGTTGCGTCTTGGCGAATCCTTCTAAGGAAATACAGCACAGAACCAGGTGTTTACAGGTAAGACGTCTTGTAACGCTCTTATTGCAAATAGAAGCGGGCTGACAGAAAACGTTTGTGGCAGATTGCTCCAAAATTATGAGCAGTGTGTTGGGAAGATTTTCTTAGAATCGAGTTGTAATGCTGTTCTGCTCACGGAGTACGTACAAAAATATGAATCAACCTTGAACATGCACAAAAGCATGAGCAAAAAGCACATTAGAAACACTACGGTTTGAATTTCCTCGCTTTTGCATCCGAACAACTTTGTTGTGACAAAATTACTGAAAATAAAAAAAATACATTTATGCGAAAATTTGCTATCGTAAAATTACTCTCCGCTGAAAGAGTACGAGCGGCGATAGCTCGGTGGTAGAGTGTCCGCTTCTCAATTGAGAGGTTGGGTGGTCGATCCACCGCCACGAAGTGAATCACCGCAGCGCTCCTGGGGTCAAGAGCGTTCATCTTACACGCTTCGAAAAAAAGAAAAATCCAGGCTTGACCCTGCCACCAATTTCCGTCACTCAAAGCTGAATGCAAAAAAGCACGATCTTAGACTCCACTAGCATTAGTTTGTAACCTTTTTAATCCGATTTGGAGTGAGGCTGGCTTTCGAGTTATGGACCGAATTTAATGGGCCTGTGGCAGAGCCGCAGAGGCAAACTGTTGCTTTATAAAAAATAAAGCCTGCGTGATATCGAGTATGCTTCAATGTAAGGTTCATGGAAACTGAAGTTTATGATGACAATCTCGACGTCATTATTCGATACTACGGGACACCGTGGCAAGACGAAGCGGACTTTCCGATGAACTTCCAGTTTATTGACCTCGGCAACGATTCGGCGTCTTGGACTGGAACGAAGCTGGAAGCAACTGTTCTAAATTGGATGAGAAAAATGCCAAGTAACAAATGGCCCAATTGGGTGGTAAGAAAAATTCTCAACAGTTGGATTAATTTTCGTTCATATTACCCAAATGCCTTGCGAACTAGAAAAGTATATACCAAAAACGTTGGATTAATTAAACAAGCAAATCGTACAGAGGTTTGCATGTGTTTCCCATTTAAATGAAGGTTCTTTGCTTGTGTCTTATGAGAGAAGATCATAAAACAAAATTTATCATGTCTCTTTGTGTAGCTTGGTAACCATGACAACTCAAGATTAGTGACAAGGCTCGGTGCAAAACGCTCTCGCTGCGCAACTTTCTTGTCATTAACTTTGTCTGGAACACCTGGAATTTACTATGGAGAAGAGATTGGAATGACAGATTACAACATGAACAGTCCTGAGGTTCGATTACGCAACATGTGAAGTTTTTTATTTGCGCACTAATAAGAAAGATGCTTTGCTTGGTTTGTGGGATTGTTGTTTCTAGCTGCGCAATTAATATCAAATAATTTGTTTCCTTTCAACTTATTTTTCCGTTAGGTGTCTCCCTACGCGAGGCAGTTTTCATTAGCAATTCGAGTATAGGCAGTAGGATTGGAGGTACGATGAAAAGCAGGTACAAGGTCTTTGAGGCACATGCACAGAAAGTATGTGACTTTCTGAAACCCATATAGTGTACGTAGTAGTTGTGATCCTACTGAGCTCGGGGCAAAGCTTCTTGCTATAGCGAATAATCGCTCTTGGGAATGAAAATACAGACCTCATGACAGTACCGGGATTCAAAACACTAAGAACATATTCAGCCCCTTCGTATTTCATTATGCTAATCTGTAATACAGACTACCCGATGCTGTATGTGCCAACATCGCATTGACGCACAAACTTATAGACATCGCATCGACGTACAAAGTGACAGCTTAACTCTTTTAATTTCAGTTTTTTATTTCTTATGCTTTGCCGTTTGCTTGGGTGTTTCCCATTATATCTTTCCGCATGAGCCTGACTGTAATAACTTTCCGCATGAGCCTGACTCGATATTTAGTTCTTGAAATGCTGCAAACATTTAGGAGTCAGCCATGTTCATTGACAGTCAACTGCGATTTCGCCAAAATCAAATGACTATATGCAAGCAAAAGCGATAATTGAAGTTTTTTGAAAAAATCTTTTATTTATTGAACAATTCACTGCAATAAATGGATGGAAATCAGCTGCAACACATGCATTAAAATCGAAATGTGTGAAAAATGACCAAAAATCTTGTTCTGCGATTTGAACTGTGTGGTTTATCCAGGGCAAAAACTTTCATTTTGTCATTTTGATTATTACTATGTTCATCATAAAATATCCGTTGCTTACATGCCCAGCAGTGCTGGAATCTGTTCACTGAACTCTCCGCTTCGGTTTGCAAATGAAATTCTTTCTTTCCAAACAGAATGCAATTCGCTCTTGTTCAGTTTTCAGCCTTTATTTTTTGTTAAAAGTGTTTCATAACTAAGCGTTTCTACAGCGATTGTCAATGGTGTTTGCGCAGCGCTTGTTGCCGAATTGCAGACGCAAAGAAAAACGTTTCGCAAAAAAATGGAGAACTGCTTGTGTGTTTCAGGACTTTCGTGATCCTTACAGAACACCCATGCAGTGGAACGTTGATTCGAACTCCGGTTTCTGCTCCAACTGCACACCTTGGCTCCCTGTCAATCCGAATTTTAACGATAGCCTTAACGTTGAGGTGAGAAACAAGGATACACGTTTTTATTGATCAAAACAGCTTACATAGATTATTATCTGTCTTTTTGCTAGGCAATAAAACAGATAGTTGTGATAACCTTTCTGCAGAACTTTGTTACGTTAACGTGTGGTAAACTCTGGGCCAATCCACGTTCTTATTTTTTTAAAAGAAATGTAGAACGTTAAAACCAGTAATGTAAGACAAGTTCGTTTAGCGACACAAAACTAACCTCCTCAAAGTAAAAAAAATCTGAACACTTGTCGTTAATCAAAGGCCATTGCCATCTATTTCTTCTCATATTTTCCAAAGACAGAAACCTATTTGTCTCTCCACTATTCTCGGTCCTCGCTTTCCCTACAACTTCAATTTACGGTTTGTCTTCGCCAATCGCCAGCAATTGCTTCTGTTGTTGATTCGCATCTTGTCTGACGTTTTTTTTATAGTTCTACGTGCATTTAGTTTGACACGTGTGAAGTAGATGCACAAGAGTTTCTGAAAATCTGAAAATTCTTTTTTGAGTTTTAACAAATTATGTGCCTTGCGCAATTTAATTATGATGAACAATGTTTTCAAATCTTTTTCAAACCTCTTCATTCCACCTAAAAAATAAACGACCTGGGTAACATAGAGTCAGTTAAGTCAATCTGTAAAACGTTTATCAAAACGTGTTTGAGGTAAGTATATCACTTGTTGTACGTACAGTTTAGCACAGCAAACACAATAACATTAGCATAAATGAATAGAGTTACCTGTTCTATCGTTCGAATAACCTTTACCAGATATTCGCATTTCATTTGAGAAATAATATCAACGAAGGAGGATTTTTGTTACAGTCCCAGCTAAGTACAGATCGGCCCGAATCAGTTCTCAAGCTGTACAAACAACTGATCTCATTGCGAAGTGACGTGACCTTTTCTCGTGGATGGCTTTGCATGATCCATTCCACGAAAGATTCAATTGTGTAAGTAATGTGTTTGTGATGTTTGCTGAAGCACAAAGTTTGAACCACCTTATTTGCGTGTATTCTGTCCGTTTCGTCTATGTNGTTAAGAGTGCTTGTTTCAGATTGCACTGTATAACGTCTTCACTCCCACACGCGACGCAGTAGACTTAAATGCATGGCAGTAACAAGGAACACACAGACATTTGAAAAAACACTTAGGTATGTGGTGATAGTAGAAAATCATACGCTTGATGGCGCTAGCACGATTAGTTTATTCGTATCACACATATATGCTTGTGTTTCATCAAAGGTGACATGCATGGTTGGCGCCATCACTGTTGTTATAATATAGCGCTGCTATGACTTCCAAGTAGACCGATTTATCAAATGCATGGGGAGTGAGAAGCCGCAAAAGACTAGGGCTCAGTACTCGCAAGTCTCAACAGTTGGAGTAATCAGTGATTACTAATCGCGCTGTTCGTCGAAACACACGGCTTATATGCTGTCTTGGCAGATTACAAATCAATCCGACGCGAATGCAGGCACCAAAGCATAGCATTAAGATGACGATTCATTATCAGCTGTTTAATGAACTGAGCAATAGTCATCTCGCAACACACTGGTGTGTTCAATGAGATCATCAGAAAATACATGGACAAAAGGAGTTTTGAATAGCGTATCTGACACCACATTTGTTCTACATTCGCGAACATTTTCATTCGTTGCTCATTGATAAAGCACAACAACTGACACGCATGTCAGCCAACCAAAGTAACAGTTGTGAAGAAACGTTGACGAGCAAAGTTAGTGTCGCTGTCGTTCTATATTGCTTTCAATATCGTTCTGTATTGCTTTCAATGTTATTCTTTTTCTTCCTCTATGACATTTTGTTGTTGTTGTTGTGTCACATTTTTCAAACGCAATTTTATATGTCGTGGTTCTTTGCAAGTTGCGAAACACCCCATGTTGTGAAAGATTTTTACACCATCTGTAGCGACTGCAAGCTTACACCAATAATTGACCTCACAGAGGCAAAATCTCACAGAAATCTATGCTATGTTGCAATTTCACTTTTTACAAAAACAACGCCAGATGGTATTTTTTAACCAGTTTAATAAATTTGTAAGTGAATTATCTAACTAGTGTTACAAAGGTCACTTCTAAAAATTAGATGAAACGCTACAAATATCTGTGCAATTTAAAATAATAATAGAACCTTAGTTTGGACTCCAAAAACGTCTGCAAAATATTATTTCCGTTTATATGTGGAAATTACCCTCATGAGCAATCTGATTGGAAAACTCCAGTTAACTAACAATTTTCAGACGAAAATTTGAAAAGTTTATCCGTTTTTGCTGTAAATTTATTTCTTGAAATATTTGAACGTTGATTGTAAGCTAAGGTTTCCTCCTCTGATTTCCTCAAATCGCTGGGCCTGCACAATAGGCTTCTTCTTTATCATGCACTTTGACAGTTTTTTTTAATACTTCATCAGGGTCTGAGGGTAAATGAAAACAGATTGATTGATTCGATAGAGACGTATTTCGAGAAAAAATCTACAAACCCTGATAACTTGCAATTGATTCTTGGAATCTTTTTATTGCAGGTTTGTGCGAGAAATGTCTGGAACTAATTCCTATCTGATTGCAATTAACTTCAATGAAGACAGTACAACTTCGGAAACTTTGAACCTCAAGGGGAAATTTGACGAAAGCTTACCAGAATCTGGAGATTTAGTGCTGTCCATCAATAATAACAAACAAAATAATGTACCTTTCAACCCACTTGTGTTGAAAGGGGGTGATGGTATTGTGGTCAGGTTTAAACCTGGAGCGGCCAAAGACTTTTTTAATCGACGAGCTAATATGCAAGACAGGTGTTTCAACCCACGAAAGGTCTGCGTCAATGTTATTGGTTTGTTGGAAGTGTGTTAACGATGTGAATATCATCCAAGAGTAAATATTCACTTCATTTCTACACCCTAAATAATTATAGCCAATGTTATACTGCATACCTTCGTGACATATTTGATAAGTTTTTTCTGATTTAAGCTACTCATCGATTATTCGGGTGTNTTGCCGAAGAGCAGNTTGTGATAAACAGCTGTCATAGAAACGAGAAAATAAAAGTGCACTATTTCAAAGTGTTGCGTGAGTATATAGAGCATTCCATGCATATGATGTGTTAAAAATCTTCTAGCTTTCAAAACAGAAATGAAGTATATATAACTAAGGAACAGTTTGTGTAAAAAGCGAGACCGATAACCGCGAAATCATTTTCTCCGCAAGCATTAAATTCAAAGTTCATACTGACTTGAAAAATAGGGGTTAAGTTAATAAGTTGAGAAAAAAGTATCCTATACATGCCAAAACATCTGAAAATGTTTCTTATATGTTTCACTGCGTTACAACCATGCGTTTTTTCTCACACCAGTTCAGAGTGTCAAGAGCACCGTGCAGATCAGTCAGGCGACTCCCAGTATCCTTTGCCCGTGACTCTGGGCCACGAAAAACAATGTGAAAACTTTTTTGTTTTTCAAAACGCCACTGAAGTGGTGATAACTCTCGCGCCATTAATAGGTACAATGGCCACTGATAGTAGTTATTTTTCTAGAAGTCAATCGGATCATGGTAAAGGGAAAAAACACGTTAGAGCATGAAATCAAAAATGGTGGTAACGTTCCTTGGCCAAAAGCATATAACCTCAACCGGCCCGGCAAGAAACATGTTTCAGACTTGAGCCCGCCGTCAATTGCTGTCACCCAAATCACAATGAAAAAATCGAAAGCTGAATCCCAAATATGCAATAACTGCTTCGAAATCGCAACGTGGAGTGAAATCTTTGCAACAAGACCTATTTCAGTATGCATATTTTTTCAAAAGTTGACGATGAATAGTAAAATACATACACTGTAGTTCGAAAAACCATGGTTTTCCAAAGTTGCTTTTGAGAGGTCATTAACGAAGGAATGATTTTTGAAGTTACTCATCAAACAATTTTTCTGAGTTGCATAATTCCGCTTGGTTAATGTAGTGACTTTCATATGTTAATGAAACTTTGTCAAAATCATATCCTGCTATGAATAAATCTCCACTCGTCAGGTTGGCAGATGTGTCGTAAGCTATATTCTTGTCATGATAAGCCCATGCAGAGATTTTTTTACACTGCAACTCACTTGCGAACTATCTCAAAACAATTTCAGGGCTGAATTACCATTCAAGGCTATTCATGTGGCAGACATGAACGCCTTGTAAAGCAGAAAGAGAAAGATCAACGACGGCCATTTGCCAACATAGCAAGCGCCACAATTCTGACCAGCGCGCATGTTCGTTCTTTGAACTCCGATATTTAAGGGAAAAAGCCTAACATCTGCGCAAAGTCAACCAACGTAAATTACTAGTGTAAAGTGAGGCAGACTTTTAGTTTGTACCTGTCACGCAGTACTTTTCTTCTGTTACTTTTTTGCCTCATCAAGGCTTTTCGAGTCCCATTAGCAGGGCGTGCGCTGAACGTCATCTGCTACACATCTGCTGTAAGAAGTTTTATGCAATCCCTACGTGTGGCGCCTTCGTGTTCATGCCCACTTGAAGAACCCGCTTCTCTGTTAGATTTCAAACAAAATGTGGTTGAAAGGTGCTAGGCCGATGTGTAAACGTGAGCGGCTATCCTGTTCAAATATGTGTTTGTGAGGACTCCAAGCACACAAAGACGAACACCATAGCAATCAAGCTTGACTTAATCATCTAAAATTTTTTTGCTGGCGAGATCAAGTCGTGTGTAGTTATGCATTTTGTATATCCTAATTTTGGGTCAAACCAGACCGTGTGAAATAAATAAAACCACTAATAGGTCATTTTCAATAAGCCGAGCATGGTGCGGAGATTCGCATTTTTTAGCTAGACTATAATCAGTGTGAAGTAGGTTCTGTTTGAATGAGATTTGACTGTGGATGGGTACAGCAACGGAAAAATTGATTTCCGATTAAAAAACTTTCTGGAAGATTCGACTGCGTTACTTTAGTGGAAATTAGTTACTGGAACACAGATATGTGCAAGTCCAAATCATGGCTAAGTCGCAAAAGCATAACCCAGTCGGTTGATTTCTCGAAAGCTTGCGGCAAATCTACAGCCTTTGCAGTAGTTGTTTTTCACCATACTTTTTTGGTTAACACATTTAAGAGTGGTAGGCTGTTTTGCTAGAGCAGGGGTTCCCAAACTGGGGTACATGTACCCACAGGGGTACATTTGCCTATCCGAAGGGGTATACTGAGGTTATCAATAGAAGATCAAATTATATTTGCATATAATTTATTTCCAAATATTTACACAAATACCAGTTAATATTCTTTTCAAAAATCATTACATGCTTATTGTTAAACATATCTATGAATAATCATGATAAAATGTATTGTCATAGGAACTCTTAGGGGTACCTGTGTATCTGTCGAAATTCTGAATGGGTACATACTTACCTGTTGAAAGTCTGAAGGGGTACATTCTCATCTGTCGGAATGCTGAAGGGGTACATGGTAAGAGAAAGGTTGGGAACACCTGTGCTAGAGGATCAGGCTGAAAGAGCAAGGAAATTTTTGTTTGAAGCTTAATCAAATCGGCTTCATTCCTGAAACCTTGATTCAACTCGTGGATTTGACAAGAATCAAAACAAATGGATTTGCAACGCCCATAATCAAATAGAGAAAGTAAAGAAAACGTTGGTTAATGGTTAACTTTAGAGAATCGAATATCCTTGGTGAGACATTTTTCACATCTGCTGATTGCCACTAAGCCGAAATTGGAAGCTTCATCAAATTTGTTTTTCAAATGGAAATGAAGGCTAAAATGGTGAGATCTTTGGTCTACAACGTGCATAGCTTCAGAACGCATAAGCTTTAATTCAACAGTCATCGTGATTGCGCTTCAGAATTTAAAATGGCACGGACCACCACTTTTTTGGATTAGAGGAAAAATAACAGTGATTTCGTTGAACGTTTCTCTAAGCATAGAAAAATGATGTTAGAAAAACTTAGCTAATACATTCATTACGAGAGAAGTAAAACTCTGTTTTTTCTCTTCTTGTTGTTCAAATAATTTGTATAGATACAAAATATCGACATGCAACAGGAAAGATTTTTTACTTACAAATACAGGAAAACTGATTCTGATTAACTGAATGCACCTTGATTTTAGCGAACATAACTCAGAAAACTTAAAAATGTATAAACTACTTCATTTATTTCCGACAGGGTAACGTATAAATTTACAGCAGCTGTTCTTTTAAAAAAGTGCTTGATGCGTTAGGAAATACTAAGATTTTGAAATTTTGATCTCAATTCAGACAAATTCAACATAAGAAGAGCATTGGTACATTATGCCCAGCTCTATTCAGGTTTTTGAAAGCTTTTGAATAGTTTTGCACATCAAAATATCAGTTTGGTTTAACCGATGCGGGATGTTAATAGATCACATTAGACATATTACCTTTGAATATGACTGACAATCAAGCATTGGAGAAGGACGTTCATGAAAGGAAGCCGTCGTCGAATTTTGACGATTATGACGCAGGTGATATTATCAGCAACGCAATTAAGCAGGCGGAAGTGGTTGAACCGTATGCAGGTAAATGAGACAGAAAATGTTGTCAAGAATATTTTGATAAAGTATTTTGTTAAGATTTCCTTGTGCGTTCCTTTTTCACGTATGGTTTGCTTAGCAACAAGATGAAATTCATGACTTCAGTATAATAAGTTTCTCAAAGTTGGATGCAGCTTTGAAAACATCTAGAGTTTTACGTAGAAAATCAGAAAAACAAGCTTTTGATCAACGTAAACTGTTACTTTCATGTCAATATTGCACAGAAGTTTGTTTCGAATTTTCGCTTAAAATTGGCAAAAAAGTGAATATATTGCTCACATGATAGGGGAAAATATCTTTTTTTCACTCTAACAAAAACCTCCAGTTCAAAAAATGGATACCGCATCTTTGATCAGGTAATATCCACAACCGTCGAGGGGATCTGGGGGCAGCTGCTATTCCGGAATATTTTTAAATCTTGATTTGGTGGCCAAAAACATTTGTGCGTGGTAAATTCATAAAGTTAATGACGTATTAAAAATGTTTACGTCAAACATAATATGTGATTAGGTTGTTTATAATTTTGATGGCAGAAAAACAATAACAGTTAAATTTATGCGTTGCTAATTGATTGTGGATTATTGGGGAAACTTCCAGTTTGGGGCAAAAATCTTATGTTCCTATAAAGTTTACGTCTGACACAACGGTGATGATGACAAATAAATGTTGTAATCACGTGCAAGGTTATTAGGCCTATACATAATAATTGAAAACGTACTTTTGAACCTGGGTCTACTTTACGTTTCGTTAAAACAATAAAGACGTTTCTATTCCTCAGGTATGCCGAAGGAAGTGCTGCTAATATTTTCCAGGCAGAAACGCTTCGTATGGGCTCGAAACATCTTGACAGCTGCAGTCATTTTAACTCTCTTGATTCTTCTTTCCATGGTAATTGCACTGATTGCCGTTTCACCAACTTGTCAGAAATTTTACCAGACCAGCCCAATATACCAGATCTATCCAAAATCTTTCAAAGACTCGAACAATGATGGAGTAGGTGATCTCAAAGGTATGTGTTTCATAATCTGAAAATTTTATCTCTTAAAGTGCTTTTATAAAAAGCAAAAGGTGTAGCAGCAATTTGTACCTGCCGAAAAGAGATACCTTGAGTCAGCTATGCTGTTATGAAAGCTGTTGAAAGATCAAGACAGCGTGGGTTTTAAAATAATTGAAGAGTCGTCGTTGGAACCGTTAAATTTGCAACATTATCCAGCTCGTTAAGGAAATCCTAAATCTGACAGAAGTGGTTTGCTTTATGTTTTCATCTTTTATTGCAGTCAATACACGAAAGACTGTTTTGAAATATGGTTTTTCTTGTTTTTTTTCCTCGTGTCACATCCAAGGTTGCCACTCACCATAGGCCAAATGACTTACATCGGCTCCAAAAAAACTTAGATTCATTGAGCTGCCTCAAGCATGGGTATAATTAAAATAGAGTTAAAAAATAGTGGATGTCAGCAAATTTAACCAAGTACAGTTCTTTAACTATTAATTATTCTAAATAGCATATGGAAAAGTTTTTTTTATACAGAACAAATATAGCGTTGTCAAGACACTTTTTCTATCTCGGAAATAAGAGCATGAGATAAAATGGCTTTGTATCTTCTTTTTTTGTCTTCCAGTTTCACCCTATGATGCTAATATGCTCAAGTTAAAACGCGACCATCGCTACACTGTGCACTAGGCCGCTTGGACTCTGCTTAAAATATATCTATTCAATAATCGTTCGCTTTTTACAGCCACAACCGCCTTTGACAAACGTTTTAAATACGAAATGTAATCAGACCAAGACTTCCTATAGGTTAGGCTTCATTTACCAAACGAAAATATCGATTCCTTTAATGTTTATTTACGACTTCATCAGTGTATGGAAGAACACTTACGTAATTACAATCACTATGTATACCCATAGGCGGATCCAGGATTTTTTTAGGGGGGGCTAAAGGACGAGTTCATCCGGATGTGTACTGACTGCATAGTAGTGAAGGCCCAACTGCTCAGGTAACTTTGTTTAACAAACACGGTTAATAACCATACACATTTTGGCCAAATCGCATTCTCACCATTACCCAGGCTTACTAAGACGTTTCTGGAGCAGAAGCGG
>JGI24158J21664_10000093_pt1 | contig 54243 bp, 29 predicted proteins | sample Ectturendosymbi3_FD_21664 | JGI IMG/M metagenome (IMG submission 21664) | reverse complement strand
GTTCTGCGCTCTTACGGCAAATCCGAAATAGGAGTCGCGCATCAATGTTTATAATTTTTATCTGTTGTCATCGGAAATTCTACTTATAAATCGGTGTTAATTTTTAATGCAAATGTTTTCTATACTATTGCGGGTTACTCTCTTCCTGGGTGTGACTTACAATACATGTGGAGTATAAGTACACTATACAATGTCGTTATAAAACAAATGTCCTTGGTTGTTGCATTGTTCCAATTTCGTACTCCTGGAATTCAATCCATTTGGTGATGCGACTTTTAACCTTGACTTTTGGATGCTTCTTCTTTGTCTTTGCTGTTCAATGATATTATTGACAATCTTCCAAGTTGTTTCTGAACTTGCGTTTGAGGACTTTCTTTGTTTGTATTTCCGAGTCACAAGACGCTTCATGTTGAGGATGCAACGCGAACTCAACACTAATCCTTACTCTGTAATGCGCTATATAGCCTATGACTAACCGCTTTTGTGATCTTGTGTTATTCGATTACTATTGTGATATGGAGCATGAATCTGAATCATACGCGCAAATAAATAAATAAACGGATTATTCTCATGAATGAATGAAATGAACTTATTATTCTCATTACCGTAAACACGCGTCCAATGGAATTTTAGTTTTTCTAAAAAGGTGAGCTCCCTGGAAATGAAAAATCATTTTCAGGGCAGGGGATTGTTCAACTCTTGTTTTGTGATTGAAAAGCAAATAAATAAAAATTGCAAAACACGAAGCTAAATCCTTGATAAAAACAGTGGACAAACCTTCAGTTTTTCTGTTAATGAAGAAATTGTCAATACAAATTCAGAGCGTTTATTATAGATTATATTTATATATGTTTGCTCCGTTTTTTATTGTTTTACTCAAATGTGTCAATAGGTTCACTTTATTTGTTTTCTTACTTTAAGAAACTGAAACTGTTCCATCATATTGCTGCCAGCTATTTTAAAATTCAGGCAATTAATCAGCCCGCATTGGTGGTAACGTGGTAGGTTGAAATTGACAGGAAACTTTTCGTGTGGAAGAGTTGGATAAAACCTTATTTCATATTCTAGCTTAGTCGTAGATTTGCTTGTTATTTTATGAAACGTACTGAGATCAACTTTTCACAAGGTTTTCTGCATGTTTTATGAGAAAAGAGTTGAATTTAGCTCTGTTTTCCAACCAGAGGTATTCATTGTAATTACTCGCTTGCTGTGAATTAAAATCTAGTAGAAATAAGCCAATTTATGAAACGTTTGCACAGATCTACAATATCACCAAAGTCACCAAATTGTAGTGAGAATGGAATTTAATTGTGCAATTGTACGAGATCTGGCAACAACGAACCGTCACCGCAAGGAAGCGGTAAAGAGTCGTGATACTTCGTGCGTTGTCAACACACCGTATTGACCGATGGCGTAGTGCTATTCTCTCAAGCTTCTCGAAAAAAGAATGAGATGTTTGACTGAGTTTGAACTTTCCTTTTTTCCATGAAAAGAGCTTCCTCTCTGGTCAGGCTACTGAAGTAAGTGTTATTGCAGTTCAAAGATCACAGGAGTTATAATGACAAAAAATTCTCAAATAAACGCTCCTAAACAATCCGATAACTTTTGTTTGTGTTTTTTAGCACAATCTTTTCAAAATGCTTATCAATTTCTGGAGAATGCATGTCGATATGAGTAAACCAAGCAGTTATATTTTAAAACAATAATTAGAATTGCAAGCATCCTAGTTGCTTTTTTAGCTTGGTGGTTCTTCGTGAAGAACATCTACTAACTTTCATGATTCAGATAAATACATCCAAGGGATATGGAATAACAAGTGCGTATTGCATGACGCAATATGTGTCAGTTATAAAAAGTGCGTATTGTATGGTACAATGTGTGTCTGATACAATTCCTGTGCTTTTTGTCTAGTTTTCACTTCAGAGGCTGATATGGGTGAATATCAGCAAGTTTTCGAGAAATAATACGAAAAAGGTGGAGCATTAACCCATTTCAGAATGTTGAACTAGACTTATAAACTTGTGTTGCTTTCAAATAACTTTAAAAATTATTGATTTAATAGCTACTTGCCAGTTGCACCGAAAACCCCACAATGCAGACAAACTGTTTTCGTACAGAAGTCAAGGTGAAAAACTTGCCACATCGAGAACTGTCCTGATGTAATGGATTGCATGCCACAGCTACTTTCATAACTTCAGATGAAATCATCCTCGATTTAGCTAATATCTTCGCCGTCTTTGATTACATACAACTCTTGAATAGGACTTTAGAGGCACCTTAAAACTTGCATATTTATTTACTTTTGTTTATGTCATCCTGTTCGATGTTATGAAACGAGAAGTTTACGCGATAGTCTTTCTAGTGCTTCTCAAATACTCCGCAATAAGTACTCAAAGTTTCGTTCACGGTTGTCTATTTCTTTTCGTGTCACGTGATTCATCTTCCGGTTTTGACTCGGTACTGAATCGTCTGCGAAAGGTTGATTGGAGCGAAGGTATTAACCGTGGTAAGCAGCTTAGCTTTTCGTTCGATCTTTTGTTTTCGCCATCTCGCTACGTCATGTTTGCCGCAGTTGGCGGCCAGATGGTGGCCGTTGACGAGTTTAGAGAAACAAATAATTTGTTTGCTGCCGTTCAACGTCACCGGTCGCATTATTCGAATCGTGAGGGTTTAAAGATGTGAGAAAGTTTACGTCAGGAAAGAAAGACGTTGCTGCGATTCAAATTGACTACAGGTGCACTTGCCTTTGAAAATATTTATTTGTCTGAAAACACTGGCGTCTGAAAACTCATTATTTCTTCATTTTGTTGTCGATATTTCCGTAAGTAACTACGTGATGTTTAGTTCGTTTTGATCAGTAACTTTTTTTGATGTATATTTTTAATTTTTTAAACTTTATTTGTTTGTGAGCAGACACGAAGTCCATAATATAAACACACACACTCTGCATAACGCAAGTCGACAAAAACAGACAAAACAGGTTTCACAAGGCATTGGAGCCGGTATACTTTCTGAAGATGTGGATTTTCGATGAGTCATATTCACCAGTGAAGCACCTGGCCCGTATCCAGAAATTTTAAAGCAGAAAGCACTTTGCGGCAGGCTTTGAATCACATGTTTGCAATAACATAGGGGTACAAAACTCAGGCCTTTTTACAAAGCTTCAAAGCTTCTTTAAAAATTTCTTTGAAAACTTTTTACAAAGCTTCTTTGAAAATGGGGCGGCATGAAACAAACTTTATCCTTTTCCACAATATTCCACGTTTTTGGTCCATGCACCGAAAATCGTTTGTAGAATCAATTATTCTTATTTCGGGTCTCGCAAAATTTAATGTTGGCAGTGGTAGCTTTTGTTCGTTTCAAAATGCATAAAAATTTTAAAACTATTTATTTTTATTTTCTTGTTTCTTGAGTAAAATAATTCAAATTTGCGCTGTGATGTTCTACATCCAAAATAAGATCAACTTACTAGATTTAAAAGACTTTATTTCATGCTGATAAACTTCCTCTTCGGTTCAATTTTTTCAACTACCAACTAGTTATATACATATTGTCATCATAAGCTTGTACCCATACACTCAATACTCCATGTTTGAGTGTTGTCGTTTGTGAAACGTGAAAATTTACTGTGGTTGATATGACTTCCATAAGCTGTTGAATATCACTGTTATCTCTTCGTTGAGAGTTCGATCGTACTTTCTTTTGCGAGTATTTCGTCGCTTATTTGGTCATTTTTGAAAAATTCGGTTATGCTTTTTTGTCAGCCAGTGTGCCATAAATTTACTAATCTTAATAGAGACATATTTTATATTTTCCCCACTTGAAATACATTTTATACAGCCGCTTATACAATATCGCATACACATACTTTTGTTTACACATTATTACTGTGATGTTATATATATATTTATTTATTTTAACATTTTTTGTCATCAATTTACTTTTGAAATTGGCATCATTTCAATGTGTTCACAACTACTGCTACTTTAATAATCGTTTTCAGGGTCATGTTCTGTTGGAGTTCGCACATTATTATCCACTATTTCTTCATCACTTTCTTTGGCTTTTTCGTCAGTATACATGTTGCGAGCCGAAGGTTCTGCAACATCACTCGCCCCTTTTAAATGAAGGTTGCCCCTGCAAGAAGTTCATGTCTCTTGCCATGAACCTTTCTTCATCTTCATCATGTTGTTCTTGTTTGAAATGATATGCAAAATCTATCCATTCTCTTACTGATTCTGGTTTTGCTAATCATCTTGGGCGTTGAATATTAAGCTGATTTAAAGTTCTTATTGGTCTCCTCAATCCATTTTTCATTCCAATGGATGATTTCATGTACAGCGGCGAATTGATATCTGTCATCGTATTTATCCTGTATTAATTCAATTGGATCTGGGATTTTGATTTCCAGAATATGTATTATGTGATGTAACATGTCAGTCACCCTGTTATTTTTTCGCCTTTATGGCGTCTTGGATCATTTGCCATTTTTCTTCTCACTTAATCTCTCCCCTTTTCATGTCCCTTATAACACACTGGCACCAACGAAAATATGGCTGGCGTAACAATCGCTAGTTGGCAATTATTTCCATACAGTCTGATTTCATATTTCATTTCACGTTCTTCAGACACTTCAAAATTGTTCTGTTTGATTGGCTTCAGTAGATTTTCGAATTGTTTGACAAAATAGGTTTAATACTTGTTTTTGTCATAGTAATTGATTTTTATGGATTTGGTATGTGTCCTAGAGGCACAACTTCGAAATAATGGAAGTATTATTGAGCTTATAATCGTAGACACTCCAATTATAACTGCCATAATTGGTTCATTTATGAAGTTGCTTATGGTATCTTCCGTATGTTCTACTACATCAGCTTCTTCGTCTTCTACATTATTTATGACTCCTGCACAGTTATCCAAAAATGATTGATGTCATCTGCTCCGCTATCTCTTAATTTGCCCCATCGGTACTAAACCGGAATGCTCATCACTTGGTCTCGTCATTGTAGAGCAGTGGTTCTTGGCCAGGGGTACACGTACCCCTTGGGCGTACGAATCACCCAAACAGGGGGTACGAAGCGCTAACATTTTCAGGGATACACGGCTGAATATTTAAACCAAGTTTTCTTGAACGTTCAGCGTAAATCTCTGTAGTGTTTTACAACCCCTGTCAATAAAGCATGTACCTCACATGGCTGTCACACATTGTGTGCTGCATCGCTATACCCTTGCAGCAAAGTCATTACGTATCAACTGAAAAATGTGTTGTCGATTGTGGAGAGTGCAATTAATTTTATCAGAGGCCAAGCCTTGAATCACTGTCTGTTCAAAGTTTTTTGTAACGAAGTTGGGGTTTAACACGATGTTCTTTTTTACCACACAGAAGCAGGGGCGTAACGAGGTTAGATGGCGCCCGGGGCAAGAAGCAAGTTTGGAGCCCCCATTTTCGAACCTGAGGTCTTTTGGAAGTAAATGTACTGTATTGAAGAAAGTAGCCTACTTATGACATTGTTGGGACTTCTCCCCCGCAGTGATTCGGCGCCCGGGGAGTTGAGTTGAGTTTATTTGGCGAAAATTAAGAATTTCAAAGACGAGAAAGAAACCATAGTAATTGCAAAAACGCCAGGGCATCGAAAAAATGGAAGGTTATCGAGTCGTTGCCCTTTGACTGGTGGATAAAGGTGTATAGCAAGCCAAATTTACAAATTGTGTGACTCCCTTTCTGTGACCCTTTACCCCCTCGTTACGCCCCTGCACATAAGTGAGCTAGTTATCCCGTGGAGAGTGCTTAGTGCTTACTCGTGTTTTTGAGCTGCGCAAAGAAATCGAGCAGTTTCTGCGAGACTGAAGTGGTGGCATAGCAGAGCACTTTGAAAATGAGTTCATCATGTCCCTGGCATACCCTACAGCAGCGGTTCCCAGCCCGGGATTCCTGGACCCCTTAGGGGGACCCTTTCTAAAAACTAGACGTTGCACTTTTTTACCGACTTAGCGATCGGTAAAAATTGAGGGGGCTCCTGGCTGTAGCCCAGTCAGCTCCTCTCTTTATCCGCTACTGGTTCTTGGATATACTTTTTTTCAAAAGAACCGAGATTTGTGAAAGCTTGCAAGTGAAATTACTCAAAAGAAGAATATCTAGCTTAATTATTCCAGACAACGTTACTAATTTCACCATATAAATTGTTAAATGTGTGCATTGTCATTTCTGCTTCACGCTGCGGTTGCCACACAAATGGCTTGTGATGCCATTGTAAGCGCATTGTGACGTTTAAATGTTTATGGAGCAATTATGGCAAGATTGTTGTTTGATTCTACAGAAACAGAACTCTACAGTTTCTGGTGTTCAATTATGCAAAGTTACCAGAAATTGAGTACAAAAGCCTTGTCTATTCTAGTGCCTCTTGCAACAGCATATTTCTGCGTATGTCGATTTTCCTCTCTATTCATTTGAAAAACAAGTATGAACACCTCGAACAATTTGCGCGTGGCTCTGAGTAGTTGTCTGCCAAGGTATGAGCGGATAATTTCAGAGCAATAGAAACAAAAAATGACTAGGTTTGTTTCCAGTTAGCAGTAATGTATGAAAGTTAAACAGTACGACTGAGTGTTTTCGGTTGTGTTCCAGAGTTCCCACACATTTTCGGAAAACAATTTCCATACTTTTTCAATACCTTTTCAATACTACATTTAAGAACTTCAATACCATCACTTATCTTCATTTTTCCAAAATTTTATTCATGGAACACTATGCAAAAACATATGCAAAACTGTCATCAGCGGTAAAGAACAAAATTTGAATAAAAAATGGTTGAATTTGGAATTTCAATACTTTATGTAAATTTTGGCCAAATTCATTACTTTTTTAGGGTCTTGAAAACTGATTTCACAATTCAATACTTTTTCAATACCTTCAATACCGCGTGGGAACCCTGATGTTGTCAATATGTATTACGAGTAGTAATTTGGAAATGAAGATACTGCAAAATCGGACTGTTTCTGTTATTTCTACGCTTTTTAATACAAGGGGGTGCGAACGTCCCTTCATTTTTATGAAAGGGGTGCCAGCTTCAAAAAAGGTTGGAAACCTATGTACTACAGAGTCCTCATACTCTTGATTTACCATTCATTTCATTACAGTAAAAATCTAAAAACTCTCGAATAGGACTTTTTAATCCTAGATCGTTTCCTTTAATAGTGGCCTTGCCAAAATTACATACTATATATGTTATGTACTAGACTGTATCTACCGTCATCATGGCCGTAGTCAGGGTCAAATATTTACCGAGGCGAATATGTTAATTACGTCCCGGTTGGGAATGTAATGTAGTTTATGGAGACCTAACATCCTGCCCTTATTTAATCTAGGCCAGGGGCGGAGCCAGACAATATCATTTGGGGGGGCCACTGGAGGGGCCAGTTTTGCAACAAGGGGAGCTGTCAATGGTCTGTGTAGGACTTTCAGAAAGAGACCTACTCCAGTAGCATGACGTCACGCGGAAAATTTTGAGGGGCCACTGGGGGTCTAGGCAAAATTTTGGGGGGGCAGTGGCCCCCCTGGCACTCCCTAGCTCCGACCCTGATCTAGGCTGGTGGTATCTCTGGTGGTTGCAACGTAGTGTAGCTGCAGTGCTGCTCTTTTTAAAACAGCCACACAATAAAATATGATTTGATTTAGCGTAACAAAAATGTTTTGTGGCAACATTACAGAAAATTTACCGAGGCAAGTGCCTCATTTGCCTCAATGTAGCTACGGCCTAGGTCATACATTGCTCTACAGTGTTGAAGATTTTGAAATGGGCGAAACTGTTGAAGAGAACGAATGTAATCACAGTCCCATCACATTCATACTTAACAAATTCCAATCTAACCTGTATATACTACCATGATTTATTGCATACACCGTCACGCCTTCTATGATTTTAAAGTTGGAGTTTTCCCAGAATTCCAAAGAATAGGCTACAAGAGAACAGCATTCTACAGCATATATTAATTTTGTGATCATATCCCCCACATTAAATAGTTCTATTTGTTTTGTGTTTTGAAAGGGGTACGACTCCCTCCTTTTAAATAAGGCTTATTAACCTATCCCACAGAATATAAAACAGTACGAAAAAGCTCTGCGCTATTTTCGTTGGCGTTGTTGGTTCCCAGGTTCTTCATGCTTACGACAACAACGGTTTGGACTTAAGATTTCCCTACTAAGGTACAACCTAGCTCCATATCGTTCGTTGCGGTACTGTTCTTCCTATCTAAGTATTAATTATCCCGCTAAGTTTCTTAGTGTCAGGTACTATCATTTCCTACCTCAGGGGATCTCAAACTTTTGGTGTTATGGAGCCCATGAAGAGATTGACCATAATTCACGGAGCCTCACAATAAATTTCTAAAAATAAAAACAAAACAAACACATTGTTGTGTTGTAGAGCGGAGCCCCGAGGTTTCTCTCGCGGAGCCTGGGGCTGCGTACGGAGCACTTTGAGAATCTATGTCCTACCTGAGTACTATATGATTATCTCCCTTACACTAATGTGCTATTAAGACCCCAGTAAGGTTTTTAACTAGACGCCTTTCTTGCTTGCAGTAACCATCTTTCAAAAATGGACAGTTCTGTTGTAGATGTTCCTTTGGTTCTGCAGTTGTAGCAGTGAGCGCTCACACGCGTCCCGTTCTCATTTAGCCTACCATCGTGGTTTTCGTTTTTCAGTACTCCACTTCTACTTTTCTGTCGTCTCAAGTGTATGACTAACTTTTAAATTAGAGCTTCGGGGTAGGTCCTCCTTTTCATGCTGTGTCACCATCGTTACTGTGTTTGGATTTACTGCATCTTCTGGTTCAGCTATCGTTTTGCTTGTCAGTTCCATTTTTTCATTCTCGCGTAATTCTTTCGTTTCGTAAGACTTTTTGCCATTGCAATATCGGATAACTTTTCAGAAAGAGGTAGTGAAAGCTTCTCAGACTTTGTTTCATTGCAGCACTTATTTCGCCGCTTAACTCCGTATTTCAACTCGCTTCAGGCCATGTTATATGTTGTTTCTGCCAAAACTCGATGTAATTGATCCGCGGGACTGTCTACCCAAGCTATAGCTAGATTTTCAAGACCTTTGGCAGTTGGATTCTCTTTTGCCTATCCGTGATTTCATATCGATTTCTCATCCAGTTAAAAAATTATTCTAATTTTGTTCCTCTGTTGCCTGGTACAATATAGACAGTGCTTTGCCCTTTACCTCTTCATGTCCAGGCAGACACTGCGTTGTGGTCTGTACTTTCAGTACTTGTTACTGCAGTAAACTCTTAAGATTACTTCTGCGAGCGTTGCCCACTCGATCTCGTAGCCTGGTACTAACAGTTGGTAGCATTTCTTTTGGAATACGAACCGGATTACATCGTGCGTTTGCAATGACGTCCTCGTGCACTTTTTGCACCCCGTGGCTCAAGCCTTCCATCCAGTTTCCCATGCGTTATAACCCCTCTGCAGTTGACAGAGTGCTGGGTTTCTGTAGCTTACTCAAACATTTCAAACGTTCATTGCTAATTTTCGCAATGTTTTAACTATTTAACTTAAGCATTCCTGTGACACAATTTTATTAGCACATAGCATTGTGAAACAAGAGTAGTTCTGTACACATTTTTGTCTGCCATCATCAAATATTGCACGCTTTCTTCAGGCATTACCCATCACATTATTTTAAATAATTTTGTACATTGCTTCATTTTAATCAGTTTGTTTGACTATTTTCATCCTGCAAGGGTTGTGATTTTACTTTTTCCTGCCTTAGCTGTGTCATTTTTTAATCTGGGGAAGATTGTTTCTCAGCAATGTTCTGCTGGTTCCCTGCAAATATCTCAGTTTCGGGTTTCTGTCTATCTATATGTTCTTTTGTGGCTGGGTTGGTTCCTTTTTTAGTGAGCTGGCCATGTTTTGCGCTACTTTACTCGTCGTTAACAGGCTGGTTATTGGCTTTCCCATTGGATCATCCCGTTTCGTGGTGCTGCCCTGTGCTGATCATACCGATATGGTTAAATTACCTGGACCTATTATCTTGGTAATCTCCTCGATGCCCTGATATTTCTAAGAGTGGACAGTCTTTTCATGTGCCGTAGTTGTTTGTACCTGAAAGATCTTACCACTTCATCGTTACAATGTTTGTTGTTCTTTGTTTCTTTAATCTGTTTCTCAAAGGCCTGTCGTTCTTCTAAAAGTTCTTGCTTGGAAGCTTCTATCTCTCATCTTTCTACTTCAACTTGTTTTCTGAGTTCAACATTTTCCTTCTCGTTTTCCACAGCTACCCACTTGGTCTCTTCCAATAATGTTTGCAGCGTTTGGTAGAGTCGCCGTGAGTTATGGTGTGATAGGGTCATAAACCTAGAGATTTCTTCGGCAACCACATTCATACGATCGTTTATCACTTGGATCTATTCCCGAATATTTGAGTCTTCTCTCCCTTTTGACTTGCCATTGTTCGTCATACTGCTCTACAAAATTTTTAAAAAGAAGTGTTCAAAAATTTTGAAAACAACTTGAAGGTAGCAGTGATTTCTACGTTGTCCATTTCCGGTTAGTCTAATACATTGCAATATTCGATCTTTGGGTTTCAATTGTTTTCCGTCATATTTTTGTTTGTAAAGACTTTTGCCCTTGGAAAAACTTTCGCCCTTGGAAAAAAAAAATTTAAATTGTATTTGTTTCATGCCACTTTTAAACACGATCACGAAAAAGTGTGCACCAATACAGCTGCGTTTTAAGCATTTTTTTGATCAGTGACTGCTGGTTTTTTTGCTGTAAGTTATCGGGTATTGAATCTACTTTTTGGTTTTGTGCTCTTAAGGACAAAAAACTGATTGCGAATAAGCCTTCACTGGGTGCAAAACTCTTCGTGTTTTTTTTACGAATACAAAGGTTTGCTTAATATTAATCAATATTCATCATTATTCGTCATTGTTTAGGTGGCAATTAGAATTTTTTAAAGCAGTTGATCCTATCACTTTAAAAATATGACGTCAAAGCTCGCCTGCAGTTAAAAAAAATAACTACTACAATTTCTATGACACAAAGTGTAAATAACACCAACGCATGTACCTGGTTAGTAAGATCTTATTTGAATTTTATTTCGAATATTCTCTACTTCTTTATAGCAAAACGTATACATATCCTAAAAATTTGGAACGTTTCTACAGCTGTATTGTATGTTCGTTTCATATAAAAACTTTATGCTGGTGAGAAATGCGACAACTATTATGTTATACTATGTGCAGTAGGTTCCTTAAACTACGTTTGTGAGTATTTTTCAGAAAATTGGAAATTGTTTGAAACTTGTTAGCAAGTAGTCGTAATTTTTTTCGATACTGTAGAGTTTACCTAATTTTTTAAACAATACTTGCTTCTGTGAAATTTGCACTATGGTTAATTGAAAAAAGAACCCTATTTTGATTTCGTAGAAACTTTGTTCTTTACGCAACTCTTTTGGTTTTATTGCTTTGGCTGCAAATATTTGTCGAACGTTTCACACCAATTAACCAGACGTAGAGCATTTAACTTACTACGAATCGGTGCATGTGAAGATTCGCTTTAACATGGAGACAATTGCAGCCTGCAAAGGAGACACCGTATAAGTCTTTTGTGTACGGTTACGAGGACGGATTTACTAAGATCAAACAAAATTTTAAAGTGTGCGGTCTTTGGGAGTAAATTATGCTCCAAATCGTCCCCACGAATCCTCCACTATTCTAATTGAACAGCACGAAAGTTGAGTTGCACAACATGAAGTATTTTTAGTTTATTGGATTTAATTAAAAAACATAAGGATCTTATTTTTAATTGCCAACACGTCAATGTATAGCGATATCCATTGCATTACAGCAGCCCAGTGGTACGTAGCAGAGATGCACATTAATTTAAATTCTTTAATCTGAGCTACCACTCATTTTCGCAGTACATGTTTTGCTCTTGTCTACTTAATTGAAGCGATCCGGTGAAAACTGAACATTGTGCTTTTTTGCTTTACCAATGAAACTACAAGTGACCGATACTATTTTTCTCAAGACGCGGTTTCACCACAAAACTTCCGCTTCGTCTGCTCATATGACCTCCCCTTGATTTTAATCGCTTTTTCATCGATCCAAACCTCAGCCTTGTTTATCTACCCCTGATGCTGCTTTGTCTCGCTTTCCATCTGGCGTGAAAGATCAGCGCCGTCGCAGTCGAGCCGCGAATCTTGTTGGTTCCTGCACTTTCCCGAACTAAGCACAATAAAAAGCACCGTTTTCATACCAATGCTTGAACAAGCTGAATTTCTAAGTATGGGATATAATATTTTCTTGTTTTTGGTCCGCTCTTATTTGATAGCTCTCAGCGATATAAAATTGTGGTTATCACCGAAAAAACATCGCTAGACGCTGTGTTTGGTTAGCACAGACAGCTCTGCTGGGTTTAGGGGTTAGCAAACACCGCGGCAAGTGTGGCTGAAGCAGTTTCCCGTGATCAACAAACATTGAAAGTATTTTACGATGTTTATCTATCTCATTAGTAAATATTTCAACCGGTGACATAATAAGCGCGAAGTCCTTCGCTCTCAGCGCTGTTTCAAACCCAATATCTTCTGCACAAAGACAGTTCTAGACGATGTTTTCCTATTTCATTGTAGTTCCAAGGGACCTTGGTTATTGTAGTGAGCTTTTTCGCCAACGCCCGAACGGCGTTAGTACGCAGCGAGCTGGCTCCCCAACTGAAGGTTAACGCTCTTACTGCCGAGTGCGGATGGTCGCGACCGACATCGCTTAATGTTTAATGGCTTTAAGTAAAGCAAACAATCCCTGCCGGCAAACGGAACGCCATTGTTGTGGTCGACGATGCCAGTCGCGGGCCGAGCCGGATGAGTGAGGGATTTTTGCGTGAGGGATTTAGCTCCACGGCTGGCTTTCTGTGCACAACACCTGGGAAGAGCAAGTTCTGTTTCGAATCTCAGATGAAACGTCGTGATGGTCCCCGAGCGGAAGCCTCGTATCAGGCTTGAACTGGGAGCTTGTTCTGTGATGCGCCGTCAACATGGTCCAGTGTCGCGAAGCTTGTGAGCAAATGTAAATTGCCAGCCTTCTGAGCAAATCGCTGGGTAGTATTCGCGTCTCACAGGAAGGTTTTAGAATGGTGATTTCGAAATGATTGTTTGCAATGATATAAGTTTCCATTTGTCTGTCATTTAGATACAGTAACTGCAACCTAAACTGTAGGCATCATGGTTTGCTCAGCCCAGAAATATTCAATGAACCCAACAGGTATTGATGCAAAACATGTGTTAAAATCAGCTGAACAAATAGTGCTGCCAAATCTCATCGCCGAATGTGCCATATAATGTTTTACGACGAACTAGCACTTGAAAGTCGCATGCTCTCTGTGTCTTGAGTTCTCTTAGCCGAAGACAATGCTTACAAAAAAGCAAGTCTAGCCGGTTTCACACTTCATGCAAACGATGCTTAATACCATGTTATATACAACTATAACGCAAGTTGTTTTATTCAAATATCTGTAACTCATGTGTTAGATCACTAACAATGAATGGCTGTTCTAACTCGCAATATTCGAACCTTGAGTTCAAATTTCCGATTTTTGTCGATTTTCCTGTGCTGATGGTGGCTTGGGCCGATTTTCTGGCTTGGGTTTGAAATTCGTCGCATGAAACAACTCTGCTTCCGCAGTATTGTTAAAAATAATAAGTGAACAAAGTTGTGTGGTGTATCCATCGAGAAGCAAATGATGTGTGGAAAAAGGTGGAAGACACCTTTTCTTCAGACTTCACCCATACTTTTTCACAGATTTCCAGCAGACTGCAAATTTTGTCAAATATTTCGAACGAGTGCTATTGTAATGAAGTGTCAATTTCTCAGTGTAACAACCTGTTCAGATATGGAGATCTATATGACAACCGCCACTGCCTTCAGAGAAAACCAACTGATGTTACCTTGCACGGCGTAAACACGCAGAAGAAAGATTTTATCTGCAAACGTATTTCATCGATGCCAGTATTGAAAAACATGCACGGTTTTCCTCCGATGCCTCCATTTATGTAACTATATTTTTTGACGTTTTGCAATCTGATTTTGACATGGCAGTACCATTGTTTTACGAATGCGAAGCGTTTGCACTTTTCAGTGCTTTGTTCATTAGGTATAGACTACAGCATGTTCTTTGAAAAATTTGCGGGAAAACTTCGCAAAGAAGTATTTCAGATTTATTTTTTGGAATTTCAGATTTGCTTCTTCATAGTTCTCTCAATTTTGACAATTTCATTAGTGAATGTGGTGGTATCGATTGCTTATTGCGATACTATCCCTATGACGACTGTACCAGAACCCATCTACTCTACCTTAACTATAACATATCGCCATTTTTCTACACAGACGTGATGTGCTGCAGTGATTGCCCTTTATGAGAATACAAAATTTTTGTCTTTCAAAACAAAGTTCGTTGATCAGACGCAAAAGGTTGCGCGAGGTCGTGAGGATTTTATTTAAAAGCGGTTTTCTTGGTCGCATTGAACAGTCATTATAAGAAAGTGTTTTGATCTTTCTCGTTCGAACGATACAGGGATAAACAACGAAAAGCAAATTTATCGCAGAAATTGCGCGGCACATTTTTTAATGATTGCTACTGCTTCGGGCTAAAAAAACAAAAAAGGCGCAAGAGATAATATGAACGATAATGATTGGCAGAATACTTGCTCGAACACAGCAGCTCAACTAAACAATATAGAACAGCAGGCACCGGCAGCGATTGAATTTTTATATAACGCATATTATGTAGTACGCTACTTGGCAGTACGTCAGATGTAACGTTAAAAATGGCGTTGTGCATGGAAAATAGGACAAGCGAAAAAACGTGACAATTTCGACAGTAAAAAATGCAGTTTGTGCATTGCAGAAATATGTTAACTATATTTACGGAAGCACGATTTGATACGCTAGGGTATTTTTCACAACATATGATTGTAATTTTAGACACAAAAAACCTGGCAGGATAGTGTAGAGCGTACATACTTCACCAGAGTGCGGCCACCGCCATATTACCTAACTGCTCTGAATAGGCTAAGGCAGGTACACTGGGCACATAATCGTACGTTTGCTGGTGAACGGGCGGGGAAAGTAACTGGCTATCGAAAGGCTGGTTGTGGCCGAATGAATATGCGCCGCTTGAAGGAAGAAAGTCGAACGTTGGATTGATTTGGTCAAGTTCGTCAAGTACCTCGGTATCGTGTAGGTTGAACGTGTTGTCCAGCAAGCTGTGCAATTGTCCGTTCCACGTGTTGACTTCGACAAAGTTTTTGTCCTCGACATTCTCGGCCGAAACACTAGAATGGGACGATGCAGTGGAAGCTGAATTGCATCGGACTGCTTCTTGCGACTTATCTTGTTCATCCCACTGCAGTTGTTTGCTTGCAAATCTGATGCCGTTCGAAGGCTGCTGATCGGGAACGAAGCTACTGCAGTCGTTTGCGTCGCCCAGAGCGCTGAGGAAGCCGCCGTGCGGTAAGTGTTCGCCGATTGGCGAGAAACCTTCCTGCAAACCCGGTGAGGTGAACGCCTCTAAAATGGGCGAAGATTGTTGGAAGTCAGGCATGCAGTCACCGAAGCAAGGCGATTGTGACGCGAGTTCCAACGTCAAGTGATCAGGCCGCGGCGATTCCTGCACTTCTTGGCAGGATTGCTCGAGGTCAAAGCCGTCGTTGAGCATTTCCGAAAACCCGCTGTCGCTCGATTGTGATTGCATCTCAAAGGGCGAAACGTCCGCAGCATACTCGCGAAAAACCTGCTCGTTTTCTTGCGCGTGGTGTTCAGCGCCCGCCTTCTCACCGACCTCACTGCCAGTGACCGCGCCGACTTTGCTGCACGGTGTCTTGCGCTCGTTGGCGCATTTCTGCAGCATTACATCAAAGGCTTTCAGCATGGATTCTGTGAGTTCTGTAGGCCGCTGGAGTTTCTTGCTTGACGATTTGGTTGTCGGGAGGGTGCTTGTTAGACCAATCAGTTTGTCTTTGTTCGAGGCCTCTTTGTCGGTTAACTCTCCGACAAAAATGACGTCTTCGTTTTGAGCGTCTTGATCGAAATTGTTCGAGTTCGAAGAGGGTTTTTGTTGTTCTTGGGGTTTGTTCGAATCTTGTTTCTGTTCTTGGTCGCGTGCTTCACTTTGCTCTTGTTTGTTTCGCTCTTGGGCGGCTTTTGATCGTCGAGTCCTCACAAGCTCTTCCAAGGCTTTGATGTATTCAATAGCGGATTGCAATGTGTCGACCTTAAAAAATACCAACTCAACAATGTAAAAAAAGTGCAAATGAGCACTTGCGACACGAAATTTATTCAGAAACTTAATAATGTTGGAAGCTTCACAACGCTTGTTCTTAGGTTGAGGGCAGCATTTTTAGTGGGGTGTATCATTTTTTTATCCGCACCTCAAGAGCATCAACTTAGACATATTGTAGTTTTTAGCATATGCCCAAATCTTACGGTTTTACTGTTTCAGATTTTAAGAGCAGTTGCACGTATGCTTAATCACCACATTTTCCGCAATCGTTTCAACTTAGCATTCAAAAGTAAATTTTGATGGTTATAAACAACGCGTAAAACTTGGTGATTCGGCGCAATTGTTACAAGCTGCATCGCCACGGAAGCAATTACCTTGCTGATTTTCTTCCGATTCCTTTCGCCGTTCGGCACGTGCTGCCGCAACTCATCGAAAGCGTTGTTAACGTTGCGAATGCGACGCCGCTCCCGGGCGTTGCGTCTCGCGACGCTGGATGGATTCTTGCCAGCCACGCCGGTCCCCCTCTTTCCAGGCGGGGGCTCAGCGGTAGCGGTGATGGTGTCACCACGGATGTGAAGTCGGTAGGTGGTTGATGGAGAATTTTTGCTCGTCTTCGGGTAGTTGTTCAAATTTTTAAGAGGCGCTTTCCACGACCTGTTGTATTGGACTTGAAAAACGTTTTCCGAATCTTCTCCAGTGAAGATTTCAGATGATGTCGCCATATTGAAAAAATCTTGCAACGACCGAGAGGCACGCAACTGATGAAAGTAGAACCGGTATCAGTCTGAAACGCTAGCGGGCCAGATGTTAGCACAACAAAGTTTGCTGTATTATATCTATGTATCTGGAATCAAATTTTTTTCGTAAGTTAGAAATATAGGCATTTGCATAAAAAATGGATAACATCTTTACTTCGACGTTCTTGTTTGATATTATTATTTAGACAATTTACTTACAAAAAAACCGTATTTTTTTAAAATTCGATTTGGACTCTTTTCTATTAACGAAAGTTGTAACTTAGTCATTTCATGGCACATGAAAAATACTTCCTTCTGCGAAGAAAATGACGCGCACGATACACAGTAATTCGAGCAGTGAAAAATTTATAAATCAAGTTTTAATTAACGATTCGCATAAATCTTCAATTCAATTCCTCATCATTTCATTTTCTAGCGCTTTGGTAAAAACTGGCTAACGGTCTTGTTTTTTTTCCGCTGTCACTGCTTCCTCACTTGCATTTTCTTCACTAGCGTCAAGACGCGGTCGCGAGCAAGGCGCAAGCCGGTCGCGTGCCTTCTTTTTATAGGCAGGTCTCACTCACTCCGATTGGTTATGACAGTTTTGACGTTGCGCTCGCGCGTGCCACGTGCCAGCGTGAAGCTGACATTCACCGCCCTGGCGCATTTATCCTCACTTTAGTGGCTCATCCTATTGTGAACTCGGCATAACTTGCGATTTGTTGTTTTTCAGCCTTTTTCAAAGCCAAACTATGTTTCCTCTCGCCGACGCGCACCAAAAGCGAGCAAGCGTCGAAGCGTCTTTTGAAATGAAACGAGCGTCTTGGCGCGCTGAATGTTGATCAGCGAAAGCCCGCCCTTGTCGCTGGGGTCGTTTGTGTTGGCTTGATTGCGGTCCTAAAGGTAAAGTTGCTTTAATTGTGGCAGACTGATTCGTTGCGGAAATATGACCGAACAGACGCATTTCCATTGTCTTGGATCGAACTCGTCGAACAGTTGTTCATGGCGATTTCACTGTATTTGTGACACTCATTTTCATAGAGGATCTTGCCTGTAAACATTATGCAAAAAAATTTTTACATGCAGCAAAAGAAGAATAAACGCAAGGCGAGGGTGTTGTACCTTTCTCTGCTGAGTTTGCTAGCTTTAAGTCTCGTTTTTAGGACCTCTCTCTTCATATAACGCAACATGATGTCCACCGATATATTGAAATATTTACAAGTAGTTAATTGAATCAAAAGACCCTAACACAATATATAAGGGGCTAATGAAGCTGTTTTATATTACTGAAAAAAGTTTTGTAACAGTGTCTGTCGCTGCAACTTTAAAAAACCCAGAAAACCTACTGACTTTATTATTCCTTGAGCAAAACAAAATAATAGCACGTTTAAGTAAACAAAAATGAATTAGAGCAAACTTTTGATGCTACAAATACAGTAACTGCCGCTTCTCGGGCGCTTCAGCACCTCATTGTTGCAATTTTTTAAAGCCTAATACAAGGGAACGTTTACGTAGAGAGAGACGCAGAAAGATGAAAATTACATGAGCGGCGATTTCATCCCGTCAGGTTTAGTGACGAAAATCGGCTTCACCACCAGCAAAAGGGTTCTAAACTTTCGTCCACATCACTGCAAAAGTAGCAACAAAATAAGGATTGAGCTGACAGGCGCACGTGCACGCCTTTCTGTTGACAGGTATTATCAAATGTCGGACCCTAATATTTATTAAGCTGCGATGCCATTCAGAGAGCAATAAACTGTCGAAAATTACTTCGTTCAACTGCAGTTCGCGTTACGGGCCAGGAATAAGGATTGCGGAACACGGGTCTGCGTACGTACAGACCCGCCCAAGCGTGTGTCTAGAACTTGCGTGTTGACTCACGCCTCGCCATATTATATGTCAGGTCATTTTAGCCAGAAATGAGGCGTGGACGAGACTGATCGCTTTTTCAGTCGTCCTCAAAACCCTATAAACTTGTCAGATGATTTCGCAACCCTTAACACTTTCGGCGTGCGCTAAAGGCAGCTCGGCTGGATTCGCCGACGGAATAACGCCAACACCAAGGTGTTTTTTACTGCTTTGAACGCTTATCTTTAAACAGATTGAAATTCAGTTCCGCTGCTTTTATGTCGATGCAAAACTTTCAGTGTGGTCCTCGTCAAAGTGCACTGTTTGCAATTTCCCGTCCAGGTCGAACTCCTTGTCGTAGTGACTGTTATTAGCGCCTCGTTTGAAATATACTCTATCAAAAAGAGTCCTTGCGCTAGTGACATAAGAAACGCTTTGCGGCCAGCCGGATAATTTCCGCTTGAGCAACGTTGCTGCTCTACAAAGAGCACATCTGTGGTTCGTAACTAAAAGAAGCCGAAATTGAAAGTAATATGAAACGCACAGGTCTATAGGTGCCGCGTCCTGGACCGATTACTTGGTGCTTGAGGATACGAACATGCCAGTTCTACAATTGAAGTCCGTGCTCTATTAGTTTTTCTGTCTGCAGCCTGTATCCACAACGTTTGCATTGATTTTACCTCAATCTTGTTGACGATGTGTTCTGTTTGGACCTTGATTGCGTGCAAATTAAATTTTAACGATACTTGTTACTTGCTATTCCATAATGCCACAGTCTAACATATATTCCTCTGGCTGAACAGCTGGTTTATATTTCACGTTTTCTTCTTGCAAATGCATTTCGTCCCCACTGTTCTCAAGTTGTGATCGCAAGTAACGCTATCGTGTGAGTGTTTTCGGGAAATAGCTTTTTTGGTATCAATGTTAATTTCTTTTGGAGATTCAAAGAGTGACGTTCAGGAGAAAAACTGTAAGCGATAATAGAAAGTGAAGCTGATTTACCGACTTCGTCAGCCATCACTTCCGATGTGTTTTTGTTTGATACACTCTTGCGTGCGTGAGTCACAATTTCTAGCAAATGCTTTCAAGTTGGAATTGGCAAAAATTTTGTTAGTTCGATGGATCGTTTTACATGCAGTTCGAGAGAATTTTCCGATTAACTCTTACATTTGTGTTCCTTTGCTCTGACCAGATGGCATCTCCAAGAAAACTTCAAGAGCAGAAAAATGAATTCAAAAAAACGAAACGTCAAAAACCAAAACCTGCAAACACTTTTAAAAAGTCCAACCTGTTCTGTAAAAAAAGGTAGGTTTGTTCCTTGTTTTAAGGCATAACTTGAGTTGTGATAGAACTACTGCATCCGTACTGTTGGTTATCAGTTGTTAACTCTAATTCACCATTTCGTGTTCGAGTAATTACTTAGTCTCCGCAAAGGTGACGCAGTCGAATTAATCAGCAAATTTTTGATAATTCCACTCCACGCATCATGAGTCTTGAAACTTTTTCAAATAAAAGCTATAAAGCTTTTCCTTCAGGACTGAAGATTTCCTATTAAACCACGTGCTGATTGATTCAACGGCGGGACCTCTGTGGAGACTAATTACTTGAACACAGATATGTTCAAAGTCCGAATAGTCGCGAAGTCATGAAAGCAGAGCCCAGTCAGCTGATAACTCGAAAGCTTTCAGCAAACCTAAAGCTGTTAAATGTCATTTCACGTTCGCTTGTATTTTTATGGAGGCATAAAAATTTAAGAAAACAATTTAGTGTTAGATGAAGGGTAATAAAGTGTAGTATCAGCTAGGGGTACCTGAGGAAAGATGGTTGATAGCTTCATTATTGAACATAACGAGGAATATGCGAAAGTAATTTTAGCGAAAGTAATTGAAGCTGATTCGTATTTGTGGCAACAAAACTAAAGAAATTCAACACAGAACAGTGTTGTTTAAGTACACACCTATGAAAAGACAAGAGAGAGAAAAAGGAGGGTAGAAAGAAAGACTTTGATGTTTGTCCTGGGTTCTTTGGACTGTGTATGGCCCGAAGGGTATCCTGCTTCGGCGATCTAACTTAAGCCTCAGGTCAGCTACATACGTAATTAAGACTTTTCCTTAGATCGAATATTCTACTAAAGCAGAGGTGGGGATCCTATTTACTATCACGCGCTGCATAAATTGTGGATTATTGCTGGCGGGCCGCAAATAACAACCGATTGCATCCTAAACTTCTACTTTTATCTTACTATAAGGGATGGAGTCTTCTTGTTACATCCCATCTTAAGTACCTGCTTATCACAGAGCTTCGTTTTGACGTGATTTTGTACAGTAAATTGGGTAACGAAAATTCTGATGCGGTCCATACCAATGTTCACGCGGGCAGTATTTGGCCCGTGGGCCGCAGGTTTCCACCCTTGTCCGAAAGAGTTAAATGAATTATCTTGAGATATAACAGTGAAAATAATTCTCGTGAAAAATATGCAGCAAAGCTCGAAAAACCGAAGAAGTAGTGCACTGGTTGACATTTGGCAATTTTGCCAAGATCTTTGTTGTGCTCTTGACAGTAAGCACGAGCGCGAAACCTTTTGAATGGAACATGTCAAAGCGTTATATGAACTGACTGCAAACTTTGAGTTGAGGCTCAAGTTACAGTGGATCAGCAAAATAATTTGCGGCCACCTGGACCCTTCCCTGGATTCGTTGTAAAAAACAACTTGGCTAGATTTTCTGGGCACTTTCTAATAATTCCATGTCGCTGACATAAGATAAAATTGGAGCATGATTCCGTCAAGATTTAATGCTTTGGTTTTTCAGAAGCAATTTTCTCCATAATTTTGGTCTCCTCCAGCTTCAACATTTTGAGTATAACGTGTATCTGACCCTTTAAATTGATACGTCTTCTCGTTGCTTAGCAGCGAATTTCATGTACGGTGTTCAGTTATGCAATTTTTTAACAGCCATTCTGTGCAGCTTCAGTATTCTTAATGGCAGCGTTCAAACTTTTGCAAATTCGTGTTAGTTGCTCGTTTTCGAACAAAGGCAGACTGCACCACTTTCGCCAACTTATAAATTTTTCATTTTAGCCCTTCGGGTGATGCTGGAAGCGAGATTTGCATTTCGCCGGATCTTCATCCAGCGCGGTTGCCAGATGCGTTTGCCGTTGTATTTCTTTCCGTCAGCAAAAAGGAAATTTACAAACGGCAGCAACGTCAAAGTGCGCGAGAAGCGCACAACCGGTCTCGTGAGGCTTATTTACGCATTGCGCGATGATTACAGACGATAAGGCGTCGAATCGTTTTGTAAAGCGCCGAAGTGCACAAAAGAGTTAGCCACGGCAGAAGACGTGCGCTCGTATCCGGGAACGAATTAGGTCGAGAGAATACTTCCACCTGTATTTGACACGGTGCGTGCAGTACCGGTAGTTACTACTTTTTGCTGCAGAAGGCCAAGGTTAAGACAGATGATGTGCAAGCCTTTACTGTCACGAGCTCCGTTTCATTCGTGTTGACGCTTGGATGAGTTATTCACGATGCGTTTATTTGACGCAGTGTTTATTTTGACGTAGATGAAACGTAGACCACACATTTTTGCGCCTTCTGTGCTTAAAAACACTTTAAAGCTTTTGACACTCAGAAGTGGAGAACATTTAACTGCACCAATATATCTTGTATCCAATGAAGTCTGTCCAAAAAACATACTGCAGCTATGAGCAATATACCAGCCTCAAATTTGATACTGACTTCAAAAGCATTGCTTGCTGCACAGAATAGCAAGAAATAAGAGTTTATTAAAGTCACTTCTACAAAGGTTCTATAAATGCTTGAGGTGTAACCAAAACGTTTGCTGGTAGCTGCACATTCTCGTTAGAAGCTTTAAATATCTTGAAATAATTTTCTATTTTGTATACTGTTTCTTCAATCAAATTTTGAAAACACAATTTTGCCCAAAATTTCAACTGGATTTCATAATAAAAACGGATTGTATGTTTAAAGCAGCATGTCCAACCCGCGGGCCGCATGCGGGCCAGCTGAGTGTCTTGTGCGGCCCAGCTTAGGTTTTCGCAGTGGTATATGTTTCCTACATGCTGACAACATGTCCTTGTTTTGATAATCTTGAATTTGACATTTTTGATGCAGTTGGTCCCCAGTGCCACGTTATCACGTCTGCTACCATTGCAGTTACGATTGGAACACTTTCAGTATGTTAGTTTAAGCTAAATGTCGTTTGCTTAAGATCAAAGTGAGCCATTCAATGTGCGGCCCTCAATAATGTGTCATTCAATGTGCGGCCATGGTCAAGATAGTGACATACTTTTTGGCTCAGTAAACCATTTGGGTTGGACATAGCTAGTTTAAAGCAATCAACGCAGGTAGTATAAAAATTGCATCACGGATAGAGCCATTTGTTAGCAATGTTTTATTCTCGCTTAAACTGTTTACAAGTTGTTAGGTGCCCAAAGTGCGCTATCAATAACCCATTTTTCTTGACAACTAACCGAAATTAGAGAAGGAGAACGAAAGAGACTGAATTGAGACTGCTAGAAGTAGTGTAGTTTAGGAAGTTACGTGCACGCAGGGTTGTAGTGCTAAAAAACGTTGTGTGGAACGCACCCAAAAAACTAGCCATTTTCAACAGCACCAAACTCATTTTTAAACCAGCATTTAATGAAGTATTCACTTTCATTGCATTACAAACGAAAACTTGGACAAAGTGTGGGAACGCTGTTCCCACACGTTCCCGCCCCGCTACACCTCTACGTGCATGGTATATCGTTAATGTATGTCTTGAGCACGGATAAGAAAAAAGCATGGCATTTTTAAAAGCTTTTTTGGAAGATCCTCCCTATGCTGTGAACACGCCAATACGTCTATTTTATCGGGCAACTCAGCGAAGACACCCTGTCTACAGCAGCAAATTATTAACACAATGCCGAAAAAGTACCCCTTTTATTACCAATAGGAGATATGGAAATGTAGCCAAAAAATTTTTAGCTGTGCGCTAAAATGTTGGAGCAAATGTAAGCCACAAGTGGTTTCCCAAACCCAGTTGGTGTAGAAAGTTGTTCCAGTCACCAGGAAAAATGATTATCAGCATATACAGAACATGTGTAAATGTTTCAATATTGTGCATGTCTTTACTTTTTTAATTGTAATAGAATCAACTTGAACTTCGAACTACGGCGTCCTCAGGTCAAACTGTTTAACACCAATCTTAAAAAACGGTGTTAATTTGATAAAACAAGCATTGCCAGGTCGAGTGTCAACTAAAAGTGTTCAAAAAGACAAATTGCAAGCAGGAAAGGCAAGTTTTTTGGCAATCTTGGATTTCCTTGCACTATTGCAGCTCAAGGTTTTCTTGTACATTTGTAAAGATAACTTATTAGTGTTGAGTTCAGAAACACGATTTGTCATTTCAAAGCAGCTGACGTTGGTACAGTTAAAAACGATTAGAGGCAGAGGGTTCACTTGGTGGGTGTTGAGCAAACTTTTCACAAATATTACCCATTTGCATCGACGAAGCATTTTGTGACATGAACAAGAAAATCCTAGGAAAGAGAGCACCGAAGCTGAAAAACTATGTAAAAGTTGCTGGGCCCATCATCGCAAAACGCTTGTAGCGTAAGCAGTAATATACGAGCAGTTACTGAAGGCGCCAGTCCGAAGAGAAGACGCTTTTTTCCCAATTGTGATACGACTTCAAAGGTTTGCGAAATCGTGCTTTTGAAATTGGTCACAATAAATTACTTTTATATGGGCAGTGCCGAAGCGTTCGTGGTTAATGTAAGGTCAAGATTATTTTCCAGTTAAAGAACGCACTATTAGAATTATACCATAATGATGAATAGCATTTCACTCATTCACTTTACTTATGGATTTTACTAGGAAGAAGCTCAAGTACCTAACAAATTTGAAGGTGCATTTTCGATCCACCTGTTCTTTTTTCCCCTTCATCCTTGAGTTAGAATTGGCGACTGTATCACTTTGCACACAATCAGCCAATTTCTGGGCGTTACCTCTTGGGCCATTAATCGCAGTACAAAGACCAATTACGTCCGCAGACAGCAGTTCGTCAGGCGGATTATAAGCAAAAAGTTTTCTACTGTTTCTCTATTTGTTTAACCGCTCACTTGTCAGATCAAAGAGGGGCATGTTTTTGTCACCAGCGCAACTCGCCATTTGCAATAAATAATCCAGACTATCACTTGATTAACCTCTATATCGATAATGGAATATATGTAAAACGTAACAGAAGTTTTGGATGAGATGTTGAACAGTTGCTGCCAAGTGTGTCTTCGTGTAGTTCCACAGCAGGTCTATCATTAAAAACGCGTTGCGATTAACGTTCTGCAAATACTGAAAAATCGAAAGCTCCGGTTCAAACAGAAGCTTGTGCCAATCGCTGGGTTTAGTTTTGAATTCTGTAGATGTTAGCATTCCTTCATTTCGTCCTACAAAAAACTGCTTTGAAATGTTATACTTCTGAAATTAATCATAAAGCGGAGGTGGGGTAAACCCATTGCGGTTTTCTGAAGGGTTGCAAATGCAATTAAACAACAGCGGTTGTTTGTTTTGTGATAAGAGCAAAACATGGCACCTTCTTACACGCAGATTTTAACGGCAATACAACTGAAACCGGGAATTGATTTCACACCTTTCGAATAAAATATTAAAGTTAAGATTTACTGAATATTCATATTTTTAGAGAAAAAATATGCATACTGGTCTTTTCTTTGAAAACTGATGAATGCTTAAATTTCTCAGGATTAATTACTGAAAGCTTTACTAGACCCTATTAATTTAACAGAAAACCGTGTTTTTACATGACATTGATCAACACTAATCCTTAAACTTGATCGCCAGGTTTTTGAATTAATTTTAAAAATGTTAGAAGGTCAACTTATATTATCATGTGATGTTAAATTGATTTTGCATTTTAATTTAGATCCCTTGAAGAGGTATTTTTGCAGCGTCACCAAAACAAAAAAAGCAAATTCTGTAAGCTTCGTGTTTCAACGAAAGTGATTTGCAATTTCATGGTTTGCACTTTTTCGATGAGTTTTCTGACCTTAAGTTTCGTTGCTCCTTTCTATTACCGTAAATGCATATTCCTTTATACATTTGTTCTCTGGAACACCTCTTGGTACTTAAAGGTGACCATAATTTTGGTGTTACAAACTGGGAGGCTGCGCAAGTTGGTTTAATTTCAAAAGGTCATGTTGTTTTGAGTGTAGGGAACTAGAAAAAAGTCTGTAAAACCGTGTATGATTACCAGGCCTGTGAACAGCTTGGGACACCAGGCGGGGCGAAAAGTTTTCTGAGAGGGACCCAAATTTTTTAAACTGTGTCCAATAGTTTCAAACTATGTCCAACACATTTTTCTAGGGGGGCGAAAACTTTTGCAGGGTCTTCGCCTCCCCTGCACCCCTTGGTTACGGACCTGATCATTACCCGTTTTTTGCTAATGATAAAGTGAAGAGCAATAAAAGTACCTGAAACTTAAAATGTTACGGCTAATATCCGTACCTTCCAACAGACCATACATGTTTCATTCAGCAACTGTCAGAACATGAAGTTTTTTCTTTTGTCTGCAGGCGGTTTGATATCCGGGAAAGGAAAATGACTATAACTTGAACACGACACCCATAAACCAGAACTGTCCCAATCAAAGCGGGAAAACTGGTTGCCTTATTGTCAACAAACCTCTTATTGACCTCTTTTAATGTCGGCCTGTGGAGCAGCACCCTGTATTTTCTTTTTTACTTCGAAGCAACAGGTTTTGAGAAAAAGGATAACAAAGTCTTTTAATGGTGGTTTTCATGGTCTTTCCAAATGTGCGAGCACAAACTATGCCTTCAAAATCTAGCTAAAATAGTTCTGACCAACACATTACCTGAACTGCACATTTGGTAGATGGCAGTCTGGTAACTGAAAAGCAGCTTCCATTTTATGCGCTCTGTGTCTTCAAGGTAGTGGAAGGATCGCTCCTAAGTCTCTTGGATGAATTAAAATTTTAAGATGGAGTATTCCAAGACAAGGTTTCCATGCCTGAACTAGAGCCATTTTCCTGAAGAGTGGGTTGATTTGATGATGGGGTACTTGGTTGTCGTTTGCGCTATTTGACGCAAAAGTCAGTGACATTCCATCTATGTTTTGTTTTAGTTCATCATTATGAACCAATTCATCGGCAGGTATCACTTGATGACGACACAATACATATCGTTAACTTGTTTGCTTGCTTAGATAACCGACGCCACGAAGTTATCCCTACACTCATCCGACTCGCCGACAATCGCAAACATCGGGCAGCCTTCAACAGTTGTCCCATGATCATCTCCAAACCTTTCTTAGTTATTAACCACCCCGGCTTTGATTTACTCTTACCTCTCTATTCAGAGATTGACGCCTGTTGCATGTTTGCGGCCGCTTCCTTGCAAAAGTAAACCGGGGCAATCAGGGTGTGGGGCGAGAATTTCGCCTACGTCCATCAAGGAGCACACGGCTTATCGGCTGTGGTAACGTCGTCGATGTCCTATCGTTTGAAAGTTTTTCTTTCGTGCATCATCACAGAGTGATTCACGTCACATACGCAACGTACTATAAATAAATGCGCTGGTTGTACTTATTTCTCAGGGTGGTGACACACATTTTCATGTGGGGAAGTGCCGGGAGGTCAGTTATGTTACTAAAATAAAGCAGGATGTCAAACAACAATTTTGGGGTGGCAAGCAATTTGCATGATGCCATACGAAATTTAGAGAGGACAGGCTAAATATTTTGGGGGGAATGGCTCCACTGATATCCCTGTAGCTCCGAACATAATAGAGAAAATAAAACTAGTCAAAGCATCTTCCTTAATGAGACCTGTTTCTGGTCGTGCTGACAAATTCTTTTGTTAAGTTACTTTTGCATTGCGTAGGACAGAAAAGGCATGAAAACTTCAAGAAAAACCTGTTTTCTCTTCGCGTGCGAAGGTCATTACACATTTGCTTAAGTGTGAGGCACAATGGCCGCTGTAAATTGCCTTATGCTTCAAGTTTAGTGTATATGTTGAAAACGGGTTAACGCAAGCTCAAGGACTGTGGGCTCTTGAGACATTGCCTAAGATACGGATCGCAGCCCCATAAGAAGGGCTGAAAACATTCAGGCTAGACTTGTTTTTCCATGGCTAACTTTGACGTTGTCGCCATTACGGTGTGAAAACCACCATCGAAAATTGCACAATGAGAACTGGCACATGATTACTCGGAGGTAATATTTGTCATGCCGTTAAGCATCTCATTTCATATATTTTTCATTTCAACGATCCTATTCGAGCATTTTAGATTCATTTCCAATAAAAAACTTTTCAATTGGACTAATCTTTGGATTCATAGTCTTCATTGTAGGTAAATATTTTTAGCCATTCTTTCAGTTTCTTTGTTTAATCCTCTATTCAAACCTTTTCAACGATTATTTGTTGAGTAGTTGAGTAAAGATGCTTGCGTGCTTCCTGATTCGTTACGGATTTCAAATTTAATCGGTCAATTCAGTGGTTACCGTTCTCTGACTTTTTAATGTGGAAAATTCTCTGGACGAGTTTTCTTTACGAGTACTGCAACGCAAAAAATGTTTCACTTCATCATGTTTAAGGCGAACAACTCAACGCATGTCAGACGCATAACCAGTCTTTCGTGGTCTGTCTTACCATTGGCATTGGATATAAATTATAACAATTCTGGGCTGTAGAATTTGAAATAAGTTTGGCAGCAATAATGCAAAGCGCATCTTGCTGTCTGTACCTATAGTAAAAATTAAAACATCCGCTAGCATGCATTTCAAATTGTCTTGTTGTTCTTATTGTTTAGCCTAGCCTAAAATCACACTCTCTGGAAACACGAAACCTCCACTAATGTGAAAATTCCAAAAGTAAATGTATATGCCGTATGATTCAAACTTGTCTTCACAAAATAAAGCACTTGTTGAAAGAAGTGAGAATCCATACACAAGCCTGGTATATACTGACTACTTTTGTGAAAAGTTTTCTTACAACAGATTCTCCTTGATGAATTGCACAACTTTTGAAAATAGGCCTTTGATTGCTTGAGAATGAGTGCAAGGTTCGGCAAAACAACTCGAAGATGCGACACAAGCAACATACTTCACGGTAACTTGACGTTAGTAAATTTGCTACCACCGTTGAGTAGTAGTCGTAATCTGCAGCTTTGATATTGTATCTTAGTGGTTATAAAAGCCCTTGCCACGTGAACAGCTGTGAAGGTGTCTCAAGGTTTTTCGATTCAAAAGATACTGGAACGTGCGACCGTCAGCGATGGTGAGCGACACAGATAAACAGATGAAATTGCAGCTTTAATGAAATAGGCCTGCTGCCATGAAAGTGCACCCGGCAAGAACCCATAGCAAGAAAATTGCGAAACATCCGAATTTCCCAGGCTCCTCCATTATTAGCGGAAATGCAGGTGACTGGGCATGGTTGCTGGGTGGAAGTAATAGGCTTGCGAAAAGATGTAACGTGGAACAGACAGAAGGTGCTCTTATGCCTTTACGGTTATATATCTATCTAAAGCGTCTCACTTTCTAGGACAAGATGCCGGGCTACGACGAAAAATTGATCTCAACACTCTGGAATTGTGCGCACAGGAAAAAAGAAACAAGCTGTCAATGATCAACTTTCATCTGTTTATTTGGCAACAACCAAGAGAGCTTGCTGCTACTATCAATTTGTAAAGCAAAAAATGCGAACTGCCATACGGAGGCTTATCCCACATTTGTCAGCAGATGGTCGGAATGCGAAACCGGACACGCGTTGAAATTATGAAAGAAGTCGTAAACTCTTCTTCTTCTTCGTCGGTTAATTTTTGCCCTTTCGAAAATTGCATATGCCTTTTCTTGTAGCATTGCCTTATTTTTCCGCAACGCTGTGAGCGTAACCGCACTACTACTATCATCCAATGTTTGCTTTTCGCGAAGGTCTCGTTGTCTGCGTCGTGTTTGACCTGCAGTAATAGCTTGTTTACCTGACTCGTGCGGCACGCGCCCGGCCTAAGGCTAAAGATAAAGGCGGGAAAAGCTTTCCGTTCAAACGACAAATCGTTCCTGCGCTGGCTGCGAACAAAGTACTGTTGCTTTCCGCGTGAAAGTACCGTTTTTTTTCGCTGCCGCAAAGGCATCGAAAGTCTACGCTGATGCGAACATATACACAGTTTTGCAAATTCGAATTTGGAGTGCAAATTTTGAGCGAGATGGTTTCTCTAGCAAAAAATACGAATTTGTACATGCTGTATTGTTGATGTGTCAAAAACGTTTTTCTGAAAATGATGTTTTTTCACAAGAACACTTGCTGTTTGGTTTCAGGCCTTGATGCTTTATTTCCGCTGTTGATATGAGCCCAAAGCACAGATCACCATGACAAAAAGTACACAAAAACTATCGACAGTTTGTCAGCAAGGTAAAAGTGTTTCTAACTGCACTGTTGAATTGCATTACGTAAACACAAACTTACAATTCTCATTGTTTGAATACTATGGTACATAAAAACGGTTAGTGTTGCAGATAGGCAAGCCTGCTTTTCGTTTAACACTTCTGTCGCGCAAAAGCACATAGAAGAGGTTAATGTAATTATATGCAAGTATGAAAACCTTTAGAATTTGATGCAGAACTGTAAGGATTTGCAAAAGCCGGGCTGCAAACCAATAACGCTATTTGTTTATTATAATATACACAGGACACAACTGAACTCGGTGGCCATCTGCCATTTGTTGAGTCCTGCACCCTAGATACCATCTTGGCACCATTCTATGTGTGCAACGGCTTTCCGCAAGCTCTCGTTTTGATGTTCATACCATCAGGCAAAGTCATTTCAGATAAATTTCTCGAATTAAAATGAAAACTGCAAGCTGAAAGNGTGTGCTTTATCAACGCAGTCATTTTGTGTTGGAAATGAAAGCAATAAAATCTGGCTTTGCTTCAGAAATTTATAGACATGTTTTCTGCCGTTTTTTGACACAGTATGCACAAGAAACATCTCTACGTTAAATTCTGACGGATCCTTTGGATTTAGTTCCAAACTCGGGTTGTAAGGATTGTTACGTTTCTGTTGATAACAATCTGCAGCTGTTTATCGTTCCGAGAATTTTACCGCGCTCGAGTACCACTCACGTAGATTGACGATCCATTAAGGGCGTCGGAAGGGGGCAGGGGGGCCAAGACCCCCCTGGATTTTGAAGTTTGACATTTTTCCATCAAATTTTTAACAAAAATGGTTGCCTTCTTAGTTTTGGGTGGTAAATATGAAATTTTGCCCTGTTCTACCCCTCCTGCAAAAACCTTTTTGGCTATCTCTGGAAAATCCAATATTGGCCCCTCCCCGGAAAAAATCCTTCCGACGCCCATGCTCATACAGAGGATCCTTCGTTTTTAGGCGTTAATGCAAAATTGGAGCGAATGGTCAGTAAGTCGTTGCGGTGGCTGAAACAGCTGTCTCTGACAGAGGCAACGTAGATAATTCAGTTTTTGTCTACACGATGTCTAGCTCAAAAGTATACATCATTTAAGCCCTTCATTTACGACAGATTCTGTTACTTTTCAATCCATTTACTGAAAAAATAAGTCTAATCTTAGCGATTGATGCTTTTAATATTAAATGTAGTGTGGCAAGTAATGCCTGTGGTTTGATTCGTCATTTTTTATATTATTAGCATTTAGTTTGATGTAAAATTATGATGGCAATCGCGAAAACATGCTTTCACGAGCAAGTTTTAGGTATAGAACTGCGCAAAATGTGATTGGCAACTGCGAGCAGTAGGACCTATCTCATTCTTTACTATTGTTTTACAGAGATTTAGTTTGGAACATTTGCTGAAACTTCCTTTGTAACAAACACCGTAACGACAAAAGATTACATTCTTTACTATTTTTTACAAAGATTTAGTTTGGAACATTTACTGAAATTCCTTTGTAACAAATACCATAACGACAAAAGATTACACTAAGCAAACAACGCTATATTCTCTTTGCGAACACTATGCAAAAAATGTATTTTTAAAAATAATGCGCTGTTGAGGTTGCACACTTCGCTAGAAAGCGAAATAAATTGAATATAAAACTGTTGTACATGGCACAAACCAGGCTCAGGATTAGATAAAACAAAGCGAAACAAATGCTGAAAATTAGCAAGTTATCAAAATTTAACCTAAGGCTAGAGCTTAAGTCTCTCTTTCGCAACAGCACCGATAACTTTATGCATTGTACAGTAATCGACCACGTTTTCCGCTCGGGGTTAAGGGGGTCAGTTGGTGTTACGTCAAATTGCAGCTTGAATAACCTGACAGTTATTGCTAATATATTAGTGCCCAGTTACTCAACTGATTGCTGTAAAACTAGTAAGTTTTTTGGTTTGCATTGCTGACAGTTTTGTGCCGAAAGCTAATATTAAACTTTCGAGGAGTACTTGTCCATGACAGTTGATACAAAGGTAGATACCATGTAAATCTAAATCCCGTCATTTTCGGCTAAATTTAAAATCTTTGACTATTTCTTTCTTCAGTACGGGCATTTTGCCAAATATCATAGACCAACACTCTGGTTGGTTTGAATGTAACTTTGAGTGACGATTGCTGTCATATGCAAGACAGAAATTTCTGTCCTGTGGTCTGTTGATATCAAAAACCTCCTGGGGGGAGTGGAGATACGTTCCCCGGAAGCAAGCAACTTGGCGACGCCAAAATGGTGAATTAAAAAAGCAGCACTTGACTTCTGCTCTGGCGGACACCCATAGCCGTGGTGGAGACCATTAAATTACTTATGATACTGTCATGAAAAGCTACCTCCGCCCCCGTTGAACCCCTTTTGAAAGTTCAGAGGGCAATGTCCCTGACATGGCGCCGCTCTCTGGCGTCTTGAAACTGAAACCCTGTTTAATAAACGCCATCGTAGCAAGTATGGTCTTAGATGGGTGTTTCTTTATTTGTATCTTGGAATTTGCGTTGGAATCAAACGTTAAAGCTATTCCTGAATATTTTTCCCTGGAAATAGATTTTGTTTTGCACTAGTTCGAGAGACTAGGAGCCATCTAATGTAAATCAATGAAAACAAAAATGCTATAATGAAAACAAAAGCATTTTCACTAATACAATAAGAACTACATCTCCCACTACATCAAAATCCATGAAGTTTGACCACTTCAGTTCAAGGGTAGAATTTTTAACCTGATAATTTTGGTTTTTAAGAAAAGTTAGGCCGTCAATCAAACAAGCATAGGCCTTCATTCAGTTACCCTATTGCATCCACGACGATCGCTCGACTCTGAAGATCCTGGAATTTTGACATTGCGGCCACAACCTTAAAAAATGAAACCCGGAAGTTGGATGCCGTAAGTCTGCAAAACTATTGTGCTTCGAGAAAAATTTTTGATTACTTGTATTTATTTATATCCGTTGACGTTTTACTCCATGGAATAATTTCGTTACTAATGTAAAATTGTCCACCGACCGAAACCCATCTGTAACAGAGTCCTACAATAGGACTTGGCACATTAAATTTGGCTTAGTATTTTGTGAAAACTCGTCTAATGTGAATATAATTTTGCAGTGTGGCTCTGCAGTGAAATACTGTTTGTTTTTTCTTGCTTTGTTTGGTTTTCTGGAATCTGGACTTGTTTATTTTTCGTGTGTTTAAGGCCATTAAAAGAGTACAACAAAAAGTTTTTAGTTGCATTGAAAAACGTGATAGTCTCAACATTATTTACTACATAAAATCTCGAAAATTAGTTAATAGCAAAATGAGAAAACAACAATGTACCCCTGAGCTTAATTGTTTTGTTTAATATTTTATGTAAGAATTGCAAAAGCCTGGTTTTGTTCCAGTCAAGATCTTTCCGATTTTTACGTTTACCGTGATGTGACACAGACTCTTTCAAATCGATCCACGAGTTTATTATTTAGCGTTTTCCCGGTCAAGAGTTTCGTACCACGGTCACTTTCGCTTTTTCGTCGCTGTGTGTAGCACGTGCACTGCTGGGCTGAGTGACATTCGATGCTCGAAACAATTCACCTCTCAACTTAATCCGGTCTAAGTGCATAGCAGACAGTCCACAGCACTCTGAAACTGGACAGATAAGCCCTTTTACCTGCTCGCTCCTGCAATTGCCTTTTTGAACATCTGGATGGACTGCACGCGAAGTGGCTACTGTTACCTCAACTGCTTCTTTGAGCAACCAATCCCCGTGTAATGTGCTGTGAGGGTGAGAATCAAGAGCATATCATGAAAGCGCCGGTGTATCGACTTTCATATTTTACCGCATTACCAACTGAAAATTGGATCCAGAGCGGATACGCATCGCTCCATGGACGCTCACCCATCGTACCTCAGATCTGGCCTCAACTTGGTGCAACATTACCTTGCTGTGGCACACCATGCAGTGTTTATTTGTTCGGGTAATTTTTCGCTCGATGGGTGGTCATCGTAAAAAGGAGCGCGCGTGTCGTGAATTTCTTTGTCAATAAACTCAGTTGGAAACAAACGTCTATGACGAAAATCGTAGGACAGACACATCCAGGCCGTGTTGAACCTTTAAGACCCCAGTCACCCCGAGCCGATGCTTCAGCAAAGGTCAAGCGGTCTTGCGCCAAGTGAAAGTTCGTAGAAACTATTCTGGCGGGGCTCAAGTCAGCTTTGCGCAGCGATAGCCATTGCCGTTTGAGTTCACTATTGATGAAAAACGATTGTAAAAGTATATTTCGTAAAACGTCTGTTGAAATAACAAGGTCTGTTATCATTTGCCAGTGACTTCTCAGACCAAGCTGAGTGCGCATCTCCCATTAGCTGTTTTCTTCTCTTCAGTTGCTGCCAAAAACAAACAGAAGTTCCGAATTTTTGTTGATAAAGCTCTCAAGCTTTTGTCTGAAACTAAAATTCAAGAGCTCCACAAAGAGCATGGGAAGGCAGTCTTAAAAACTCTGCAAAGGGTCTGGTGACCTTTTGATGACCAACAACAAGATTCTCGTTTATTCTTTTTTTAATAAAAATATCACGATATATTGTTCAGATAATCCGCTGCTGAAGGTGACTGGTCCAAAGTAGGTGTGAGCAACTCAAGTGATATTGCTTATAAAATCACATTCCAACCATTGGGAAAGACCAGTGAAAATATGGTTCCGTCAAGAATGCAGATCATCAATCAAGTCATCATCTCCGTGTGTTTCAGCAGTCACTGATTTATTAAGAAGATAAAACTTCGAAAGCAAATGCGAAGACGTGAGCAGCAATGGAAACGTTTATCTTGTCATTTGCAGCGACTGCTGTGATTACGACCTGCGCTTGCTATGTACGATTTTTTCCAAGATATCTGATCCAATGTGTTTGCCAAACGTTAAAGACAAACCACCTTCACTGATATCAATAAACGTGAAAGGTGAATTGCACTGAAAGATAAAATCAACAACTATGCCGTTATTTAAACTAGATTTGCTATCGACTCAAGCCAGTCATAAGCACGATGTTTACTGATTGAGTACAGCAGTCACTTGAAATCTTAGAATCACCTGCCTAAGGTGCTCAGTCTCTGTTTCGTTGTTTTAATTCGAACATCAGAGAACTTAAACGTATGCAGCATCTCCACAAAAACGTAAGAAAACGCTTTGATAAACGTGACGCTCAAAATCAGAGCGATAGTTTGACAAAACACTGCCCATACAATTGACTTCAACAGTTGGATGAGTCATCTCATATAAAATCTAAACCACAGTTGCTGTTAGAGGCAGCCTTTCATCAGTCTGCCGTAAAACGTTAGTAAAATGTTGCAATTTCATTTTCGTATAGCAGCATCAAACAGTGAGTCATTTTACAACAAAAACTTTCCACAAATGTTGGGTTGCAGTTTACAAGTGGATGCTTTTGTATAATTTTATTGACAGAGATCGCTTTGCGGAAACCTTAGCAATATATCAGTAGGAAAGACATTGTTACAAGTGAACGTGTAGGTGTAGTGGAGAAAACTTGATTGGTGAAGCAGGCTCATGTGTGGGATTTGTGCGTAGAATTCACGGTGTGACACTGCGCGACAAAGTGCCAATTGTGAAATCTGAAAAGCCCTGGACGTCGAACCACTTCTCCGAATCGAGAGCTTTCAGCTACGTTTCCTTTGGCCATGTGTCTAAAATGTCCCAGGAAATGTTGGAGGAGCAAATCCTGCTGGCTACAACCACAGGAAAGGTACTCAGAGATCGTCCAACAAGGACCAGGTGGCGTGACTACATCTCCGACCTTTCTTGGTCCCGTTGATGTAGAGACACGACAATTATCTGAGATTGCTGACAACCGTGAGGTGTTTCGAGTCCTCCTAGGACTGCTTCCCCTGTGCCCCTCCCCAGAGGAAAAGTGGGTAAGAAAATGAATTAATGGAATGAAGGTTCGTGTGTGGGCAGTAGCTTAAATATGCTAGAACCACGAAGAACCATCATTCAGTACTTAGTATAACCTTTGAAAAAATCCCAACGTTTCAATTTTGCAGCATTTTTCAAGTCTTCTGCTGGCTGTCACATGGAAATATCAACAGGAAGTATCTTATGAACAGATGCGAAATAGTTAATAGTTAATAGAAAAGCTGGATATTTCTTTAGTTTCGTCGTCACGACAGAGATTCGCCATATCGAAGCTGTGAGACCGAAAATGATAAAGTTTCACTGTTTTTTTTCCACAAAAATGGTGAAGTAAGCACAACGAGTAAACCTTTCACAGACGTTAATTCCAACCCTCATGCTTTGGGTAACATGGGAATGCAACTAACACGTGAGAAACGCGCATGTTTTTTCACGCGGACGAAGATGTTAAAACCAAAAAATGAAAGCTGCAAAGAGCTATGTCGTATTAAACATTTCGAAAAATTGGAAAGCAAGTGTTAGGCGCAAATAATATCTTTAGCTTTCTGTAGCAAGCTGCCTTTTCATCCTCAGGGGAATATTGTCTCAAAACTGTCTTGCAGTCGGGCAAAAGAGCTTTTTTTGATCGCCAATCGCACTAATGGCGTCTCGTCTTATGTGGGGCTGCAAATTTATTTTGTTTTCTCCACACCTTCGAAGATTTGATCACGGTCACACACGGTGAAATCTTACTAATGGTTTGTTGTACGTTCTGAACCGACCACGCCGAACTTTACCAAACTCATTAAAGATAGGAATGTTGGTTGAAGTGATTTGGGAAACTAGTGCTGACAAATCAGCTTCTCTGATGTTTGTATCAATACTTTTCATGGTTAGCTTGATTTTTATAGTTGCTCTCAAATATTAAATATTATTAGTGTTATCAACTGGTCATATTTGCAAGATGAACAACACTCTGTACAGACACTATAGCAAAGCCAGAAGTAATTTATTGTTGGACACATCTCCGACACAAAATCTCGCCAACCTATGTTGCACTAATCGGCCAAAAACAACGTATAAAAAGGCAAAAGTGTGTGATTAGCAGAGGACGTGCAAATACATCTTGTATGTTGCGATGCAATGTTTTATTCTGATTTGAAACTACACCGAGTTTGTTTGATTAAAAGTTAGTTTTGGAGGTCTTCACTAGAAAATCAAATTAAATTAAAGTGCTGAAAAGCACTTCAAAATTTACAACAAATAAAACTGTTAACACTGGGTTCTTATGAACATGGGCGTCGGAAGGATTTTTCCATGGGGGCAATAATGGTTTTTTCCAGGGTGAACCAAAAGTGATGAAATTTTATTTTACCCACTCGAAAATAGGGAAACAACTTTTTTTCTGAAAATTTAATAGGAAGATGTCAAATTTTAAAATCCAAGGTGGACAAGGCCCCCCTGCCCTCCTTGTCCGACGCCCATGCTTATGAATTTTTGATTAACATCATGCAATATAATCTCCGTTATTTCCTCATCTAGGTCGACAATAAACACTGCAATGATTGCCAGCTTTTTTTCTGCAGAGCTGGTTGCAGGCAATGTCTGTTTAGTAAGACTATAGTGTTTACTGTGCTACCAGTATTTTCCTTCTGAAAGGGAAGGCTGAAATGGTAACACCTTATTCCGGCTTATTTACGTGAATTTAGCAGCAGATGACATTCGGTTCAGATAAATCGCTGTGTTCTTGTCATCAGTTCTGTAGGTGCAAAACTGCCGTGGAGCAACAATTGCTGCATTCCAAAAATCTAATTCCAAATCTATAAATACACGCTTTTACAGTTCACGAGCAAATCGCAGAGGTGTCACAACAATCAATCAGCGTTTATAAACGAGAGCCAAAATTTTTGAATCTATTAATTGTCGTGCATCTGAAGAATAAAGAAAGTACTGTACTTGCAAATGGGATCATCACTGTTGGTAACCAAACATGTACCTACTAAAAGCTTTGTTTATTTATATTTTTAGATGTCACTGAATGCCTTCAAGCAAATCGTCATCACAAAATTTTTTGTTGATTATATTTTACGGCTAAATATGTCCTTCAAGCTTTCTTTGGACATCTCTGAGTAAATACCATGCAAGTTGAATTAAAAATGTAAACTCTATCGTTCCCTACAAATGATGCTGTTAATCTATTATGATTTTCTTGTTTCAAGTAAAACTAAAGTAATACACTTTGAAAAAGACGGAAAGGTTTGTGAAACCGAAGCTTCAAAGAGCGTTTATCCCGGGAACGGTTTCACTGCTCTAAGTTCACTGTACGTTTGAAGCTTTTATCGAATCTGGATGTGTTTCTGTCAGAACGGTCGTAGTAAACTGTATGGCGTAGCTTATATTTATTTAGTGGGACCACCAATCAGCAACTACACACAAACTGAAAATATTGATATTATTTGAAGCTGTCTCCCCAAAAATAAAAAACACAAAAAAATTCTAATTTTAGCCAAACTTCAGGTAACTCTTTTATCAAATTGTCGTAAATTTACTATAATATCTTTTAGTAGATGCAATTCAAGCTGTGAGGCAGTCTGGAATATTTACACTTGCCTGGTTACTGTTTTTTTATTATTCTATATTTCATTGCGAAGATGGACAATTGACAAAATACAGAATTTTGCAAGTAGACCTGTGTCGCAGCAGCACTAAATCAAATACATTCGAAATGAATCCAATTTCTTTTCCTGATCCAAAAATTATTAGAAAAGTCGTAGTACGAAAACGCAACTCTTTTTACAATTTACAATAGGTTACTTCACATACGCAAAGAGTTGAGATTCCGTCAAACAGCATCTCATGAAAATTAATGCTGGACAACCACGCCCAGCCCAATGCTGAAAATTGCATTCTCTATAGACTTTCCTGAAGTTTAACACAAACAACAAACAAATTTGAGGCAGAAAATCAAGTTACGAAAAGTTGTATCGACCAGGCGCAACAAACGTGTTTGATGTGTAGTGACATGATCCGGTTACAATTCTATTCGATTCGATACGGATCCGGCGACGAAGTCGGCAGGATCGCGCTGCGACGAACCTGAACGTGTGCGGTTCTTGTGCTTGCTAGTAGAACAACTTGAATGTCGTTTGCTAAACAAGGTTTTTCTAAGTGACCGGTATACAGGACTGCAAAATGAAAAACCACGAAATTTGTATGGGATGAAGTTACTACCAGAGGCTAAAAAACATTGAAGGGAACATCCGCGGTAAAATTAGATTCCTCAAATTTTAGAGGATTGTATTTTATAATCATAGTCGTAAGGGAATACAAGGATTTGGGGTGCGAAATCTTTGCCCGACTTTCCGGATTTTTCCCCGAAAAAAGAAAAAAGTGCTAAATTACTTGCAATTAGCAAGAAACAACAAGACTTGATACTAGTGTCTTTCAACACGATAAACGGGTGTAGGGTTCAAGCCTTGAGGGGGCACGCAACTGTATCATATGTCACCTTTTCACGGGTATACACAAGATCAGGTTGAACATTTGTTCAGCCGCCAACAGGCAAAAAAAGGTTTGCGATTAACCTTACATAACCACTGTTCAAGATCCCAAAAATACATCACTGAACAACAGTGGCGTATCTAATGCAAAGTGTCGCCCATGGCAAAGTTTAAATGTGCGCCCTTTCTAATAATTTAAATATTAAATATGAGACAGTCAGATTCTCACAGCCACAGACTTAAACTCATCTCAGCCAGGTTCTAACTAATATCGTCTTGCTTGAAATGCAGTAGTACGGGCTGACTTATCCTTTCTTATAGCGTGAGAAGGACGATGTCTCGTAGATATGGCAAGCGAACGTTCTTGTTCAATCACAATGCCTGACCGTCGTGTTATGTCACAATTCGACAGTTTTGTCATAATCCTTGGTAGTGCTGGCGCGACATGCCCGACTTAAAATATTAGATGCGGGTGCGCTGCGTTGATGTAGTTTTGCAGTTTATGGTTGTATGGGGCGCAAAATAGGGGTTTAACAAACTGCAAATAAAATTTTTAATTTTTGCCAGGCAATTTTTGCGCCCCCTTCAAAGTGCGCTCCCCTGGCACGTGCCATGCTTGCCATACCCTAGATACGCCACTGCTGAGCAACACTGATCAAAGGTAAAGCCGCTTTACTGTAAATTCTCCACACTCATTACGACATAATACAAATACTAATTTTATGCAGCCAGTAAAATCTGGCCGCTTGTTTACCAGAAATTTTTCTTACTTTTACAACTTAAAAACTGTTCATGCCTTGTGTTGAAAAGGTGGAATGAAACTACAAATGGTGCTCTAAGATGTTTCGTAATCCTATTCAAAGAGAAAGACAGACCCTTACTGTAATGTGGTCAAACTGTGTAATTACCAAGCAACAGTTCAGAAAGACAACTGCACAGTTAACTAGAATTAAAATAACCTAAGAAAAATGTGTAATTTGTGAAAACCAGAGACGTCACAAATATCCTTTCTGTTTGGGAGATGGGGACATGTGCAGAAATCATCAAAACTATTGCGTCTCCTCGCATATTTGAAATAAATTGAATTATCTCGAAATTTTTATGCCCGGTTGTTTCAAAACCTGCCCAATTTTGTTTGAAAACTTTATGTAAAGTCTCTGATTTACTTTCTTGCGTACTAGCTAGAAAAGTAACTAGAAAATTAACGGCTTTGTTTTTCTTATTGTAAAAAATCATTAAAGATGTTTGATATGTCAACATTATTGATAAGGCTAAGTACGCCATGACTTTCGTCATAAGTTTTAAAACAATTTTGCCCAATTTTGTTTCAAACTGACAAAACAAGTTGCGAAGTACAGTCGCACGCACTTTTCAAGAACAGTAAGCAATTATGATAATTTCAAATTTTCTCCATTTTTTCAAAAATGTGAGAAATGTGTTAATCGGTCAGATATGTAAAATAATTTTTAAAATTCTTCAGAAACTTTTGCTCGGTTTTTACCAGCTTTTGCCCAATATTTGCAAACTTGTAAGGTGAGGCGGTGCAACTCTACCCTGCACCCGTCTTGCACGATTATGATAATACAGTAATGTGCAATTTATTCGCTGATGAAGGTACAGCTTCCAGTAATTAATGATGGCTGGCTAACGTCTGTTTTCTTTGTAGAAGGATGTCATTTTTATGTTCCTTTATGAAGAGTTTTTCATTCCTTTATGAAGAGTTTTTAATGTTTAAAAGAACGTTTTCAAGCAAGTTTTCTACAGCTGGCCTTGTCCAGCTTCCGTCTTTTCACAAAACAATCTTCAGTTAACTACAAGCTTCGCACTTTTGGGAATTTACCGTCTTACCACTTGCACCCACGCTCTTTGCGTGACTTGGCGCTTACGCTTAAACGAATATTATTCTTTGTCCTGGTGCAGAGGCGGAGATAAACATCATAGCGTTTGCTCTTTCCACGTTTGCCAATAAAACCTACAGTTTGATTTAATAACGTCAGGGTCCTTGCTTTCTGTGATCTATTGAATCTAATTTGCGCTGAAACGGAACAAGAGCTATTGCTCGTACAAAAAGTACTGATTTTACTGATAGAAAATTAGCTGTTGCATTTTTTAATCAGGATGTTTTCAATTGAACACAGCTTCTGAACAGGGCCCTGCTTGTGGTGCTGAGCATGTGCAGTGTCGCGTTAGTCACGGGTTAAGAAGACACAAAAAGTTTCCTAAGCAGTTCGAGCACCGAGCAAAGCGAAGCAACAGCAATCGCCGCGAGCAAAGGCATACAAAGCACGATCATAAATTCCCAACCCATTGTCATATCACTGCAGCAGTTGTGCCGCATCACCTGCTTCGTTCGTACGCCTTCCACCTGCCTCCACACGCAAGTTTGTCGCGCGACCACCTCCAGCCCTCGCTGGCGGCGCGTCAAAACCGCAAGGGCGTCGTCCAGTTAGCAGCGCGCAAACATCGCGAGTCTTCTCGTCGTTTTATCTCCGCTCGGCAAACAGGGGCGCGTGAGCCTTGAGCCCGAGGGCTTTTGATTAGCGCTGTGCAGTAATCAGTTAGGGACAATCGACGCCGGAATTTCAGGGGCACGCAATGGGCGGCGATGGTCTTCCTGCGCTTGTCCGAAGATAGGGCACGTTCGCGACACAAAAGGCTTTTGTGATTTCTAACGCGTTGGACTTGGATCAATAGGAAGGCACCGCACGGGTTGTCCCTGATTGTGGTCACGTCACTTTCTGGGCTAGATTTTTGTTCCGAGGCTTTGAAAAAAAACAATATAGCTACGAGAACAAAAGCAAATTCTATTGTAAAGGAACGTTAGAGCTTTCTCTTGTGTAAGCAATTTTCGTTTTCAACTTTCCTAAACTTTGCAAAAAGCAAGACAAAAACACAACCAACATTTCTTGCTGTGTAAACGTGACAGGAACTAACAGGTTAGCACACATGCCATTCAGATCGAAAGACCCTCTGCATGTACACTGGTTACGATCTTCGCTAGGCGCTAATCAATGATGGAGGTTCGGTGCAAACAGCTGACGTATATTTGATGAAAATGCATAAGATTATTTTGCAGAAGGTTAAAAAGAAGTCAATTTAATGTTACAGTATACCAGGGAAAAATCATCTAGAATGCATACGTGTCATGTGACAGGGCTACCCTACCGTCCTTATTTCTAAGATTGGTCCTTGTTTTGAAGTACTACGTCTTGGCAACTATCACCATCCTTATTTCTAAGAAATGTCCTTGTTTGTGACTTGCGTCCTAATTTTTTCTTATTTTCTGTACCGTAACAGTTTTAAATAAGCAATATCTGATAGACACACAGACCATTCCTATCTCATCGTAAACATTTTGTAATCAAGGTTTTGCAACGTCATCAAAGTAGTTTAATCTTGCACCACAGACATGTAACGCACTATCAGGCATTGTGAGCACTGTAAGCTGTCTACTCTGGTTAGGATTCTGAGGAAAGCTGATTTTGTAGCGAAGGTTTAGCATTTGCTAATTAATTCAAGAAATAAGCAAGAAAAAAAACGTTTTCTGTGCCAATTTTAAGTGAATTTTGAATGCAAACACAAGGGTATCAAATTGCGAAAGCAAATGATTCCTGGAGATAAATAGGCCGAAAAATGATTTGACGTTAGTCGTGCAAACAGAAACAATTGTTTCATTTTCGGTAATAGAATCAAACTTTCCTCAGCCGTCCTTATTTTTGGTTCTAGATCGATGGTAGCCCTGGTCATGTGATCATCAAGATAAAGCTGATTTAACTAAAAGAACTTTGCTTGCTCACAGATCGGGATATCGACCACAGAGGACAAGATATCGATTGACACATAACCACTGCCGGCACATGTGGTATTCAAAGCAAACGTCGACTTCGACGAAGTAAGCACGTATTTTTGTAGCCTTTGATATTAGTCTCGCTTATGCTCAAGTGACTGTGTTTTTGCCACGAGTAAGAACGAATACAATCTGTGACACCTGCGACACTGTGTCTACAGTATCTCTCGAAGATGGGCGCGTATTGTAGCAATACACTCACAACTGAGATTAAGTGATAATGATAGAAAAGCTAAATTGAAAAAAGGATTCTTTGACTTTGGACACTGCCAAAAATCAAAGAATTGTATAAAAATTGTGTAGAGATTCCAGCAGTCACGTTTTTGTTATTGAATGGAGTTTGGCCAATGTTTTGAATTCTTTCGAAGCTGCTTGTAAACATTTAAGCTTTTCAAACGCTCATGAAGTGACATTATTGGAACCTGCAAATACCTAATTACTTTTTTGTAAGCAATCATTTGTTTTCATTATAAAACAGGACTTGTCAACAAAAAGTTGTACTGTACTTCCCCTCAAACTTTTTTCTATGCAGTGAATTGCGCAACTTATTTTCGTTTGAGTGTTGCGTTTTTTACGTTTTTATTACTCCTTTTGTGAAACTTAAATGAGGTCGGTTCTCGAGCCGTCACCGATTGCAATGCCTGATAATAACCCGACTAAGATTAACAAGAATGTGCACTTTAAATGAATTACTTTGAACATCCATTCAAACACCTGCTCGATAAGAAACGGACACAAATCTTACAGCGGCCATTTTATATCGCGTCAGGTGATGTAGGTAGGTTAGATAAACCATATCACGTAAACCATGCATGCAGCCTCAGTGGTGCTTGCGTACAAATAAATGCCGTTTCAAAACGGCCAAAATTCAATGTTTAACAGTCAACCTGGTCACGTTAAGAAAACTAAAACAAGATTTTTAAGATACGTTTTAAAGCAGCGATCCTTTCAGAAATTCCGGGCAGGAAATTTTAAAAACTTGCAATTTTGCCGCTGAAATCAAAGGCTATGCTGTTCATCTTTTTCCAGGTCGCAAAAGATAAAAGAGTCCTGTCGTTATGTTTCACAGATTGATGGTATACTCTGTGTCGCGTTTCCTTATCGAGGTCTCCTTTTCCCAAATGGTATCAAATGCTGTCATGGTACGCTCGGCGAAAGATATAATTAGATTCGTATATCAAAACACGTTAGCGAAGCAGTGTCTCTGCCGTAACTTTGTATGATAATTTTACCAGGAAAAACTCGGAACACAGTTTATGAACGGGATAAGCTGTTCACTGAGATTGCACCGACCAGCACTATTCATGTCTTACGGGAGCGTTCCGTCACTTTCGAATCCAACCAACTAGCTATTCGCGTCTCTCAAGGGCTTCATTATCAAAAAAATCAAGCACACTTATCTATTTATTAAAGCTCTGCATGCTTAAGGTCAAATCTGATAAGCAGCCACGGGCAGCGGTCTTCAGTTTTCCATCATAAACTCCGGGTGCCCGTAATGCTTTTCTTTCGCTGCAGCGCGTCCGTCCCAACGAGAATGGCCAACTGCGCTGTTGAGCAAGTGCTGATTTACTGATTGATATTCATCTTTTGGCGGATTCTGCGCTCTCAGCGATAAGGGAAATTGTTATCCCGACACATCAACTCACACGACTGTGTTGATCCTGGCGACGATTGAGCATCTTGTGCCAGAACGACTCTCTATCACATCAGGTGGATGTTAGATAACTAAAACTTGCTTTTGTTGTGTGCGATAAATATTTTCACATGACTTGAAATGGAATCAGTAAGTATTTTTAAATGAAACATGCATAGTTGCAAATGGTGCATCTTGAATTTTTTTGGGTTGCATCAATTTAACGAGTCCTGACCCACAGCCTTCGCTACTGTGGGCGCATCTTAGGCCAGCTTAGAAATACGTTTTTTCATGATTTCAGCACGTGCAGACATGGGATGGGAAACACCAATGCTATTTTACCACCTGAAAAGTATCTTTTTTCAAGAAAATCTACACCAATTTTGTGATACAAAGAAGCAAAGTCAAATTACGTTAATTGTTTTCAAATCTATGTCTGGTTTACTCACTGCATTCTGATGAAATTTCAGTTGTTTGTTCAACTCGCAGTCACTCGCGCTGTGTTTATGTGAAATCTGGGTAGGAGTCCCAATCCCAGAAGTCGAAAAAATGATGTTTAAACAGGCTGTGCAACCAGTTGGGAATTTTAAAAAGCTTGGCGATTTTTTGATAGAAAATTGAAAAGGCGAGCTGCCGTTTCTTGAAAAGTATAGTTTATTTTCCGTACTAGAAAAAGACAAATATCGATCAAGCATCCAAAGCTTCATGCTGGTAGGGTGAACAAGCAAAAGACGCTTTAATGAATTTCTGTGCTCTTTATACCCGTTTTGTAATTTTTGCTTGATAAAAGTGGTGTCAGTCATTTTTATCACTCCTTGAAACTGAAGCACATAAAACCCTTCAAAAATATCAATGTTCTGTTCTACCAAGACCACGAATGCAAAAAGTTTAACTAACAGATTTAACTACAAGGTCTACATATAACTTCTCTGCCCATGTAAAAAACACCATCATGGTAACCGCAAAATTAAATCACTTTCGTCAGAATTAAAGTATAATCCATCTTTTGCTGGATCTTATCTCGGGCGGTTTGTTTCAAAGCACAAAATTAGAAATTTTCCTAATTGCCTTGATGGAGAATGTTGACGTAAGGTTCAATTACAAATAAGCCAGCGCAAGCTGAAATATCCAAATTACAAGTATGGCTCATTTGTTCATAAATATTTTAATATCTCGGTGATTGCCACGCTTCTTTAGCAAATGAAAAAGCGCTGAAATGTAAGAAACCGTGATGCACTCTTTGTTCAGTGACGAACTAAAAACAGTATTATTTAAGACTGAGCTACAGCAAGCTTTCAAAGTGAGGCTGAGTTTCAGTGTTTCAGTATCGTTTCGTCATAACTTAAGTTGACGCTCTCACTATCGCTTTATCTTGTCTGAATACTGTCTGTCTGCATGGTCGCTCGAGTTAAGCGAGCTACATAGTAACTTTAATCTGGTTATGACACATCGTGGATTGCTTCGTTGAAAAACTGGGTCTTTGATCTTCGCTTGGTGCCAGAATATCGATTTTTAGGCTTAATTGGATTTTTGGCACAGAAAGAAACTGTACGAGCATTTAAGGATTGAGTTTTTCAGAGCCAAAACTTCAGGCCTAGCAACCACCTTAGGAAAAATGATAGAAATAGTAAAAACCCTAGCATATCAGAAGAAAATCAAATGTCTGAGAAGGCGCATGAATCAAGCATACAGTGGCTTGGTGACCCAAGGGCCCAAACGACATTTGTCAAGTCGTGTTGTATTATCTTCCTCAACCCGTAGTTCCTGTTGTTATTTAGGCCATCAGTTGTTCGGGATTAGGAAATTTTTGCACAATTTCAGCAGCTCTCACAAAACTATGGATGACGTATGCACAAGCGTTTCAGTTGGAAAAGCGGAAGCCAGCGAGTGATAAAATGATGCGGGCTTCTGGAAAAGTCTGATATTTTCTCCATTTTTGCAGAACCATCCTTCCTGTCACACTTCGATCAGGATCACTGTCCGTTTCTATTTATTTGTCGCAGTTGTAAATGCATTGCTCACCCTCTTTAAGCAACAAAACTGGCTTTATACCATTTGATCTAACAAGGTCCACAATATTCAGGCACTGCGCTAATAATGCTAAAGACAGTTTTTCACCCTTCACCACCTACTGGAGACGCTACGTATGTAGAAAACGATACAACATTGCATTGAATCAATGGCACAAGGAGCAGCCGCTTATTTGCTATGTTGGAGGAGACCGAGCACTTTGTGGATTTTTCCGAAGTGCCCTGATTCACCGGCGAAGTTAGGTATTTTATCACGTTGTAGATCACATGATTGTGTGGAAAGTTTATACAAATCTCTTGGTGATAACATCTTGGTCAAGTAGCCCCAGAAAAAACACCCGCTCGCCTGCTGTTTTTTGATGATATGCTTAAAGCAAGAGTGTCCTCAGACAGCCAACTCCCGTTTCAGAATGATTTTGCTTGTCGTTTGCTTTCTTATTCCCAAATTATCTGTATGAAAACATCATAATGACACCACGCTCGCTGCTTCTGAAGAGACACGACTTCGCGGACTCATCCACTGCTGCTTTTCAGATTTATTATCAATTTTTATACCGGCATTATGTTTGTTTTCCTCATCGCGGTAATCTGCAGCTCAGCTCGTATTTAGACGCATTAATTTTGCCAGCGGTTCCTGGCGGAATTCAAACCTTTTTCGCGCGAGAAGGCGACTGGCCGATGGCGACTGCCGTGAACTTTTAGACCTTTTAATGAGGTTGTAATGATCGTATCAGGGTTACGTCGGCCACGCGACCAGAGCGTGCAGTGTATACCATCGGCTCGCCCTTGACTGATTTATGCCGCGCCTTGTAGACGACCAAGTGCATGCGACGAGCGGCGCCTAGTGTGTTGTGGCCATAAGCGAGCATTTTCATGAGCTCTGTGCGCAGCGCGAGATCAAAAGCTCTGACATCTGCGCATGCGTAATTTTGGTGTGGAAAGGTTTACCCTTTTTCAATCAGATTTTGAGGAGTTTATAAAATCTCTTCCCTTCTTGATCAAGCTCTGAAAAAAGGAGTCACTGATTACAAGACCTTTCAAGCATAACTCGTTTTTTCATGTTAGGCGAGCCAAACGCAAGTGAAGCAGGCACAGATAACCCTGATTAAACGCCAAAACTAAATCGATCGGCGAAGCCATTGTACAGTGTAGTCGGCTTGTTTTCAATAATAGTTTTTGTTGCAAGGATGTGACCTTCAACCACATTTTCCACTTTTCAGAAGTACTACGATCAACTTTTATTTTCACAGAATTACGGCAGTGAATAAACAACAAAAAATCTGCTATATAAGACTTCAAGCTATATAAGACAACATCCTTAACAAAGACATTCAGCTGGGAGACACAACGAAATACTTGGTAGCATTGAAATTTATGGAAATAGTTTTCTGAATAGTGTGTGAAAAAATTTGATTAAAACAGTTCAGAGAATCAATTACTTTTGGTTGACTTCATTCATTTCGAGAAATGACAACAACATCAAGAAATCCTTAGAAAATGAATATCTACCAAGCAGCCAGAAAACGTGGAGAGAGTGTTACACATTGTACATAACAAGAACATTTTTAAAAAACAACCCAAAAATCAATCAAACCCACACGTTAGGATCAGAAACGTTAATTGAAGACATACGCCGCATCTATTTTATTGTACCTGCTTGTTTTTCAATGGTATCTTTGAAAAGAAAACCTGTAAGCAGCTCATTTTGATGCTTGAGCAAATTGAGACTAAAACAATGACGTTCAAAGGAAAGGAGCCCCCTCGCCGTGAACTAGTTAGAGACGAAGCGTTTCATTTGGACATGTGCGAATAGAATATTGGTTGGATGGAAAGGAACACCAGAATGTGTTTCTGAAATCTTAGAAGAAAGCACAAACCTTCGTAATAACATTACAAGGTAGACAACCTGATGCAACTCGATAACAGCGACAGCATGAAGCAGAGCAGGCAGGGCGATCGTCCTCCCTCAACCAAAAGGTTTGAGAAAAATCGGCCTGTAAGTATAACAAACTTAGGGCAAGTCTTTTAAGATTTCAGTAAGTTGTTCAAAAATGTTTTTTGAAATTCCGTATTTTCTACCTTTGTTTTTCAACAATCAGGAGCAAAAAGAAGAAAATTTGGTTGTTCTCAGGTTTTGACAAGTGCGTAGAACTCTAATCACAAGCAGGGACGTCGCCAGCGGGGGGGCCAGTGGTGCCCGGCCCCCCATTTGGAATCGGTGCCCCCCCATTTCACGTTTGGCCCACCGGTTGCTGCATACATCCAATATTGTATTTTAAAAATGTGGCCCCCTCTTCTGGTTTTTGACCCCCCTGCTGCTAAATTCTGGAGACGGGCCTGATCACAAGGCAGGTTTGAAAACTAAAATCAAGGGTAAAAATCAGTAGACTGGGCAAATTGACTGCAACCACTAATCGAAACTCACAAAGGAGCTAATAACTGACTACAACCAGTAATCGAACTCACAAAGGAGCTAATAACGAAAACGCAAGTCGATTCAGTGGATTTTTTTATGTGGACAACGTCAGCTTTTTCGCACCTGAGCCAATGACACTGGAGTCCATATGACCAATTAGACTATAAACATAAACCGACTCTAAGTGGTACAATTAGTTGGGTACGCGTGTCAATCAAGCTGGTAGGCTGGGTTCGATTTCCCGGTCGGGTCATATCGAAGGCTTAAACAACGGTATTTGCGGCTTGTCCGGCCTCGTGCTCGGCGTTGATGGGTGGGTGCAAGCAAACGGTTAACGCGCGCCAATGACTCGCTATCAGCGCAGCATTCGCAAAATTAACCGCGTGATCACTGGCACAAGCAAGCGGGGATAGGGGCCACAGATCACTTGTGGCGTTACCGCAACACGAGAATGAGTGAAATTGAACTTTAGTGCTGTAAAAGTGTAGAATGTAAGCAATTTTTACGCTGTAAATATCGCTTTCTTAGTAGGTATTTGCGTACCACTTCTCAGCATTCCTGAATACCGAAATCTCACCGAATAAGCGATTTACGTTTTTGATCGCATGCCAACAACTTACCTTGCGAGCAAGGATTTTCTGCTCTTGTTGAAAATGAAAAAAACAAACTCAATCAAGGATTTTGATCCTCTTCTGAAAACCGCCCTTGAAACAGAGTTAAAACCATATTTTTCACAACTGGCGGATGAAATTCACGGGAGCAATCACAGTAAATGAGATTATTTCTTTTTTTATTCATCCTGGGTGTTGTACAAAGTTCATCAGCAGGAAGGTTGACTTTAATAAATTTTAATGTTACTTGTGCCGTGTCTTGCCGTTTTCTGCGTTGTTGCAGCTACATGGGAAAAGCCCAAGTCAATTTCCTCAGACGTAAATGGCTGGACGATCCATGACAGAGAACTCAGATTCAAATAAAGCCAAAATTGCCATGAAAATCAGTGGATATTGGGTATCCTTGTTGAGCAAGGAAAACCCGCAACTCTTGCCACAATTGAACGGCATGCTGTAACACTTTTTCTCTGGATAACCAGCGTGCCTCAGCATGAAATATAACCTCATTGTGTCTGCTATCATGTCTTTGCACACTTCTGAAGACGTACGATGCTTCTTTGAATGTGAGAGGATGAATTTCTCATTTTTTAGCATCATCAAGAACAATCCCCAGACATGACGTCTCTGGTTATATTCTTAAATAAACCTCTAACCACAAATACTCAATTAATCATACAGTGAGCAGAAACCTAGGTTTATTTTCGCTGAGACATTTCGATCAATTTTCCAAAATAACTTAAAAATTTTCGGTCATTTTTTCATTTTGGGACATTTTTGTATGACTGAAAATGGCATTATGACCAAATTGTCTTACGTTTTTCAGTCATTTCAAAACAACTTCTGTCTGTGACAGACAAAACCCCGAAAAAATAGATTGAAACACAGTCAAGGGAAATGTTTTTGATTTTTCGGACAACTCCATTAGTGGTGCCTTGCATGACTGCTGCTCCTTTTGTAGCAACTGCTTTATACTTCATCCAATCAAAACTATGTTTCTGAATGAAGTGAATCAATTTAGCGTGGATGGCTTGAGCAGTTGCTCAGTTAACATAGATTGCTCATTTCCTCTTGGTATAAGTTCTCGCTTATCTCCAGCTAACTGCTTGAAACGTAATGTGGAAAATATCTTACAATAAAAATATAAACAGTGTCTTACTATAAAAATATAATCATTGCAGAGAAAAGCATGATTCAAGCTAGAGCAATGGTTCGTTCCCAAACATTTCTTACCTGCATACTCCCGAATGTTGCATTTAAGGAAAATAGAAGAACACGTGATGATCATCTGACCGACAACAAACACACAGCATGGGCGCAATTTTGTTGTAAAATGTGGGGGGGACAGCTTGATGTAAAACCAATATAGTCATTGGGCCGATGGGTAAGTGAAGTTTTGCAATGCAGATTCCCAATCTTGTTTTTTAGAGGTGTTTTTAAAGCAACATCAATCACGCTTTGCTCTATCCCTGCAAATGATTTAGAAATTAATAAACCTAAGTTTGTTGCTGGGCATGGTACTGTAGTTCAGCTTGGTTGCGCTACTATCAGACTATGATACAAACAAACGCAGCAACAAGACCGGCCTTAAGCCGATGCAACCGATACAGCTGCATTGGGCCCCGCGCCATGGTGTTTAGGTAGACTGTTCATTTTTTCCAGATGCCCTTTGCGCTCGGGAATTCAGCGGATATGGCTTATAAATCTCATTGTTAACAAACAACGTTCCCGTTATAACGAACGATAAATTTCCTCTATTGTCGAACGTTAACAAACGTGCTCAGTTCTCGTGCTAAGGCTTCATATCTACGCTCTACCTTGGTCGTATAGCAGGCCCGTAACCAGCTTGAGACACTACTATGGGGTGAAGTGTTTTCTGAGAGGTCTCAAATTTTTTGAACTATGGCCAACCGTTTTAAACTATAGCCAACATATTTTTCCAGGAGGACAAAAACTTTTTCCGGGCTTAGCCCCCCTGCTCCCCCCTACTTACGGGCCTGTCTTATAGCACGGTTGACTCAACACGATGACGTCATAAAACCACTGCTCAGAGGGGCCCCGCGCCTTGGTCTTGCATTGGGCCCCGCACCTGTTAGGGCCGGCACTGCACAGCAAATAGTAGAACACATCAACTGGGTTTTATCAGAGCTGTCAGCTGGAGTGCACAAAATGGTGAATCGCATTGGTCGCACGTGCTTATCACTCTTAAGTAGAACACATCAATTTTCATGCATTTTATAAGAAGTATTGGTTACAGCGCGATTTGATGTCTTGTTTAAGTTGCTGAACGTACAATATATATATATTGCAAGTTATGGTAGCTAAATATTTTTCTTGCACATTTCTGCTCTTTAAAAATGCTACAAATTTTTAGCTACTGGGCATCAGGTATGCAGCCCCACCCCTAGCCAAATCTCCATTGATATCCTCTTACAGTAGCAAAAAATTTTTGGCCAAAATGAACGTAGGCTACTTCACAAAATGATTTACACTTTATTTTTACTGCTGATGGGTGGAGGATCTATCCTTTCAATCTCCCCCTTGTCTGCTCCTACATGCTGTTGGGCAGTGGGCACCCTTTCGATTGCCCAAACATCGTTTGTCTACAAGCCTTTCCAAACATCAATCAAACTCCCAAGCAGAATTATCCAAGCCAACTAGAGAAGATTTCAAGATATCCAAAAGAAAACGAACCAGAGGTCTTTCTGAATACATACCCATTTACCAATCTAGCCTACAATGTGATGTCTGCATACGTAATCATCTGGTGACCAGGTCCGTAACTAAGGGGAGGGCTTCGCCCCTGGAAAAACTTTCTCCTCCTTGAAAAAATTTCTTGGATATATTGTATGCATAACCATTGTTTTCGTACACGCTTTCGATGTAAAATTTGGGCTTCCCTCAGAAACTTCTTCGCCCCTCCTGGTGTGCCAAGCTGGTTAGGGGTCTGCTGCGGTGACTGTTGCCTTGTGACTTCTGTGAGTTATGCCACTCAGCTCAGTCTTTTCACAATGAAATTTTTCAGGTTTAACATCAAATTATAAAGGTAAAATTAATGTCAAAAGTATTATTCTAGAGTTATACATTCATAACAACACGAAAATGTATTTGAGATTAAACAGAAATCAAAATAAATAACGGTGAATGGCAAATAGTACCACGTTTTACTTGAAATAACACGAAAAGAATGTCCACCAAAGCTAGGTGTTACGTAGGTTCACAGGTGGCGGAACCAGGGGGACCGCATGGGTTTAGGCTCCCCCACTTTTTTTCTAGGAGGGCCTGGCCCTCCCACTTTTAAATTTCGAACTTTGCCTAAATAAGTTTAAGTAACACAATTCGTATAGGGTCCAATGTTAAAGTGAATTGTTTTTGTGCACGACCAAGAACAACTAGTTACATTTATGTGCTCAAGGCAGTGTAGTGTATGATAGACAGGTTGTAGTGTAGATAGGGGCCGTTGAGGACTTACCCAATTTTAAATCAACTTGCTTGAACATGCTGACATAAGCTAATGACATCAAATTTCAGTGCTTGTGATGTCACAGTTGCCAATTCAAATCACAAAAATTTTCAAGGTTTTTTGACGTGCACTTGTGCCCCCACTTTGAAAATAGTTCCGCCACTCATGCGTAGGCTACCCGTAAAGCAAATGTTTCGCATTTGGATGAAAAGATTGCTGCATTGTGGGTATAAAAATATTTTTAATTTGCTGGTCACCCTTGTCATGACACACAAGAAATAAGGCTAAATGTATCAGCTATCTTTAATTCCAAATCATTAAGTTTTGAGCTATTGGACAACATTTACCCAGGTCAATGCTTCTCTAAAGTTTTGATGGAAATCCTGTTTACTAATGGTTGAAGACAGTCTTTTGCAAAACTGCCAATCCTAAAACTAAGTCTCCACAATAGTGCTGCTGTTTGTCTTCGGCAAAAACTTCGCAGAGGTTTGCCTGAAAATGCAACTTTCTAACATTATACACTTGCA